>Ga0209727_1000255_pt1 | contig 66783 bp, 53 predicted proteins | sample RifGroC1_FD_183995 | JGI IMG/M metagenome (GOLD analysis project Ga0209727, IMG submission 183995) | Groundwater microbial communities from Rifle, Colorado, USA - Groundwater C1 (SPAdes) (version 2) | ecosystem: Environmental > Aquatic > Deep subsurface > Groundwater | place: Rifle, Colorado... | reverse complement strand
CGGTTACGCAGGGCGATCCTGAGGGTCCCGGGACGGTCGGCGCCGCTGAACGCGAACCTCAGCGCGTTGGACACGAACTCGGAAACGATGAGTCCCGCCGGGATCGCCGTTTCCAGGCTCAATCTGGTTTCTTCCGTCTCGAAGGATGGCACGGGTTTTCCCGGCGATGCGGGGCAATCGTCGATGAGCGCGGAGATGAGCTGGTGCAGGTAAAGGACGAAATCGATCCGATCCAGGTTTTCCGCCTTGTAGAAAAGTTCGTGGACGGTGGCCATGGCTTCTATCCGGCGCGTCAGCTCGTCGAAGATCAGTTTCGTCGACGAATCTTCGATGTCTTTGCATGAAAGGCTCAGCAGGCTCGTGATCACCTGCATGTTGTCCTTGACGCGGTGGTGGATCTCGCGCATCAGGGCTTCCTTTTCCCCCAGCGAAGCTTCCAGCCGTTCCTTCGATCTGATCCTCTCCGTCACGTCGCTTTTTATAGCTATGTAATGCTCGATGCGCCGGGCAGCGTCCATGATCGGAGTGATCGTCATTTCTTCGTTATAGAGTTCGCCCGATTTTTTCTTGTTAACGAGCTCTCCATGCCAGACGTGGCCGGAAACGATGGTATTCCAGAGCCCGCTGTATAAACTTGCGTCCTGCAGTCCCGATTTGACCAGTTCCCGCGGATTCTTTCCGATCGCTTCCGCCCGGAGATACCCGCTCAATTGCTCGAACGCGGTATTCGCCCATTCGATCGTACCGTTCCGATCGGTGATCACGACGGCGTTGCCCACCGCTTCTAGCGCCGCGCTCTTGAGTTCGATTTCGGCTTCCGCGAGCTTCCGGGCAGTTATGTCGGTCAGCGTTCCGACGATTTCGGGCTCCTTGCCGGCTTCTCGCACGAGGCGCATCTCATCGCGGAGCCAGACCATGCTCCTATCCTTCTTGGCGAACCGGTATTCCCGTACGGCCCGATCGTTCTTCACGAGCTCCGAGATGCCCCCCACTGCCTCGATCCTGTCGGCGGCGTTGATATTCCGGAACCACCAGTCGGGGGAAAGGGCCTCCTCGCTCGGGAAACCGAGCAGGAGCCGGACGTTTTCGCTCACCCACTGCCATTGGGCCTGGCCGTCCTGAAGCTTCAGGGAATACGTGACGGTCGGACTCGTCGAAAGATAGTGGGATAGTTTGGCCGTCAGCTTGTCCCGCTCGTTTTCTGCGAGGACGAGGGCCGTGATGTCCCTGATGTTGAGCTGCATGACATCGCGGCTGTTTACCCGGTACGGGTTGCAGAGGAATTCCACGTAGATTGACCGCCCGTCCGCGGTTTCCAGGGGATTGTCCTTGAACCTGATATAGCATTGTTTATGCAGGTCCAGGATTCCGGCCTTTTGGGAAAGGACGCTTATTATGAAATCGAGGTCGTTGATCCGCTTGCCCAGAAAGGATTCCTGGGAAAGTCCCATCATCATCGCCAACGATGGGTTGACGTCGATGACCATGCCCGTCTCCGCGTCCACGATTATGATGCCGTCCGCCGAAGTCTCGAAAAGGCGGCGGAACCGTACCTCCGATGAACGCAGTATCCGGTCCTTATGTTCCAGGTGGGATTTGATGCGTGAGATCACGATTTCCGGTTCAATCGGTTTCTTGATATAATCGACCGCCCCGAGTTCGAGGCCCAGCTTCTCGTCCGCCGTCATGCCCTTGGCCGTCAGGAATATCACGGGGATCTTCGCCCCTTCGGCATCCTCCTTGAGCCTGCGGCACACCTCGAAGCCGTCCATCCCCGGCATCATGATGTCCAGAAGGATCAGGTCGGGAGGACTCCCGTCGCGCACGATCTTGAGCGCAGCTTCGCCGTTCGTGACGGCTTTGACCTGATAATCCTTCTTGAGTATCTCGTCCAGGATGGCGATATCGTCGGGGACGTCGTCCACGACGAGGATGACGCGTTTGTCCCCGGTCAATTTGCGTTCCTCCCGCGATCGCTGTGCGTCCTGGAAATTTCAAGGAATTGACCGGCGATCTGCAGGAAGGCGGAAGCGATGTCAGGGTCGAATTGGGTTCCCGCTCCTTTCTTGACCAACTCCACGGTTTCTTCATGGGAGAAGGCGCGCTTGTAGACGCGCTCGCTGATCAGCGCGTCGTAGACGTCGGGGATAGCCATGAGCCGGCCCGGCAGGGGGATCGCATCCCCCGACAAACCCTGCGGATAGCCCGAACCGTCCCATTTTTCGTGGTGCGACCAGGCTATTTCCCGGGCGAGGGAGAGGAAGGAAGTGGGCGAACCGAAAGTCCTCTCCGCGGCCAGGATGGCGTCCCGGCCGATCGTGGTATGCTTCTTCATGATCTCGAATTCGAGGGGGTCGAGTTTCTCCGGTTTCTGCAGGATATGATCGGGGATACCCACCTTCCCGATATCGTGGAGGGGCGCCGACTTGCGGAGCGACACTATGGTCGAGTCCGGCAGTATTCCGCTGAAACGCGGGAATTCCCGTACCTTTTCCGCGAGGATCTTGATGTAGTTTTGCGTACGGCGGATATGGTTGCCGGTCTCGTTGTCCCTCGTCTCCGCGAGGGACCCCATGGCGATCATCGTGACGTCCTGGATTACGGCGATCTCCGAGGTTCTGCGTCCGATTTCGGCTTCAAGGTATTCGTTCTTGTCCTTCAGGAAATCCCTGACGTTCTTGAGGCGGAGGTGCGTCCTGATCCGCGCCATCACGATCGAAGGGCTCGGCGGCTTGGTGATATAGTCCTCCGCCCCGAGCTCCAGCCCCTTCGCCTCGTCCATGACGTCCGATCTGGCCGTGAGGAAAATGACGGGAATCTCCGAAGTAAGCGGGTTTTTCTTGAGCCTGCGGCATACTTCGTATCCGTCCATTCCCGGCATCACGATGTCCAGCAGGATGAGGTCCGGCGGATCTTCGCCTTCGGTGATTTCGAGCGCCTTTTCTCCCGTCAACGCGACCTTCACGCGGTAATTCGATCTGAGGAAGGAACTGAGAAGAGCGATGCTGTCGGGAGAATCATCGACGATCAGAACCGTAGCTTTTTTTCCGAATTCCGTTTCCATATTACCTCCCCTTGACGGACGCGTATCCATTTCCGTAAAGCCCTTGCAGGATCTCGAGGACGGCGGTGAAGTCGTACGCGCGCAACGCGGCTTCCAGCTTCGCCGAATTCGCTTCCCCGCATGAAGGGATCAATTCTTCGCGGACCGATTCGTAGTAATCCAAGGCTTCGCTTTCGCTTCCCTCCGCATAGCGCGCGAGCTTTCCGATGATTTCCCCGACCGGGCGCGCGGCGGCTTCCGCCTTTACGGGCAGCGGCCTGTTTTTCGCCGCGTCGGCCAAGGCGGCATCCATGGCTTCTATGACGCTCGATACGACCGATGCAAGGCGCGCCAATCCTTCCCCGATCGCCGCCACAGAAGATCCGCCGGCTATCGCGGCTTCGATTTCTCCGGCTACGGTTTGGACTCCGGACGCGCCGATGTTGCCGGAGACGCCTTTCAGCGTATGGGCGATCCGCTCCGCGAGCGCGCTGTCCCCTTCCGCGAGGGCCGAGCGGATTCTTTCCGCCGCTCCGCGCTGACCTTCGGAATAGCGTTTGAGGAGATCGAGATACAGGTGTTTGTTCCCGACGACGCGGTGCAGCCCCCCTTCCGTATCCACGCCGGGGATCCGCGGTATCCCGCCGCCCTCCTCCGACGCCGCCGTCACCGCCGCCGCCGCGGGAGCCGCCCGCGCCGGGTTCGGGGCGTAATACCGGCGCAGGGTGGCGATCATCGCGTCCGGGTCTATTGGCTTCGCGATGTAGTCGACCATCCCCGCCTCGATGCAGCGGTCCCTGTCTTCCTTCATTGCGTTCGCCGTCATGGCGATTATGGGAAGGGAGGCGAAGCGGGCTTGCCCGCGGATCTCCCGCGTCGCGGTCAAGCCGTCCATCACCGGCATTTGCATGTCCATGAGGACGAGATCATAGGATTGTTCCCCTACCTTCCGTATCGCCTCGGCGCCGGTCGCAGCCAGCCTGACGACGCAACCGGCCTGCTCCAGGATTTCCGTCGCTACTTCCTGATTGAGCTCGTTGTCTTCCACGAGCAGGACGGAGGCGCCTCTGAGGTCCATGGGGTCTCCATCGCCCCCGGACGCCTTCTCCGGCGCCTCGCGCGTTTCGCCGCCCTTCGAGCCGAGCAGATGCATCACGGTATCGAAGAGTATGGAGGCGTTGACGGGCTTGATCAGCACCTCCTCGATGCCTGCTTCCTCCGCTTCCCGGATCACTTCTTCGCGTCCGTAGGAGGTGACGATGACCATGCGGGGAGCGGTCGCCCGCGCCGCCGCGGCGATCCTTTTCGCGGTCTCTATCCCGTCCATGCCGGGCATTTGCCAATCCAGGAATACGATGGCGTATTCCCGCTTCGCCCGGATCGCCTGCTCGACCTCTTCTACCGCGGCGTAGCCGCTCCCGACGGCGACGGCGGAGAAGGTCATGCTGGCCAGCATGTCCAGCATGATAATGCGCGCGTGCTCGTTGTCGTCCGCCACGAGCGCCCGGCAGCCGCGCAGGTCGGCTTTCGGGACGAAAACCCGAGGCACCCGGGTGCCTTTCCCGAGCGTCGCCGTGAACCAGAAAGTGGACCCCTTTCCGAATTCGCTCTCCACGCCGACTTCGCCGTCCATCATTTCCGCCAATTTTTTGGAAATGGCCAAGCCGAGGCCGGCGCCGCCGTAGCGCCTCGTGATGGTACCGTCCGCCTGTTGGAAGCTGCGGAACAACCGGGCTTTCTGTTCTTCCGTCATCCCGACGCCGGTGTCCTTGACCTCGAAGTACAGGAGCGCGTCCTTCTCCGACTCTTCCCTGATATCGATGCGGATGCCGATCTCGCCCGTTTCGGTGAATTTGACGGCGTTGTTCGTATAATTGATCAGGATCTGGCCGAGGCGCAGGGGATCGCCCACCAGGTTGTTCGGCACGCGCTTGCCGATTTCGAATACGAGCTCCAGGCCTTTCGCGCTGGCCTTCTCCGCCGTCAGGTTGGCGACGTTGTCCAGCACCTTCTCAAGCTCGAAGGGAATCCGCTCGATCGGAAGCTTCCCCGCTTCTATCCTGGAAAAGTCGAGGATGTCGTTGATGATCCCGAGCAGGTGCTGGCCGGAAATCTGTATCCTTTTCAGGTAGTCCTTCTGGCTCGGGGTAAGGCTGGTCTTCAAGGCCAGGTAGGACAGGCCGATGATGGCGTTCATCGGAGTCCTTACCTCGTGGCTCATATTGGAGAGGAACTCGCTTTTCGCGTTGCTGTTGGCGATGGCCACCTGCCTGCTTTTTTCCAATTCAGCGAAAATTTTCCGGCTGTTTCGTAAAAGGATGAAATTCAATGCCGCGGCGAAAAGGGCGATCAACGAGGAACCGATGATGAAGCGGCCGAGGCTCCCGAATCGGCCGACCGGGCTTTCAGGCGATGCGGCGCCCGATTCCCCCGGGTTGAAATATACGTAAAGGGCGACCAGGAAGACGAGGACCGAAAGCGCTATGACGATGAATGAAATGACTGTCAGAATACGCAGGCGCAGCCGCTCACTCAATTTGGCAGGGCCTCCTATCGGGAACATCCGGGAAGGAAACGCGCAAGAATGCCGCGGATGGCAGTTGCTCCGAATGGACGGCCTTGATGACGATCTTCACTTATGCTCTCCGGTTTATGAAACGTTCGAACGTTTGTGATGAAAGGACGAATGACCAGAAGAGTCTGGTTAAAGTGTAAGTCCGGCGAACGGAGAATACAATGGGAGCGAACCAAGTACTGCCCCAAGCGGCTGCCGTATCGGCAGCCGCTTGCCTCACTTCGGCCTGATCGGAAACGGGAAGCGCAGGACAGCGACGGTGCCGCCGTCGTTAAAGAATGATACCGTTCCGTTGAGCTGTTCGGTCAGGATTCCGATCAGCTGCATGCCCAAGGTCTGCGCGGTTTTCGGATCGAAGCCGTCAGAGAGACCGATACCGTTGTCGCGCACTTCGATCTCAAGATTTCCGTCGTCCTTCGGGCGCAACGCTATCTTGATCATCCCGGGACGATCGTCGCGGACGAAGGCGAAGCGCAAGGCATTGGAAACGAATTCCGAGACGATAAGGCCCGCCGGGATCGACGCCTCCAGGGTCAACCTGATTTCTTCCGCGTCGAAAACCAGTTCGGGCTTCTTTCCGGAGGCATCCGAATCATCGATCAGGGAACTCGCCAATTGGCGCAGGTACAGGGAAAAATCAATCCGGGCCAGGTCCTCGGATTCGTAGAATTGATCATGGACTATGGCCATGGCTTGGATTCGGCGTTCCACTTCCTCGAAAACCCGGCTCAAAGCCGGATCGCCGATACCCCTTTCCGAAAGGGTGAGCAGGCTGGAGATCACCTGCATGTTGTTCTTCACGCGGTGGTGGATTTCCCGCAATAACACTTCCTTTTCGCGCAAGGAGGCTTCCATATTTTCCTTGGCGCGCGTCCGCTCGGTCACGTCGCTCTTGATCGCGATGAAATGCTCCAAGCGGCGCGAGGCGTCCATGACCGGCGTGATCGTCATCTCTTCCTGGTACAGCTCTCCGGATTTCTTCTTGTTGACGAGCTCTCCGCGCCAGACCTTTCCGGAATTGATATCGTCCCAGAGGGCGCTATAAAAGGAAGCATCCTGCTCTCCGGATTTCACCAGATCGTGCGGATTCTTGCCGATCGCCTCCCGTAAGGAGTAACCGGTCAGTCGTTCGAAAGCCGTGTTCGCCCATTCGATGAATCCGTCCCGGTCGGTGATGACCACAGCGTTGTCCGCCGCCTCCAGCGCGGCGCTTTTCAGGGATATCTCCGCTTCGGCGACTTTCCGTTCCGTGATGTCGGTCAGCGTGCCGACGATTTCCAGCGCCCCGCTCTCGTTCCGAACCAGGCGCATGTCATCGCGCAGCCAGACCGCCGTGCGGTCTTTCCGGGTGAATCTATACTCTTGCGAATAGCGTTCCCTCTTTGTCAGCTCGGCGATGCCTTTCAGCGCGAAGGCGCGGTCCGCGGCGTATACGTTCCTGAACCACCAATTCGCCTCCAGGACCTCGTCAAGGGAATAGCCCAGTATCCCGACGACGTTCTCGCTGATCCATTCCCAGCGGGCGGAGCCGTCCTCCAGGCGCAACGAGTAGGTTATCGTCGGGCTCGTGGACAGGTAATGGGATAATTTCAGCGCGAGCGCGTCCCGCTCCTCTTGTACGGCTATCCGCTGGGAAATGTCGTGAATTATCGAAAGGAGGTAGATTTTTTCGCCGATGGCGATAGGCCCCGAATGGACTTCCACGTCGACGATGGTTCCGTCCGCCTTTCGGTGCTTGAACTGGAAATATTTCCTCTCCTGCGCGACCGCTTTCCGGATCAGTTCCCTGATCGCCTCCGGACTGAGCGTATTGATTTCCTCCATCCTCTTGCCGATGAGCGCCGCTTTGGGCCAGCCGTAAAAGGCGGCCGCCGCTTCGTTCGCATCCTGGATGGAATTGTCGGACGGATCGATGATCAGCATCACGGCGTTGCTGTTGGCGAAGATCGAACGGTACCGTTCTTCGCTCTGGTGCAGCAGCTCTTCCTGCGCGGCGGCCTTCTTCTGGATCTTTCGCCGTTCGATCGCTTCGCGTACGGCGAACGGGAGCCGCGCCAGGTGCTCCTTTATCACGTAGTCGCTCGCGCCTGCCTTCATGCAGGCGACGGCGGTATCCTCGTTCATCGAGCCGGTCAGGATCACGAACGGAAGGAAGGGATCTATCTCCTTGGCCAGCAGCAAGGCCCGCATGCCGTTGAAGAGGGGCATGGAGTAGTCGGAGATAACGACATCGGGATCGAAGGAATCCAACGCGGCCAGGAACGCGCTTTCGGTTTCTTCCCTTATGGATTCGTAGCGGATGCCGTTCTTCTTGAATTCCCGCTCCGCCAGCTCCACGTCCGTCGGAAGGTCCTCCAGGAATACTATCTTGATGCATTGATCGTCCGCGACGCCGTTTCCGGATGGAATCATTCTCCCCCCATTGTAGTATCTTCCGACGGCAAGGAGAACCAGAAAGCGGCCCCTTCGCCTTTCGCGCCCTCGGCTCCGACCCTGCCTTTATGCAGTTCGATGATACGCTTGACGATGGCAAGGCCTGCTCCCGTGCCTGAGTACTCCCCTTCGGCGTGCAGGCGGCTGAATAGTCCGAAGAGCCTGCCGACGTTGGACGGATCGAATCCGATCCCGTTGTCCCGGACAGTGTATTTGATCTCCGCATCGGTTTTCTCCGCGGAGACCCGGATTGTCCGTACCGCTTTTTGCGCCGTGAACTTGATCGCGTTGGACAGCAGGTTGCCCCAGACCTTGCGCATCAAGGCCGAATCGCCGTTCGCGTCGGGCAGGTCGCCGATGACGAACTCGATCGACGCGAGGTCATCGGGCGAAGCCGTCTCGTAGTACATGGCACGGACCATGGCCGCCATCGCGATGCGGGTCTTGTCCAGCTCATGCCTTCCGATCCGGGAAAGCGAACTCAGGTCCGAGATGAGCGCGTCCAGTTTTACCGCGTTGTCGTATACTATGCCGAGCCGCCGTTTCCCTTCCCCGTTCACGATGGATCCGTAGTCCTCGGCGACCATGCGCGAGAACCCCGCGATCGCGCGCAGGGGCGCCTTGAGGTCATGCGTCATGGTGCGGGCGAAGGTTTCCAGATCTCTGTTCGTCGCTTCCAGACTGTTCGTGCGTTCAAGGACGAGTTGTTCCAGTTTGGCGTTCATGGCCGCCAATTCCAGCTGGGCCGTTTTCCGCTCGGTGATGTCCATGATATTGCCCGAAACGCGCACGACCTTGCCGTCTTCCTTTTCGGCGAAAGCCATCGTCCGGACCCAGATCCTGGATCCGTCGGAGCGGATCAGTTCCAGTTCCAGGTCGTAGCCCTTTCCCTCTTCCACCGCCCGCCTGAAGGCTTCCGCGATGACGGGCGCGGAAGCGGGCGCATAATAACCGATATCGCGCTTGACGTCGCTCGGGTCGTAGTCGGATCCGACGCCGTAGATGCGGTAGACCTCGGGCGTCCAGGTGATCCGCGCCCTCGGAATGTCGTATTCCCAGCCGCCCAGGTGGGCGATGTCCTGGGATTCTTCCAGGAGTCCCCGCGCGACGATCGCCAGGACGCCGATGACGCCGCCCGCATCGTCGCGTACCGGCCCCCAGCTGCACTCGTAACCGATGTCCGTTTCCCTCCGGTTCCGGATCTCGGCGAACGATTCGCCCGAGAGCGCGCGGTCGAAGCTCGCCTTCGCGGTCGCGCGCGTCCCGCTTTCCGTAATAAAGTCCAGCATGCGGTCGCCGACCTTGATCGCGGCCTTCCAGGCCTTCGCCATCTCCCTGCGGTGAAGCTCGTTGAAGATCGTATAGCGGTATTCCCTGTCCAGGGCAAAAACCACCGTACCTGGCAGACTCTCCATCAGCGCGGAGAGTACCGCGATGCGCTCGTCGTTCATGGATGCTCGTTCAGGAGCAGCCAGTAGTAGCCCAATTCCCTGACCGCCTCGATGAATTTGTCGAAGTCCACCGGTTTCACGATGAAGCTGTTCGCGCCGAGGCTGTAACTCATTATCACGTCGCTCTCCTCTTTCGAGGTCGTGAGCACGACGACGGGAATCAGGGCGGTACGCGGATCGGATTTGACGGCCTTCAGCACTTCCATCCCGTCGATCTTGGGCAATTTCAGATCCAGGAGCACCATTTTGGGCCGGTCGGCGATATTCCTGTCCGCGAACTTGCCCCGTGCGAAAATGAAGTCAAGGGCTTCTTCCCCGTCGCTGACGTGCACCAGGTTGTTCGCCAGGTTATATTTCCTGAGGGCCCTGATCGCCAATTCGGCGTCGTTCGGATTGTCCTCCACGAGGAGGATGTCGATCTGATTGTACCCGTTCATGGCTGACTCCTTTCCAGTATGGGTATGGAAAACTGGAATTCCGCGCCTTCGCCCGGGCTTCCTTCGGCCCGGACCCATCCGCCGTGCCGCTCCACGATACGCTTGACGATTGCGAGCCCTATTCCCGAACCCGGAAATTGATCCACGCCGTGAAGCCGCTGGAACAGGTTGAACAGCTTTCCGGCGTATCGCTGGTCAAAGCCGATGCCCCGGTCACGGACCGAGTAAATATTCATGCCGTCTTCCGTTCGTCCCGTTACGGTGATCTTGTGCGCATCCGACGGGACGGAATACTTCACGGCGTTCGATAAGAGGTTAGTCCATACGCGGGCTATCATGGAAGGATCTGCCAGAGCTTCAGGAAGCGTTCCTACCTCGAATTCGAAGTCGCCCAGTACGGCGATGTCGGCGCAGGAGCGGTACGCCTGTATCGCGCAGGCTCGCATATCCACCTCGGCGATGTTCGGATCGATCCTGCCGATCCGGGTCAGATCCAGCAGTCCGCCGATGAGTTCGTCCATTTTCTGGTCGCTGGATCGAATGATGCCTAGCAGCCGCGCTCCTTCCGGTCCGAGCGCCTTTTCGTAATCCTCCTGCAGTATCCGGGCGAAACCGTCGATCGACCTGAGCGGCGTGCGCAGGTCGTGGGCCGCCGAGTAGGCGAAGGCCTCCAGTTCCTTGTTGGATGCCTCCAGCAGGGCGGTCCGCTCGGCCACCCTGTTTTCCAATTCCGCGTTGATTCCCGCCATTTCAAGCTCGCGCGCCGCTTTCGTTTCGACTTCGCGTCCGAGCGCTTCCATCTTCCATCGGTTCCGTACCGCGAGCACGCCGGCCGTTTCCGCGCCCAAAAGCGCGGCCGCGAGGAGGATCAGCATCAGGCGGCGGTCCCGCACTCCCGCGTCCACCTCCGCAAGGTTCATTTTCGACACAAGAAACCAGGGTGAATCCCCCACGGACGTCAGGACGGCCAAAACCCGATTCTCCCGATAATCCTTGCCGAAGAAGAGTCCCCGGTTTCCGAGCACTGCCTGCGCCGCGGGCAGTTCGCTCCCGCTATCCAGGGGGAAGCGCAGGCGAAGGGCGGCCGTATCGTCAAAGCGGTTCCGATTGAGGAAGACGACCTCGTTCCCTTCGCGCCGTACGATGAGAGTCTCCGCGGTGGAGCTGACGGCGGGCCAGCGCATGATGTAGGGATACAGGTAGCGTTCTGGGTCGATCCGCATCGCGAGGATGCCGCGGCCCGTTTCCTGTCCGACGGGAACCATGACGGTCAGGTAGGCGCGGGAGTCGGCGGGGTTGCGGTAGAAGTCAAGGAATCCGACGGCGCCCTCCCTGATGAAAGCCGGCGCCGCCGCCGCGATGACGGGATCGTCCGTGCCTGTTTCGGGCCAGCTCGACAGGATCGCGCCGGCGGAATCCATGAGAAAAAGCCGGTCGTAATCGTAAATGGCTCGGACTTGCCGCAGCCGTGAAAGTAGCCAGGCGCCGGCCTGCGCATCGTTCCGGTCAAGGAGGAAGCGCCCGGCGTTTTCCGAAAAGTATGCGTCTCCTTGTAAAACCGACCCGTTGCCCAGCCGCTCTTTCCTCCATAGCGACAATTCCAGGACCTTGAGCTCCGCTATGGATTCCAATTGTTTGCCGACTGCCTGTCGGTGGTCGCGTTCGGAGATGACGGCGTAGCCGAAACCGGCCAGCACGGTACCCGCGGCCGAGAGGATGAGCACGAGTCTGAGGAAAACGCCTGTTCTTGAATCCCCGGGTACGCCGACGGCCATGGATTGCCTCTCCCGTTTCCAAGTGTACGCCAAAGCGGGCGGATTTTCCCGTAGGCGGTCAGGCGCTGGTAAAGGGTGACGCCGACCCGCGTATATGTTCCAGAAGCGCTTCATTGTCGATCGAACTGACGGGTACCAAGTCGACGATCCAGGGCAGGTAAAGATCATCGATACAGGACTCCAGCCGGGAAAGCGCGGCGAGATCCATATCGTGACCCGCAAGGGCCACGTCTATATCGGAAGCTTCGTTGTGGGTACCCTTGGCGCGGAAGCCTTCCCGGGTCGCGTCGCGCGATCCGGAGGCGCCCAGGCTCCCTTGATCCGATTATAGGCGATGCGTGTCGGCCAAATCCAGCCATGGGGAGATCAGGCTCGACGGGGATGGGATCGGCGCGATAGTATGCCCCATCCACAGGAGAGCTCATGAAGGCTGAGAGAGGACCGATGACCCGTTCAAAACAGTTCAGGGTCGCGTTGGTGGGCATCTCCGGCTACGGCGACAATTACCTGGACCAGCTCCTGCGGCCGGAGGGGGCCGCGGAGGACGCTGCCGCGGGATCCGGTGAAGGGGCCGCGGAGGGGGCAGCGGCGGACGTCCTGTTCTGTGCGGCTATCGACGCCTTCCCCGAGCGCTGTCCGCGCCTTGCGGAACTTGAAGAGGCGGGCGTTCACCTGTACCCGGACCTGGAGTCGTTCTACGAGAAGGACCATGCGGACTTGGTGGTGATTTGCGCCCCCATCCATCTGCATGCGGACCTGACCTGCCGGGCATTGGCCGGCGGTTCCAACGTGCTCTGCGAAAAGCCTCTGTGCGTGCGTCCGGAAGACGCGGAAAAGATGATGGCCGCCGAGCGCGGGTCCGGCCTGGTCGTCGCCATCGGCTACCAGTGGGCCTTTTCCGACGCCGTGCAGGAATTGAAGAAGGACATCCTTTCGCTTTCGCTCGGCAAACCGGTCTGCCTGAAAACCCTTGTGCTCTGGCCCCGGCGCCTTTCCTATTATACCCGCAATTCTTGGGCGGGCCGCATACGGACCGCGGACGGCAATTGGGTCCTGGACAGCCCGCTCAACAACGCGATGGCGCACCACCTGCACAACATGCTGTACCTGCTGGGCGGCTCGACGGAAACCGCCGCGGAAGCCGCGGATATCCGCGCCGAGTTGTACCGGGCGAACCAGATAGAAAATTACGATACCGCAGCCCTTCAGGCTTTTACCTCCGGGGGGACCGAGCTGCGCATGTACGCCGCGCATCCGGTCAGGGAGGCCGTGGATCCGCTCGTCTCTTTCCGGTTCGAGGACGCCGTGGTGGAGACCGGGCCTGACCGCCTCATCCGCGCCCGCTTCCGCGACGGACGCGTGAAGACCTACGGACTTCCGGATGAGCGGGTTTTCGGCAAGCTCCAGGTCACGATCCGCTGCATCCGGGAAAAGCTACCCGTGCCCTGCGGAATAGCGGCTTCCGTTTCCCACACACGGTGCATCAACAGCATTCAGGATTTTCCCGTCGCCGACTTCCCCGGAGAACGCCTGAGGACTGATGGTGGGGGCGTCGACAGCTTGGTCTGGGTGGAAGGCCTGGCGGAAGAGTTCAAGCGGCGTTTCGATTTCGATTCATTCTGACCGCTTCGGGCGGTCCGGAAGGGGAGAGCATGAAAATAAAAGCACGTCTGGCGGTCGTCGGAATCGGAGGAATGGGCGGCCAGCACCTGCGGGAATTGGCCGCGATGGAGGGCGTGGAGCTGGCGGCCGTATGCGACGTGGACGGAGCCAAGGCGGACGCCGCCGCGGAGAAATATTCCGTGCCCGCCTACCATGACGCCCGGACCCTGCTTGCGGCCGTTCCCTTGGACGGCGTGGTCATCGCGACCCCCCATTACGACCACGCGACCGTCGCGTCGGAGGCGTTCGGGCGCGGCGTGAGCGTGCTCTCCGAGAAGCCGGTGGCCGTCACCGTGCGCGACGCGCGGGGAATGACCGCGGCCTATGAGGCCGCCAAAAAACTTCACCCGGAACTGGTTTTCTCGGCGATGTTCCAGCAGCGGACCCAAGGAAACTGGATGAAGGTCAAGGAAATGATCGAAGCGGGGGAGCTCGGCCGCATCGTCCGGGCTTCCTGGATCATCACGGACTGGTTCCGCACCCAGGCCTACTACGATTCGGGCGGCTGGAGGGCCACCTGGTCGGGAGAGGGCGGCGGCGTCCTCATGAACCAGTGTCCGCACAACCTGGACCTCTTCCAGTGGTTCGTCGGCATGCCCTCCCGGGTGACCGCCTTCGCGAGCCTTGGGAAATACCACAATATCGAAGTGGAGGACGAGGTCACCGCCTACTTCGAATACGAAAACGGCATGGTGGGGCATTTCATCACCTCCACGGCGGAGGCTCCTGGCACCAACCGGCTGGAATTGGTCGGTGAGCACGGCAAGCTCGTCTGCGAGAAGGGAAGGCTATTCTTTTCGAAGAACGCCAAGTCCATGCTCGCCCACCTGCGCGAAGCGACGGCCCCCTGGGAGCCCCTGCCCTGCGAAGAGCTGGAAATTCCGGTGACCGGTCCCATGACAGGCAACCACCGCATCGTGCTGGAGGATTTCGCGGCGGCGATACGGGAAGGGCGTCCTCCCCGCATCGACGCGCGGGAGGGCGTCAACATGGCGGCCCTGGACAACGCGATCATGTACTCGGCCCTGGAAAAACGGACGGTGGCGCTGCCTCTTTCGGAAGGAGCTTTCGAGGAAAAGTTGCGGGAACTCCAGGCCGGCTCGCGCTTCGTGAAGGTCCAGCGCAAATTCGACGTTAGCGCGGACGATTTCGAACGCTCGTACAAGAAGTGATGCGGAGGCCACGATGGCGATCAAATATACGGGTTTCGCGGACGAGGCGGCCGCCGGGATACGGGGACAGATAGAGGCGACCAAGCGCCTCGGCACCACGATGATCCGGGGCATGAGCTTCACGATAGTCCGGGACGAGGAGCCCGACAGCCCGCGCATCCGGAAACTTGTGGTGGAAAAACTGACGACCCTCGTGCGGATGTGCGAAGAAGCCGGCGTCTCGTACCTCCACGAAAACTGCATGAACTTCGGCGGCCTCTCCTGGGAACACAGCCTGCGGCTCGTGGAGGCCGTCAAATCCCCGGCCTTCGCCCTCATCTACGATACCGGCAACCCGTCTTTAGCCTTCGACCGCAGGAACGGCAGGCTGCAGAATTCCTGGGAATTCTACGAGCACGTGAAGCCCTTAGTGAGGCACGTGCACATCAAGGACGGCGTCTACCTGGGCCCGGGCGACGGGATCTTTCCGAAGGCGCGCTTCACGCTCCCGGGCGAAGGGGACGGCGACGTCGTACGCATCGTGGAGGACCTGATGAAGTCGGGCTACGACGGCTTCCTTTCGATCGAACCGCACACCGCGACCGTGTACCACGAGGACGGCGGCATCGCGCCCGAGGAAGCCAGGATGCAGTCCTACGTCCGCTATGGGAAACGGCTCATGGAAATAGCGGAGGCGGCACGGCTATAAAAGCGATTCCAGCGGGACTCCGTTTACGATCGGCAAAGTGCTTTTTTCCCGTATCCATGAGAGCAGATTGGAGGCGAATAGGCGCGGGCTGTTCTCGAAGGCATCCTTGGTGGAGCCCGCCAGATGGGGGGTCAGCGTGATGTTGTCCAATCGGAGAATGCCGTCTTCCCCCGGAATAGGCTCTTCGTCGAAAACGTCGATAGCCGCGCCCTGGATTCGGCGTTCCCGGAGGGCTTTGACCAATGCGTGTTGGTCGACCAGCCCCGACCGGGCGGTATTCACGAGGATAGCCGTCCGCTTCATCAGGTTGAACTGCGCCTCGCCGATGAGCCCATGGGTTTCCTCTGAATAGCGCGCGTGGACCGACACGATGTCCGAGCGCCGGAGCAGGGTATCGAGATCCGTGGACAGGATGCCCGCAACATCGCCACGGTACCAGGGATCATGGACGATGACTTGGCAGCCGAAAGCCGTCAAGTATCCTGAGAGCAGCCGGGCGACTTGGCCGAAGCCCACAAGACCCACCGTCTTTCGGTACAATTCCGGAATGCCTGTCCCGCTGTTGGGAAAATCCTTGAGCCAGCGCCCCTGCCGTAAAGCCTCATGGGTGCGCGCGATGTTCCTCGTTTCTGCGAGCATCAAACCAAGGGCGAATTCCGCGACCGCCCGGGCGTTACGGCCCGGAGTATTGAGCACGGCGATGTTGCGCGCGCTGGCCGCCTTGAGATCGATATTTTCCGTGCCGCTTCGCAACACGGCGATGAATTTAAGCGCTTTCGCGGATTCGATGACCGCTGCCGGTACCGGGGCGAACTGGACGATCAAGGCGTCGAAGGAAGCCAGGTCCGCGTACAATTCCGGGGGAAGTTCCACCGAAGCGCTGCCGCCTTGTTCGATCCGAAGATTGTCGCGCTGCAATTCCTCAATATTGGCATGTTTCCATTCACGAACGACTATTCGGAAACCGGCGGCTTGAAGTTCCTCCAAACCGGTTTCCATCACGGCGGCCCGGATGAATTGGTCGCCGATGGCGAGTATTTTCATACCTTCGCCGCCTTCACGTTCGCCGCCTTCACGCGATTGCCGGACATGGTCATGGCTATTTTGGATTCCACGGCCCGGGCGATGGCTTCCTTTACCGGTCTGAACAATTGATCCGGCAAGGGGTCGATCCGGTTTTCATTGGCAACGGCTGTCTTGAGTCCGCGCAGCATGGCTGCCCGGATGTCGGAATACAGGTTGACTTTGGCGATGCCATTGCGGATGGCGTCCTGCACCTGGTCAAGCGGGGTTCCCGAACCGCCGTGGAGAACCAGGGGAACCTTGCTCGCATTGCGGATTTCCTTGAGCCGCAGGATGTCCAGCCGCGGCGCGCTGGCGTAGACGCCGTGGGCTGTACCGATGGACACCGCGAGCGCGTCGACGCCGGTGAGGGCGATGAAATCAAGGACTTCGGACGGATCGGTGAGCTGACTGTCGCCAGAATTGCTGCCGTCAAGCTCCTTGCCGGCTACCTTGCCCAGTTCGGCTTCGACCGCAACGCCGTGGGCATGGGCTATTTTCACTACCTGCCGGGTTACTCGGACATTTTCGGAAAAAGGAAGGGCCGAACCGTCATACATGACCGATGTGAAGCCGTAGTCGATCGCTTTCGCCACCAAGTCGGGGCGCGTGGCATGGTCCAGATGAAGTACGATGGGAACGGAATATTTCGGAGCCACGCCCCGGACGATCGACGCGATATAGTCAAAGCCCCGGCCGACCAAATCGTGTTCGAGGGCCATCAGGATGACCGGCGACCCCTGGGCTTCGCAGGTGTCCAAGATCGGCCGGATCATGAGATCCTCCGTGCAGTCGAACGCCGGCACTGCCCAAGCTCCGGCGCTGGCTTCCTTCAAAACGTCAACAAGCGATACGAGCATTGTAATCTCCCTTTCTATTCATCGCATCAGCATCCCGCCGGTGGCATCAATCGTGGCGCCGGTCATGTAGGCGGCTGCATCGGAAACCATGAAAGTGACGATCTTGGCGATGTCGTCGCCGTCGGCCAACCTGCCCATAGGAATCCGCTGTCGGTAATATTCCGGGTTTTCGTCGACCGCCTTGCGGACCATGTCGGTATAAACCATGCCCAAGGCGACCGCGTTTACCGTGATGCCATGCTTGGCCGCTTCCCGCGCCGTGCTGACGGTAAGCGCGACCAGTCCGGCCTTGCTTGCGGCATAGTGGGCGTGCCCGGTAGTTGAGCCGTTGAAAGCCGCCTGCGAGGTGATGTTGAGGATTGTCCCTCCCTTGCCGTCGGCGATGTTCTTCTTCAGAAAGGCCTTGGTCAGCAGGAAGGCCGAAGTGAGGTTGACGTCGAGCGTGCGGTTCCATTCGGCCAACGGTATGTCCTGAACCGGATTGGTGAACCAGACCGCCGCATTGTTGATGAGTATGTCGACCCGCGAGAAAGCGAGTTCGCCGGATTCGAAAAGCCTTTCGCATTCCGCTTCGATGCCGATGTCCGCCTGGATAGCGAGCGCCGTTCCGCCCGCGTCGCAAATCCGGCTGACGGTTTGTTCGGCTCCTTTCTGGCTGCCGTTATAATTGACTATCACCCGGACGCCTTCCGCGGCGAGCATCCGCGCGATTGCGGCTCCTATGCCCCGGGATGCTCCGGTGACGATGGCGCATTTCCCTTTCAGCTTAAGATCCACGGCCCCTCCTCGGAAATCGTATTTTCAAGCCAACCTTTTCCAAAGCGGGGCAAGGGTATCGATGGTAGCGAGATAGTTTCCGTATTTTCGGTCATATACCGCCCGCTGCCCAGGATCCGGTTCGTAGCGAGCGGCAACCTTCACCATGGCGCCGGACGCTTCCGACAGGGAAGGAGAGTCTCCGCAGGCGACCCTGGCGCAAAGTGCGGCTCCCAGAGTCCCAAGTTCCGTCCCGCTCGTGACTTCGACCGGCATTTGCAGAACATCGGCGAACATCTGCATCCAAAGTCGCGATTTGACGGCTCCTCCGGAGATGCGCACCGTACGCGGAAGGTTCCCGAAAGCAGCTAATCTTTCGATATGGGAACGGTGCCCAAAAACGATGCCCTCGTGAACGGCCCGTAACAGGTGCGATTTGGTGTGCCAGCCGCAGAGGCCCATGAATGCGCACTTCGCGTCCGCGACCACATTCGAGCCGAAGATGAATGGAAGAAAGACGATATTCGCGTCCTCGCTGTCCGTTTGCGCCACCAGCTCTTCCACATGTTCGAATAATCCGGCCTGTCTCCCGTTGGAAGCGGACTCATTTTCCCCGATGAATTGGGTGACGAACCATTCCAGGTTGCTTGCCGAGGTCGGACTGCCCTCGCAAATCAACCACCAGCCGTCCATGCAATACAGCGAGGTCATGAACAGACCCTTTTTTACGATCGGCGTCCGGCTGATATATTGGTTGATGCTCCAGGTGCCGGCGACCACCGACAAGTTCGCGGCATCCACGACGCCTGTGGCGATAGCCGAGGCGTCGATGTCGAACAATCCGCCGGCGACCGGGGTACCCTCGGCAAGACCGGTAGCCTCCGCCGCCGACGCCGTGACGCGTCCGCAAATTTCCGTGGATTTCTTGAGCGGCGGCAACATTTTCATCGCCCATGAAAGGCCGAAAGCGTGAAGGAGGCTTTCGTCATACTTCGCGTCCCGGACATTCAGCAAGTTGGTGCCGGACATATCGGTCATTTCGGCGGCGATTTCTCCGGTCAGCCGATATCGGATGTAATCCTTGGCCATCAAGATATGGGCGCTGCGCCGTATGGTCTCCGCTTCGTTGTCCGCCAGCCAGGCCAACAGGGAAACCGCCGAACCTGCCCAGACCGATTGCATAGTCCTGGGGAGGACCATGTCCAGAACTCCGTTCTTTTCCCATAGGCTCACATATGACAACGCCCGCGAATCCGTGGAAATGATGCCGGGACGGCTCGGTTTGCCGTCGCCGTCCACCAGGTAAAGGCCGTTGCCATGGCCCGTAGCGGCGACCGCGGCGATATCGCCGGGATCGACGCCAGAGCGCTGGATGACTTCCCTAATCACCTCGGCGGTGGCAGCCCACATTTCCTCCATGTCCCGCTCGGTAAATCCGGGATGAGGCATCAAAAGCGCCGTCTTTCGGGCCGCATGGACCAGCTCCCTGCCGGAACCGTCATAGAGGGCTGCTTTGGAAAGAGTTCCGCCGTTGTCTATGCCCAGATACAATCTTTGCTTAGCCATTCATCCCTGGCTCCTATTTTACAGGTAGTATTATCATGCCATATATAGAATGTCAACGGGCGGCCGTTCGGGCGGCCGTTAGTGGCGGCCGTCCGAGGAGGCCGTCCGGAGCCGCTGTCCGAAAAAATAATTGCACAATCCCGATCCCGTGCTATAATCCCCGAACTACGTTTTCCTTCGAGCTTCGGTACCTAACGGCGCGAGCGGCGAGCTCCGTCCACGGACCTGAAGCCATCGGGTTTAGCCGGAAACGGCGGGGCCTTCCGTGTTCGAAAAGGAGGAAACGCCATGCGTGGAAGGTACGTCCCGCTCTGGCTTTCTATTTCCCTGTGCTCGCTTTCCCTCGCGTCCGCAATCCCGCCCGCCGTCGGCGCGCTCGAACTGCGTCTCAACGGCAAGAGCCTCGTCCTCCCTTCAGAAAAGGAATTTCCTTCCCTGCTGTACTCGCTGACCGTAGACGGGCGCGCGGAGCGGGGGATTGCGCTTTCGGAATTGACGCCGCCGCTCGCGGACGCCTGGCGCCTGGAGGTGCGGCGCCCGCAGGTGCGGGGCCCGGAAGCGGTCGCCGGCTCCGGTACCGGCTCCGGCTCTGCGGGCGGGCAGGCGGACGGGCAGCCTGGCGGGCAGGCGGCCCAAGCGGTCTGGGACACCGACGACCTGGCGGAACGGCTCGACCGCTGCTACCTGCTGGAAGGAAGGGACGGCGCATGGAACCTCGCCTTCGACGGGAAGGCGCTGCGCGGTATCGGCTCCATCGAACTGCTGGGTTCGCGGGCAGACGAGCGGGCGCCTGAAGTCTGGGTTTCCTGGGAGGGTACAGGCGAGCTCAAGAAGGAAGTGGAGCGCTGGAGCCGCCTCGTCGGAGTCAAGGCGAAGACCGTCGACGTTCCCGACATCCGGTCCAAGCTGCTCTCCGTCCAGAGGGGCGGCGGTCGCATGCCCGACCTCGTCATGGTGCAATCCGACTACCTTCCCTCGTTCATCGCGGCTTCCAGCCTTCAGCCTCTGGACGGGATGGACGCTTCGCGCCTGTCGGGAAAAGGACGGGACGCGTTCACCGCGTCCGGACGAATTTGGGCGCTTCCCTTTTACTTCGACGCACAGTTGGTGTTCTACAATCCCGCTCTCCTTTCCCGCCGGCCGGCGCGGACCTGGACGCTCGATGATATGGAGGCGGAGGCGAGGCTCGTCGCGGGCTCCGGACGGACGCCCATGGCTTGGAACGCCTATTCGGCGTACTGGCTCTTGCCCTTCGCGCTGGGTTTCGGAAAGGCCGGGATCGAGGACTCCGACGGCGCGGTCCGCCCCGACGACGCGGGAACCGGGAAAGCCCTGTCCTGGCTGCTCCGCATGCGGGACGAAAAATTGCTGGCGGTCCTGGAGCGGGACGCCATGATGGGACGCTTCGCCTCCGGAGAAACGGCCATGATCCTGACCGCCTCTTATTCCATTCCGGAATTCGAACGGCTGGGCATTCCCTTCGGCATCGCCGCCTATCCTACGGTACCCGAGACGGGATCGCCGGTCGCTCCCTTCCTGGATTTCAAAGGCTTCGCGGTAACCCGGGCCAGCCGATCGCCGATCACCGCCCGGCGCTTGGCCGCCCACCTGACCGGCTCCGGCGTCCAGCAGCGCTTCACGGCGGCCGTCTCCAAGCTGCCGGCGAACTCCGACGCATGGGAACTGGTCCGTTCCGCGAACCGCTATTTCCCCGAGCTCGAACGCAGCGCTGAAATCGGAGTCGTCGTGCCTTCGTCGGAATCCTGGTCGACCTACAAGAACATCATGTGGAAAATGCTGCGTTTTGTATTCGCCGGATCGATGGGAGTCGACGAGGCGCTCGCGGAAGCGCGGCGCTTGGTGGACGCGAACTTCAAGAATTGAAACAGGAGGAATTCATCATGATCGATCGAATCGGGAAACGCGCTTTCGCGGCCATGCTCGCGTTCGCGCTCGTATGCGCGGCGATTCCGGGAACGGCCTTCGCGCAATCGGCCGATGCCGTAACCGGAGCGTCGGAGGAGGGCGAGTGGTCCGTAGCGCTCAAGGGCGCGCGGACCGATTGGCTCGGGCCGTCGTACTACCAGAAGCTGAAAGCCGGAGGCAAGGAATATACGGAAATTACGGTCGAAAAGAAAGGCGAGAAGATCGCTTACGGCGGCCTGCGCCTCAGGGCGATCCTGGCCATGGTCGACGGACAGGACTCCGCCCATCCCTACGCCTTTGACGCGGCCTTGTGGAAAAAGGGTTACGAGGTGACCCTCACGTCGGCGGACGGGTACTCGGCGACCTTCGCGACCGCCGATCTGGCCGAGGACGCGCTCATCCTGGCCGATACCGAAAACGGCAAGCCGCTGGCCCGGCCCATGGTCGTGGGGGACGCGCCCCGCAACCTCTGGGTCCGTGACATCGCGGAGATCGCGACCAGCCTGGCGCCGACAGCGGTCGCCTCGGAGGCTTCCTCCTTCATGCTGGAAATGGATATCAACGGAAACAAGACCTCCTTCACCCTCGCGGAGCTGGAGAAAGACCCGGCCTATATGGAGGCGACCGGCAGCTTCACCACGAGCGCCGGGACGAAGTACACGAATCCCTACGGCGGGGTGAGACTTCGCGCAATACTGGGCCGCTTCATGGATCTTTCGCCCGACGACTCCATCACCTTCGTCGCCACGGACGGCTACGAGATGACCTACCCCGGCTCGCGGGTGCTGGACGAAGCGGACGGAGAATGGCTTCTCGCGTTCCGGATGGACGGCGATTACCTCCCGAAGGATCCGGGGTTTATCCGCACGATCAAGGTCGGCCCGAAGAACCCGAATATCGACGGGCACCTTTCGGTCAAGATGATCAAGCGCATCGTCGTGAAGGAGAAGGATTTCAAAGACTTCAAGCTGACGCTCTCCGGCAAGCGCACGGAAACGATCGACCGATCGACCGTCCAGTCCTGCGTCAGCTGCCACCGGCGCGAAGTGAATTTCGAGCGGAAGGGGATTTCCGCGACCTACGTCGGCTTCCCGCTCCGCCTCGCGCTCGCGTACGCGGATGACCCTTTGTACGCGCCGCACCGGCAGGCGACCGAGGTGCTCGCTTACGACAAGGCCGCGGCGAGGGCGGGCTACAAGGTGGACATCGTTGCGGAGGACGGTTTCAAGCTGACCCTCGATTCCCGCGCCATCGACGCAGACGACGACATCATCCTCGGCATGTACAAGAACGGCGTGGGCCTCGCCGACGATGAATTCCCCCTGGCCCTCGTCTGGGACAAGAAGTCCTCCGCCGCGAATCCCGATCTGAAGAACGTGAAGAAGACGGCTTCGATCGTTCTCCGGTTCTAAGCGCCCGGATGTCCGCGCGCGGCATAGGTCCGGGAAGGGCGGCTGCGGTCGTCGCCCTTCCCGTTTTCGTCCTCATCGCTGTCGTGGGGGTCCTGCCCTTCGCGACCGCCGCGCGGGACAGCTTCTTCCACGACGTCTGGGGCGCGCGCAGCTTCGCCGGACTGGAAAATTACCGGGACTTGGTGGAGGACAGGGCTTTCTTCCTGTCCTTCGCCATCAGCGCCCTCTGGGCTGTCCTTTCCGCTTTGTTTTCGACGACGCTGGGCTGCATCCTCGGCATCGCCCTCTATGAGTCGAAGAGGACCAGGAAGGTCCTCTTCTTGGCCCTCCTCGTCCCCTGGGGCATACCCGCCTTCATCTCCGTGCCGATCTGGCGCATGCTGATCCACGGAAGCGGGGGACGGTCGTTCCTGTCGGCCTTGCTCGGGTTCGAGATCAACTTGCTTACCGATCCGGTCGCGGGTTTCGCGGCGGCGCTCGCGGTGGGCGTCTGGCTGGGCGCGCCGCTGGCGGCATTCGCCGTTTATGCGGCTCTTTCGCGGCTCCCCCGCGGCGTCGCGGAGACCGCCGCGATGGACGGAGCCGGACCGTGGACCATGGCGCGGTGGATCTACTTTCCCCAAATCCGGAGTTCGATCCTCATCATGGGTACCCTGGAACTGGTGAAATCGTTCAAGGAGTTCACCGTCCCCTTCCTGATGACCGCGGGCGGTCCCCCGTTCCGGGCGGGCATCACCGAGCGCCATATCGTGGGCGCGACGACGACCCTGGAGATCTTCCTGTACGACGCCTTCCGCGACCTCGACGATTACGGAATCCCCGCCGCCTACGCAACGGCCGTCGCCTGCATCGTCGTCATCGCAACCGCCTGCTGGCTGCGCCTGCGCCGCCGCGCGGATGACGGCCGAGCGTCGATCGGGGGGAAGGCGCCGGGCGCGGGCGCGGACATCGCTTGGAGGGTGACCAAACTCGGCGCGTCGGCGCTCGCCGTCCTATCCGCGGCACTCGTGCTCTACGCGACAGCCTGGCTTTCCCTCTCCGACCTTTCCGCCGTATATATCGACGGGTTTCTGCCCCGATTCCTCTCATTCCGGCCCTTCATCGCGGTGGTGCGGGACGAAGGCATCTTCCGCTATTTCCTGAACACCCTGCTCGTCGCGGGCGCGACCGCCCTGCTCGTACCCCTGATCGTCTTTCCCGCCGCATGGCTGCTGGCCCGGAGCGGAAAAGACCGCAAAGCGGGCATTTTCGCTTCCATCGAGGCGCTCGGGATGACGGGAGGAATACATTCGCTCATCCCCCTGTACGCGGCCTTCCGCGCGCTCGGACTCCTCGGGGGCTACCTACCCATCGTCGTCGTGTACTTGTTCCACGCCCTCCCTTTCGCCCTGTTCACCATCGCGGCCCACATCGAGCGGCTACCGCGCTCCCTTGAGGAAGCGGCGGCCTTGGAGGGCATGGCCTGGCCGTCCTACATGGCGCGCGTGCTCGCGCCGCTCGCCGCTCCGGCCCTCACCGCCGCGACCATGACGGCCTTCATCTCCGCGTGGAACGGTTTCCTCGTCCCCCTCGTTTTCCTTTCCGATGACGACCTGTATCCGATAGGAGTCAAGCTTCACGCTCTCGTGGGAAGCGTCGCGTCGGGCAATCCGAAATGGAATCTCTTCGCGGCGGCGAGCGTCCTGAACATGGCGTTCGTGGCCATGCTGCTCCATCGGTTCAAGGATCCCCTCGGCTCCAGGCACTCCGGGGAAGCGGAGGAATAGCGGGCGGCGGCATCCTGCGGCGGCGGCATCCTGCGGCGGCGACATCCTGCGGCGGCGACATCCGCGGCAACGGCAGCCGCAGCAGCGGCGACATCCCGTGGCGGCGACATCCGCGGTGAAGCCTCGCGATGGGCAAAAGGGGGGGGGGCGCGTTCCGGCGCTCACATTCCCGGATCGATGGACCGACCAAGGGAAAAACCTATCCGCTTTCCGGCCACAGCGTCAGTCCGGTTGATCCAGGCTTTCCATGATGGTACCGATATCGGACAGGGCGCAGACCCAGATAGGCACACCGGCATCCGCCAAGGGATAGCGATTGGGCGTCCGGCATACGATGGCGCCCCTGGCCGTAGCCAGCTCCGCGTTGGCGCTTTCGGTGGCGAGCTCGGCCAATTTCCGGATTGCCTTGGCCGCCGAGGCATCAGGCTGGGCGGTCCATTTGCATTCGATAAAACGGGCACCCTCGCCCAGAACAAGGAAATCCAGCTCCATGCCGACATTGTCCCGGTAATACCAGAAACTGCGGTTCAGGCCACGCGCCTGTGTATGGCGCCGCATTTCGGCGAAAACCACCCCTTCCCAGACGGCCCCGACAAACGGCGAAGCCGAAAGGCCATCCGGCCCGATGCCCAATAGCCAGCAGACCAGGCCGCTATCCGAAAAATAGAGCTTGGGGGTCTTGACGATGCGTTTCCCGACATTGCCGTGCCATGGCTCCAGAAGTTCGATCTGGTTGGAGGCCTCCAATACGGACACCCAGGACTTGGCTGTCCGGGCAGTAATACCAACCGCGTTGGCGATTGCCGTCAAATCAAGTTGTTGGGCATGCCGGGTCGCCAGGACCCGGACGAAACGCTCGAAATCCCGCAAGCTGCCGACGTTGAGGATCTGGCGGACATCGCGCTCCAGATATGTGGCCATATATGACGAAAAGAAACCAGCGGCAGGCAGATCGGGAACCCGCCACAGCTCGGGAAATCCCCCCCGATACAGGTAATTGCCTATCCCGCCCGTACCGATCGCGGATAATTCGGCGTGACTCAAACCCTCCAGGCCAATGATATGGACCCGGCCAGCCAGACTGTCCGAGAGTTCTTTCATCAAGCTGAATTTTTGGCTGCCCGTAAGGACGAATTGTCCCATCCGGTGGCGATCCCGATCCACCATGGACTTGATGTGGCGGAACAGACCCGGAGCATACTGCACCTCATCGATTACCACCGGAGCCGGGTGCCGGGCAAAGAACAGCTCGGGATCCTGTTCGGCCAAAGCGGCTTCGCTGGGAAGATCCAGGGTGACATAGGAGTAATCGGGCAAAAGTTGCCGCAACAAGGTGGTTTTGCCGGTCTGCCGGGCCCCCAGCAAAGCCAAAACCGGATAAAACCCCAGTGCAGTCAGAATCGCTGTATCATACATGCGCGTAATCATAGTAATTCCAAATGTACATTTGCAATGTATATATTGTCAAATCTTTTACACAAAAACATTTGCAAGGTTATTTCTTCCTTTGGGGCGGCCGGATCCACCGTTGCCCAGTCCGCCGGACAGGGCGGGAAGGCGCTGGCCAGGGGCGTGAACCTCCCCCCATGCTGTTTCCGGACGGCATGGGCGGGGCGTTTCGGCGAAGCCGCTTAACCCCGGATCCCCTGTCTCAGGATGTGACGGGTTTCTCCGTCTGTAGCTGACTCCTGTGACCGGGCATTTTCGCTTGTTCCCGGAATATTGGAACCGGACCCATCAGCCGATACCGCCAAGGCCTTGACGAGACGTATCAGGATCGCATTCCCGCGCTTCCGGATGCGATCGACGTCCGAGGTCCATCCAAGCCGGTTTTACCTCGCGCATGACCCTGCGGAATCGCTCTCCTGCGTGAAGAACGGGCTGGAACAGAAGGCCTGAAGAATATCGAATAGGGAATTTGAGAATTATTGTCCAAATTTCAGCGGGCGAAAACCGGGTTAAGCGTATTCTTTTTCCTGACCCAAGGCGTCAGACTCTTCTTCGTTCTCGGATTCCGTCTTGAAGAAGGAGACGGTATGCCGCAGTTGTTCGGCCATGCTGGACAATTCTTCCGCCATCGAAGCGATCTCCTCCGAGGCGCTCGCGTTTTGCTGCGTGACTTGATCTACCGATAAGATCGCTTGGTTCATTTGAACGACCCCCTGTTCCTGCTCGCGGCTGGCTCCCGCGATTTCCTGGAAAAGTTCGGAGGTTTTTTGAATGTCCGGAACGAGCCGTTTAAGCATAGTTCCGGCCTTTTCAGCCGTATTGGTGCTCCGTAACGCGAGCGCGGTAATTTCCCCGGCGGCTTTCTGACTCCTCTCCGCCAGCTTCCTGACTTCCGAAGCCACCACGGCGAAACCCTTGCCGTGCTCCCCCGCCCTGGCCGCCTCAATGGCGGCGTTCAATGCGAGGAGATTCGTCTGGCGCGCGATTTCATCGATGATGCCGATCTTCTCGGCGATATCCTTCATGGCGATAACCATTTCCGAAACCGCCGTCCCACCCGCGTCCGCGTCCTTCGCCGATTGGGCGGCGATCCGTTCGGTTTGTTGAGCGTTATCGGCGTTCTGCTTGATGGTAGCGGTCATTTCCTCCATCGCCGCGGTGGTTTCTTCAATTGAGGAGGCCTGCTCGGTCGTTCCTTGCGATAGCAATTGCGCGCTGGAACTAAGCTCCCGGCTCCCTGTTGTCACACTTTTTGCGGCCGATTTGATCTGCGAAACAATGCCGTCCAATGTAGCGACCATATTGTTCAGAGTGTCCGCGAGCTGCCCTATTTCATCGCTCTGATGAATTTCCAGCCGCATCCGCAAATCGCCATCGGAAACCGCTCGGGCGAATAAAACCGATTTCTTGACAACGTGCGTAATCGATCCGGTAATTACGATACAGAGAATTATGCTCGATATCACGGCGAAGAGGCTTGCCGCAATGACGGCCATCCTGATGTTTCTCACCTCTCCGTCGATCCTGGCCTCGACGGTCGCAATATTCTCCCTGGCGATGTTTCGCATATCAGCCAAGAAACCCTGGACCTTTTCCAACATCGAAAGAGTCTCTGTCTTATATATGATCTGGGTTTTTCCGTCATTGCCCTCGTTACGGACATTTTGTATCGCTTTAGCGGATTCATGAAGCCGGCGATGAGGTTCCTCCACTTCGTTCATGAGGCTTCCCAGCAAGGGGAGTAGCTTCAGAGCTTTATCTCGACCTTCTCCGTAGTACCATTTGCCGAATTCGCACTTTTTGTAATCAAGCTGAACCTTGAGTACCTTCGCCTCGGGATCGTGGACGAAAAGACTGACGTCCTGGGCCCATTTCAGATGATCGACTTCCCGTTGAAGAAGTTCACAGCTAAGGAAATAACTTTCCGATGTCGTTTTGCTTTCCGTAATGATGGTGTTGATGCTTTTGACGGACCAGCCGGAAATGATGATGAGTAAAATCAAGACTGATCCAATGCCGATAAGAATCTTGAATCCCAGTCCGACATTCTTCCATTTCAAACCTTTTGCGCTTGTCCTTTTCTCCATCACCGTATCTCCCTATTCGCTCATCAACGGTACTCGGAGGGGTCGTTGACCGCAGGATGTTCAAAGCCTCATGCAACCCGGACAGTCCAAAGAGGTTTCTTCAGGAAAAGGATAATTCATTATCGATATAAAACAAGGTTCGGAGCCATCGAGATTGTTATATTGAAGACCTTGACCCTTATCCTCACTGAGGATTGTTTCAAGGGTTTAGGTAGTCTGGAACCCCAAACCGCCGAGCCCCCAGACGCCCCTGACGCATGGGCGAAGCACCAGGAACCTTCCGGTATGTTTACCTGCCCGCACCCGCTCACCTCCCGATTTAGCTTGGTAGTCAGTAAATTACCTGGTAGAATCCCCTGATTTTCCACGCTTGATGGCAAAACACACATTTTCTATGCTTGCATTATGCCAGCGTTTCCTGAAAACAGAGCAGGATTGGTCGATTAGGCAGAGAAAAGTGCCGGATCTTGGTAAAACCTCTGTTTCATTGATTCAAGGATATTCCATACCTCCGGCGCGTCGGGGAAGCGGAGGAATAGCGGCCGCGAGCTCCCGCGAAGGTGAATCCGGCGATGGCGCCTCGCGAAGAGCATAGACGGGGTGTTCCGACGCATCCAGTTCACCCCGGATTTTCTGCCTTCGGAAATGATGGTTTTTCTCTCTGTAACTGGCCCAAGTATCCGGTCATAAAACGCTTGGCTCAGGAATTTTGGAAGCAGGAACAACCGCCGATACTATCGTCAACCGTGAACCGTAAACCCACAATTGGCGATACCGCAGACGCCCCCCGTGCCTGGTTGCAGCTTTCATCGGAGATGCCCAAGAATCGACAAGGATAGCGGTCTTCAACCGAACGAACCGGACAATTCGAACAGTTCGAGAAACTCGGCAAGCGACCGTACCGAACAAGGCAGCTCATGCCTCCGGTCCAAGATGTGGGCGCCCCCACTGACCAGAAAATCGGATTTGGCGGCCAAGGCGAGCGCTATGAATTTATCATCATCCGGATCTTCGGGAATCCAGGCGCCGACAGGTAGCCGTGTCTTGAAGGTTCTGCCGAAAGGGGTCAATTCCTGCGAAACCAGGTACTCCACATCTGAACCTGATCGTCCGAACTTCGGATACCCGAGGACTTGACGATACTCATCGAGAACAGCATCCGAGAAAGCCAGATCGAATTGACCTTCAACCCAGAGCCGATGCGCGAATGACGCCCTGCCGCGGAAAAGCAACGACGAGACGACGATGTTCGTGTCAATTACGACCAGCACGCCGGGCCTCGTGTACGATACTTTCGATCTCCGATTCGTCGGGTCCCGATTCAGCGACGGCATCGCGTATCCCGTTGAGCCGTTCGCCGACTACCGGACGGACAATCATCGGTTCGAGTATTATGCGTCCGTTTTCAAGGCGCGCATCGAAGTATTCCCTATTCTTGAAGCGATCGAGGATCTCCTTCGGCAAGGTCAACTGGTTCTTAGAGGTTACTTTGCAGAGCATATCGGTATCTCCTTACAATAAGAATATGACATAGTAAGGAAGCATGCAATGAGATGTTATCTTTCAGAGGAGGAATCCCGGGTAGACGGAGCGGGATTTATCGGATGGGCAATGAATAGCCCTCCATCGCGGAGACCCCAATTTCCGGCGAGAAATCTGCTACAGAAGAATATGACAAATCTTGTCATCTATGTATTTTATTAGTAGACTGTAACTCGAAGCGGTCATCGCTCCTTAATAAGGAGAACCGGTATGTCGAAGCTTATCGCGATTATGTCCATGTCGCTTGACGGCTACATCGCCGACCTCGACGATGGGGTAGATGAGGTGTTCGACTGGTACTTCTCCTCGGGGGAGGTCGAAATCCACACCGGAGGCGCGGACCCCATGACATTCAGGGTGTCCGCTCCGAGCGCCGAGCATCTTCGCGGTCTCACCTCCGGACTTGGCGCCGTGCTCACCGGGCGACGCACTTTCGAAGCGGCCCAGGGGTGGGGCGGAAACCACGCTTGGGGGCCGGCATTCGTACTTACCCATCGCATCCCCGCCGGATGGCCGCGGCCCGACTCGACGGTCCATTTCGTCACCGACGGAATCGAGAGCGCCGCGAGCCAAGCCAAAGCCGCCGCGGCCGGGAAGTCAGTCGGGGTCCACGGCGCCGACATCATCCAGCAGTGCCTGAATGCCGGCCTCCTCGACGAAATCAGCGTCGACATCGCGGCGGTTCTTCTCGGCTCCGGAGTCAGGCTCTTTGACCGCCTCGCCGGCACGCCGGCGGTCCTCGGCAACCCGACGGTAATCGCGGGCTTCGGCGTCACGCACCTGCGATACCCGGTACTCAAGGCGTAACTTGTCGTAGGCAGCGGATAGTGCTCGATCGCGGGCCCCCCACGATTTCAGGCGAAAAATCCGCCGCTACCGACAGTGATAGGAGCGAGAAATGGACCTCAAATTCAGCGTGGCGGCCCGGATCGCCAAACCCGTCGGGGACGTGTTCGAAGCCGTCGTTAACCCCGAACGCCTGTCGAGCTACTTCACCACCGGCGGGGCCAAAGGCCGGATGGAGAGCGGCGCGACGGTGATCTGGGATTTTCACGATTTTCCCGGCGCCTTTCCGGTCAAGGTTGACGAGGTCGTTGCGGACAAGCGCATTCGTCTCCATTGGGCAGCGGCCGACGACGGTCCGGAAGGGCAACCGGCAGAGCCGCACGACACTACGGTAACCATGGTGTTCGAACAGCTCGACGATGGCCGGACCTTGGTGACGGTGAGCGAGGAGGGCTGGCGCGAGACGCCCAAGGGGCTCAAGGCGTCCTACGGCAATTGCGAGGGCTGGACGGGCATGCTTCTTGCCCTGAAAGTCTGGCTCGAGCACGGCATCAAACTCAGGCAGGGCCTATACATCTAGGCCTCGGCGGCCTTCGGGTCTCCGCAAAGCGCTGCGCCAGGTGAACTAACTCCCCAAAACGGTGACGCGGATGGCGGTCGAAGCAAATGAATACGAACTACAGAAGCGAAAGGAGCTCGACGGGCTGGTCGATGATTCTCATCGCGCCCGCCTTTTCCAATTCTTCCGTTCCCCGGAATCCCCAAGCCGCGCCCACCGAAAAGAAACCGGCAGCGCCGGCCATGAGCATATCCACGTCCGAATCACCCAGGTAGAGAACTTCTTCCGGTTTGGCTCCGAGAACTGCCGCGATTTCAAGCGAAGAGTCCGGATCCGGTTTTCGCGGCACTCCGGGTTTTTCCCCTTGCACGACGCGAAAGTCATGACCGGGAAATACGGCGTCCACCACCATGCGCGTAAGGATGTCGGGCTTGTTCGATATGATCGCGGAAGGGATTCCCCGCGACTTCAGCCCGACGAGCAGTTCATCGATGCCCGGATACGCGCGGGAATAGACCGCGGGTTTCTCCGCATAAGCCTTGATGGCCGCGCTCGCGCATTCTTCGATGATGCTCTGGTCGCTCACGGCCTGGGGCAGGGCTTGCTTGATCAGGTTCCTCATGCCGTTTCCGACCATCTTGTACATTTCCCTGCCGAGCCGCGGAGGGTATCCGTATTTCGCGAAGGCGGAGTTCACCGCCGCGGCGATGTCTTCTATGGTGTCGACCAGCGTTCCGTCAAGATCGAATATAACTGCCTTGATCATAGGGCATTGAACATAAATAGCTTTCTCCCGCTTGTATAGAGCCGGTAGCATTTGCGGGGGTTCGCGTTAAACGGTAGTCGATCACTGCCTGACCGGAATAAGGACGTGAATCTTGGTTCCTTCACCGGGCGCAGTCTCGATGTCGAGCGCTCCCCCGAGCTTGAATGCGCGCTCGGAAATGGACAGCAGACCCATCCTGCCGGGCGGCACGCTTTCGGCGGTGAATCCCTTTCCGTCATCCATGATCTGAAGGGAAATCGAAGCATCCGCGAATGCCAGCCTGATGAGGATGGTTTTCGCATTCGCGTGCTTCACCACATTGTGCAGCGCTTCCTGCGCGATACGGTAAAGAGCGTCCTTGCTTTCAAGGTCGATATCGGGCTCCACGCATAATTCCTGCCTGACTTCGATTCCGTAACGCGCCTGAAGCGAATCGGTCAACTTGTTCAATCCTGAAATGAGGCCTTCGCTCGCGATCGCCTCGGGGCGCAATTCGTACAGCAAGGCGCGCATTTCCTTTAGCCCGGCGTCGGCAAGATCCCGAACGTAGTTCAATGATTCCGCCGTCTTTCCCGGATCCTTTCCCTGAAGTTCGATGGCGGTCTGGGCCCCGAGCCTTATTCCGTACAACGATTGGGATATGGAGTCATGCAATTCCCGCGCTATTCGGTGACGTTCTTCCAGTTTGGCCAGCTGCTGGGCGCTTTCGTACAATTGAGCGTTTTCCATGGCGACCGCGGCTTGGTTTGCGACCGCCAGAGCGAGCGTCGCATGGCGATCGATGAAATGGCCGCGCTTGCGATGGTCCAGCCTCAGAACGCCGATAAGCCGGTCTTTTACGATCAGCGGCGTAAGAAGCACGGAATACGCGTAGCCGAAGAAAGGCCTGAATTGCCGGACGGAGCGTTGAAAGCCGGAGGTTCCCGGTGTGTCCTCCAGGATATCGGAGATGATTACGGGAACGCGCTCATTGATGATTTTTTGGTAGCCTTGCGATCGGGCGATGGGTACGCGCAGGCGCAAGGTTTGGTCGCGGGGCATAGGCCCGCGGTATTCCAGCATGACCAAATCGTCGCCGTCGGGCTTCAATATCGCGGCTCCCGTATAGTCCACCAGTTTTTCCAGTTCGGTAAGGATCAGGCGCAAAAGCGGTTCAAGCTCCAGCGTCGAGGCCATATTGTGGGAAATTTCCAGGAGGGAGGCTAATTCCCGTTCCCGAAGCTCGGCGTCGGCTTCCAGCTCAAGCCGGGCTGAGGTCCGTTCGGTTTCATCCTCCGCGATTCCGAAAACGAGGACAGATCCGTCCTGGTTCGTTTCGGGATACGGCGTCGCCCGGATCTTCAGCCAGACATAGGATTCGTCGGACGACCTGAACCGGAAATCCCGGTCATCGGTTTTTCCCGTTGATAAAATATGGAAATGTCGAAGAAGGGACGCTTCATCGTCCGGATGTATGTCGTGAAAGAAACCGGGAAATTCATCGCCTTCGTTTTCCGGATAGGCGTTTTTCAGTAATTTTGTCTCCGTGCACCATTCAAGCGTGATCGGTCCGTTTTTCCGTATGCGCAGTGAATAAGCGAATCCGTCGACTATTTTCGATGCCGATTCATACCGTTCCGCCAATCCTGCGGTGTCGAGCGGAGGCGAATCGTCCATCTTCGTCTCATTTTCTTGGGACAAGACCGATCCTCATGGCGTAAAGCGCGGCCTGAGTTCGACTCGTCATGCCGAGCTTGCCCAAAATGTTGCTCACATGGGTTTTTACCGTTTCTTCGCTCACGAAAATGCGGGCGGCAATTTCCTTGTTGGATTCGCCGTTCGCGATGCAGCCCAACACCTCAAGTTCGCGTTTGGTGAGCGTCCCCGGCGACACGGGTTGTTCCCGAAAAGCGCTGATAAGGTGGGCGGCGACTTGGGGGGATAGAAGAACCTGTCCGGCTGCCGCCGCTTTGATCGCGATGCGCAGATCTTCGCCTCCGGTGTCCTTCAGGATATAACCGATGGCTCCCGCCCGCATGGCACCGATCACCATTTGATCCGTCGCCACGCTGGTCAGCGCGATCACCTCCGTATCCGGCAATTCCTTGCGGATGATCGCGGTAGCCTCGATCCCGTCCATTCCCGGCATGAGCAGATCCATGAGTACGATATCCGGATTCAATTTCCTGGCCTCCTCAACGGCTTCTTCGCCGTTGGAAGCTTCTCCGACTATGCATAAGTCCTGATCGATCTGGAGAAACATGCGAAGCCCCTGCCGAACCACTGAATGATCGTCTACGATGAGTATTCGAATCGGCATTCCATCTCCTTGTTCTTCAGCGGAGCGATTCGTTTTCTACATTACCAGCATACTATATTATCGTAAACTCCGATGTAGAGTGGCCGATCATATCCCTCTTCAAGGGGACCGGAAATCATCAATGTGTCGAATAGACGCGGTAAAAAAAGGACAGTACAATGAGCCCATGCGATTCAAAGGGTCATTTCGGGCAATCCGTGCGTAAAGTCATGCATACGGTCGAAGAAACCTCCCTAAGAATTCGCAACGGGGAGCGTCTGATGCTCGCGGCCGACTCCCGCGTCCTGGCAAGTCTTCCCCGAGGGCACTGGATAGCGGGAACCATTCCATACTTCATGACCGAGGACGGCGGCCGATTTTCCAGAGATCTGATCCTCGTGAACGAATTGCCTTCGGGTTCCGTCGGTTGCGAGATCAAGATATACGACTCAACCGATATCGGCCGGATTTATGCCGACGCTCCGGAAAACGGTATTACGGTCGTCGTTCTGCCGGCGTCCAGTCCGACGCATTTCGAGTTCGCCTTGAACGTCACCAAATGCGAAGCGTTCGCCACAAGGCCGCTGATCGGCTGGGTTTCCGGCACGGAGATAGGTCCGGATCCTCATGAAAAACCGCTGATCTACTGCGGAGAGAACCGCAAGGCGATCGAGGACGGAGCCGTCGTCATGCATATCAGCCTGGCCGCTGATAAGCGGGCGGATATCAACATCGTCAACATTTTCCGTCAGGACCAGGGCGATACGCTCATGTTCCTTGAGGACGGATTTTCCGCATCCTCCGTGATTGTCAACGGCAAAATCCGCGATCTCGCGGATTACATTGCGCAGCGGGGAGTGGATACGCGTTTCCCCTTGGTCGCCGACTATTTCGGTTCGATGATAAACATCAGTTTCAAATCCATTGATACGATGACGGGCGATGTGTCCTTTTATGCCCCCGTATTCAGGGGTGTGGAATATAAGCTCGCCGAACCGATCGAGGATTATGCTTCGCTCTTCGCGGAAAACACGCCGGAGGAGCCTGCGGAAAACATTTTCTTTTCCTGCAACTGCATCCTGAACTATCTCTATTCCAAGCTGGAAGGCAGGCGAGCCGGAGCGATCACCGGCCCCGTCACGTTCGGAGAGATCGCTTACCAGCTGTTGAACCAAACACTGGTCTACGCTGTCATCCGCGATGAGAAATCCTGAAGCTGCACAAGACGCCCTTGAAGACGAAGGCTGAGCATTGCCCGCCCAGGCGCCGAGGAAGACCAAAAAAAGGACCGCATCCCCGATACGGGAGGGCATGAGGTTTCCGCCCGCATGCCCGCCCGCCCTTCCGCCCCCACTCGCTCCGTCAGGCTTCCCCGTTCTTGTCCTTGCTGAAGCGGACGTATTTCCACGCTTGATACAACAATACGATCGGAAGGAAGACGGCTGCGACGTACGTCATGATGCTCAAGGTCAGTCGGCTGGACGCTCCCGCCATGACGTCTATGCCGAACGACGGATCGATCGACGATACGACCATCTTCGGGAAGGCGGCCGCGAAGAGGGAAGCCATCGCGAGCAGCATGGTGGCTATCCCGCCCGTGAACTGGAGCGTGGTCTTGCCGCTCCGGCTCGCTAGGACGGTCGCACCGCTCGAAAGCACGGCGAGCACGGGAACGGCCCACAATGCGGGAGCTTTCGCGAACAAGCCGGACGCGAAGAGCGCGGACTTGTTGTTCAGCCCGAGGAAGAGGACGATCAAGGCCAGCGATTGCGCGATGGAGGCGATCGTCGGAATGGCGGTCGAGGCGGTTTCCCCTGCATCTTCCGGGATAGTGGTGAAACGGATCCAGCACCAACCGGTCACCAAGGAGTTGGCCGTGAAGAAAACGCCGCCCGCGAGCCCGATGACGTCGAAGAGCTCCAGGATGAAGCCGTGGTATCCGCCTTGATCGATCGCCAATCCCCGGAAGACATTCGCGAAGTAGACACCGAGGACGAGGGGAATGAGGAGGCTACTGATACCCCAGGCGATCGACATCGCCTTCCGCCAAGCCGACGATTCGTCCTTGTACATCATTTCGATGGAAACCACCCTCACGATCAGGGCGGCGATCAGGAGAAAGAAGGGGACGTAAAGGCTCTCCAGGATCATGGCGAATACCGGAGGGAAGGCCGCGAAGGTGCCGCCGACGGCCGTAATGAGCCAGACCTCGATCCCGTCGTAATGCAAGCCTCCGGAGATTTGGATGGAACGCTGCTTGGCGGGGCCGTGCCCGATGCGCTGCAGCATGCCGCTTCCCACGATGAACGATTCCTGGACGAGATAGGCGCACCAGGCGACTGCGAGGACCACATACCAGAGTATGGCCAAAATATCATGCGGCAACATCGTTTTCCTCCTGGACGAGTACCGGGCCTTTGCGGATGGCATTGAAGACAAGCCGAAGGGCGATGGCGGACAACAAGGCGTATAAGGCCACGATCAGGAAGAGGGAGAAAACGACGGACGCTACCGGAACGTTCGAAATTCCCTGCTCCACGGTCATCAGGCCGTAGACTATCCATGGCAATCGACCCGTCTCCGTGACGATCCAGCCGCAGAGGATCGCGACGTAGGCGGCGGGGACGAGGAAGACGGTAAAGGCCCGGAAGAAGGCGTTCTCGTAGATTAGCTTACGCCGGAAGAGGAATAGCACCATCGCGGCGATGAAGATGACGCCGAGGACGACCATCGCGACGTAGGCGATATTCACGAGCCTCGCGTTGGGGAATCCCGGAGGGGAGCCGATGCCCTCATTGAGCGAGGCCGAGGACGTGGCGTCGATGACCGTGTTTCCCGCCTCGTCGACCTGCAACCTGCCCAGTATCGCGGCAGCCTTCAACGGCTGGACCGTCGCGATGTATTTCCCGTACAGGTCGCCGACGACTGGCAGGGAAACGGACGTCACGAGGGCGATGATAAGGGCCAGGTTCACGGACTTCCTGAAGCCCTCCGCCATGGTGCCCCGTTTCAGGTGGTAGGCGCTGACGCCCAGTACGATGAACGCCCCGAGGAGCAGGGCGGCCGTATGATTATGGATGAACATCCAGAAGACGTAGGGATTGAGGAGAACTTCCTTGAAACTCGTCATGATGACTTTGGAGCCGTCCTCCGCGAGCTTGTATCCGACGGGATGCTGCATGAAGCTATCCGCGGTCAGGATCCAGACGGCCGATATCGACGTGCCGAGCACGATCAGCCAAATGGTCGCCAGGCGCAGTCCCGCGCCGATCTTGTCCCTCTTGAAGATCCAGATCCCGGCGAAGGTGGATTCCAGGAAGAAGGCGAGGAGCGCTTCGAAGGCGAGGGGCGTACCGAAGACGTCGCCCATGAAGACGGAGTACTTGGCCCAATTGGTGCCGAACTGGATCGGCATCATGATCCCGGTGACGATTCCGATCACGTAGAAAACGATGAAAATCTCGCTCCAGAAGTCGCTCATGCTTTTGTACACGAACTTGCGGGTATTGAAGTACGCCGTCTCGAATATCGCGGCCGGTACGATCAACCCTATCGTTGCGGGAACGAAAAGGTAATGGAATCCCACCGTCAAAGCGAACTGCCAACGGCTCAACGTCTCAAGCATTTCCTCGATCCTCCTATTTTCCTTCGCAATCCTTGCACACGACGTAATAGACTTTCCTCACCGCTACCACCCTGAATCCGTCGAGCTCCGCGGCCCGCGTCGCGGGGACGCCCGCGGCTCCGTCCGGGAATACGTCGAAGATCCTCCCGCAGCGCGAGCAGAACGCGTGATCGTGCTCCGACGTGTCGGGGTCGTAGTTCATCCTGTCTTTGGTGATCGGCAATTCCAGCAGCAACCCGTTCTTCGCGAGAACGTCGACGGTATTGTAGACGGTCGCCATCGACATCGACGGGTATTCCTTCCTCAGCGAGAGGTAGATATCGGCGGCGGATGGATGGGAGGTGTTCCCGTCCAGGAAGTCGAGCACGGCCAGGCGTTGGGGGGTTATCTTCAAGCCGAGTTCCTTCAGCTTGCGTACTTGGATATCGATCAAGTCGGTATACTCTCTGATGCCGCATCGGAGCGATTCGATGAATTACCGAAACGACCGCAGCTAATATGGAATGGTTATTATATTAGAATGGTTATCATGTGGTGTCAAGGAATAATTCCGGAACACGCCGGAGGCCGGGCATCAGGAAGATGCCCGGCCTCCGGCGTGACGATTTTCCCTCGGGCGAATTCAAGAGCGCGACGCGTCAGTTCAGGCCAGGGTCTCGCCCACCATCATCTTCAGGATTTCCAGATCGGTCGACCTCATTCCCCTGCCTCCCATGCGCCCGATGTTCGCTATGGTAGTCTCGATGTCTCCGGTCACCAGTCCCTCTCCGTCCAGGAACGCCATGCCTTCCGCGCTCAGGTAGTGCGCCATGATGGCGGCGTCGACCGCAGAGGCTATCTTGGCGGCGCAGGAGGGCTTCGCTCCGTCGCACACGATGCCGCCCACGTTGGCCAGCGTGTTGGTGATCGTCTTGGAAATGGCGTCGAAGTCGCCGCCGGACAGGTACGTGATGGCAGCGCCGCTGCCGCATGCCGCGCTGACGGCCCCGCAGTACGCGGACAATTTGCCGAGCGACGTTTTCTGGTGTATGGCGATGAGGTTGCTGAACACGAGGGCGCGGTAGAGCGCGTCCTTGCCCAGCTTCATTTCCTCCGCGAAGGCGATGACCGGCAGGGACACCGTCATGCCCTGGTTGCCGCTGCCCGAATTGATCACCACCGGAAGGGAACAGCCGCTCATGCGCGCGTCGCTGCCCGCCGCCGCGCGCGCCATGGCCCGCGTCTTGAAGTCGTTGCCGAAGCGCTTCAGGAGCATCTTCCCGAAGTTTACGCCGTACCGGCCCCTCAGCCCTTCCTCGGAAATCGCCGTGTTCTTTTCGACCTGGGCGGCGATGGTCGCTTCGACGTCCAACAGGTCCACCGATCCGGCGAATTCCAGGATATCGCGGACATTGAGCTTGGTCCGATCGATCTCAACGCCGTCGAACGTACGGGACGAGTCGGGTTCGTCGACGACGGTCAATCCGTTCTTCACGATACGGAATATATTGGTATGCGATTCCTTGATGAAGACCTCGGCGCTTTCCGTTCCCGCCCGGACCTTTGCGATGATGTAGAGGTTGTTCTCTCCTTCGATCAATCGCACGGTGCAGATGCCTTCCGCCAGGAGCCGCCTGATTTCGGCATGGTCTTCCGGCCCGACGCTTTCCAGTACCTGCAACCCTCTGCCCGCGTCCCCGCCGACGATGCCCGCTATCGCCGCCGCGTCGATCCCCTTCAATCCGCCGGTGTTCGGGACGACTACGCCCTTTACGTTCTTGACGATATTGCCGCTGCAGCTCAGCTCCACGCGTTCGGGACGCGTGCCCAGCACTTTCGCCGCGGTGGCCGCGGCCAACGCGACGGCGATCGGTTCGGTGCACCCGAGCGCGGAGACCAACTCGCTTTTCAGCAACGCGAGGTATGTGGCGTACTTATCCTTGGACAACATCGATCGACTCCTGACGCGCGCGTCATTTCCTTCTGGTGAAACAGACCTCGCAGACCTTGTTGCCTTCCGCGATGGTCTTGCCGAGCTTGAATTCGAACTCGGGGAAGCGGCTTTCGATGCCCCTGTCGCCGGACATGGCGATGTCGCAGAGCTTCTCCAGCATTTCCCCTTCGATGCCCGCCTGCTGCCACGCGGTCACGAGCGGACAATGGCCGTACTCCAGCTTCAGCTCGTCCTCATCGATCTTCTTCACTTCGATCTCGAAGATCTTCTTGATGTCCTCGGTGAAAAAGGTGTTGCCGAAGGACACCATGCTTCCGGGAACGTCCATGCGGCCCTTGATGCCGTCGCCGTGCATGCAGCCGGTCTTGAAGACCGCCGAATGCCCGATCTTTTCCCAGTCCAGTCCCTTTTCCTTGGCTTCCTTGAGTATGAGCCCCATCCACAGGCCGCGGTGGACGATCGCGTTCCTGATCTTGTTGATGACGAGGTCGTTGGTGTTCTTGGGTTGGTTCATGACGCACATTCCGGTTTCTCCTTATGAATTCGTTCTTTAGCTGAAGAACATTTTGGCGATGATGCCCGCGATGATGACGGACCCTGACGTCGCGCTGACGAAGCCGGAAACGAGGGTCTTGGGCAGGAAGTGCTCAAGGAGGAATTCGTATTCCTTTTGGTCCTTCGACTGCAGTTTCGCGGATTCGTTGCTGAGCACGTAGCTGGCGGGGAAACCGCCGGCGATGGTTCCCAGGCCGATTGCGAAAGACATGGCCTTGCTGAGGCCGATCTTTTTGCCCATGGGTATGGACAGCAGCGCGATGCCCGCGGTCGAAAGAGTGATGAGCACGGCGAAATCGAACAGGATTTTCTGGAGCATCTCGATCGTGACGCTCTTCAGGCCAGAGAACACGTACATCATGATGATCGTCAGGAACAAACCGAAGCTCCTGGAAACTTCCAGCGGCTTGCGTTCGATGAAGCCTAGTTCCGCCGCGAGGACGCCGATAAGTAGGGCGAACACGAATTTGGATACGTAGCCCTTGGTGAGGATCTCCAGATACGACGAAATGATCACCAGCACCAGAGTCTTCAGAAGGACGATGAACTCGGTCTGGTAATCCTTGTGCATCGGGGGGAATATGCGGTATTTGTCTCCCGCGGCCGCGGTTTTCTTCCCTTTTATTTCGTCCAGGCTGATTTCGCCGGCCCGGAATTTCTTAAGCATGTTCCGGCCTTCGATCTTGAGGCAAAGGCTGATAAGCGGGAAGCCGATGAAGCCCTGGAGGACGTACATGGCCATCGCGACGATCACCAGGTACTCATTGCCCTTGACCGCGTTCTGCATGACGATGGCGGATACCAGTCCGCCGGTAAGCGGGGGCGTCGCGGCCGCCGCGATGTCCGTGCCGAGGATGAGGCGCCCGACCGTCATGACGGCGAGCACGATTCCCGCCATGCCCGCTACGGTGACGAAGACGGTTTTCCATTGGGCTATCAGCTCGTCCTTGTTGAGCATCGTACCCAGGTGGGTAACCATGACCATGACGAACAAGCCCGGCAGACTAGGCGCGATACCGCCCAATTGCAGGATGTCCTTAGGGAAGATCGTCCAGAACCCGACGATGAACAAGGCCGCGGACACGAAGATCGACGGAATCATCGCCTTGGTTTTTATGGAGACGACTTCCCCTACCGCGAGCGCGACGAGCATCAGCATGAACGCGTCGGCCGTTCCGAGCTTCGTTTCTCCGATCATGCTTTTATATACGGTGAAGTACCCGATCGCCGCGACGATCAACGCGACCAGTACGGCCGCCGCGATGTCCTTTCCCCGAGACTGCCCGATCGCCGTTCCCGCAGCGAGCCGCGTCTCTTCCGCTTTTCCTGTCATTGCAAGCACCTCCTAACCGAAATAACCGATACAGGGTTATATGCAGGAATCGTGCCAGCTGGGGAAATGGGGCTAATTCACAGAGATCCGGAGCCTTTCCGGGCTGAAGCCGCTTGGGGAATTCCCATTTTGAGAATATATTATTGATAATTGTATAACAGATATCAGGTTGCGATTGTTCTTGGGAATTCGCAATTCAGGAAATAACGAAGAAGGCAATTTCGTCCTACGAGGCTTCTGCCCCCGATTCCTTCATTTTGCGGTACAAGGTCGAGAGGCTGATGCCCAGGGCTTCGGCGGCCTTGCGTTTTCCCGAGACCGTGTCCCCGAATTCCGCCAACGCGTCGCGGATCAGCGCGGATTCGGTTATCCTGATCGCCGTGATCTTCGGCGCCTCGCCGCACGGCGCCTGGACGCGCGGCGTTTCCTCGCGGACTTTTTGCGGGAGGCTCGCGATGGAGACGTACTCCGACGATTCCATATTCACCGCGTACTCGACGGCGTTCGCCAGTTCCCGGACGTTTCCCCTCCACCGATACGCGAGCAGGGCGTTTTCCGCGTTCGCGGAGAATCCTTTTATCTGTTTCCCCAGTTTTGAATCGTATTGCCTGAGCAGATAGGTAAGCAGCAAGCGGATGTCCCCTGGACGCTCCCTGAGCGGGGGGATGCGGAGGGGGATGACGTTGAGCCTGTAGTAGAGATCCTCGCGGAATTCGCCCCGCTCCACCATCTCTTCAAGATTCCTGTTCGTCGCCGCGATCATGCGCACGTCGACGGTCACGCTCTTGTGTCCGCCGATCTTTTCGATGGTCCTCTCCTGGAGGACCCGCAGAAGTTTCGGCTGCAGATGTAGTGGCATATCGCCGATCTCGTCCAGGAAGACGGTGCCGCCGTGGGCGAGCTGGAATTTCCCCGGCCTGCCGCCGCGGGCAGCCCCGGTGAAGGATCCTTCTTCGTATCCGAACAGTTCGCTCTCGATGAGGGTCTCCGGCATGGCGGCGCAGTTGATCGCGATAAAGGGCTTTTCGGCGCGGCGGCTCGTGGAATGGATGGCCCGCGCGAACAGTTCCTTCCCCGTGCCGCTTTCGCCGGTAATCAGGATATTGGAGCCGCCGCCGGCCACCTTCATCGCCTTTTCCTTCAACTGGACGATTTCGCGGCTGTCGCCCACGATCTCGTCGAACGAGGTGGTCCGGTTGGAGGACGTGAGGTTGTTGATCACCTCGTAAACGTCTTCCATCTTCTTGAAGGCGAGGATGGACCCGGCGTTTTTCTCTCCGAGAGAGACCGGACGGCCTGAGATGAGGGCGTGCGCGTCCCCCGACGCGTTCTTTATCCGGAGTTCGATGTTGCTGAACGGCGTCCCGCTCTGGATGAGGTCCGCGACGTACCGGTCGGGAAAGATATCCAGCGCGTTCTCTCCGATCGGGCCGGCGACCTTCGGACCCAGGATGTCCTGGAGTATGGAATTAAGGTAAATGATGCGGCCGTTCTCGTCGACGGCGGCTATCCCCTCATCTATCGAGTTCATGATCGAAACGAGCTGGTTGCGCGCGACGGTCAGCTTGTCGGTGGCTTCCTTCTCCAGCAGCTTGCTCACGATGAGGTCCGCCATACGTTCGATATACCCCACCAGATTCGCCTGGTTTTCCAGGAGCACCGTCCGCGCCTGCGCGTTGATCGCGATGAGCCCGATCGCGCCTATCACCGAATCCGAGTACCGGATCGGCACGCAGATCATGGCCTGCAGGTTGCATTCGCCCTTCTCCGCGCAGACGATGCAGTTCTCGCTGTCTTCCTTGCCCGAGATGACGCGGACCTTCCCGGTCTGCAGGACCTTACCGATCACGTAGGAATCCTTGATGTATTTGACTTCCAGGTTGAAATGCTTCTTGGTGTCCCCGATCTTGCGGAATTGGGCGTCGGAAATAATGACGTCCATATTCAGGACGCTGGCTATCGCCTCCGATATCTTCTGCACCGAGTCGCGGATCTCTATCAATTCATCCATATTGGAGATTATACAACGGGATCGAAGATCCCTGGCGGGAATAAGGCGCCGGCGGGCGCGGGACGGAGCGCGCGGGGTGGGGCGTGCGCTTCCCCGGTCAATCCTGCGCGTAATCCCCTATCGCCTTGATGATGATGTTCCGCATGCCCGCGTCGAGCGTGCGGGAAGCGGATCGGAAACGTTCGAGCACGGTGTCTTTTTCGAACGCTCCGTCGCTCACCAGAATGGGGGAGCCCTTGAAGCGGCCCGGCGCGTCTTCGCCTTCGTCTATTTTCGTATGGGTGCATGAACCCCCTATCGAACAGGTCAGTGAGTGCGGGTCGTCGCGCACGGAGTAGTTCAATTGGAAGCCTGTCGGCTCTCCGTCTTTCCCGTCGTACCAGATGTAAAGGTCGAAGTAATCATCCGTGAACAGGCGACGATACCCGTCTCCGCTTTGGCTCAGGTTCGGAAATTCCGCCAACATGATCGATCCGCCTCCTCTTGATCTCCAGCCGCCTTCTCCCGCAGCCCGCATCAGCCCTTCCGGTTCGCCTTCTCGCGCTCGGCCACCACTTCCTGGACGCGCCGGTCGAATTCGGGATGGCGGGAGCGGAGCAGTTCGAAGCTTTCCTTGGATAGCTCGTAGACATCGCAATAATCACGCGCGACGACCGAAGCGTTGCGCGCGCCCCCCTCCACAAGGGACATCTCCCCGAAATGGCTGCCGGAACGCAGGGTCGCGATGACCGTCGGCTCGCTGATCATCACTTCCACCCTGCCCGAGCTGATGAAGTACATGCAGTCGCCGAACTCGCCCTTGCGGACGATGTAGTCCCCCGGGACGAATATGAGGGCACGCAGCTCGGTGACGATCTCGCGGACGAAGACCTCGTCGGCGTCCTTGAAGAATGGCACCTTGGACAGGATCTCGCGATTCAGGAAAAGGCGGACCTCCAGCGAAAGCGATCGGGGCAACTTGTCCAGCAGGGGTTCTTCCCCCGTCGACTGGTGGACTTCCCACATGTAGTCGTAGTAGTCGCGGATCCTGGTTCGCATCTCGTGCGGCAGGCGGTGCGAGCGCATGTAGGCGTTCACCTCCTCCATCCGGCGCCTGAACGCCGCCTTGGCGACATCCAGGTTGGCGAGCATTGAGGACACGTTTCCGATGATGTACCCGTACATGCCCACGCCGACGAACTGCACGAAGATCGTGTAGACCAGTTCGATGATGCGGTCCTTATGCGGGCTGATGTCGCCGTATCCGATCGTGGCCATGGTGGTGGTCATGAAATATAGGGCGCGCACGTAGCGCTCCAACTGGGGAACGGTCTCGTCGAGGTTCTTTATGATTCCGAAATCCAGTTCCACCCGCGCCGCCGCGCCGATGGCTATCCAGCCCAGAGCCAGCAGGTGGGCGACGAGGGTGAACCAGAAGATCATGCCGATCAGGCGCATGATGGAGGGGTTGAGCTTCAGCGACTTCTCCACCGTATGCAACAGGCGCGAGAAGCGGCTCAGGTACAGCAGGCGCGCCAGCAACAGGATGTTGGCCGCGACGGCGGCCGCGGGGCCGAACAGGAGGAGGACCAGCGGCGCAAGGGGCAAGGCCGCCAGGAGATCCGGAACCAGGGTTCCGCGGAGGTAGGAGGCGGCGATTCCCGCCGGATCGGATATGAGGACGTTGCGCCGCCGGACGGCGGTGGCGAAGCCGAGCAGGACGTCGGCGCAAAGCGCCAGTGTGGCCAACCAATACGCCGCGTTATAGCTCCAGAATCCGAAAGCGAGGTTGAAGGGTACGATGAAGGCCATCGCCAGCACGAGTATCCCCACGAAGAGGTTCCAGGCCAATATTGCCGGGCGCGTCGGATCGATGATGTACTTCGGCCTCGCCTTGCCGTCCTCTTGCATGTTCGCCCTTCCTTTCCGCGTCGATTACTATCATTATAGATCGGCAGAATCGGATATAATGAATAATGGACAATATCCGTATCGTTTCCAGCCCCCGGGCCTTGCGCGCCTATACCGCGGACCTCCGCGCGCGCGGAATCGGCGCGATCGCCCTGGACCTCGAAGCCGACCAGGGCTCGTACCGCTACCGTTATTCGATCTCGATCTTCCAGTGCTTCGACGGCCGCGACGCGGTCGTCATTGACGTCCTGGCCCTCGGCTCCGAGCTGGACGACCTGATCGAATTGCTCGAGGCGCCCGATATCGCCAAGGTCATGTTCTCCGCCAAGAACGACCTGTTCATTTCGCAGAACGTTCTGGATTGCGGCATCTCCCCCATTTTCGACATCGCAGTGGCCCAGAAGATGCTCGGCCTGAGGGTGAACCTCTCCGACCACCTCGGCATCGACAAGACCAAGAAGGACGGCTTCCAGCGGGCCAACTGGCTCCTGCGCCCCATCTCCAGGGAGCTTCTCGCCTACGCCGCCGGCGACGTGGCGCTGCTGCTGGGTTTGGAGGCCGATCTCCGGGCCAGGCTGACCGAACGCCGCCTGCTGGACCGCTACCTGGAAACCTGCGCGGCCCTACCCGGGACGGACTACCGGATCGACCAATACCGCCAGTACGAGAACAAATTCCCCGGCTGGGAACGCCTCGGCCCCGGCCAAAGGGAGCTGGCCCGCCTCATCTGGATCTTCCGCGAGCTCGTCGGCGAGCACTACGACTGCCCCGTCGGCTATATCATTTCCACCAAGGTTCTGCCGGAACTTCTCGGCTCGAGCCCCGATGGATTGGCCGAACGCCTGGAAGACGCGCTCAACCTGGGGCGGAGGGCGGAAAAGAGGATCGGTGGCGCTTTCGTCCGGGAGACGCTGGAGAAGGCGAGGGCGGCGATCGCCGAGGGGGCGAGGGCGCCCGCGAAATAGGTTCTTATTCGGATGTTTTTATGAAAGAGGGCGACGAGTTGGAGCTTGACGAGCGTAGGGACGGAATCCTCATCCGTTCCGGAAAGTCGGAATCCGTAAAGATTTCCTGGGAGGAATCCTACGGCGGAATGGTCGCGGAAGCGGCCGAACGTGATGAGTGGTCCGACTGGGATGCGGTGCCGAGCGGCGGCCAGGATGATTGAACGTTACGGCGTGTACTGGGTTACGCTGGATCCTGTCGTCGGCAAGGGAATCGCCAAGACGCGACCGGCGGTGGTCATAAGCGACGATGCAATGAACCGTATCCTCGGTATCGTGGTGGTCTGCCCGATCACTTCCCGCCTGCACCCCCGTCGGCCGAGCAGGGCTCAGGCCGTCATCAATGGGCAGCCGTCGGAAATCGCTATCGATCAGATCCGTACGCTGGACAAGGCGCGGATCGGCGAAAAGCTGAATCAGCTTGATGCCGTTGCGCCGCGGTCGCGCGGCGCTATCCAACCCATTCCAATCGGCAAGCGGAGCGCAGCGACGCATGCCGTTGCGCCGCGGTCGCGCGGCGCTATCCAACCCATTCCAATCGGCAAGCGGAGCGCAGCGACGCATGCCGGTACCGCGGCCGGCATCCGGCACCTGGTCACGGTGATGTACGGCGTCCTGTCGGTGGATAGCTGAGAGGCACGGCAACCCGATTCCGTTATTTTCGGTGAGGCCTCACCAGAATCAGGGTCAGCAGCACCAGCAAACCGAAGCCGACATAAAGCGCGGTGAAGACCCATGCCGGAAATTCGTAGAAAATGATTTTCCTGATGATCCTTGCCACAAAGGACATGCCTTCCTCGTATTCCTGCCCCGCTGACAGGCGTAGGTCGTACTCCCATTCCGTCAGCGGACAAATGATCCCGAGAAGGGCCTCGGCGGCAACGAAGAGAACCATGCCGAGATGCAGGAGCCTGAAAGTCAAATTGCGTATCCACCTCCATCCGGATGCCGCGCCTAGGAGGATCATGATTTCGCCGGCAATGCAGAACAGGACGATGCCGAAATGGACGACGACGATGACGTCAGCCAGAAATGCGCTCATGATTCGAATTGTAGTTCAAACGAGGCCCGATGCCGAACCAAACTCCCTTCGGACGAAGCAAAAAACACGACGGTTGAGCCATAGCCGGACGGAGCCGTTCGTGTCGATGGCTCCGTTCGTGTTGTAGCCGGAAAATGCCGATAACTTGCCCTTGGCGAAATCGTATTCGCCCACCCAGCCGCCTTCTTATAGTTGTAATCGCCGACTCAGGCGATGATCTTCGGGCCATCCACAAAAGAGGGCTTGCTGCCGTCGGTTCACGAGATGGCGGCGTCGCCGGACTCGAGCTTCCGCACCGTACCTCCGTAGAATATCTCCGGGCTGTAAAGGGCGGCCACGCTGTCACCGGCGGAGAACGGCGGCTCGGGATTCGCCGAGGCGGACTCTGAGCCGTCGTCGGTCACACAAGCCACATGTGGCCGCCTTTTTTAGGCCTTTTTGACTATGGCTTTGTAGAGCATGGCGTCTCCCTTGTGGATGCCGAGGACCCTGTCTCCCGCCTTGAAGACGGCGGCTACGCAGGCGAGGAATAGGATGGACAGGGGGATTGAACGGATGACGCTCGATTGTATTGGACTCTTCTTCGTACCTAATGATAGGTGAGTCCGCTCCAAAAAGGAAGATTCGAATTTCCGGCAGCATACTCGCGCATGCACTCGAAGGGACAATAAGTTTTTGATGTGGACCACAAGGCCGCCTATATAATGCATGGGCAGTTGAAATAATGGGATACCCCGAGTAATCTTGCACAAAGGTGGCAAGGGAATACGTGAACCAACGAATTTTATCGGCAGCGGCAACCAAAATACGCGCACGGTACGATTCAGCCCAGATCATCCTTTTCGGTTCGACAGCACGCGGTACAGATATACCGGGAAGCGATATAGATCTTTGCGTGGTGATCGAAAATCCCAGCGAACGGCTTTTGGATATCAGCCGGGTTCTCAGAAAAGATCTTCATCCTATCTTGAGCGGACCACTCGATTTACTGGTATATGACAAGAATACCTTTGAGGATAGGTCCGCGTTCCCTCTGACGATGGAAGCCGAGATTGCCGAACAGGGTGTCCGGTTGTGACTAAATCGACCCTGATAAGCGAATGGATGACCTTTGCGCAAGCGGACCTCGCAACAGCGCGCTTCCTTACTGACATCCGGCCAGAACCGATCGAAATTATCTGTTTCCACTGCCAACAAGCGGCCGAGAAATCCATCAAGGCATACCTTGTCCATCTTGATATCCGTCCACCTAAAACCCAGACCTCATCGAGTTGATCTCATTGTGCGCTCAAACTAAAGCTATTCAGGTATTGCGCGAGGAGGCCCTCAATTTGAATGACTACTCCGTTCTGGCCAGATATCCGGGTTCATGGGAAATTCTTGAGAAAGACAAAAGCGAAGCATTGAAATTTGCCGCGTCTATACTGGGCACCGTAAGAGGATTGATTCGATAGAAGCAGAGTTCAAACAAGTATTACCCCGCATAGTGCCATGCACAATTCAGGTAAGTCAGTCTTTGTTTGGATGTACGTGGGGAAGTACTCTTCTGCTATGAAACTCCTGCTTCGGGCATCCGGGCCGCCTCAGCGCTTCCCGGCGCATGCGTCGCTGCGCTCCGCTTGCCGATTGGAATGGGTTGGATAGCGCCGCGCGTCCGCGGCGCAACGGCATCCCTGGGCCTCGCCCTCGCTGCCGCTCGGGACAGCGCTTCGGTTCAAGCCCCCCCCCGGGCACCTGGAAAGTAAACGACCCACCTTTCGGTGGGTCGTTAGCATTACTTTTAATGCCCGGGGGGGGACTTGGCTTCCGGTCGCGCACTTCGTGTGCGCTCCCTCCAGCCCGCCTCAGCCCCTTTCGGCCCATCCATGGGCCTCACCCTCACATTCGTTCGGGACGGGGCTTCGGTTCAAGTCCCCCCCCCGGGCACCTGGAAAGTAAACGACCCACCTTTCGGTGGGTCGTTAGCATTACTTTTAATGCCCGGGGGGGGACTTGCCCTACAGCCCTCAGCATCCTGCTTCGGGCTTCCGGGCCGCCTCGCGCGCTTCCGCGCCCATCCATGGGCGCTCATCCTCGCTTCGCTCGGCGCGCGCTCGGTTCAAGTCCCCCCCCGGGCACCTGGAAAGTAAACGACCCACCTTTCGGTGGGTCGTTAGCATTACTTTTAATGCCCGGGGGGGGACTTGAACCCCCACGCCCTTGCGAGCACCAGTACCTGAAACTGGCGTGTCTGCCATTTCACCACCCGGGCGGATAGTGGAAGGAATATAGGATGGGCGGGGGCGGCGTGTCAAGGCGGGACACCGCGGCGGGTGCATGTCTCGCAGCCCCGCCGGCCGCGGCACGCGCAGCCTCGCCAGCCGCGGGGCGCGCGCGGCACGGGGGAGGTCAGGAGACGGCGACTTCCAGGGCCACTTCCATCATGCGGGTGAAGGTGGCGCGGCGTTCTTCGGAGCTGGTGGCTTCGTGCGTGACGAGGCTGTCGGAGATCGTGAGGATGGCGAGGGCTTCGCGGCCGTATTTGGCGGCGAGGGTGTACAGCTCGGCGGCTTCCATTTCCACGGCGAGGACTCCGAACTTGGACCAGAGTTTCCACTGGTCGGGGTCTTCCGTATAGAACATGTCGGAGGAAAGGATGTTGCCGACCTTGGGGGCCCAGCCTTTGGAGACGGCCGTTTCGTAGGCCTTGTTCAGCAATCCGAAGTTGGCCGTGGGGGCGAAGGACATGCCCTGGAAGCGGAGATGGTTGGCGCCGGAGTCGGTGGAGGCGGCCTGGGCGATAACGAGGTCGCGGAGTTTGACGCTTTCCTGGATGGATCCGGCGGTGCCGACGCGGATGGCGCGCTTGACGCCGTAGTCCTTGAAGAGTTCGTTGACGTAGATCGAGATGGACGGGATGCCCATGCCGGTGCCCTGGACGGAGACGCGCTTGCCCTTCCAGGTGCCCGTATAGCCGTACATGTTGCGGACGTCGGTGTAGCGGACGGGATTCTCCAGGAAGGTCTCGGCGATGAATTGGGCGCGGAGCGGGTCGCCGGGCAGGAGGACGGCTTCGGCGATTTCGCCGTTCTTAGCCGCGATATGGATGGACATCGGTTAGCCTCTTTTCGTCGGGAGTAGCGGATCGCATCGGGGCGCCGCGACCCAAGTATAAACGCTCCGGGGCAAAAGTAAAAGTTGCGCCGCTTCCGGATGTGCCGTACTATCATCAGAGTAACAATAGAGAGGTGACGAGATATGCCTTCCAACAAGGTTCGCGATGCGCTGCTCGGTATGGCGGCGGGGGATGCCCTCGGAGTGCCCCATGAATTCCGCCCGCGGCACGAGCTGGAGCGGTTCCCCGTAACGGGGATGGATTCCTCGGGGACCTGGAATCAGGCGGCGGGAACCTGGAGCGATGATTCTTCCCTTGCGTTTTGCCTGGCCGAGACTCTCTCGCACGGTTACGACCTGCGGGATCTCGCGGACCGTTTCATCGCTTGTATGGACAATGGCTATTGGACCGCACGAGGGTCAGTCTTCGGCATGGGCCGGGCCACCGAAGCGGCCATCGATCGTCTGCGTTCGGGGGATTGCCATCCGGCCAATGCGGGCCTGAAGCGCGAGCAGGACAACGGAAACGGCAGCCTCATGCGCATCCTGCCCGCGGTCTTCCATGTCCGGTTCCGTGCCCCCGCCGAACGCGCATGGATAGTCTCGGAGCTGTCGTCCGTGACTCACGGCCACCGGAGGTCCCAGATCGCCTGCATCATCTACGTGGAGATTGCCCTCCGCCTGCTGGCGGGAGATTCGATCCGAGCCGCTTACCGGGACGCGGTGGCCGACTTGTCGGTCGCCCTTTCCGGGGAACCCGAGGCCGCCCGTTTCCAGCGGATCCTTTCAGGCTCGATCGTCGGTCTGGACCAGCAGGACGTGCTTTCGACCGGGTACGTGGTCGATACCCTGGAAGCCGCCTTGTGGGCGCTGCTTTCCACTTCGGATTACCGCTCGGCCGCGCTCGCCGCGGTGAACCTGGGCGGAGATACGGATACCGTCGCGGCGGTCGCAGGCGGACTCGCGGGGATCGCGTACGGCGCTGAAGGCATTCCGGCCGACTGGCTGGCCAGCCTCGCGCGCCTTGATGATATCGAGGGGCTGGCCGCCAGGCTGGCCGCGGCGACGGGTTACTGACCGGATTCCGATCGGTCGCCTTTCCGGCGCGCCTCCATCCATGACCGCAGGGCGATCGTTCGCGTGGGGACAAGCAGCGCGCAGGCTTCCAATATTTCGTCCCTGACCGAGGCCTCGAAACCGTCCAGGAAGGCCCCGGCGCTCAATTCCCCCGCAAAATAACGTTCGGCGGTCTCGACCCGTTCGTACCATACGGCCGGGGCGAGCCGGTGGTAGAAGCGGAGGGCCAGGGGGGAGTTTCGAAGGTCGAAGGACGATTCGTCCAGACGGCCGTCCTTCAGGAGACGGTACACCGGATTTTCGCCGTCCAGCCAGGCGGGCGCGGGGACGGGTTCCAGGAGGTCCATGAGGCCGCCGGTCTCATCGCCGACCTCGGGAACGTCGCCCATGAAGAGCGCCATCGGGGCGTCGCCGCCGGATACCATCGCGGTCGCTTCCACGAAGGCGACCGCGAGCAACTTGGCGCGCAGGTAGGTTGCCGCGCATTTAAGGTTCAACTCCGCGGCGGTACGCAGACGCAGCAGTTCGGCCGCGTCGGGAGCTCCGCGGTACGAATGGAAGATGTTCGCCGCGTCGAGCGACCGGAAGAAGCCCAGCATCTTCTGCAGCGCCTCGCGGTATTCGGCAACGGAAAAGGCGCCTTTGCGGCGGAGGCTCTCGTTGGATTCGGGAAGCAGTTTCCAGGTATTGCTGAGGAAGCGTGCGGGGTCCGTGATCGCGAAATCCTTGACGTCCGCGTTCGCGAAGGCGATGGCCCGCCGGACCATCGTTTCCAGCTCGTTTCGCTCAAGGTTCAGTCCGGCCGCCCGGCAGGCGTCCTCCAGTCGCTTCTCCAGCGCATCGCCGCGGGAGAGGCCCTGGGAGTCGGCTCCCAGGAAGGGGATGCTCGCTTCGATACAGACGGCGATCGCGAGACGGTCCTTGCGGGAGATGTGGTTTTCGCTCAGCTTCTCCATGCACAGGGCGCTGAGGAATTCGTTGGTTCCGGCATAGGGGGGCAGCTTCATGCCCTCGCGGAAGCCGAATATCCGCATGCAATCCTCGAATGCGGTATCAGGGGATCCCTGAGCGGCGGAACCCTGAGCGGCGTAACCTTGGTCAGCGGGTCCCGGACCCGAGGCTTGTTCGTCGCGGCGCAGGTACAGGCCGTCCGGGCGGCAATCCACGTAGCGTTCCAGCAGGGCAGCCACGTCGGCCGGGAAACCGTCGTCGATTTGGTAATAGATGAGGTCGTGGAAGATGGCCGCCAAGGCGGTGATGCCGTCCGCGCCTTCCAGGAAACCGAAGACGTGTTCCAGGGTATGGAACTGCCGGGATTGGTAGGACATGATCCGGTGCACCATCACCGCGATACGCTCCAAGTCGGCGCATCCGCAATCGAGACGCAGGGATTTGGTCGCCTGGATCAATACGGATATCAGTTTGTGCAGCATTCCATGTACCATTCGGGACTCCGTTACCCAATAGTATCAGATATATCGCCTCTCGGCGCGAATTCGTCTATACTGCGGCCGGAGGATTCCTGACATGGCGGAGACGAAGAACGAGGGCAACGGCAAACCGGTTATTTTCAGCGGCATCCAGCCCTCGGGCAACCTGACGATCGGCAATTACATCGGCGCCCTCAAGAATTTCGACCAGTTCCAGAACGACTACGAATGCTATTACTGCGTCGTGGACCTGCACAGCATCACCGTGCGGCAGGACGCCGCCCGTCTGCGCAAGCGCACCGTTGAACTGACGGCCCTTTACATGGCCGTGGGCCTTGACCCGGAGCGTTCCACCCTGTACGTGCAATCGCACGTGAGCGCCCACGCGGAGCTCGCCTGGATCCTCAACTGCTACAGCTACATGGGCGAGATGTCGCGCATGACCCAATTCAAGGACAAGTCGCGCAAGAACGAGGAGAACATCAACGTCGGCCTGTTCACCTATCCGGTGCTCATGGCCGCCGACATCCTGCTATACCAGACGAACCTCGTCCCCATCGGAGAAGACCAGCGGCAACATCTGGAGATCTGCCGCGATATCGCGATACGCTTCAACAACGCGTACTCGCCGACCTTCGCGGTGCCCGAGGCTTACATACCCAAAGTCGGCGCCCGCGTGATGAGCCTCCAGGAACCGACTTCCAAGATGAGCAAGTCCGACGAGAACGCGGACAACTTCGTCGCCATACTGGACCCGCAGGACGTGGTCATGCGCAAGTTCAAGCGGGCGGTGACCGACAGCGAAACCGAGGTCCGCTACGATGTCCAGGCCAAGCCGGGGATCACAAACCTCATGTCCATCTACGGCGCGATGACGGGGAAGGATATGCCCGCGATCGAAAAGGAGTTCGCGGGAAGGGGTTACGGCGACTTCAAGGAAGCGGTCGGGGTCTCGGTGGCCGAAGGGTTGCGCCCGGTGCGGGAGAAGTACGCCGCGCTGGTCGCCGACGCGCCGGCCATAGAAGCCATGCTGGGCCGTTGCGCCGGGAGGGCCGAACAGGTGGCGCGGAAAACCCTGACAAAGGTCCAGAGGAAGGTCGGTTTCCTTCCCCGCCCGCGGTCAATGTAATTCCGGACCCTGCGTCCGCCGGTCAGACGGCGACGCAGCGGTTCCTGCCGGCCGCCTTGGCCGCGTAAAGTCGGTGGTCCGCGGTCGAGAGGGCGCTCTGCAGGTCTCCGTCCGCCGGAATCGCGGATAGGCCGATGCTGAGCGTGACCTTGCGGTCCGACAGGCCGAAATCCCCCTGTTCGACGTTCTCCCTGATCCGTTCCGCGATTTCCAGGGCGTCGGCCATTTCCGTATTCACGAGCACCACCAGGAATTCCTCGCCGCCGTAGCGGAACAGGAGATCGTATTCGCGGACCGAGGTACGGATGAGATCCGAGGTCTTCACGATGATGCGATCGCCCTCAGGATGCCCGAAGCGGTCGTTGATGTCCTTGAACCGATCCAAGTCCATGCTCAGGAATGAAATGGATTGTCCGAGCCTGCGGGCGAGCGGTACCTGGTGCGCCAGGTATTCGTTGAGGTAGCGGCGGTTGTACATCTTGGTTAGCGGATCCAGGATGGCGAGGGTGCGGAGCTCCTCGTTCGAATCGCGCAAACCCGCCCTCAGGATGGCCGTCTCCACCCGGGTGCTCTCCGTCTGCACGGCAAAAAGGATGCCGACGAAGCAATAAAGGTAGAATTGCAGGAATCGGCCCGGATTCGGATCTCCGCGGTAAAAAAACAACAGGATGGCGGTTCCCGCCGAGAGTATCCAGGCCAGGGCGAACAGGAAGTTCCGCAACGAGGAACGGTAGACCACCGCATACACCATGATGCCGATGATGAGCGCGTCCCAGCCCTGGTTCGTCGCGAGGTCCAGGAAGGAAACGCACATGGACCAGGTCAGCAGGAGAAGGAAATACATACCTATCGCGGCGCGCACCGCATTGACCGGCATCCGCGAAGAGAGGAAGACGACGGGAAGCCAAACGAGGGATAGAGCCGCCATGGTCGCGAAGATGATGACATAGCCTTCCCGTATAGGGGCGCTGAGGTCGAGCGGCGGGAAAAAGGAATACTGCGCGAAGATGAGGATCGAAAGGACCAAGGCGCCGGAAAGCACGACCGGAAAGGAACGCGCGTTGTCCACCAGCTGATTCCTGCGGACCTCCTCGCGGTAGCGCTCGGGGATCATTCCCGTCGAGGAGAAGCGGAGCCGCGACAAGGCCTGGAGCGCCTTGCCGTGCCGGCGGTTAATTTTCACACCCGCTTCCGCACCCGCCGGAATCTCCGCAACTTTCGCAGCCGCTGAGGCGGACAGGGCGGCTGACCGAAGCGACTTTGGCGCGGGGAACGCGGTCGTCGTCCATGGAGGCGGCGTCCACCGCGGCGTCGGCGGCGTCCGCCGCCGTGAAGGCGACGGCGGTGACCGTACGGCGTTCGCCGCGGTTCCCCGCCGCACCGTCGGCCGTGTCGTTGCCGTTGCCCGCGCCGTCGATGAGGCCGGAGAGGTCCCGGTCGCCCTTGAAGCGCAGCACGTTGACCATGAAGATGTTGAGCTTGTTGACGATGTTCGGCGGCAGCTGGTTGCCGTCCACCTCCACCGAAAGCGAGGGGTAGTTCCTCTCGCGCGCCCAGGGGGTGAACAGGCCCTCGATCACGCGGCCGATCAGGCAGGCGAAGGGCGAAATGTTGACGATGCCGGAATAGCCGCCCTGCATGGCGGTGGCCGCGACACCGGTGGATACGGCGATCTCCGAGTTGAGTTCGTGGTTGACGAAGTGCTCGGAGGTGTTGGCCATGATCTTGCGCATGTCGTGCGGCGTCTCCGGGAGCAGTCCCGTCCCGTCGAGGATGGACTTCACCTTCCGCTCCACCGAATGCTTCCACCATTCTTCCAGGCGCAGGCGGAGGAGCTTGCGCATGGGATCGGAGAAGGGGCGGAGGACGGGCGGTTGCAGGCGCAGCAGCTTGAGGAGCGAATATTCGCGCACGAAATCCAGGTAGTGGATCCATTCGCCTATGCCGGACACCTTCACGACGATGCCGCGCTCGCTCATCAGAGAGATGAGCTCGTCCACTGCGAAATCGTCGCGGCGGACGTAGATTTCTCCCACGACGAGGACCTTGGGGCAGTCGACCAGGTTCCTTTTGAGGGGAATCTTCCGGACGTCGGCCGTGATGCGGCGCAATTCGTCCCAGAGGCGTTCCGGACTCTTCTCCACCGCTTCCATCATGCCGCGCCAGGACGCCTCGAAGGCCGGAAGCGCGCTCGCCGGATCCGACGCGGTAGCCCGGAGGGCGGTCTGGACGTCCTTCAGGTAGTCGGTGACCACGAGGCCCTTCCACATGTCCTTGGCGAAGGAGGGTCCGAGCTCCGTGTAGGAGTTGTCGGCGGAGAGAGTGAATACCACCACGTTCTCCAGACGCAGGTCCCGGAATAGGTTTTCGAAGAAGACGAAGTACTGGCCGGTCCTGCAGGGGCCGGTGGTGATCGGCACGAACAGGAGGTACAGCTCGTCCTTGCGGTATTTGGGCGAAGAGAAGAATTCCAGCGCTGCGCCGAGCACGAGGTGGCTCGGGACGCATTCCTTTCCCGAGGCGTGGGCGCGCGCCGTCTGTATTGTCTTGCTCGTGGCCAGCGGTAGGGCCTCGGCGTTCAGGCCCACGCCGCGCAGGGTCGCGGCCATGAACTCGGTGGCGATGTTTCCCATGTTGGACAGGAGCATCTTCACCCGCTTGTTGTTCCTGACCATGACCTTTTCGCCCGATATCCGGTTGACGACCCTGATGTCCTCGCCGCCGCCGTACCGGAACTTCCAGCCGTTGTCGTAGCGCTCGGCTTCGATATCCGTCTTCTTGGATCGGTATCCGTCGATGATGTCCAGGAAGGCTTCCACGCGGGTGTCGATGCCCGCGTCGGCCGAATGGGAATCCAGCTCCAGCACGAGGAAGGGCTTGGCGCCCATGGTCCATTTCAGGTAATGCAGGATGAAGGAGTCCGGCGCGCAGGAGAAGTTGGTGATGAAGGCGACGTAGACGTTGTCCTCCGCCTTCAGGAGGCTCGCCGCCTTCATGTCCTGCTGGCCGTAGTACCAGTACATGTTAGGGAATATCTTCTCGCCTTCCATCGGAAGGATGTCGTAGGGGATCACCGAATAGCCGCGGGTGGTGAACTTGCGGGGGATGCCCATGTTCGCCTCGGGCGTGAAGGCGTTGTATGGCCGGCCGAGCACCGCGATGACGGGCCGCTCCGCGGCCCGCGCGTCGGCGAGGGCTTCCTCACCGAGCTTGCGCGCAGAGGCGAAGTATTCCTTCTGCTTGTCCAGCGCCTTCCCGAAGGCGGCCTCCGTCTCGGCCTCGCCGATCCCGAGCAGGGCGGCGAAGGCCGTGAAGTGCTCCAGGGCCTTCTTCTCCCCGAACTTGAAGCTCACGATAAGCGGAAGCAGGCGCTTTTCGTCCACCTCGGGGAAGGCCTTTTTGATATAGTAAGGGAGGCTCTGCGTGATCGGGCAGAAATTGGCGTGCACGTCCTCTTCCATCGAGGGCATATCGCGGAAATGGGGAAGCAGGATGTAGTCGGCGCCCTTGTCCAGGCAGTCCTGCACCGCTCCGTGGGCGATCTCGGCGGGGAAGCAATAGGTGCTCTCCGTACGGGCCACGCCGTCGTGCGCCACCTCCTCCGAGAGGAAGGTCCTGATGCCGAGCTCGTGGAAGAACCAGGAATACAGCGGGTACAGGGTGTGGATGGAGAAGGCGCGCGGGATGCCGATCGTGAAGTCCCGCTTGGCCTTAAAGTCCGCCGCCGCGGGGGCGCAGTCTTCGAACATGAGCTTGCGGCGCTTCTCCACGTAGTCGAAGACGGGGATATCCTTGAGGGTCTTGCGCGTGTTGGTGTACTTGTTGCACCGGCCCCCGAACATGTATGGGTGCCCGTTGACCTTGAGCACCTGAATCGGGCAGAGGTTGTCGCAGGACTTGCAGGCGAAGACGCGCTCGTAGCCGATTTCCCGCGTGATAAGTGCGTCCAGGTCCACTTCGGTATCGTCCAGCAGCCCTTCCGCCCGCTTGCGCTTGGCCAAAAGGGCGACGCCGAAGCAGCCCATGAGCTCGGGCGAGGGCGGCACGAGGATTTCCTTGTCCAGCATCATGGCGAAGGCCAGCGGGACGGCGGGGTTCTTGGCCACGCCGCCCTGCAGGAAGACCTTGCCGCCGATGGTGCGGTTGCCGACGACGCGGTTCAGGTAATTGGCGACGATGGAGACGACGATGCCCGCGGCGATGTTCTCGCGGCCCGCGCCTTGTTGAATCGCCTTGCGGATGTCCGAGTTGATGAAGGCCGAACAGTGTTCGCCGAACTTCAGCGGGGCGTCGGCTTCGAGCGCGATCGGGCCGATGTCCTTGGCGCTGTGGATGGAGAGGTCGCCCGAAGCCGATTCCTCAAGGAAGCTTCCGGTACCCGCCGAGCAGGCTTCGTTCATCGCGTAGTCGATGGGAACGCCGTTTTTCAGGAGCACGTACTTGGCGTCCTGTCCGCCTATCTCGAAAATGGTCTCCACGCCGGGGTCGAAGAAGGTGGTCCCCACCGCATGGGCGATAATCTCGTTGTAGACGCCGGGAGTTTCCAGGAAGACGCCGAGGATCTCGCGGGAGGAGCCGGTGGTGGCGGTAAGCGAGATGTCCACCGAGCCGCCGCCCGTATCTTCCCTGATTTTGTCCCTGATTACCGCTAGGCACTCCTTGAGGGCCTTAACCGGGTCGCCGTGGGTCCTGCCGTAGTGGCTCGCGACCACCTCGTCGGTTTCCGCGTCCACGAGGCAGGCTTTCGTGGTGGTGGAACCGCCGTCCACGCCCAGTATGTAGGCGCGGCCCGCGACCACCCTGCCGTCCGCCTTCTGGAAGGAACGGACCTTGCCCTGCCATTTCTTTAGATCGGGAAGGGCGTCGAAGCGGATCGCGTTCGTTTTCAGGAGGGCGTCGGCCGAAGGCAGCGGGGTGCCCGATCCGGCGGCCAGGAGGGCGGCGCCGTAGGCTTCAAAGACCGCGGCGGTGGGCGGGACGATGAATTCGATGTCCGGGGCCTTCTCCCGGATGAAGCGTACGATATGGCGGTTGAGGGTCACCCCTCCGGTGAGCACGACGCGGCCCGAGACGATCTTGGCGCGTTTCAGGAAATCGACGACCTTGACGGCCATGACGTCCGAAAGCGAGAGGACGATGTCCTGCTTGGTCGCTTCGCGCTTGTTCAGCCGGTGGGTGCAGTCGCTCTTCATGAAGACCGAGCAGCGGGTGGACAGCGAGAGGACGCGCGCTTCGTCGCTTACGGAGTCGATGTCGGCGAGCTTCATGTCCATGCGCGCCAGCTGCTGCTTAAGGAACTCGCCCGTTCCGGAGGCGCACTTGTTGCCGGAAAAGTTGTTGACGATCTTGCCGCGCTCATCCAGGGAGTAGACGACGAGGTCCTCGCCGCCCATGCTCACCACCGCGTCCGCGCCCGAGCCGAGAGCGCCCGAGCCGAGGGCGCCCATCGCGGCTTCCACGCAGAGCGGCTCCAGGGTTCCGGCCGCGTTGAACATGAACCGGCCCTCGTTGCCGGTCACGAGCACCGGGATGCCTTCCTCCAGGTGGCCGCTTGCGCGACCGTCGGCATGCAGCTTCCTGACGACGGCATGGAAGTCGCCTTCATGGGGCAAAGCGGCCGTCCAGACGGGTATTCCGTCTTCGACCAGGACCATCTTGAGGCTGGAAGAACCGATATTGATTCCCAATGATTTCATAGGGTCGTACCTCACGCAACGAATGTTTTATATCGCCCGCGTCCCCTATCGCCGGACGCGCAGTCGCGGGCGGCCCCATCATAGCGAGGGCGCGAAGGTCGCGCAACAGTCTTAGGAGCGTTTATCGAAATCTCAGGGAGCGAATCTCAGGGACGGAGCACCGAAAAATTCTCTCCGTACACGCCCATGACTTTCTCCATGGTGAGGAAGGCCCCCCTGTCCGTTTCCCGTATGATGCGCAGCACGCGGGAAGACTCGTCCCTGCGCACCACGATGAACAGCACGTCCTTTTCCTCCCCGGAATACCAGCCCTTGCCGTGCAGGATGGTCACGCCTCGGTCCAGCTCCGTCCCCACCCTCCGGGCGATGATTCCGCTCTCCTTTGATACGATCATGAACTGATGGGACTCGTTGGCTCCGGAAACCAGGAGGTCCACGACGTAGGAGATGGCCGCCATCGCGACGAAGCCGTAGACGAGCTTCTCGGTCGAACGGAATAGGAGCCAGCTCCCCGAGATGACCGCGGTATCCCAGGCCAGGTAGACCCGGCCGGGGCTGATGTTGCGGAATTTACCGATTATCATCGCGACGATGTCGGTCCCGCCCGTGCTGCCTCCCGCGTTCATGGAAACGCCCACGCCGATGCCCGCCAGGATGGAACCGACGAGGCAGGCGAGGAAGCGGTCCTCCACGACGGGACGGGGAAACAGGGGTTGCAGGAGGACGAGGAAGAAGGACAGGACGATGATGCCGTAGATGGTCTTCACGCCGAAGGAAGCGCCGACGACCCTGACCGCGATGGCCAGGAGGGCCGCGTTGACCGCCAGCACGAAGTATCCGGCCGGGATCGCCGTCGCGTAGGAGGCTATCTGGCCGAGGCCCGCGACCCCGCCCGAGACGATCTGCCCGGGGATGAGGAAGGCCGCCCAGCCGAGGGCATTGATGAAGAGGCCCGCGGTCAGCTGGACCCAGGATTTTGCGTCGATGGTTTTCATGGACCGAAATATAGCCCGGGCTTGCCGAAAATGTCTCGCGGGACTGCCGCCGCTGCCGCAGCCGCTGCCGCCGCCGCTGTCGCCGCTATCGCCGCTGCCGCCGCCGCCGCTGCCGCCGCTGTCGCCGCTGCCGCCGCCGCCGCCGCCGCTGCCGCCGAGCGGGCCGCGTCAGCCGCGCAGCTCGGCGAAGAAGCGGCGGTTCGCGGCGTACAGGCGCGACAGCACGCGGTAGTTGCGCTCGTAGGCCGCGGCGTTCGCGCTTTCGGGGGCGAAGGACTTCCGGACCCGCACCGCGCGCGAGGCGGCGCCGAGGTCCGCCGCCAGGCCAAGACCGACCGCCGCGACGAGGGCGGCTCCTGCCGCTCCCGCGTTCTGCGGCTCCTCGACCGCCTCCACCGTCCGTCCCGTCGCGTCCGCCAGGATGCGGCAGAGCGGGTCGGAGAGTGCGCCGCCTCCCGCGAAGCGGAGCGTCCGCGCCACGGGCACCTTTTTTTCGCAGGCGTCTATCAATATCCTCTTGTTGAGGGCGATGCCCTCCACCACGGCGCGGATCAGGCGGCGCTTCCCCGTGTCCAGGCCGATGCCGATGAAGATCCCGCGAGCGTCCGGATCCTCGTCCGGACAGCGGCTGCCGCGCAGCCAGGGGGCGAAGACCAGTCCGCCCGCGCCTGGCTCCTCGTCCGCGATCGCGGCGCAGAGGAAATCCACGAGGCTCCGCCATTCGCCGTCGCCGCCGAAGCGCCGCTCGACGGTGGACAGGTAGACGCCTACCTCGTCCAGGGCGAGGTGGTCGCGCACCCACTCCAGGCACTTGCCCGAGGTCTCCTGCTCCGCGAAGTAGTTGTAGAATCCCGGGCGCGCGCCCACGACGGAGGCGATCATGCGGTCCGTGTCGACGACCCGCCGGTTCGTGACCGTGGAGACCCAGCCGCTCGTGCCGATGTAGACATGGGACGCACCGGGCTCCGTCGCGCCGGCGCCGACGCCGATAAGCGAAGCGTCGCCCCCTCCCGCGAAGACGGCCGTTCCCGGCTCCAGTCCGAGCTCGGCCGCCGCGGCCGCGGTCAGCCCCCCGACCTTCTCCGTCGATTCCACTATTTCCGGCAGGTGCTCCAGCCTCACGCCGTGCAGGCGCGCGAGCAGGGGGCTCCACCGGAATTTCCCCGGCCGCGAATCCATGAGGAAGGTCGCGAAGGCCGAGTCGCGCGACATGACGAAGCGGCCGGTCGCGCGGGCGATGAGCGCCTCCTTCGCGTCCAGCCACCTAGATGTCCGCGCGAAGACCTCCGGTTCGTTCCGCTCGACCCACCGATACTTCCAGGGCGGGTCCTTCGCGCTCGCCGCCGCGCCGCCCGCGATCAGGAGGGAGGGCAGCAGAAGTCCCAGACCGAGGCCCGCGATGCGCGGACCCTTCCCGCCGAAATCGCGTTTTTCCGCTTCAGAGCGGGAATCCATGTACGTCATCGCAGGCCGCAGCGCGCGGCCGTCCTCGCCGACGAGCACCAGGGCTTGCATCTGGGCGCAGAAGGAAATGCCCGCGATAGCGCGCGGATCCGCGCCCGTGAGCGCCAGGACCTCGCGGGTGGTCGCGGCCATCGCCCGCCACCAGTCCTCGACGTCCTGCTCCGCCTCCCCGCGCGGTCCGAGCGAGAGCGCGTAGCGCGCCGACGCGGAGCCGGCGAGCCCCAGCTCGTCGCCGCCCTCCGCGGGCGGCCTGCGGATAAAGCGGTAAAGGCAGGTCTTCAGGCCCGTCGTTCCGAGGTCGTAGGCGAGGAGGAGGGTCGCATCGGCTTTTTCCATTCGATACTCCATAGTGAGCGGTCGCTCACTATCCTGCATCGAAGTAGCGAATTCCGCAAGCCCCGCCGCGGAAACTTCCTTTCCTAAACCAGGGGATCCGGATCCCTCAGCAACACGCGCGCATGGGTAGCCCGTTTGGGCCCCGGCTTCTCCACGACGTCGGGTATGGAGCAGATGCTTTCCAAAAACATGCCGGCCGCGCCGAACGCGACGACCTTGTCGCCCATGGAGGAAAATTCGACGGCGCACTCCACCTTGTTGGAATACGACCAATTCTTTTGTATCTCTTCTTCCAATATGCTTTTGATGTCGTCCTTGTATTCGGTTATCTCTCCGCCGAAAATGACCGCGGACAGATTGAGGGTATTCACGAAAAGTGCCGCATGGGCGCTCAGCTCCCTCAAGGCGCGCAGCATGAGTTGCCGGTCTTCCTGGATATGCCTGGCTTCCTCGTTCGTCAAGGAAAATTGGCCGTTATTTCCCGGCCGCCAGGAAAGGCTCTGGAATTCACCCGCTGAACCGGAATTTCCGTAATAGACTTTTCCGTTCAGCACCAGAGCCATACCGATGGCGATACCCCAATAATCGGCGTTCTGCTTCTCCCCGCGTCGGAATTCCCCCATGACGTACAGGAAATTTTCGTACTTGCCCGCTTTGTTGAAAGCGAGCTCTCCCCAGCTGCAGCATTTCGCGTCGTTCTCGATTTGGACGGGAACGCCGATCCGGCCTTTGATGCGGCGGTTGAAATGCACGGGCTCGGTGATATTCAGAGGATTGGACTGTTGGATGACCCCGCGGTTCGGATCGATGATACCGGCCACGCCCAAGCCTATGCCCAGAAGCCTGAGGGGTATCGCCTCCAATTGTACCTTGAGGATATCCATGACTTCGAAAAAGACGACATCGATATCCTTCCCCGCCATGGACAACGGCTCCTTGCGGGAAAACAGCACCTCGCCCCGAAGATTAACCGCTGCGGCGGCAAAGAATTCCGTCTGTATTTCAAGTCCCAGGATATAGCCGAAATCGCCGTTGATGACCAGGTTGAGGGGCTTCCGTCCCATCGCGTTTTCCGACTTGCCTTCCGCGGCTACCCGGACGATATTCCGTTCCAGTAGCAGGGTCACGATCTTCGTGACCGTAGACTTCACCAAGCCCAATTCCCTTGCAAGATCCGCCCGGCTGATGCCCTCGTTGAACCGGATGTTCATGAGGACCCGCATGATGTTGATCTCATTTATTTTATTCATGCGCGATTATCCTTTGATGCCGCCGGATACCATTCCACTGATTATGTAGCGCTGGAAGAAAAGGAAGAGCAGGATCAGGGGCGAAGCCACGATGAACACCGCCGCGGCAAGGGGCGGCCAGTTCGTGCCGTATTGGCCCTGGAATTGGAACAGGGCGCGCATCACCGGATAATACCTGGGGCTGGTCAGAAAGACCGTGGTTCCGATCAGATCGTTCCAGACGCCCACGGAAAAAAGTATAACGCTGGAAGCGAAGATCGGCATGCTCATGGGCAGGATGAACTGGAAAAGGTAACGCAGGGTGCCGCAACCGTCTATCGCGGCGGCTTCGTCGAATTCCCTGGAGATGGTTTTATAATAACCGACCATCATGAGCATGATGACCCCGGGATTGGTTTTCAGCAGGATATATCCCACCGGATTGTTGTACAGGCCCAGTCGATTGAGCAAATAGAACTGCGGGATAAGTGGATCCGGCAGAAATATTCCCGCCAGGAAAAGGATATAGAAAAAATTCGCGTGCTTGACGTATTTTCGGGAAATGATGAAGGCGGCCATGGAGGTGACGGTCAGCGTCAACAGGTTGGAGAACAACAAGTACGCCAGGCTGTTCGAGAAATTCCGGAAAAAGCTGTTTTTGATCACCACGTCCGCATAGTTCTTGAACTGGATGGCTTTTGCCGGCTTTATCGGATCGAGCACGAACTCCGAAGGCGTCTTGAAGGATACGTTGACCAGGTTGAGGACGGGGAAGACGTACGCAACGAAAATGAAGACGGCGAAGGTTCCGATAAGGAGCGCGGCTTTCAGCCGTTCGATTCGCGCCGACGCGGAAACCGATGCTGGGCGGGATTTCACAGTTCCACCTCCTTTTTCCTGAAATAGCGCTGCGCCGCCGCGGCGACTATGAAAATCATAAGGAAAAGCAGCGTCGCCACTGTGGAAGCGAAGCCGAGCCTGCCGCCGCTTCTGCCGCTTCCGCCTTCGGAAATGAAGGCCAGGCGGAACATGTAGAACGCCATGGTATAGGTTTCGTATTGCCCGTTCGTCGTCACGTACATCGTATCGAAAGTCCTCAGCGCCCCGATGATCGCCAGGAGCGCGTTCACCGTGATGGCCTGGGAGATCAGCGGCACCGTCACGGACTTGAACCGGGTCCAGGGACCGGCTCCGTCTACGGTAGCAGCCTCGAACAATTCATTGGGTATGGCCTGGAGTCCGGCCAGGAATATGATCGTCGAATAACCGGTATGGGTCCAAATCTGCATGAAAATGATGAGAGGAAAGGCCATCTTCGGATCGGCGAAAAACAGGTAATTGTTGCCGGTCAGGGCTTTGAGCAGCACGTTCAGGGGGCCTCCGAAGGGATTGAACATGAGGCGCCAGATGAGGGCGTTGACCGTGATTCCCAGAATTACGGGAAGGAAAATCATGCCCCGAAAAAAGCTCCTGCCCTTCCAGTTCCGGTTCAGGATGACGGCGAAAAGAAGGGCCAGGGAATTCTGGATCAGCACCACGAACACGGTGAATACGAGCGAGTTCCTGAGCGCGACGTAGCGCTCGCGGAACTGGCCGGGGTTGAAAAACTCGACATAGTTGTCCAAGCCGATGAAGCGCGCGCTCTGGTATCCCGTTCGGGTTATGTCGGTGAAAGAAAAAACGATGGTGGCGAGCGAAGGGAAAAACTGAAAAACCGAAAACAATAAAAGAGCCGGCAACAGGATGAGGTACGGGACCATACGGGCGAACTTCCCGCCGAACCTGAAAGGATACATGACTTCGCTCCTCGCGGTAGAAACCGTACCGCCCGTATTCTTGAAAGCCGCCCGCGTAGCCGCCCGCGGCAAGCCGCCTGTGGCTACGCGGACGGCTATCAGAAATCCCGGCCTATTTTTTGGCCGCGTTCCAATCCGCCATGGCCTTCTTGGCGTATTCCGCCGCGGTGGGGATGGTTCCCATGGGAGTCAGGTATTGCACCAAGCCTCCTGCCATCTCTCCCTGACCTTCACGGGAAATGTGTATCTGCTCGAAGGAAAGCTTCATCGGGAACTTGCTCACTTCGTCCAGGATCTTGTTGGTGACCGTCACGTCCTGCGTGGGCATCCAACCGACCGCGTTGATGAAACGGGTATAGTTCGCCTTCTCGGAAAGGAAGGCCAGCCAAGCCTTCGCCGCTTCCTTGTTCTTGGACTTTCCGTGCACGAACCACATCAGGTCGCCCTTCCCGTAATACGCCTGGTTGTCCGCGGCGTTATCCGACGCGGGAACCTGCATGTAGCCGAAATCGAAATTGGAACCGGCCTCCTTGATGGCGGCCGCGATGGAATTCGCCTGCCAGATTCCGTCCGGAAGCATGGCCGCCTTCCCGGCGGCGAAACGTCCCACATGGGGGTTGTAATCGATGGTCTGGAAACCCGGTTCGTAGTAATTAAGCATGAGTCGCTGGTATTTGGAAAGCGCTTCGACATACTTCGGCTCCTCGAATCCGGGGCCGCCGGTCCACAGGGATTTCTCCAGGATATTGGCGTCCTTGAACATCGCGCCGATGAAACCGACGTTGATCATGTTGATGGGCCACACCGGCCCGCCCGCCGCGGTGATGGGTACGATCCCGTTCTTCTTGAGGGTTTCGCAGGCCGCGATGAGTTCGTTGTAGGTCTTGGGTTGGGCAAGGCCGAATTTCTTGAAAAGATCCTTGTTCCAGAAAATACCCGAAATGACCACATTGCCCATGCATACGCCGTAAACCTTGCCCTTGTAGGTCATGGCCTCGGCGACGGTCTCGCTCTTGTAGTTCTTGATGAAGGGCTGGTCGTCCAGAGGCTCCACGAAACCCGCCTCAATATTCTGGTAGGCCGCCGCCAGCTGG
>Ga0209727_1000254_pt1 | contig 66918 bp, 93 predicted proteins | sample RifGroC1_FD_183995 | JGI IMG/M metagenome (GOLD analysis project Ga0209727, IMG submission 183995) | Groundwater microbial communities from Rifle, Colorado, USA - Groundwater C1 (SPAdes) (version 2) | ecosystem: Environmental > Aquatic > Deep subsurface > Groundwater | place: Rifle, Colorado... | reverse complement strand
TTAAAACTACTGTTACTTCTGGTTCAGGAAATCTTAATTCTTACAGAACAGATGCTTCTAAAAATAATGAACTTTTAAAAGAACAAATGAAATTAGCAAGGGAATCTGCTAAGTTAGCAAAAGAATCTAATGATTATCAGCAAAAATATTATAAAGTACAACAGAAAGCATTAACTGATGAAATTAAATTGCAGTTAGAAAAAAGAAAAATAATTGCAAATACTAATAATTTACAAGCAAAATATGGCAACTCTATATTCAATAGCAATAAACTTACTAATATAAATCCTTTATTAAAAGATTTAGATAAAATTTCTGTTAAAAATAAGGATTGGAAAAATGAATTAGATATTATTAAACAAAGATATTCTGAATTAGATAAAGTTATGTCAAGGAATAAGCAATTAACAGATCAAAGAAATAAAATAGATTTATTTTCAACTGGTTATGATAAAAGAATTCAAGATATAAAAGTTAGAGCAATTCTTGATCCATCTGAAATTAGTAAATTAGAAAAACAATTTTTAAGTTTGCAACAAAAAATGAAAGGTGCATTATCCAATAATGATACTAAATCATTTGATAGATATAATAAAGAAATACTTAAATTAAAAGAAAGTTATTCTGGATTAATTAAATTAGAAAAAGAAAGAGACTCTATTCTAGCACAACAAATGAAATTTAATTCAGGATTAGATAGAATGTCCCAAGGTAAAACTGGACAATTTATTAATCCTATAGAATTACAAACTGTTAAAAATATGATCTCCTCTCTTAATAATTTAGATAAAACAAGTTTAGAGAAAATACGTTCACAAATTGCTAAATTAGGTCAAGATGCAGGTTTGGCATATAAGCAATTAAGTGATTTAGACAAAGCAAAAATGTATCAATTAACTACAGGTAGCAATATTAAAAATTTAGAAAATAGCAATTTAGGGAAACATATAAACGATAATCCTCAATTGTTAGAAAGATTAAATATAATTAAACAAAATCTAGCAATGACTAATTTATTAGATAAAGAAACACAAACGTGGTTAAATAATGAGATTGCTTTATTAAATAAAGATGCACAAGCATTAAATAATGTTGCAAATAGTCAAGAAAGTATAAGAAAGCAACTTAACACAAAATCACAAAATGCTTTAAATCTAGGTGTTAAGTTTGGTAATTTATCTCCTGAACAACTTGCACCATTAGAAAAAGCATTAGCACGTTATAAAACATTAATAAGTGAAATGCAACAAAAAAACTTATCTGGTCAATTAGTTTCAGATAAGGACATAGAAAGATTACAGAGATTAGAAAATGCAATTAAAAGAGTATATGATAATACAAGAATTGCATCTAGAGATTCTAGAGGTTTTAATTTTGAGCAATATCCTAAAATGACTAATGCTGTACAAGGTTCTACTGTTGCTCAAAATTATTATAACCAATCAATTATGCATGGTAAGAAATTATTAGAAGCTAACGTACAGGAAACAGAGAAATACATAAAAGTAACACAAAGATTACGTGAAGGTTCTAAAATAACTAGTGTAACTGCCTATGTTAATAAATTAAATGGTGAAACATATAAATTTAGTGAATCCATGAGAGATTTAATGAGAAGAACATGGGATTTAGGGTCTGCATTTAAGACGGCTTTCGAGAAGATCGGACTTTGGGCAGGGGCTACGGGAATATTTTACGGAGTTGCCAATAGTTTACAGCAAATGGGTAGAGAAATTATAAATGTTGATACTAAATTAACAGAATTAAGCAAAGTATTAGATAATAGCACTAATTGGAATAAATTAATGCTTGATACTGCTGAATCAGCTAATACTATGGCAAGATCATTAACAGAAGCGTTAGATGCAGAGCTTGAATTCGGTAAAATGTTTGCCGCCTAATACGGTGACGTATTAGTGAATAAGTTGGCTATATCGGGAAATACCCTTGGGAGGGGCGATTCCGAGGAAAGATCGTGTTAATAAAATTATTAATAAATTTTAAGGAGGATTATAATTAATTAATAAATTACAAATATATAAAGATGTATTAAGCAATGATTCAAAATTTCCAGATAAGTTTCTCTTTAATATTACATCAGATGAAATAAAAGAAATTTTATTGTATTTTATTGAATTGTTAATTAAAGATAATATTATAAATAATATAGATGATATCCCTAAAACAATAAGACAAAGTATTTTTAAAAAATATAAATTAACAACACTTCAAAGTAGATTTGGTGTATATAATTTATTTAATATATTATATCCTAATAAATGGTGTGAGTGGGAATTTTGTAGAGTAAAAAATAATTTTTGGAACGATAAGGATAATTTATTAAATCTACATAATTGGTTAATTAATAAATTATATTCAGATAATATTATTAACTCTATTGAAGATATTGTTTATTTAGATAATAATATTTTTAAAAATTATAATTTAAGTGGATTATTAATGGGTAAATTTGATGATAGTCCATTTAAATTTTGGAATTATTTTTATCCTAATAGATGGTTTGAATGGGAATTTAAAAATACTCCTAAAAATTATTGGAATAATAAAAATAATAGAATTAAATCTCTTAAACAATTATTTGAAAATAAATTAAATTTAGATTTTGATTCTATTAAAAATACAATATCTTATTCTTTTTTAGTAAAATATTATCATAAGTTTTCGTTAATTTGCGATCAATATTATAAAAGCAATATATACAAATGGATAAATGAGTGTTATCCTAACAAATTTAAACCTGAAGATTTTAAACAAATTATTTCTTCTGATGGTGAAAAACTTGATAGTATAGATGAAAAAATTATACATGAACTATTTATTAATCAATTTGACAATGTAAAGTATTATAACAGTAATACTTCTTCTATTAATAAATGGCATAATGAATTAGAAGATGAAAATTATGTTGCTGATTGGTTAATAAATGATAATATAATAGTAGAGTATTTTGGTTGGTATAATATGAGTTCATATAATAAAAATAAGATATTTACAGAATACATAAATAAAGCAAATAGAAAAATTAAATATTTTAATAACTTATCTGATTATTATTTTATTGACTTATATCCAAAAGATTTAAGAAATAATTTAATAGGTGTTAAAAATAAAATAAATAAATTTATTAGTAAAGTTAGTTAACACGAAATCCGTAACGAGCATACGCCAACCATCTCATTGAGATGATGATGTGCTCTGATCTGCACGTATAATCCCAAATAGAATTTTTCTATAAGGTGCAGAACTAGCAGAAATGACTAGTCGCCATAATAATTTAATAATTATGGTCTGTAACTAAATATTATTATATTTAGTGAAAGTAACAGTTTGAAACAAGGCTTTGAAGCAATACAAGCAGTAGCATTAGCAAGAACTGCTATGTTAGGTGCTAACGTAACAGGATTATCTACATCAGAAATGGCTAATTATCTTACTGGTGCTTTAGCACAGTTTAATATAGAAGCTGAAAAAAGTTCGACAATTATCGACAAATTAAACGAAGTTGATAATAATTTCGCTGTCACTTCAATTGGTCTAGCACAATCAATAAATAAAGCTGGTGAAGCTGCACAGCAATATGGTTTGACCATCGATGAATTAATAGGCTACACCACAGCGATTCAAACAGCCACTAGAGAAAGCGGAAATCAGATTGGAAATATGGAAAAAACTGTTTTCGCTAGAGTAAATATGGATAAAACACAAGAAGCACTTGCTTCTATGGGTATCGCTGTTAAAGATGTTACTGGTGAGTTATTACCTTTAGGTAAGATATACGAATCTGTTGCAACTAATTGGGAATCTATGACAAGATCAGAGAAAACTTATATCGCAGAAAGTTTGGCTGGTAAGCATCATATAACGAGAATGATGGCTTTATTCGATAATTGGGGTATAGTATTAGATGCTACATCTACATCTCAAACTTCATTAGGTTCAGCTATTGAAGAAAATTATAAACATCTACATTCTTTAGAAAGTCAAATTAATCGCAATAAAGCAGCATTTCAAGAACTTGCATATACAATGGGAGAATCAGGCGTAAAACAAGCAATGAGTTCTGTTTTAAGTACTACTTCTCAGTATATTAACGGGTTATCAGAAATGACTAAATTTAATGGATTATTAATAAATTCTTCTGTTCTTTTAGGGACAGTAATTTTACTTAAATTAGTACCAGCAATTAAAACTGAATATAGAGATTGGATTGTGAGGAATGGTCTTGTTTCTACAGCAATACCATTAAATAAAAAATTAACAATATCATATGCTGCACTTAGTACAATGATAAAAGGTGCTACTACAAGTTTAATTGCTTTTTCTATGGCAATGTTAAAAAATCCTCTAACATGGATTGTTACTACTATAACAATTATTCCTATGATGTTAGGACATATGAAACAAGTAAGGGAAGAACAAGAACAGTTAAATAATACATATGAAGAAACAAAAAAGAAACTAGATGAAATACTTGAAAGATCAAATAAAATAGGTAGTCCAAAATTACAAGATGTTAATGATATTGATGCAACAATTAACAAATTAGAAGAATTAAAAAATAAACTTGAAGAAATAGATAAAATACATAGATCTGGCCCCTATGGATTTCAATTATCAATGGTAAAAGATTTACCAAAAGAATTAAAAGATTTAGCAGTACAAATGGGAATAAATATTAATCAATATATTACACTAGATCAAGTATTTAAAGCAATAGATGAAACTCAAAAAACATTATCAGGAACTTTAGGTAATGCAAAAGTTAATTCTACAGAATATCAAAAAACATTAATTGATCAAGCAAATAACCAAACAAAAGTTGCAGATAATAATATTAAACTAATTAATACTTATGAGGAATTAAGTAAAAAATCTAATTTAACAGTAGAAGAACAAAAAAAACTAAATGATATAACAGCAATATTAACTCAAACTTATCCTAATTTAATACAAGTAAAAGATGATGTTGTAACTATATCAAATGATGTTATATCTAAAATAAAAGAAGAAGCAAAAGCACAAAAAGATATAGCAGATGAAAATGAAAAATCAACAAAAAGACAAATATTAAACAATAGAGCAAGATTACAAGATCAGATTACTACAAGTTTAAAAATTATACAAAGTATTGATGGAGAAATTTCTGCTTTACAAAGTGCAAATAATTCTAAAATAGATTTTGATTATCTTAATAAAGCACAAACTGAGAATTTTATGAACAAAGTAGAAGGAAAAGAAACTCCATATGGCAGTTCTTTGAGTATGTTAATGATGGAGATGAATAGTCCTAATTCTACTAAATTGCTTGCTTTGAGAAAAAAATATGATGAAGAGAAAAAGAAATTAAAACAATCATATGATGATATTGCAGGAATTGATGATGTTTTAAATTCCTCTGTATTTGATTTAAGTAAAAGTGGAAGTGACAAAGAAACAAACCCAGTAACAAATTTAATTTCAAAATATACAGTAGAGCAAGAAAAAATAGATGCACTCTTAGAGAAATCAAAAGCAATACAAGAAACACTTATACCCTCTTCTGCTGAATATCGAAAAGAAACAGAAGAACAAATCAAACTCCTAAAAGATAAACAGAATTCTATCCATGATGAAAATTTAGCATTATCTAATCTATCAAAAACTACACAACTCACAACAGAACAAAAGAATCAATTAGAGAAAGAATCTGCTAAAAATTCTACAGAATGGTATAAGATTCAAAAAGACATTTACGAAGGTTCAGATAAAATGATGGCAAATACTTTATCTGAATTTACTAGTCAATTAACAGAACTAGATAATAAGCAACAATTTATAGAAAAAACTGCATCTAAATATTCTAAGTCATCTCAGGCATATAGAGATTCTATTCAATTAGAGATAGATATAATAAAAGAAAAAAATAATGTATTACATCAAGCTAATGAATTTATCAGAGAGCAAATAGCATCTGGTAAATTAACTGAGCAACAAGCAGAAGAATATCGTAAGCAATTACAGCCTAATTCTAATACTTATATGAGTAATATAGGAGATATCGACACAAAAAATCTAGATATACTCAAATCAAAATATGAAGAATTAGATATCCCAATCCAACAAATCACAGATAGATTATCAATGCTTCAAACTGTTCAATCTCTTTATGACGAAGGTTCACAACAATATGTAGATAATACTCAGCAACAAATTAATGTAAATAAAGAATTAATATCTGCATTACAAGCAAAACATAAAGCAATTGAAGCAGATTTAGCATTAGCAGAAAAAGGTACTACAACATATGAAGAATTGTCAAATATGTTATCAGATGTAATAAAAGCAGAATTAGATGCTGTTCAAAAGAAGAAAGAATTTATTAAAGATATTACAGATGATACTATTGATTTGATGAAGGAAGTTTATGAGAAAGAAAAAGATATTGCTATTGATGCTATTGATAAGCAGATTGAAAAGGAAGAAGAAAGACATGATAAGATAATTAAGAATTTAGAAGATGAGATGGATGAGTATGAGGACAGTATTAATAAAAAGAAACAACTAATGGATCGTTTATATAATACTGAAGATTATGATTCTGAAATGTCTAAACTAAATAAAGAGAAATTAGAGATTGAAAAGCAAATTGATTATTTAGGTAAAAATGATTCGTATGAAGCACAAGCGATATTAACAGAATTACAGAAAGAATTAGATGCTAAAAATGAAGAGATTAAAAACGCAGAGAGAGATCGTGAAAAAGAACTTCGCGAAGAGAATTTAGATGACCTTTTAGATGAATATAAAGATGAAAATGAAGCCAAAAAAGAATTAGAAGATGATAAATATGATTCAACTAAGAAAAGTTTAGAGAAACAAAAGAAGGAAACTGAAAGATATTATCAAGATATGATTGCTAATGAGATTAAATTCAATAATTTAAAAGAGGATTTAGCATCAGGTAATGTTGATAATATAATTTCAGAACTTCAACGCTTGATTTCATTTGTGAATGAGAATGAAGAAAGTTTTGGTGCAGGATTAGGTGAAACTTTAACTTCTAATTTGCAGAATAAGATTGATCAAATTAATAATAATATTGGTAGTGGAAATAGTGGATCAGGAAGTGGAAGTGGAGGTAATAATTCACAAACACCAAAAGCAGTTATTACTCCTAGTCAATATATTAACGAAAATGGAACTGCCATTATGAAAAGTAGAGCACTTGCATCTATTTTAGGAGAAGATGTTGATTGGGATCAATCTACAGGTAGAGTTAAAATAGGTAGTAAATGGTTTAGTCCTATTAGAAATGATAATGGAACAACATATTTAGGTATAAGACAAGTAGCAGAGAGTTTGGGTAGAACAGTTAAATATGATGATACTACTAAGAATATTTCCATATTTCATAAAGGTGGAAAAGTTGGTAATTCTAGCAATAAAATAGCAAGTTTAATTGATAAATTATTTAATAAAGGAATAAAAAGTAATGAAGTACCTTCTCTCTTGGAAAATGGAGAAGTAGTATTGAGTAATAAAGCAGTACAAAGTTTTATTCCCACATTACAAAGTGTAGTGCCTAAATTTAATATTCCTAGTTTTAATTTAGCAGGAGCATCTAGTGGTAACGCAGGAAATGTTTATAACTTAAATTTCAATATTGCTAATGTTTCTGGTGATGAAAAAGGTGCAAAATACCTTTATAATGAGATGATTAATGGAGTTAAAAAGTTAGGTAAAAATATTTAATAGATAAAATCTATTAAATATAAATTATAAATATAATATTTAATAGATGATATAAATTAATCATCTATTAAATTATTATATTGTAAAATAAGAGAGGTGAATTTATTTGTCGATTTGCAGTAGTATGAATTTCTTACTTAATAATATAAGTAATGAAGATTTAAATATAATTAATGTAAATATATCTAGTGGTATGCAAGAAGAAATATTTTTACATACTAAAGAAGTAGAATTACAATATATAAAAGGCAGAGATAATCCTTATTACACATATACAAAACCAGAAGCATTAAAATTCAATGTTACATTTGCTTTTAATAATACATATACACATGATGATTTACGAAAATTAGGAAGGATTCTTAATATAAAAAAATTCATTCCTTTAACTTTTATAGATGATTCAAATGATACTTCTAGTATTGATAAAGTTTATGAAGAAGAAATACCTACTGAAATTGATATTTCTAGTGAATCTATAAATATAACAAGAAGTTATTATATTATGTTAGATGGAGATTCAAATTTAACTACAAATTGTATTCAACAAGGATATGTAACACTTAGTTTTATATGTAATTCTCCTTATTCATATTCTCAAACTTTTAATTCAGAAGTATTTGATTTGTCAGTTAATCCAACATATACAGATATTACATTTTATAATCTTAGTGATGTTGAATTATATCCAGAAATTAATATTGTTAAAATTGGTAATGGAGATTTTAGTATTATTAATTTATCTGATGACAATAGAGAATTTAAATTTACAAATTTAATAAATAATGAAGTAATAAATGTTTTAAACGAAGAACAAATTATTACTACTAGTTTAATTAATACTTATAGGTATAGTAATTTTAATGATAATTATTTAAAATTATTACCTTATCAAAGTAATACATTAAGGATAACTGGCACAGCACAATTTTATTTCAATTTTCAATATAAATTTTTAGTATAGTAAGGAGAAGGTGAATTTTATTGGAAAATAGCTTGCTTACATTTGACTTTTCAGATATAAAACAAATGCCTAATATGTATATTTGTAAACCATCTGATTTGAATATTTTAGGTAAAATAATTGATGCAACAAATATAAATTTAAATATAAAATTAGGACAGATTAATGAATTATCATTTTCTATTCCGTATTATAAAGAAATAAATCATGAAATAGTGAAAAATCCTATATTTGATTTATTGAAGAATAGGTATTTAATAAAATTTGAATATGAGAATTTTTTAGAATATTTTATAATAGATGTACCAGAAGATATTTCAGATGATAATTCTATGTCAAAAAACTTATCATGTTACTCATATGCATATAGTTTAACAAATGATATTGTAACTTATAGTAATGAAGAAAGTTATTCACAAAATGCTACAGAAATTTTAAATACAATATTAGTAGACACATTCTGGAGTGTTGGTTATATAGATGCATCCTTCGATTTAATGTACAGAAATTTTTCTTTTGAAAGCAAAAGTTGCCTCGATTGTTGCTATGATATTGCAACTACTTTCTCTGCTGTAATTACGTTTGATACAATAAATTATAAAGTAAATTTATATAATTTAGATAATTTCGGTTTAGACAGAGGATTAACTTTTAATTATGGTAAATACATAAAGAATATATCAAGCAAAATAAATACTGATAATTTTGCAACAAAATTGATGGTATATGGAAAAGACAATTTAACAATAAGTAGTGCCAATATTACAGGTTCACCATATTTGCTCAATTACATGTATTTTATCTACCCTTTTGAAAGACATTCAGAAACTGGTGAAGTGATTAAAAATTCTGATTATATGAGTGATGAATTATGTGGAAGTTTATTAGATTATGATTCTATGATAAGTCAACATCAAGGAGAATTTAGTAGTTTAACATCTCAAAAAATAGATTTGAGAGAACAAGTTAATACTGAAAGTGAAAATTTAAATACTTTAAATACTCAAATGTTAGTAATACTAGATTCTTTAGACATTGCACAGGCAAATAATTTAGACACTGAAGATTTATTATGGGATAGGGATACAAAACAAGAATACATTGATAATAAAAAGAAGGAAATTAATTCATTATTATTTGATATAACTATAGACACTCCATGTACTAGTAATGGTAATATTCTTTTATATTTAAATGATATAACAATGAATATACCTTTAGTTTCAGGTGACAATACTACAGCAATTGCTCTGAAAATATGTGATTATATTAATAATAGATATTATAATTATGATAATAAATTTCCATTGAATTCAACACTAAAAGCAAATTATAATGCGAATAACATTATTAATATAATACATTATACTACTGAAGGTAAAGATATTCTTTATTCTTATTTCGTAGATACTGATAATACTGGTTTTACCTGTACTTTTAGTGATAATGTTAATAATGGATTAGAAAATCAAATAACAAATATAAATTATCAAATTGATAGTTTAACTAGTTTATTATCATTAGAAGAAAACTTTACCGAAGATGAATTATTTGAATTAAAAAAATTTACTATTAAAAGAGAAATAAGAAATGATTACATCTCAGATGTGGATCAACTTTACGAATGGTCAAAAAAATCTTTTGAAGACATGTACTACCCTCCCAGAATTTTAGAATTATCAATAATTGATCTTTTTAGAACTTATGATACTGGTTGTCAATTAGAAAAAGGTAAAGTTTGTATTGGAGAAAATGTTAAAATTTTATATGAGCAATTTAATGTTAATATATCTGCCAAGATTATAGAATTAGACTTAAATTTTGATAGTAATGAAATAAATCTTACTATTAGTAGCATTAAAGAAATAAGTAAAGATAAAGATAAATTTCTTAAATTAATTAATCAAAGTATTAGCACCAGTGTTCAATTAGATGCAAATAAATCATCGTGGGGTGGTATCACATCAGCAAATAATGAAATCGCTAATATTTTGGATATTTTTAGAGGTAATATTAAAAATGAAATAAATTTCAATGTGAATAATAGTATACAAATTAATGAAAGAGGTATATATATAGCAAATGAATTAGATCCTTTGAAATATATTATTATTCAATCAGGAGTAATTGCTTTAACAATGGACGGAGGAAACACTTGGAAAACTGCCATCACACCGACACATATTGTTGGTGACGTGATAATGGGCAACCTACTATGTGGAATAAATTTGAAAATTGATGCATCTAATGGAGATGGAAAACAATTTTTCACAGTTGATGAAACTGGATTTAAGATTTATAACATGATTCTTTCTATTATTAGAGAAGATGAAAAAATGAGAGTAAAAATTGATGCTGTGAATGGTATAGTAATAGAAAAGAAAAATGGAAGTACATGGGATAATCCTATAGCAATGTTTTCTGTTGATACTAATGGTGTGTTGAATATTAGGGAATTAAAAATATTAAATACACAAGGAAATACTGTATTAGATATATCAGGTGAAAATAATGAGATTAATTTTGATAATTTTTTGACCAAATTTGGTACAGTATATGCTGATAATTTAAATATAAATGGAATTGATATTAGAGATGAATTAAGTGAATTAAGAGAAATAAAAACTCAAATCACTGCAGACGGTCACATAGAAACAATGGCAGCCAATAATTCACAATTATTTACTAAATTTGGTTTTAATCCCAACCACATAAAACGATATCCCAATAAGATATGGAATTCATCATTTAATTCATATAACCCAATTACACTTTTAGCATACTATTGGAATGGTGGTCAAATTGAATTCAACTCTAGCTTCGACGATACTACAAGTCTTCGTATTAGTCCATCTGGAATAATTTTCCAGGAGCAAATAGACGGTGAAGGGTTGCCAGATAGTGCATGGTGGAATAACCAGAATTCCAGATATTCCCTTAGAAAAAAAGGGGGAAGTGTAAAATTGTCCGTACACCGCTTATTAGACCACACACCATTAACTATTGTTAATAATTATGGTGAAACTGAAATATCAGATTCATATCTTATTTTCCCAAGTACAGAAGACTGGGACGATGGTTATATTTCTTTCTATTGCATAAATCCGTCATCTACGGGGAAACAGTATTTAAAGATACAGAATATTGATACTGTAGATGCTTATATTGATGCTGTGCAAGTAGAACCTGATTTTACAGAGTATTATCCGAGTTTTTATACATATGGGCCGAAATCTTATACTACTGCTGAAATAAATTCTACAGAAACAGTCGAGTATGGCAATGCAGACTATAATAATTTAGGTGGTATAGAATTTATATTGGTTTATGCATATGAAACAATGCCTGTAGTGACTACTGATATTGCAATTGATTATAATACAAATGGTGACATAGGAGATGAATTAACTGGTTCGGATTTAAGATTAGTTCCAGTATGTATGAAAGATGAAATATCAGTTAATGGAACACCTACTATGCTTTATTCAAGGATTATAGTTTATTGTAAAGGCAATAATATTCCTTCTTCTATTGCTTCTGGTAAAATAACATTAAAAGCAAATTGTTATGGTAGAGTAAGTAAAACATAAATAAAAATAGAGATTATATTATCTATAATCTCTATTTTTATTTTATTCATTTGGATTAATTGGAATCAAAAAACCATTCTTATCATATTTATTTTTATTACTATCTGTTGTATTATCTTCATTATCAATAATATTTTCATTACTTATTGTATTATCATTTAATTTTTCTACAATACTATCATTTGTTGGCATAATATCTTCTCCTTTATTATTTGAGTTTTCTTTGGTAGTATTAATAATTGGATTATTTGTGTTGCTGTTTACATCATTGCTACTAATAGTAACAGTACTAGTAATTTCATCCCAATTTACATCAGCACCCAATGCTTCACTAACGACACGTAGTGGAACAAATGTGTGTCCCGATATTATGACTGGTCTAATTTTAATATCCTTTGGAGTATTATTAACAAACATATAATTATCATTAATTTTTAATCTTATTAGAATATTCCCTTTGTTTGCAATAATAGTTTGTGTTTGTTGATCCCATTTTACATTTGCACCTAAAGTTTCAAAAATAATTCTAAATGGTACTAGACTAGTTCCTGAATTTTTATCAATAAATGCACTAGTATCACCTTGTAATTCTTGTCCATTAATTTTTACATTTACACTATTATTTCCATTTCCATTCGCAAAAACTACACTACTACTAACTATTAAAACCAACAAACTTAAAACAACACATAATACCAATTTACCTAACTTACTTTTCTTGTTTCTTTCTTTTTCTTTTTTGTTCATATAATTGAACATCTCCTTTTTTAATTTATTTATTTTTATTTATTTTCATTTTACTAAATTTTATATCAATTGTCAAGTATATTTTAAAAATAAATTGAATATATTATATTTATATTTTATCTTTTTATTGTTTCATTATTTAACAAATTATAAATATAAATTTTCTTGACTTTGTAACTTGTATATGTTATTATTACGTTAATAGAAAGTTCTCCTTACCTTCACTTCTACTTTTGAAAGATACATAATTTTAATGTATAATATTATAGATAGGAGTGATTAAATTGACTGTTAAAAAACTTACAATAGGTATTAGAGTTACACCAAGATTTAAAGATAAATTAGAAAAAATTGCAGAACATAATAAACGTAATTTATCTGACTTTATAAGAATAGAATTAGAAAAGATTGTGGAATTTGAAGAAAAAGACGGTATATTAAAGGATTATTACAAGAAACAAATGTAATTTAGTTATATTGGGTAATATGACCGTTTTACACTGTTGCACATTGTTTAACACTCCTTTATAATAATAAATGTGAAGGATAAATATTCTTTTGCAAAATATTATATAAAGGAGTGTTTTATTATGATTAATCAATTAACTACCGAGAAATTCGAAGAATTCATGTTGAAATTCAATGACAGTCCAGTTTGGTTAAGAGTATTATGCGGAACTGTAAATTTAGACGTTTACTATCCTGAATTTGAGTTTATTAGTTTCACAAATAACACATACCAATTTGGTCACTTAAACTATAATGAAGAAATTAACTATCAAAACATTATAATTAAAATGGATGATATTGAAGCAATACATATCTCCTCTATATTCGATGATGAGATTACCTTGTTGATGTGTAATGGTGTCGAGATAATTTTAGGATTGAATTAGGGAGGTATGAAAATGGGTAATGTGAATAACATTTTAAATAGTATTGTAATTTGTGATAAATGCGGTAAAATTATACATGATTATGATCAAATTTGGTTTATTCGTCAATTGGCAAGTTATGGTAGCAATTATGATGGTGAATATATAAGTAAAGAAATATGCGAAACGTGCTTAGAGAAATTCTTTGGTGTAAATGAAGGTGAATTGGCTGGTTAGATTCATTGATAATTAAATATAATTGATTTTTTGATTTTGAACATTTTAAAGAATCTACAAACTGTGGATTCTTTTTATTTTAAATTATATTAATATGTCATTATTAATATAATAATATAAGTTGGTGATTTTAAATAAAAATAAATAATAAAGAAAGGAATGAATACTATATCAAATTTTATTTTAACTCTTCCATTAAAAACTGAAAATTTTCAAGAAGATATTATAGATAAAAACTTTGAAAAATATAGGAAAATTTATAATGCTTGTATTAGTGAATTATATAAAAGATATAATCATATGAGAGAATCTAAAGAATACCAAAATAATTGTAAATATAAAGGGAAAGATAGAAATAAAATATTTAATAATATAAACAAAAAATATGGTTTAACAGAATATTCATTACATTATTTTACCAAACCAATGGCAAAGTATTTTAAAATTAATGCTGGTATGACGCAAGTAATTCATAAAAGAGCATTTGATGCTTTTCAAGGATTAATGTTTCATAAATCCAATAAAATTAAATATAAATCATATGGTGAATTAAATTCTATCGAAGGCAAATCTAATGACAATGGTATTATATTTAAGAATAATATAGTATTATTTGCAAAATTTAAAATACCTACAATCATAAATAAAAATGATATTTATACTCATATGGCATTAAGAAATAAAGTAAAATATTGTAGAATTAAACGTGAAATGATTAAAGGTAAATATCATTATTATGTTCAATTAATTTTAGATGGTATACCTCCTTTAAAGATTTATGAAGAAACTGGAGAAATTAAACATATAATAAATGAAGGAAATATTGGTTTAGATATTGGGACACAGAGTTTAGCAATATGTTCTGACAAAGAAGTTAAGTTATTAGAATTATGTCCAGAAGTTAATAATATTGAAAAAGAAAAAAGAATATTACAAAGAAAGATGGATAGATCGAGACGTAAAATGAATCCTAATAAATATAATAAAAATGGCACTAATAAGAAAGGCAATAAAGATAAATGGATTAAATCTAATAAATATATTAAAATACAAAATAAATTAAAAGAATTACATAGAAAGCAAAGAGAAATTAGAAAACAATCACATAATAAACTTGCTAATCATATTTTAACTTTAGGAAACAATATAAAAGTTGAAACAATGAATTATAAAGGATTGAAAAAAAGAAGTAAAGAAACTACTAAAAATAAAACTGGTAAGTTTAATAAAAAGAAAAGGTTTGGTAAAAGCATAGAAAACAAAGCACCTTCTATGCTTTTAAGAATATTGAATAATAAACTTAAATGGATTGATAAAGAATTGATTAAGATTAATACATATAAAATAAAAGCAAGTCAATACAATCATGTTGAGAATAAATATATTAAAAAGGAATTATCAGAAAGATGGAATGATTTTAGTGAATTTAAAATACAGAGGGATCTTTATAGTGCATTTCTTATTATGAATGTAAATGATGATTTAGAAACAATTAATAGAGAATTATGTTTTGAAAGATTTGATAACTTTAAATTATTACATGATATTGAAATTGAAAGATTAAGAAATTTAAAGTTAAATTTGGCATTGAAAAATATAATATAATTAAGTAAAAATTTAAAACAAGTCGAGAATCGGGCTTGATACTATCGTTAATTTAGTTAATAGACTAATTGATAGTAAAATTCTTATGGAAAAATAATTAGTGTTTATATGTTGTAGTTTATAAATAATGTGAGTTATTTAATAAATGAGAGTATAAAAGATATTTATTAGTACATAAGAACCTGTTCTATACAGAGATTCAGGAGTATGATTTTAATTTAATAAGGAATAATAAAGTGTTTAAATTCATTATTGTGGAGAACGAGAAGAAGAGTATATTCGATGTTAATTTGAGCAGATTGAGATTTAATGAGTATTGATGTTAGTATTAATAATTAATAATAAATAAAATATATAACAATTTATACTGAAAGGTATTTTATTTTACGTAAATACTTTTTAGTATTTTTATTTTATCAAGAAAGGATTTGATAATATTCCTGAATTTATTGAAAGTCAAATATTTGAGTTAGGAAATAGAGTAATAAAAAATGTAATACAGTGCAATGGATATACTCATTATTTATATGCCAATACTGATATTAATGGAGTATATCAAATGTGGACAGCAATATCAGATTTAGATGGTAATAATTTTGTTGAGACACAAAGAACATTTTTTGAAAATACAGACACAACTATTGAATTTGTTTATGATTATAATATTAGGGAATACAATAACAAAGTATACATATTTTATGATAAATTTATATATACATACCATTTAGTAAATGGAAATATAGTAATTGATTATGGCACAGTATATTTTTATTTATCATCAATGGATTATAATGGTGATAATTATACAAGTACAGAAATTACAAATTTTGAATATGATGATGCATTAATATTTGGTTATGGTAATTTTGATTTTGAAGTATACAATGATTATATTTATATGGTACATTATTATCCTAAAGGATATGGAAATGGATATGATATAAAATTATATAGTTTTAATATTAATGGTAGTGGATTTGCCGATACTTTTATATATTCATCTAATGCTAATGAAAATATTGATTATGGAATAAATATATTATTTGGTACAAATACCATTTATTATATATTTTTAAATTATATTATTAGTGAAAATAAATATTATGTATATCTTTCTAATTCTAATATAGATGGTAGTAATTATATTAATCTTATAAATAATATAGATGGTAATAATTATATTAAATCTTATTGCTATAGCAATGTATTGAATAATATTTATATATCACTATATAATAAAACTTTTATTTATAGTATAAATAATAATTTATTATCTTTTGTTGATGATATAGGTGGTGATTCAAATTATAATAATATTAATTTAATAACACAAATTGATAATAATTATATATATAGGATAATATTAAGTAGTGATAAATTAATTGATATTGTAAAATTTAATATTAATGATAATACTTATGATAATACCTATAGTTCAACTATGTTAAATGGATTATACTCATCTAATTATTCTACTTATTATAATAGTAGTAATTACACTTACTATGCATATTATATTGTTAGTATTTCAGGTGTATTTTATTTTTATATTGGTAAGTATACTGATATTCCATTACCTTTACCTTCACCTCATCCTTGGCCTATGAATAGTCAAAACAATAAAAATACATATGCTTCACCTTATTCATTTTGGAATAAATTATCTGAAAAATGGAATTTACAATTGAATACTAATGATTCTATTTCAAATCTATTAATATCAAAAAATAATATATTATATGCATGTTTAAGCAATGGAAATGTTATTGCGTTGAATTCTGATAAGACAATTAAATGGACATATGAAGTTGATGAAGTAACTTATGGTAGTTATTCATCTGCTAGTGTATTAGATGAAAATGAGAATATTTATGTTGGAGCAAATGGAAAATTAAATGCTATTAATTCTGATGGTAATTTATTATGGAGCATACCATTAAATGGAGGATATGTTTTAACATCAGCATTATCTAATAATAATGGTACTATTTATATTTGTGATAGTAAATTAAATACTATTGACTATAATGGAAATATTAAATGGCAGTATGAATTTGAAGACTATGTAAGCAAAATTTTACTAGGTGATAATGGAACAATATTTGTTTCTGATAATAATTATGTGGTTCATGCATTGAATATAGATGGCACAATTAAATGGACATATACAGATACTCTAATAGATCAATATAGTGATATATCTCTTACTGCAATTGCTCCAAATGGACATATATATTGTATTGGCAATCCTTTTGGAGATTTTGTGGGAAATAATATTTTAATTATATTAAATGAAATTAATGGAGAAGAAATAGGAAGATATATTTTAGACATATCTGTATATGCAATTTATATGGCAATAGATACAAATGGTTATATTTATTTAAATTATATTGATTATAATGCAGATAATTATATGGGATTTGTTGTATTGAATTATAATGGAGAATTATTATTTAATTCTAATATACTTGTAAATAAGATTTATCAATCATCTAATAATATTGTTTTAGATAATAATAATACAATGTATTGGAATACAAAATTAAATAATAAATATTGTATCGTTACTTATAATTATTATTTAAATATTTATGAAGAAAATATATTTAACACAGAAAATAATTATAACTATTTTTCTATGGACAAAGGAAATACAATTTATACTTATGGTTCTGCCGATAGGATTATGGCTTTTAAACAATTTATAGGATTGCCCCAAGTACAATGCAGAGCAACACAAATTATTGCATCAGCGAACACTGGGAAAATAATTTTATCAGTACCTATATTATAAAAAATAAACAAACAAATAAAACCTCAAATAAGCATAGATAAAATATCTACACTTAATAAGGTTAGAGAGAATTGAGGAAGTATCAGATGCATAAATCAATGTTTAATCAATATTAAATTAATAAATCTATGTAGACTGTGCATGTAATACCTCCTACATGCACAGTTAATTTCCAATAATATTTATGGGATATTATTGTTAACTGAATTATATCACATCATAAGGAGGAAGTCAACTATGAATTATGAAAATAATTGTGAAAGTTTAATGGAAAGTTTAAGTGGAAATAAGAACGAAGGTGATTTATATGAAAATGCGATAGATAGTAAAAAAGATAAAGGAGTGAAATTTTGTGAAAGAGGTGATGTTAAAGTGGAGCCTTCGGAAATTAAAGAAAGATTTGATGAATTTGGTGTCATCCTTAGAGATCATGATGGAAGGTTAAAATCACTAGAGATATCATGGGTAAAACAGTCTGAATCACTTGCTAATGTGAAACAAGGTCAAGAAGATTTAAAAAAAAGTATGGAGAAGATTGAAGGACAAATGTTAACAAATCATAATGCTATGTTAACAGGATTAAATTCTTTGATTATTAACAAACAAGATAATATAGCAAAAATTGAGGTGTCTAAGAATGAAAGTGAAAGTAAAATTGAAACTGCAAAAATAGATGGAAAGAGTAAAGTGTATATGCAGATTTGTATATTGATTGGCTCAATAATTGCTACAGGTGGGACAGTTTATATTGCCATGAAGTAAATTAAAAAGTATATAAATTAAAAAGTATATAAATGATAAATCATTACAAAAGGAGAGTTTTGTCACGATTTTTAGAAAATTGACATGCTCTAAACGTACTATTTATAAGGGTTTGTGATTTGGGATATTTTGTTAATTTTTGATATTTTTGATGGATTTTATAAAATTTCAATATAAATTAAAATAAAAAGGAGAGATTAATTAAAATGAAAATTGTAATTGACAAGGGGCATATTGGACTAAAATCCGATCCAGGTGCAGTAGGAAATGGACTATATGAATCAGATTTAACTAATAAACTAGGAGATTTAACAAAAAATAAACTAGACAAATATATAGTAGATGTTAAATTTGCACCAAGAGGAAGTTTAACTGACAGAACAAATTATGCTAATTCTATTAATGCTGATTATTTTTTATCAATCCATATCAACGCAAGTAACAATAACACCGCAAGAGGCTGGGAATCATTTGTACATAACAATGCATCGCAAAATTCAATTAAATATCAAAAAGTTATTCATATTGAAATTATGAGTTATTTAAAACAATTTAATATTATTGACAGAGGAATGAAGAAAGCAAATTTTGCTGTTTTAAGAAATAGTAAAATGCCAGCATGTTTAATTGAGAACCTCTTTATAAGTTCGCCTAATGATGCAAAATTCCTCAAAGATGATAAGTTTCTTGATGGATTGGCTGAAAGTTTAGTTAAAGGAATAGTAAAGGCATTTAATTTACAATTAAAAGAAATTAAGGAAGATGAAAATAAAGAAAATATTCAAAATAATAATATAAGTTTTAAATATAATAGTCAATCAGTAAATCTTGATTATGTAAATGTAGATAATAAAGTTTATGTTTACATTAGAGATGTATGTGATTTATTTGATAAAAATGTTAATTGGGATGGAAATACAAGGACTATATCAATTGATGATAAGTAATAATTAAATATAACATTTACATCCTCTCTCTTCATTTTTGCCTCTCCCCTATCTTCTCCTCTATCGTTGATTGGGAGTTTATTTGGTAATTAAATGTAAAGAGGGAGGATGTAAAATTAATTTAAATTACAAAATATAATTTTAAAGGAGTAGTTTTTATTTTTAACATTAATAAATTAAGAAACTTAAAATTAATTATTGTTAATATGTTAATACCTAATCTTTCAAGATTTAATGATTAATAAATACCAATATAATAAAACATAAAAATTACAATATCCTATACTCACAAACAAAAACATAAATTAAAAGGAGGAATTTATTTATGTATGTATCAATTGAAAAAGATGCAACAACTACTGAGCAAAGTGAAATGGTTAGTGTGAAAAGTATTATTCTACTTATCAATGATGGTAGTACAAACAAATTAAGAGTTAATTTTTATGGTTCAACTAATGATTTAAATTATATGACACTAATGCCTGGAGAGAAATTAGTAAATTTACCAATTAGATTTACTAATTTAAATTTTATAGGTATTGATGGATCAACACCATTTAGATTTTGGGGATTAAAAGGTTAGTTAATTAAAATACATATAAAGGAGGAATATAAATTAATGAGTAGTTTTAATTTTGAAAACAGGAACCTTAATATTACATCTCTCCCTGGAAGTCCAGCACAAGATGGAACAGATGTAACAGGAGTAAGTCAACAAACAGGTGGAGCAGGTATTCGTGGTTGGTTGAGTGGGATTTATAATTTGTTGTTTAGTGGGAGTGCTAAAGTCCAATTAAATGGTAGTATTCTTGCAGAACAGAAAACGCACGACAATGCAACATCAAATGTAATAACTTTTTCTGCAAATATTTATGCAATTGAAATTTATCACGAATCGGCAACATGGCAGACATTTGTAGTTAATGGTATCACTTTAAAAATACCTGCAAGTGGGTATAGAACTCCTATTGCTGGTACTCCTGGGTTAACTGTTACAATACCTGCTGAATTATCGTGTATTGTAGGGAGGTTGGTATAATGCAAGGTTTTAAATCACCTTCTTTGGGAGCAATAGATAATCATCTAGGCATGATAAATGTATTAAGTTTTGGTGCTAAAGGTGATGGTGTAACTGATGATTCAGTAGCAATTCAGTCTGCCATAGACTATGCAACAATTACGGGCGGTATTGTTCAATTTGGGAATAAAACATATAGAGCACAGGGACTTACACCAAAAAACAACGTAACATTAAGAGGTACAGGAATACTAAAATTAGTTGATAATCCAAGTCAACATCTTATTTACTATAATAGCAATACAGTTCTTAATAATTTTAATTTATTTGATTTAACTCTGGATGGTAATTCACAAACCAATTATGATATTATTCATATTGAAAAAACAACACCTAGTGTCATAACATATGTATGGGATAAATCTGTAATTGATAATTGTCAAATAAATAATGGCGGTGTTGGAGTTTATTGCTCAATTCCTGGTGCGGTTAAAATTGTAAATTCTTTTATATCATATAATGATATTGGTTTATATCAAATAGCAGAACATTTCTATCTTACAAATGTAACTGTTTGGGGTAATAGGGTTGGTGCTTCAATAAACAAAATGAATCACGCTACATGGGTAAATGCTATATTTGCACATAATGCAGAATGCGGAATATTGGGCAAAATAGTATCCGATGGTACTGGTAGTGCTTTTCAAAATGCGTTTATTGGTTGTTCTTTCATTGACAATGTAGATTGTTTTAAGGGTTTTAGTATAGATTCTAGGTTTATTGGTTGTAGGATGATAGACTCTACAACTGGTATATCATACTTGTATGCAGGTAATGTTGTAAGTGGTTGTGAATTTTCCAATCTAACAAGTGCTATAATTATGTGTGATTCTCCAGTAGCTCAAAATAATAGCATTACTGATTGTAATTTTCATGTAAACACTAATGATATAATTATAACTGGCGATAACCATATTATTACAAATAACCAGTTTAGACTTACAGAAGCAGAATCAATTAAAACACTAACTACAAGCATGATGGCATTAAATATACAAAATAATCTTTTTTTCGATACATCAACATTAGGGTTATCTTTATATCCTTGCATAGCAATTAATGCCACAATAACGGCCACAACGATATCAAATAACATATTTAGGAATAGTGCCGCTGGATTAGCATCACATGGAATTTCTATGCCTGCAACAATATCCGCAACTGATGTAGTCGTATTGGGCAATGTTTCTCGTAATATGAAAACATCTGGATACCAGCTAAAATCTACTATTACACAAGCAAATAATATAGGGAGTGTTGTTGCTGTCTAATCTAACTAACTGGAATGCTATAGTTAGATAGTAATTTAATAAAATATAATTTAATTACATTAAATAAAACAAAAAAAACAAAACAACGGTTTTATCATAAAATTAACATATAGATATAAATTTTAACTAAATATACCTTAAATTATCATATACTCACAAACTGTTGATTTATAATGGTTTGTGAGTTGTTTTATTTTTGTGATATTTAAAGTATTGCGATATTATAAGGCTATTTCAAGAGATAATTTAGATTAGGATAAATGATAGGTGTAAGGTAATTTGAGGGTGGATTTGGGTGTTATTTGTGAGGAAATGATAGATTGGATTGGTTGATTAATTGAGTAATTAATATTTAAGGAGGCATTTGAATATGCAAGTTAATTTTAGATATAGTGATACAGATTTTATTGCCTATATGATTACTTTATGTTATGAATATAATAAAATTGAAATAGTTTGTTTGTTTTAATGCCTCTTTAAAAGAAAGGAAAATATTTAATTATGAATAAAGTTAATTTTAGATATAGTGATTCTAATTTATGTGCATATTTATATTATTTAGGTTATTGTCCTGTAGAATTTGATATTGTTGAAAAAAGAGGTAATAAACCAAAAGTTTTTATACATTTTGAGGGAAATAGAGAAGTATTAATTCAATTGCAAAATGAATATAAAAATAACAATATACATTTAAATTTAATTAAATATGGAGAATGTAAAAATTATATTTTAAAAATGGTTAAACACCAATTACAAAACTACTATAAATGTAAATAAATTAAAATAATAAGGAGGTCATTTTATTATGATTAATGATAACATCATGGGAATTTATCAAATTAAAAATATAGTTAATAATAAATTTTATATATGTAGTAGCAACAATATTACAATTAGATGGAGACAACATAAGAATGATTTAAATAAAGGAAAACATCATAATAAATATTTACAAAGATCATGGAATAAATATGGTGGAGATAATTTTAAATTTGAAATTATTGAATTGGTAAATGATGAGGATTTATTATTTTCAGCAGAACAAAAATGGATAAATAAAACTAAAGTTTATGATGGTAACATTGGATACAATCTTTCTATTGAAGCAACAAGACCAAATGTGAAAAATGTGGAATCTCATTTAAATTGTAATTTAGTTTATAGAGATTCTTTAAATAAATTACTTGAATTGAAACTTGATAAAACTGAGAAATTAGTTTATTACACAATAAGAGATTTTATTACATACCCTCAAAATTGCGTTTTAATTAACGGAGAAATACCATTACCAAAAGAATTAGAACTAGTTACAGGATTAGAAGAAAAGACAATTAGATTAACATTGAAATTATTAGAAGAAAAAGGATTGCTAAAACAAGTAAGAGTAGGTAGAAGACATTTAATTTATGTTAATCCAGAATATTACGCATCTGGTAAAGAATTAGATGTTGAAACTTTAAGAATGTTTAATATTGTTCAATGTGATGATGAAAAAGTTGAAAGTTATTTAGAAAGTTAAAATATTATATAGATGATTAATATAGTTTTGATAGACAGCTATGATTTTGAATAATCAAGGAGGAATGTAAAATGAGTAAAAAATTCTTTATTTACAAATAGACAGAGGAAATAATGTTTTATATGTTGGTAAAACTATAAATATAAGTAGCAGAATTAATCAACATCTACAAGATAAAAAATGGATAAATAAAGATACAACATTGTATTATGCAGAAACTATTAATAAAACTGATATGAATATTTATGAAATTTATTATATTAATAAATATAAACCTAAATATAATACAAGATATATGAACGAAGAAAAATTTTCTTTAGAATTACCAGAATTAAATTTCAAAATTTATAAACATAAAAATATAATTAGACAATTTAATACAAATAAATTATATATGTTTTTTGAAGAACCAAAAATATTACATAAAAATGAAACTAGTGAATCTTTAAGACACCTTTATATGCAAATTAACTGTATAAATAACTTTAAAGAAAATAATGTTTATTTATATGATGTAATAAAAAATTATCATTGTGATTTTGTTGATTTAATTTATGATTTATGTGCAAAATTTGAAGAAGAAGGTAATAAAATAATATTAAATAGAAGAAAAACATTTTATTTCAATTATCCTAAATTTGATATTCATACTATTCATTTATTTAAAGATTTAGGTATTTTTGATGTAATTGGGGACAATTATGTTTTTGAAAAAGATATAATTTCTAATAAATATCTTGAAAGATTAAGAGTAAATGCCATTAATATGTTAGAAATTAGAAATATTGATTTATTAAAAAATTCTATTATAATCAAAAATTAACATAATAAAGGAAGTATGTAGATGAATAACACAGATTTAAATAACATAGATACAGAATCAAATAACACATATACACAACAAGATTGTCCTCATTGTTCTGCATCATCCATTCTACTCTCATCTAATCACACAAACAAAGAATATTTACTATATTTTCAATATGATAATATAAGATTAATTCAAATGGATGAATTAGGTATTGATGTATTGGGTGATGTTAGGATTAGATATTGTATGTTTTGTGGGAGGAAGTTGTGATTGATAATTAATAAAATAATAATAATTGAATATTTATGTTTATTTTAAAGAGTGGATTAATTTCTGCTCTTTTTTGTTTTGTTTTTGTGCGGAAAAAGATAGGTGGATTATGACGATAATTTGCTGAAAGGATGGTACTCTCTGCCATCCTTCTTTTTTATTTTTATGGTGGATTTATGGGAGATAGAGAGATGTAAGTGGATTTAAAAAACATTTAGAGAGGATGTTGATTAGCAATGTTAATTTTACCACAAGAAGTTGAAATTAAATTAAATTCAAGAAATATTAAGCATTATGAAGATTTAGGATATTCTATACCAAGAAGAAAAGATAAATATGGAGAAATAACGGTTCCAAGAGGTGCAACAATTATAGTTAATGTTGAAGATTTATTGCCTAGTTCACAAGCAATGGTAAAATGTTTATGTGATTATTGTTTAAAAAATAATAAAGAAACAATATATGAAACTAAATATATTGACTATTTAATTGCAAAAAATAAATCATTATCTATTGGATTAGAAAATGTAAATGCATGTGAAAATTGTAGAAAAAGTATAAAAGCAAAAGAAACAGTTAATAAAAAATATGGTGTAGAAAAAATAATGGATGTACCATATTTTAAAGAAAAAAATTCTAGTAAAAGAAGAAGAGAAACTAATATAGTAGATAAATTATTTATTGAACGTGGATATTTACCTCGTTATATTATGTATAAAAACAATCATGATTTACTACCATTTATTTGTTCAAAACATAAAGATATTGGTATTCAATATGTTAGACTTGGAGATTTATTGAAAATTGAATGTGGATGTAAATATTGTACAAATGAATTAAAATCATCATCTCAAACTTTTTCACATGAACATGCAGAAAGTTTTTATACTAATAAAAATTATATATTATTAGATACATATATAAAACATGATATTCCTATGAGATATGTTTGTGAAAGCCATCCATGTGAAATTCAAATGGCTTCGTTAGCAACAGTTATAGTAAATAAAGATAATTGTAAGTATTGTCATAGTGAGAATAGTATGGGATCTAAGAATTGGAATTGGAAAAATGGAATAACTTTATTTAGAGGTTATTTTTATAAAGTATTAAAAAATTGGAGAAAAGATTCTATGAAAGTTAATGGTTATAAATGTATATTAACGGGAGATAAAGACTTTCATATTCATCATTTATATAGTTTTAATAAAATATTAAAAGAAACAATAGATATATTAAATATTGAAATATATAATACTATAGGTGATTATACCAATGAAGAAATAATTAAATTAACAAATACATTTTTAGGTTTACATGAGAAATATGGTTTTGGAGTACCTTTAAGTAAAAAATTACATAATTTATATCATAGTGCAACATTATTATATAGTGATGATAATACTCCAGAACAATTTGAAGAATTTAAAATTCGTTTAAAATCAGGTGAATTTGATTTATTTTTAGAGGAAAATAATTTAAGTTTAATAATATAAAATTTATACCCTCTACAAATATTAAAATGTAGAGGGTATAATACTATCCACCTTATTATTCAGTTTTACTTTCTTCTACAGGAATTAATTTTTGAACAAATAATCTAGAGATTTGCTTCTGTGTTGAAGAATTATTAATTATTAATTTATCCTGCCCCTTAACACGAAACAAACTTTCCCACATTGGATTTTGTTTTGAAGTAATATTACCTTTCCATCCGTTTACTTCTATATCGTCTTTGAGTTTATATAAAATATCTCTCCAATCTTGCCTATCATAAATTTTAGCAAATAAGGAAATCCACCCATAAAACATTAATGGTTCGATTATCATTGATTCTTTTCTAAGTGCTTGCCTAGTTTGATAATCCACAGAACCGAAATGATTAGGCCAATATTCTCCAATTTGATTAAATGCCTTTATTAAAAATTTACTTATTTTTATTGCTTCATCACGACTAACAGGGAAAAAATATTGCCCAATAGCATTTGACATAGTTGAAAATGTAACTACATTTGAATTTTTACCTTTTAAACTAGTAGATATAGTATCTATCTTATCAAAAAGTATTGATTCAGAATCATTCATTAAATTACGAATAATGATATTATTTAGCGATTTAACATTTAAAAACTCTGACCTCGTTTTTGAGATTTTTGTCGGTAAGAGACTGTATTCAGCAAAAAGATTACAAGCCTGAAATTCATCCATCATCTCAATTACTACGTTATATCTATATAGATTAGGATCGGGAATATTTTTCTTTTTACTTTTGTCCCAATTCTTTTTCCATGACTTACAAGCCATAGTGCGGTGCATTCCATCTGAAATTTCTAAAGGTTTTAAACCATATAAATTACGATTTTCAGAATCATAATTTAATGTTGGGTTTTCTTTTTCTTCATTGGTTTGAGAATAATTTAGTGTGATTGTTCCACCATTTAGAGAATATTTACTCATCTCATAGTATATTTGCCCTACTTTAGTTATATTAACTATAGGAACTTCTTTGTCACGAACAATACGAAGACCTCTTTGAGTATTTGGATTATAACGAAGAATTTTACTCTCTTCTAAACTTGCTAATTCATATGCAGAAAGACTAGTAATAAATTTAGATGGTTCTCCATTTTTCATTAAAACTGATACATCGTTAAATTGCCATAATGGATTATCATTTGTATTTTCTGAATTGTTTATATTTTCCACAATAATTTCCTTCTCAACCATACCCATTTAAATTCACCTCTCCTATTTATCAATATATTGATTTTATTGATTTAATCATTCTAATAACATTATATCAAATATATTGAAAAAGTATACTATTAATCATAAAATATTTATTAAAAATTTTAAATATTTAGGTTCTAAAATAATAAACATATCATTTACTATTTAAATTTTTGTAATATATTTAAATTTATACAATATCACACCATTATAAATTAAATCTCCACAGTAAAAGTTTGGACAGTGGTATCATCCTTCCAAAGTGAAGTTACCTTAGTCCAATCTTTTTTAGGTATTTTACCTGTAATAATATTATCCTTATTATTTTTACTATGAATTGTTATCGTCTTAACATATCCATTTATTAGTTTTTGTTTAACTTCATATTTTAAATCATCTATATCGTTCTGATATTCTTTAAGAGTTTCTCTTAATTGTACAATGTCTTGCAAATTTAAATCTTTATTATTTAATTCTAACTCAATTTCTTTTAATCTGGATAACAATTCTATTTTTGTGTTTTTATTTTCTCCTTCAAGTTTATCATACTTTTCTTCTGTAATTTTACCTTTCATAAATAATAAATCAAGTCTATCTTTTTCTTCATTTAATTCTTTTATTTTAATTTCCAAATGGTTTTTTTCTTTAAATAGCAATTCATTGTTTTTGTCATTAGTTATTATATCTTCTAATGTTTGTGGATTTAATATCCATCCTTTAATTTTATTCCATACTGATTCTTCTAATTTATCAGCATTTATAGCAGGTAACTCACATTTTAGTTGACCTTTAATACCAGGACTTTTAGCTGTACATACATAATATTTATGATAGCCTTCACCATTTTTCTTTTTTACTCTATTTCCATGAAGTGTATTACCGCATTTACCACAACGTAATAAACCTCTTAGCAAATAATTTTCTATTGCTAATCCAGGTTTCAAATTTCTACGCTCTATCAACTTACCTTGCAATTGTTCCCATACTTCAATAGGTATTAATATTGGGACTTGAATGCCTATCCATTCTTCTCTAGGCTTCATTGTTCTTTTAACTTTTTCATCTGGACTTCTAAATTTATTATGTTTAACTCCTTGAGCATCAACGGTTTGAATAAATAAAGTGCCTGTGTAGGTATAATTGCATAATATTCTTTTAACAGTTGCTTTATACCATATACCTTCTTCTCTATTATATGCATTACCATTATTTTCTTTCTTATTAACAAGTTTACCTCTTGGTGGCAATACATTGGGCATATTATTTAATCTTCTTGCTATCGTATGGTATCCTACATTTTTATCTTCAAAAATCCAATCAACCATTAATAAAATAATTTTCTTTTCTTCTTCATTAATTGATAATGTATCAGTAATAGGATCATAATCATATCCATATAAATTAGGATTGTGAGTAAGTAATTTACGTTTTGCTTTCCCTAATTTTCCAACCATCGTTCTAGTTTTAATTTTCTCTTTCTCGTACTCAGCAATTATCATTTTCATTTGAAGGAATAATCTACCTTCTGGGGTTTTTTCATAACTACTGTTTACATAAATTATTTCTGTACCATGTTTCTCAATCATTTCATGTGCAATTAAAGCGTTAACTGTTTTTCTGGAGAATCTATCAGGATCATAGCATATAAAGTAAGATATCTCTTCATTCTCTACTAAATCTAATGCCTTGGTGAATTCTGTACGATTAAGAAATTCTCCGCTTTCTGAATCAACAAATACAAATATTTCATCATCTGATTTTGCGCCTAATTCATATGCTTTACGCTTACCAGATTCAATTTGTTCGGGGATACTATAACCTTTCTTTTGCTCAATTGTACTTACTCTGACATAAACAATACATAAATTCATAATCATACTCCCTTTGTCCAAATTAGATAAATAAAAAAATAACCAGTATAGATTATTTCTACACTGGTACTTTATTATCCTTGTATTTATCAATATTATTTAAAATTTTAATGATATATTTTTTTAAATCATAGTAATTTTTTTCTTTAATATGTTCCGGTTCATCAGACATTATAATAATAAAGTCTTCATTTTCTTCTTCTAATTTTTTCTTTTTCATATTCATCACCCCTATACATATGTATTAATTAATCAACTAAATATTACATGGTATTTATTACCTTATTCTTGACTTTATTTATTCTTATTATTTTTACCATCTATTCTTCTAGACTTAAATAATAATTACAATTATCTAAATTGTTTATCACATCAAATCCTAACTGATAAAACAAAAGATAAATCAATTCTTTTTCATTAGAAAATGTATAACTAGTTTTTTCTATTCTATTATCAGCATGAATAATATCATCTTGTATAAAAATTAAATAATCTTCTTTATTTTTTAATATTTCTTTAAATAATTCTTTGTCGTTCATAAATCTTATCTCCTATTCTATGTATTTTATTTAAGCACTTTTATTTTGATCTTCTATGTATTTTTCATAATACATCCATATTAATTTTTCTCCTGTAATTGGATGTTTCCCTGCTGATTTTGCTTTGCCTCTACAACAAGCAGATATACATGCGTAAGATACATTATATTTTATACTTGCAATTTGCATTGAATCAAAAATTTCTTCAGTATTTAAACAAATTATTTTAATACTATTTATTTTTTTAATTAATTCAATATTTTTTACACTTTTTTCTTTAGCATTATAAATACACCATCCTAAAATAACACCTTGTTTAATATATCTTCTAACTGTACATGTACTTATTTTAATAATTTTACTTATTTCTTTTATGCTTTTAACTCCACTATTCCATAAATTACATACTTCTTTTACCAAACTATTACAAGCATATTCGTGACATTTTAACCAATCAATATCTTCTTCTTTGAAGTTTAATATTTCTGCAAGACATTGTTTATTTGGATTATTTGAGTCACGTTTCATAATACTATTTTTTATCCATTCTAAAGTAGAATATCTACAATCAATTGCTATGTATTTATCTTCTTTAATTCCATTTTGCTCTGCTAACTCTTTTTTAATTTTATCATTTTCTTGTATTTCTTCTAATGTATTATAAAAATAAATTGTTTTATTATAGTGCTGATCTCCATGAGTTTCTATTATCCCATTTATTTTATCAATGTAAAAATCGTATTTATATTTACCACACCATTTAAAAATTGTTTTAGATAATTGTGTAATAAAATTAATATTTAATTGTTCTAATACATTTAGCATAAATTTTTCAGAGTAGGGAATTTTATCTCCACATTTTGGACAAGTAAATCCATATCTTATTAAATCTACATTTCTTATATTCTTTTCATATTTACATATAGGACATATACCAGGTATTAAATTTCCATAATAAGGAGTATATTTATATGCATCATCAGGATTTTTATAAAATATAATTAAGTTTGGATAATGTACACCAAATGTATTGCATTGATTGCATTCTATACTTCCTTTTTGTCCACTAACAAAACTATCAATACTTTTTAATTCACTTTTATGCTTAGGATAATTTGCACATTTAAACCAATATCCTTTTTTGTTAAATCCACTAGATTTAAAACTTATATCTTTAGGAGTTATTTTATTGCCATATTTATCTATGTTAATTTCATAATCCCATCTATTTAATATATCTTGACGATTGTTTTCAATACACCACCCCTCAAAAGAAATACTATTTTTCAATCTTGATTTTCTTGAATTTTCTGTACCATATAATTTCATAGCACAATCATTGCAATAATATTTTCCATTTTCTTTTGTATATCTTAAATAATTTTGCCATTTAATATTTTTTATTTCTTTTCCGCAACAGTCACAAACATAATCAACTTTTTCACAACTACCTTTAGGTAAATCTTTTACCTTTACTTTGATAATGGTGTTTTGAGGAATAGTCAATCTATTCCATTTATTTTTAATTCTTGGTATTGGATAACCTTTTTCTTCATAGTATTTAATATTCATACCATTTAACTTTACACCAACTTCTTTTGTAATTAACCCCAATCCTTTATATCCTCCTCGTCAGGAGGTGTGATCACACTTTAATACTTGCAAGTTCTCCTATTATATTTGTTTTCTATTTCCTTTCAGTTTTTCTATAATTTCAACTTCTTTATTTTTATCTGTCCAATGAGGTTCTTTATCAATTGGTAATATAATCAATTTAAAATTATTTTTCCCATAACATTCTTCATCATTGAATATTTGCTCACATTTTTCATAATTCCAACAATGCAAAAAACAATCAGAATCAAAACCTTGTTCACGATCATTACTGAAAATACTCCATTTATTATTTATACACCACAATAAATCATGTTCTTTAATTTTTGGTATATTATATTTATTTCTTATTTTATCTTCATTTAAATCAATAAATAATCTCTTAATACCTTTCATTATTTACCTCTTTTATTTTATCTAAATATTATTTTACCTTTTAACAATTAAATAATGGGGAATTTCACCCCACTATTTTTATTTAATCATCAATAATATCCTCACTGTCGTTTTCTTCATCGTCTAATTCATCTTCTTCAATATACCATTTGCCCTCTGCTATATCTTCTGGGAAAAATTTACACATGTTATGTTGTTCATCACGATCATATCTTAATATTGATGTATCTATACAATCACAACAAATAGTTTTATTATTAAAATACCATTCATTAAATGCATCAATAAAAGGAATATATAGATTTACAATTCTAAATCTACTTTCTAGTATTTCACTATTTATTAGAACAGCATCTCCATACATTTTACCTTCTTGTTCATCCTGTTCGGTTAATTCATATCTTAATATTCCATCTTCATCAATATATACTAGTCTATCAAAAATATCTCCTGGTTCTAATTCTATTCTTCTAAATGCTCTATTTTCATCATATTCCATATCTAATACTTCTTTTAGTGTAAGCATAAATTAATCTCCTTTATTATTTATTTTTATTTTTATTTACTTGTTTCATTTGTTTCAACTATTTTAATTCCATCTAAATTTAAATTGTCTGCACATATTTCACCAAACTTAATTGTAAAATTATCGAAATTAATTTCATTATTATCATCATTTTTATTTTTAATAATTTTAATTCCATCATCATTTGCAACTTCTACTCTAGTTATACTATCTAGTTTGTCTATTGGTATTTGTTTATCCATATTTAATTTTATCCTCCTTTCTTCTAAAATTTAATATATTTAATCATATTTGTATTCATCTATTTTATATAGTAAATATAAATCATATCCAATAAGTGGTATCATTTTATATCCATTAATATAATCATTTAATGTAAAATGAATTAATGAATTAGTTACTTTACTTAACATACTACAAACAATTAAATTGTATAAAATATAGTTGATATTCATTATTTGTTAATTATTTATTCTCCTTTACATTTTCAACCCATTAACAATCTCATAAAATTCATCCCATTCATCAACTCTATAATCACAATCAACACCTACTACCAAATCATTGTTATATTCCCTATCCATAACAACTCTAATTCCATTAAATTTTTTCAAATATTCTGGGCAATCATCAAATAATATTCCAACTTTATTTTCACAATCTCCACTACAATCAATCTTACTCAACAATTCGCCTTTATTACCAACTAAAATTAAATTCTTAATATTAAAGAATGGTAAATATTCTTTCACCCATTGATACTTCTCGTAAGCACAATGACCATTCATAGGACTAGAAATTATAAATATAGAAAAATTATCTTCATCAATCAACTTTTTAATTGTTTCAATTGCACCTTCTATTGGTTGTAAATTTGCAAAAAATCCAGGCTCATTTATTATCTCAAAACCTTCATCACCTATGTATTTTGCTAAATTATATGATTTAATATCAGATACTTTAAGATTTTTATTGTATAATTCATTGTATTTAATACATAATGGTGATAGCATATCTACGATAACTTCATCCATGTCTAGATAGAGTGTTGGTTTTTGTTTATTCTCTTTATTCATCAATTTTCTCAACTTTCTTACTTAAATAATGTGGCATATCATCCCACTCTAATTCACCTAATTCTTGATGATGCATAATAGCAAAAGCATTCCAAGCAATTGCAGATAGATGACATTCGGATTTATCACCTTTCATCCAAGCAATCAAATGTCTAAACATTGAAGCAGTATATCTTGAGAAAGGCATTCCCTTTTCCCAATTTCTATCACCATATTTTAAACTCCCAAGTGAGTACCATTTTGATAATCTTTCTATAGCAAATGGAGTAATCAAATCTGGTCTGCCTTTACCTGTATCTGGTTCTCTTTGTGCAGCATTTTCACCATAATTCATTCTTTGTCCAGTATCGTTCATTTTACCATCTAGATTTGCCATGTATTAATATTTACTCCTTTCTATTGTTTAATTTATTGATTACTAATATAATTTATATCTTCCCTATATTTTTCTAATCTATTTTTATATTCATTTGTTTTATGAAATCCACAAGATTTAAATTCATAGCACCAACCTCTATAAATACAATCTGGCACACATACATTATATAATTCAGGTTGATCTTCTTTAAAACTATTTAAGAAATTTATCCATGCTTCTTTTGTTTCTTTACTGGCACAATTACATAATCTTTTTCTTGAAATATTTATTATTGCTTGTGCATTTACTTCGATTTCATGTTCTACTAAACTACCTTGCGGTAAAATATTTCTATCAATTTCTGTACGATCTACTCTTTGCGTTCTAACCCAATGTTCAATACCAAATTTATGACGAACTAAATGAACAGAAACCCAATACATTAAATCATACCATTTTGCTTTAATTAATAATTGACGAGTTGGTGAATGTTCGCAAAGTAACATTCTTCTTTTCCATTGTGAAGATGGTTCTTTTAATCCTTCTTCTTTATTTATTGTGGTATTTGCAGAATTAGCAATATCTCTCCATAATCCTTTTGTTTTAATAAATTTACAGTACATAATATATTTTTCTCCTTTATTTATATGATTATATTTTTCCAACTTTTATTATTCCAGATATTATTAAAAGTAGTTTTACTAATAATATTTTTATATTGATTATATATATCTTTTTTGTTTTTATTATTTAGTTTAGATTTTCTTATATTAATAACATCTTCATTTGTTAATTTTGCAGCATTATTATTTTCTCCAAATTGCTTTGTAATTTTATTACGTTTTTCATTATATATTTCTTTTTTTATTTCTTTTTTTATTTCAGGAAAAGAATACCCATACCAAATACTTTTAAATCCATCATATGATATTTTATTTTTATATAAGTCATATACTTCAGAAACTGTTTTTATTTTTTGTTCATATAATTCTCTTATGTTTTCAATATCTTCTAGTATTAAATTTGAATTAATTGTAATATCATATTTTTCATTATTGTTTTTATGAAATTCTTTATTTTCTTTTGTATAAACTTCAAACATAATATTATTCCATGTTTTTCCTATCCATACATCTTGGAATGTATTTTCAGAAATAATATCTTTATATAATAAATAGACATCCATTTTTCTTTCTTTATTTTTATATGCACATCTTATATTTATTATATCTTTTTCAGTTAGTTTACTATTTGGATTTAATTCTCCATTTAAAATTGGTGGTGTATTGCCACCTTCTGCAATATTATAACCATTTTTATTTGAATTATAATATTTAATCCAATATTTTTCTCTTTCATTTAACAATGAAAAATCTAATATTTCTTCCAAAATTTCAAATGTAAAATTATCAATACCATATTTTCTAATTGCTTTGTATAAAATACAGTTCTTATATTTAACTTTATTTTTATAAAAACGTCTATGTTCTTTCCATCTTTGCTCAATATTTATAGATCGCCCTATGTATATTTTATTATTTTCTTTATTGGTTATTTTATATATTCCTTGTATTATTTATCATCTCCTTTAATTTATCTCTATTCATCCACTAAACACTTTAAACAATCATAATTTTCCCATTCATCAAAATCATAACTATCATACTCATGAATATTAATACCAAATATTAAATCACTTTCTTTGCCAAATATTTCATAATCTTTTTGTATTTTATTTTCTGTTTTTGTATTAATTTTGTCAATTAAAATATCTACATTAAAATAATTTCCAACACTTGATTCAAATATAATTACACCTTTATACCCTTTAATCTTACTTAATTCAGGAATAAACTTTTCTTTAATAAATTTTGGTTCATTAAAATTTGATTCCATTTCTTTAAGGAAATATTCTAATGTTTTTATCTTATCTAAATTATTTGTTTCTTCACATAATTCAATAACATATTTAATGTCATTAATTTCTTTCTCAAGATTAGCAAGATATAAGTTAATTTCCATGATTAATATTTATTCTCCTGTCTCTCTAATACCAACATAATTTCTTCAATTGCTTTTTTATGTTTAATCTCTTCTTGTTTCATTTTTTCTTCCATCTTTCTTTCTAAATCTTTCATTTGTAATTGTATGTTAAATATAACTTCATTTAAATTTGACATATATATATTTCTCCTTTTTAATAATTTATGGGGAATTTCACCCCACTATTTTTTTAATTATTTTTATCTCCTGCTAATTTGTTTGTTGATTCTTTTTTATTTTCTTTAGAAATTGAATTCCAATTATTTGCGATAATATTCAATACATTGCACATTGATAAATTACTTGCTTCTTTTTCTTTATTATTAATTTCATTTTCTTTTAAAACTACTCTACCATCTTCACCAATTTCCAAAAACATCATTAATTTATCTAGTATACTTAATTCTTTCATGTAGTTTTCTGCTAATTCTTTACTTACAAATGGAGTTATGTATTGTACTTTTGGCACTAATTTAACAACAAGAGAATCTTTTGTTTTACTTTCACCATTAGCAATTATTAATTTTAATACTACAACCGCATAATTAAATTCCTTTCCTAGATTGTAAGATTTTAATTTCTTTTGTAAATCTTCAGTTCCTTTTTCATCAAGTTTAGTTTTTAAAGTTGCATTGATTTCTTCTAATACATTTGACATAAATATTCTCCTTTCTAATTTAGTGTAGGTCACAACCCTTATTTTAATATAGTTTTACTATATTATTTGTTTAAAAATATATAATAGTATCAGTTACCCAAAATACCTGATACTATTATATAACCGTACTAACCAATACGGATTAGTCTAACCAACTTGATTGTTGTTTGCTCGACCACTGCATATCAATTTTGGGGATTGATGGTTAGATAGAAAGAAATTTAACCAATCCTCAGATGCTTTAATCGTCCTACTCCATATTGTATTTACGATACAATCCCATTTAAAACAACAATGGTTTGAAATATTTTTGTCTATATTCCCACCTTTATAGACTATGATTAAGATATAAAACAACAGAGTTTTCATGTATTATCTTAATCATCCCATATACAATTACCGATATATAGGAACTCTGTAATAACTATATAAATTCATTATATATTCCTCACCTAGCATAACACATGAGTTATATTCTCACCGTAACTCTCGGATCATTTTTATCTACTGAAACCCACAACAGTAGAAAGGTGATTGATAGATTATCCTACTCATCTGAGTATTAAAATGGATTAATCTTATCCATATGAATTCAATCCCTACTTACACTCCCTGCTAATCTCCATAGTGCTTTCCAAAGTTTTTATTAATTGCTGTTTATTATTTACTACTTCTCTTTAACTAACTATTATATTACCATTCTTTATGTTGTATGTCAAGTTATTTTATAATTATTTTTGTGTTTTATTTATTATTTTTATAAATTTTAAACTTTGAATAAAATATGAATTTTAATAAATATTATTTAATTTTATTTTAATAATAAATAACTTTACTTAATTCATCTTTTGCATATTTTTGAATAAAATCACCCATTCTCATATTCCCATCAATCATATGTACTATTTCATTCTGATTTTTAAAGTTTTTAATAGCAATTTCTAACCAATTTAAATGATATTGAGAAGAAAGTTTTGTTTCCGTATTAATATTATCATCATCTGTTTTTATTTTAATATCTTTCCCACAATGCTGACAAATTAATAAATCATCCGAACAATCTATACATATATTACTATATGAAGAATTAACAAGTGTTTCTTTACTACATAAAAAACACGTAATATATTTTACTCCTCTTGCTATATGTTTATTTTTACATTCTTTACATAACATAAATTATCTCCCTTCTGATTTATTATATTTTGATTGTTTAATTGAAATTCACCATTATTAATATTTATAGGATTCATAGCACAATTCCAAGCATGATTGCCATTTGTAATATCTTGCAAACAAATTTGACATATAATTTGATTATTATTTTCATTATTCATTGTCTAATTATATTCCCTTTCTATATTATTTATTTACTATTTACTATTTATTATTATTTATTACTAATCACTTATCAACAGCAAAATAACATCCACAATAACAAAATACTATTGGTTTTTCATTATCCATTCTACTAATTACAGGATTTTCATATTTTCTTTTGCATTTAGGACAATAAACTATTTTACCCATATAAATACCATGTTGATTCTCTGATTTAGATGTATTCATAATAGTTTTCATAATAATCATTCTCCTTTTATGTATTATTTTATTGTTTTTTAACTAACTAATATAAAATAACTAACTATCAAAATATCTATGCCAACATTTAATACACTCATCATTACAATTTAATTCTGATACATCACAACAATTATTATCGTCTATTAACTTTTGAATAATCTTTTGTCTTTCTGTAATCCTTGCCTCTTCCATTTTTATTTCTATATATTGAGTTATACAATCTTTATGTTTTTCTAATAGTTTATCTCTAGGCATAATTATTCTCCTTTCTAATCAGTTTGAGATTCATGTTTAAATAATTCACATGCAAATGGTCTACCAGCACCACAAAATACATACCAATCTAATTTATCATCAGCCTTTATTTTACTTCTAAAATCCATACATTCTGAACATTTGCGATTTTTATAATTTAAATTACTCATAATTTCTCCTTTCTTTATTTTAATCTAAATCATTAATACCAATGCCAAACATATCACATATTAAAGCAACACGAACATACATACCATTGTTTGTCTGCTCCCAATACTTTGCTCTTTTATCTCTATCAATATTAATACTTATCTCTTCTCTTCTCGGTAATGGATGTAATATAATTGCATTTTCTTTAAGTTTATTAATATTGTCATTATTAATTGAATATCTACTGGTATCAATTATTTCATTAACACTAATCATTTCATCTTTATATTCATCTTGAAGTCTAACCATATAAATCATATCTGCTTCTTGTATCCTTTTTTCAAAATGTTCTGTTTCTAAATAATTCATATTTAATTGTTGTAATATATCTAATTTTATTCTAAATGCTTTAGGTGAAATAAAATATAATTCAATATTTTTATTGTTTATTTTATTTAATAGCAATATTAACGATCTAACTGCTCTACTCCTAAGTAAATCACCAACAAATGCTATCTTCTTCTTACCTTCAAGTAATCCATATTTATACATAGTGTAGAAGTCTAGTAGTGCTTGAGTAGGATGTTCATTTGAACCACTTCCAGCATTAATAATTCTTACATCAGATAAATTACTGTATACTAATTCATAAACACAATCATAGATAAAATTATTTGATGGATGTCTCATAATAATTAAATCTGAATATTGTGCAAAAGTTTTAATTGTGTCAAAATCTGATTCACCTTTTGTTTCTGAGGAAGTGCTAATATCTCTTACATCTGATGTATACATACCTAGAATGTGACATGCGTTATTAAATGATAAGAATGTTCGTGTTGATGGTTGTTTGAAGTATAATATTGCTCGTTTGTGTGATAAGAGTGATTTAAGATGTAGTAATCCTTTTTTGGATTGTGATAATTGCTTAATTTTATCTGTTAATTTACATAGATTGATTAGATTATCTAATGTGTATTGATTTGAGGTTAGACATTTTGTGTTTGATTGTGATTGTATAGGGATAGAAATCATCTCCTTTTTTATTGTTTATTCATATCTTCTATTTTTCTTTTTGTGAATTCAACTAAATTAAAATAACTATCAAGACAAGTGAATAATAAATCATCATTTGGTACATCTGGACGATTGCTAATAAGTTTTTTTAATTGATTACTATAATTACTAAGACTTCTAGTTATAATAAGTATTTCATCAGGTGTTAAATGAATATTATTTTTGGTCTTATCATTAAATAAATGAGCAAACATACTATTTCTCCTTTTCTTTTTTATAGTGTATCAATATTAGCAATAACAAATTCAATTTCTGTTTTGGGATTTATTATTACATGTTGGTTTTTAGTATTTAATCCAAATACTTTTTTAGTATCAGATATTCTACTTATAATTATTACTCTTTCTTTTTGACCACCTTCAATATAAGCATCTACAATGTCACCAATTTCAATATCTTCAAATCTCATATTTTATTTCTCCTTTTTATTTTTTATATTGAATTTTTATTAATTCTATAAATAAACCTTTGAAACCAATTAGTATGTAAATTTATTAACATTTCTTTTGTATTATTTAAAAGCACCCATATCTTATCATATTCATTTTTTCTACTTCTTTAATAATATAATAATCATTTTGTTCATATAACCAACCCCATGTATTATCTTGATATTTTCCATTATTTAATTGATTAATAAAATGAACACATAAAGAATCATCATCTTTATCAATTGCAACGCATAAGAATACTTTTTCTGCCTTATTTTCTTTTACTTTTTGAACAGAATTTAAATGACATTTATAATTGTATGGTATATCACCAAGAACAAAATCTTCTATGTTAATCTTTTTATAATTAGTGATTGCATAATTTCTTATTGCTTCAAAAATACTTTGCTTGCTCATATTGTTTCCTTTCTAAATTTAGTTTCATTAAATCTGTCATCCCAATCAACAATAGTATAATTCTCACATCTTTTATCTAAATGTCTAATAGGACAACATCTCATCGTGCAATTCTCACCTCCTTTTTATTTATTATTTATCTGATATTATTATATTTCTAATCTGTTAGAATTGCAAGAATTATTTTCTAATAATCTATTTATGTGTTTCTAACTGTTTTTCTATTGAATCAATTTGCATATTTAACATTTCTCTCTTAGTATCAAATATTTCAGTATTAATTCTATCTTGTATTTCTAATTCTTTTAGTTTTGATTTTGCCGATTGTAGTGTATTTTTTAAATAATCTTCATGTGATATTTTTGTGGACATATTATTTATTCTCCTTTTTCTTTATTATATTTTTCATTTAGTTTATCAATTAAATATTTAAAATTTTCTGTCCATAATTCATTATCAGTATTATCAATCATATATCTACAATTATTACATTCTTCACATTTATTAGTTTGATTTAATAAATTTAATTCTTTTTCATGTTTATCATAATAATCCATTGCATCTTTCATAAATTCTTCTTTAGATTCATAATCAAAAATGTTTTTCATATTATTGCTCCTTTCTATTGTTTGATAATTTTACAATTTACTTGCACCAAACATACTCATAATTAAAGCAACTCTAACATACATACCGTTTTCAACCTGCTCCCAATACTTTGCTCTTTTATCTCTATCAATCTCAACACTAATTTCATCTCTTCTAGGTAATGGATGTAATATAATTGCATCATCTTTCATTTTATTTACATTACCACTATTAATTGAATATTTACTTGTATCTATAATTTCATTATCATTGATACCTTCATGCTTATATTCATTCTGTAATCTAACCATATACACAACATCCATATCAGGTAATATCTTATTAAAATCATCTGTAATCTCATAATCTACATTCAATTGCTCTAATATATCAGATTTAATTTGAAATTGTTTAGGTGAAACAAAATATAGTTTAGTACCACTAACTTTATTCAATAGTAATGATAATGATCTTACAGTACGTCCTCTTAGTAAATCACCTGCAAAAGCAACTTTTTTATTCTCCAATCCATATTTATAAATTGTGTAGAAGTCTAATAATGCTTGTGTGGGATGTTCGTTAGTACCTGAACCTGCATTAATTATTCTTGTTTTATCAGATAGATTATTAGATATTTCATAAATGAATTCATTTGATGGATGTCTCATAATAATTAAATCAGAGTATTGTGAGAAAGTTTTAATTGCATCTAACTCAGATTCACCTTTAGTTTCTGAAGATGTAGAAGTATCTCTTATTTCAGATGTAGATATTCCTAAAATATAACAAGCATTTTGGAAAGATAAAAATGTCCTAGTGCTTGATTGTTTAAAGTATAACATGGCACGTTTGTCTGATAGAATTGTTTTTAGGTATTTTAATCCATCTGAAGTTTGTGATATAGATTTTATTTTATCTGTTGTATTGCATAAATTAAGTAGATTTTCTAATGTATATTGATTAGAGTTAATACATCTTGTTTGATTATTTATGTTGATGATAAACACTCTCCTTTTTATAAATTATTTCAACAATTTTCTCCATTCATCACTTTTATAAATTTCGTCTAATTTATCATACAATTCTTTACCATACAATGATACTAACGCATCTTTGCTATGTTCATACATAGGTACACCTTTATCTTTGTTTATAATACATTTATTAAAACAATGATAATCTCTCCATCGACTAAAATCAGCATTTCTTGAATCATTAGATACTGTAGTTAAAATATATTTATTATTATACTCTATAATATCTAATGGAAACATATAACAATCGAAAGGTTTTACTTGTAATATATCAATATTATTATCTAAAGCAAATCTATGCAATGCACAATAAGACATTTCGTTTTCTATAAAACTAAAAATACATAAATCATAATCTGTGAAATCTGTACTATTATCATCATAATCTTGTTTATTATATTTCCATCCAAATTCCCTTATGTAATCTTGATTTTTACCAGATAAATAAGGTAATATTTCATCTAAATGTTCATCTATATATTGTTCTGTTGTCTCAGACATTTTATATGATCCTGTTTCACAACATGATCCATCTATAAATTCTATGTCATTTAAAGGATCATCATTTTTATATTTGATAATCATATCACAGTTACTTTTATCACATAAAAATTTTCTATTAAAAATATTTTCTATATCAATTATGAATTTTTTATTGTTAATAGATATTTCTAATATAGGAGTATCATATAAAAATCTATTGATTTTTCTTATTAGTGTGTTGTTTGATTTTTCTAATGTATCGTAAAATTCTACATAGTTTAAAGTAGTCATGTATGAATATTCTCCTTTTAATATTATATTTTTATTTTTATTAGTTTCTTACATAACCTAATTCATCTGCAATTTCAGTAAACAATTCTAATATTTTATCAAGCAATTCTGGTTGTTTATAAAAATCATCATCTACTCTTTTATCTGTACTAATACCTAGTTTAGTTTGGCACTCTTTACATATAAATAGATTTTTTATTGTTGATATACTAGAAGTATTTGCCTCACTAACATATTCATCTCTTCCTATTTTACCTACCAATAGTTTAATTACTCTAAATTCCGATTCATCTGATTTATTATAAATTTTCTCAGTATTACATTTGTCACAAATATGGATTATTTTTTTCATAATTTAATCTCCTTTATTATTATTATTATTATTATTATTATTATTATTATTATTATTATTATTATTATAATATATAATTGGTTTCCTATCACTATCCCAATTATATTCTTTATAATTTCTCAATCTAGATTCATCTGCATCTTTAAATCTCATTTTTGCATATTTGCAAAATATTTTATATAGTTTTGATGCCTTAATTCTACTGCCGTTTTCTAATTCATCTTCCATCCATTGAAGCAATTCAGATAGTTTTAACATATTATTTCTCCTTTCTTATATTATCTTACCATTATGTTTAAATGGTCTTTTACTATTATATTCCATCTTAATCCTTATTGCTTTTTCTAAATCAATATTATATTTCCCACATACATCAAATACCCTAATAACAACATCTGCTAATTCAATAGGAATACCTAAAGGTTTTTCACTATTATTACTATCATAATAAATTTCATTAAATCCTTTTTTATTTCTGTATTCTTCTAGTGCTTCAGATAATTCACTATGTATCAATGCAATAACATCACCAAAACTTCTATCTTCGTCATTCCATCCATGTGCTAATGTATTTTCGTATGCTTCTTTAGATAATTTATTTATCATATTTTTCTCCTTTACTCCTTATTATCTAATACTAATATTTCTCTATTCCAACAATCTTTACATTTATCTAAACTATTTCCATTATTATATTTACAATCATTTTTATCACTTTTATGTTTAGAATATGGTTTTTCATACTGAGTATTTTTTAAACATTCAAAAAATGATGGACAATAATTAGTATATATAAAATCTTCTAATGCAATATTATATCGTCCTGCAAAATATTTTATATTTTTAATTTCTTTTGCGTTTTGTATTATGTAGTTAATTATTTTCATATTATGTAATTATCATATCCTTTCTTATTCAATTTTCTATTTCTTCTCTCACATTCTAATTTTGCATCTTCTTTATTAAAATGTAAATACAATTCAGATTCATCATATGCAGAATCTATTCTATCATAATATCTCAAATATCCATCTGTTTCACATCTATCAATTTTAATAATTTTTACTAGATTGTCTGATACAATCCATTTTTCTTCAAAATATGTACCATCACCATTGCATTTTTCACATTCATCATTAACTTTTCCATTCGCATGACAATCTTCACATACAACTTTAAAATCACCTAATTGAATTTCGTACATTAAAATAGGTAATGTGATTGGTTTTACTTGCGTTGTATCTAATTCATTGATTTCTTGATTATTTTCTTTTTTATCATATTGATTACATTTTTCTAATATATTTTCTGCAAGAATAGGATTGTCTTGCATTATTGCCATTGCATAGAATCTTATTGCACCTCTAGCAAATTCATCAGTATCTAATCTTAATACAAAATAATCTGCATTTGAATCTGTAGGTGTTCCATTAGTTTTGGTGATTATATATTTATTGTATAAACCTTTCATAATACATTTCTCCTTCTATTATATATTTTATTTTTTATAATTTATTCTTGTTTTTATTAAGGAATTATATTTTTATATAATTCCTTAATAAAAAATTAAATTAAATTATTTTTAATAAAAGAAATAATATTTAAACATTCGTGAATAATAGTTACAATAATACTTAAATATTTAATATTCCTCTTATTAAAATAATTCTTCAGGCGAAGATTTATTTTCATAGAGAATTAACTTCCTTTTCTTGAAAATTATCATAATTATTCCTCCTATTTATGTTGCTTTGTTGATTTTATATTATTACTCTACATATTTATCTCAATCGACCATTATTGATAATTATGTAATATCTATTTTTGAACTTTGAATAAAACCGATATTTGGTAACAATATTTTATGGTAATTATTATATTTCTTGTTTATATAGTCTACAAACCCTTAATTTATAAGTGTTTGTAAGCATCAATATAGGCAAAATCAGAAATATTGGGAAATTAGTAATTTTACCTATATTGTGATCAAATGTTCGTTTTATGTTGATTTTATTTTTATGTATTATTTATATCATAATTTGCTATTAGCAATTCTTTACAATTAGATGTATTATCAGTTTTACACACTGAATATTTAACATCTATCCCAATCATATAATAATCTTTATATAATTTTCTTACTTCTGGGTGGTCATTTATACTTAGTAGAAAGTTTCCTTTAATATTATGTAAATTTTTATTAAGTCTTATATGATCTTGTTTATTAAATGTACTACTTCCCTGACTTTCATAATCAGTTAATTCATAATAAGGAGGGTCAAGATAAAATAATGTAGAATCTCTATCATAACTTTTTATTACTTGTTCAAAATCTCTATTTTCAATAATAGTATTAATAAGTTTCTTTCTTACTTTTTTAATATCTTCCTCAAGATTTTCTAATATCTTTTTACCCTGTCCTGCAACTCTTGTGGGATTAATTACAAAATTTTTCATTCTTGAACCAAATGATAAATGTATTAAGTAATAAAATCTAATTGCTCTATCAATATCATTTAGTGTGGAAATATCAATATTTTTAAATTCTTCAAATATATCTCTAGATATTAAAATATAATCAAATGCTTTTATAAATTCATCAGATTTATTTTTAACTACTTTAAAGAAATTAATAAGTTCTCCATTAATATCATTGTATACTTCTACTTTAGATATTTCTTTCTCAAATAATACCCATCCTGCCCCTCCAAATCCTTCACAATAACAGATATGCTCAGGCATTAAATTTACTATTTGTTTACGCAAACGATATTTTCCACCCATCCATTTAATTGGACTATTCATATAATTCTCCTTTTATATTTATTTTATATTTAAAACATGACAAAACGTGGATTTGGTTATGATTTTTGGAAAATTAACACCCTCTAAACCCTTGATTTATAAGGGTTTAGAAAAATGGTAAAAAGTGTAAATTTATAAATTTTATTAATTATAAAATAATTTAATTAGATATAATTGGATATTATTAGGTATTGTTAGATAATTTATATTTATTCACTCTTATTTTTAAACTTTAAAATTAAAATACACATAATTCCTGATAAGATTAATGTCATTGAATTTGTAACTAAAAACATATATCCTGTTTTATTTATTGCTAAATTTATAGCATATACCTCCATGAATAAAATACCAATAAAAACAGATAAGAAAGTTTTTAAATTTAAATCATTTACTGATTTAGTTTTTATTATTTGTAGTATCTGTGGTATGTATCCAAATGATAAAATTATTCCTCCAATTAATTGTAATAAATCAAATATCATATTCTCTCCTTTTATATTAATAATTTGTAATAATTACATGTGAATTTTTCTTTTCACTTTTTGCATTGCATTTATAGTCTTTACTATAAATTTCTTTAATAAATTCACTAAAATTATCTACTATGTATTTATTTTCTTTAACTACTAACATACATTTACATTTAGATTCTTTCATAAATTCATATATGTATTGATAAATATTTTCAAATTTTTGTGAGAGAGTATAAAGTGTATCACAGTCTAAGTATGGTGGATCAAAGAATATAAATGTGTCACTATTATTTTTATAATCATTTATTACTTCTTTATAATTATTATTTAAAATAAGTGTATCTTTTAATACAGAAGTAAATTGATTACTTAAATTTTTATAATTGTCATTTTCGTAATAACCATATCCAACATTAAAATTACCTTTTGAATTTACTCTCCATGTACCACTAAATGCAGTTTTGTTCAAGTAGTAAAATATTGCTGATTGTTCAATATTATTTATATATTCTTTATTGTTCAATTTGAGTATTATTTTCTTATATTCTTCTAAAGTATTAATATAAGATTGCAATTCAATTTTCAATTCATCGTAATTATTTTTCAATACTAAATAGAAATTAATTAGATGTTCATTTATATCATTGATAATTGCTTCTTTAGGTTGAAGATGCCAAAACAAAGCACCTCCGCCTACAAATGGTTCAATATATGTTTTAAATTCTGGTATATATTTTTCAAAATATTTAATTTCTCTACGTTTACCACCTATCCATTTAATAGGACTATTCAAATAAATATTTCTCCTTTCCAAGTTTGAATAAATCTTAAATTTTGTTATAATCCAATACATCCTTTACTTCTTCTACAATAAACTCTGCATTATCAGGTAACAATTCTCTATGACTATCTGGTATCGTACCGTTGTACCATAAATTTGTACTTATAACTTCTCTACCATCAAAAAATCTTATCACATGTTTTCTTCCACCAAAACCACGAATTGAATTACTATTCTCGTTTTCTATGTAGTATTGTTCTCCATCTACTCTAACGATATTTAATTCGTCTTTTCTATCTACCATCTCGTTCCAATAGTTTATATGGAAACACTCATTACTACATAGAATTTCGTTAGTATATTCACTTTCTTCAATTTCTTTATTGCAAATAATACAATTCATAAATTACTCCTTTCTTCAATAACAATATTATCATATAATTTAACATTATTTTGTTGTATATTAATTGATAGTCTAGTTTTTAATATATTTAATTTTCTCTTCCAATTTATATATTCGTTAGATTTACTACCTAATTCTTCTTCTAAAATATTAATTTGAACACTTAATTTATTAATTGTATCTGTTAAATCCATATATTTATTATTCCTTTCTATTCTTTAATTCTTTTAATAGTATTTTTAATGCTAATTTATATTTCAATTCATAAATCTCAAAATCTTCTTTATCCATAATTTCTATCTCACCATTTCTTTCTACAAATAATTTACATTCATAACATTGAGAATGTGTTCGACTATCATCTACTCCAAATAGGCATCTTAATTTAAGTATAATATAATTTTTATTTTCGTCTTCATTTTCATATATTACTTTTTTAACTTTATCGCATATAGGAAATCTTTCATCATATGATTTAATTTCATCTGGAGAAAAACAACCATATAATTTGCATTTTTCATGTGGTAAAATATCTAAGACATAATCAATCCAGTCTTGACCACTCATAAGATCAGCATTAGCACCATTTCCATATCTCGCATAAAATAATTCTCTACCTTCGATTGGCATTTGATTAACAAAATCTAATATTTCTTTTTCATATTTATAACGTAATGAATACCAACAATCTTTATCTTGAATGTTGTCTTCTATTATTTGTAATTTCCACCATTCAGGATTAGTTAATTGTTCACATTGTTTACAGAGATTTATTCTAGTTGAAAAATTGGTAAATTTACTGCTATGTCCAAGTGTAGGTATATGAATTTTGCGTACCTGTTTTTCTTGGAGACAATTAAAACAAGTATTTTCTGGATATTGAATTGCTAAATGTTTATTAGAAGAATCAATATTATCAATATTATTTGTCATAATTTTTTAAATCACCCCTTCCAACAACATTAATTTTTCTTGTAACATTTTGATTTCATCTTTTAATTCTTGTTTATTTTTTTCTAATTTAATTATTTCTAATTCCTCATTTTTATTTTTACTATTTAATTCAAATTGTTTTTGATATTCTAAATAATTATCTTTTTCTCCTTCCCATCTCCATTCACCTAAATGAGTTACTTTATCAATACTAAATGCGGGTGCATCCCAATCTTCAAATTCATATTGACCATCACTAGTCATATACCCATAATTCCTTGTTGAATCATATAAGAAATTAATATGATAAAAATAACTGTGATATATGTCATATATATTACCATTTAATCTATCTTCGTCTGATTTTTTAATGTCAACTTTAATTTTACCATTTTTATAATTGCTGAAATCTAATTCTTCTTCAAAATAATAATTAATATCATATTCGTGATTATTAATATCATTTAAGAATTCTTGACATTTATTAATTTGTAAATCAATTATAGAAGTTACATAACATACATCTACAAGTTCTCTATTATTATTGATTCTTTTTATATTCTCATTGTTCAATGTGTCGATTAGATTTATCATGAAATTTTCTTTGGTAACAGTATTGATAGTAGTATTGGTATCCATATTAGACATAATTATAATCTCCTTTTTATTTTATAATTTTATTGATTATTTGATTATTACACAATTATTTATTATAAAATAGTTTTAATCATTCCCCATAATGCATCACATATTTCATTTACAGTATCTACTTTAACAAATGGTGCATTAAAATCATCTAACAATTCAATCATTTGACCAATGTTTAATAATGGATAATATTCATAGTATACCTTTGTGCCTTCATAAGATAATTCTTTACATGGTTTAGTGAAACAATTGATAAATTCTATTCCATTGACATTTAAATAATAAATATCTCCCATTCTAATTCCTTTTGAAATCCACCATTTAAATAGTTTTATTTTTTGTGTAGACGATAATTCTTTGAGTTGTTCTTTAGTGATAATTTGTTTCATTGAATTTGAATCCTTTCATATTAGTTTTAATTTTAGTTTGTTTTCTTATTTTTATATTTACATTCTATGTCAAAATTTAAATTTGGTGACACCTTATTAATATGTCTGTTTCTTCCAAGCACTCTAATTCGTTAATTAGTTTAGCAATTTTACAAGCAATGATTTCTTTTTTATTTGGTATTTCTAGGATGCCATAACACTTATCTAGTAGTGCATATTTACTAGTTAGATGACATACTTCTTGATATATGTTTGATTTATAGTAAAACGGACATTTTTCTTTGATGCATTTTATATTTGTTTCACTTTCTTTCATATTTAGTTTGTCCCTTTCTTGTAATGATTATTATACTATTATATTTATTATTTGTCAAGTGTTCATTACCATTTTTATTAGTTAAGTTTTGTATTTTTTAGGATATATTTTAGAGTATATTTTAGGGAAAAGTAGAGATTTTTAGTCTCTACTTTTTGTTGGATATGTTTATTTGTTGGTACTATCTAAACATCCTATTCCTCTTTCTGATTCAAATGATTTTAATGTTTCATAATCAATTTCTTCTATATTAATTTTAGGAACAGGTAATAATACTACTTGGCAAATTGCTTTAGAATATGGATAAACTATTGCTAAATCTTGTAGTAATTTTAATACATCTTCATTTTTTTCTTTAGTTATTATAATAGGTTTATTATTATGATTTGTAATAGGTACAAACCATGTCCCTCTGTATGAGGAGTCAATAACTCCGCATCTCTGTCCAATTCCTTTTGTTCCTGTTGAACTTCTTTCAAATAATTGAAAATAATAATCATCGGAGCAAACACTAGCAATTCCAGTAGGTATCATTTTTGTCTCATTGGATTGAATTATCATATAATCTTCATTAAAACATGGATATACATCCATCCCTGCATTTTCTTCTATTTTTGATGGAATAATTGCATTTGGATTTGTTCTTGCAAAATGGATTGTTGTTTTCATATGTATATTTATTCTCCTTTTTATTATATAAATTTTTAATTTTACACTTCTTTAATAATAAAATCATTTGTTACATATGGTGTATTTTTTTTATATTTAATATTTAATTGCTCTATGTAATTTTTATTATCTTCAAATACACTTTTGTCTAAAAAAGGATATTTTACTGTTCTTATTTGATTTAATCCTTTATCAAATTGAATAGTATACTGTAAAGATAATAGTATATTTTGAATTATTTTTTCTGAAATACTAACACCAAGAGTTTTTAATATAATATCTTTATCAATATTATGTTTTATATATTGAAAGGGCAATTTCATATCTACGTGTACACCATCTGCAATATTATCTCGTAATATCTTCTTTATTTTAAATGGGAATGTGCCATTTGTATATACTATTAATGGTAGATTTGTTGTATTTTTGATTTGTTGTATATCATGTGATATATCTACTATGTTATTAATTAAATATTCTCCACCACTTATAACTATATAATCATAAAGAAAATAGTTTAATTTTAACAATTTAATAATTTCTTTAATGTCATAAGTTTTATTATGTTTTTTTATTACTAATTCATCATAATTAATGCAGTTGTAACATTTTAAGTTACAACCACACAAACTATGAATTAATAATGTTGGCGAATTATTTATTTCAGATACAGATGTGATAAATTTATTATAGTATTTTATCATTTATAAATCTAACTCCGTAAATTTCTTCCTCATATTCCAATCGTGTCTTCTTGCTTTACTCCAAAAATTATATTTACCTTCATATATATTAGATTTATTTAATTTTATATTTTTTCTAGAAATCATTTTGACATATCCTATAACTCTTGAAAAAGTAGCTATATCATCGCTATTGCAAACATTACAGTTTTCAATATTTTTACCGTCAGTTGCTTTAAATTTTTGCCCACATTTCATGCAACTTGTTAAAGTTGGTGTAAATGTAATATAATTAATTGGTTTATCAAATAATTTATTTAAATATTTAGCTAATTTTATTGGTTCAATTTTTGATTCAATAAAATGGTGTAGAATTGAACCACTTGTCGCATATCCTTGATATTCTGCTGCATTTTCTATTTGTTGAGTAAAATCTTCTTCACTAAATGGTAACATGCATCCAGAAGTTAAATATACATCTTTACCTATTCCTTGAACGAATATTTTCTTATTGTTCTCTTTTGCCCATTTTAAATCATTTCTAGCTAATTTAATTCCTGCATTTTCTGCTGGTGCGTATTCGATCCCACATGCAACTTTATCTCTTACGATAAATTCATCTATAATCTCTGTAATATATTGCATTATTTCATGAGCAAATAATTTACCTTCTGTATTTTTAAGTCCATGTTCATATCCTATATTAATCAATGCTTCATGCATACCAGTTACAGCAAATACGTTAAAATAATTTTTTAAATCTTCATTAAACGAGAAGAATGTAGGGAATAAATCTTTATTTTGTTCAATAAATGTTCTTTTAGCCATATGCCCTTCTTGCATTATTTCAAAATACTCACGAATTTTTGACTTTAATAATTCTTTATCATGACCAAATTCAATAAATACTCTATTTAGGTTTAAATTAAGAACTTGAATAGCACCAACATTACCTAATGAAGATCCAAATATGCCACCACCAACTCTAGATAATGCACTTAACGAAATTTGCAAGCGACAACATAAACTTCTTGATACTTCTGGATCTTTTGGTTTAATATTAGGATTTAGTTTTCTGTAATATTCATTTTCAAAAGGTTTAGTTTTGAAATTTTCAAAATAAACTCCACCCCAAGAATACATTTTGTCTAATAAATATAAAAACAATTCATTTTCATAGTTAAAATTATCGTCAATTTGCACAGTAATTAATGGAAAAGTAAATGGAATACCTGCCCTTGTTCCTTCTGCCATTACGTCAATAATAGCATTGTTAATTCTATCAAAATATTTTGACGGTATTTCTGAATATGTAAAATCACAAACATCTCCACTAATTATAACTAATTCATCTTTAATTTCTTCTGAAGGTTTTCCAAATTCCATTGTAATATTTGAGAAAGCACTTTCACTACCAGAACGAAGTGGTAAATTTAATTCATAGATTAAAGATTTAAACATTCTTCTAAGTTGTTTATCTGAATATTTTATATCATTAACTTCTTCATTATATAAATAGGAAGCAGAAATTGTTGTCATTTGAGATAACATTACTGCACCTGATACTTGCTGAGACATTAAAACAACTATATTACTAAAATGTCTTAGTAATACATCCAAACTAGAACATGGTTCTGATTCTAACATATTTTTTGCAAGACTTGGTATTCCTAATGTGGCAATATCTTTACAAGAAATTGACTGGCAATATGAACTTAATTGTTTATCATGTATGTATACAATTCCGTCTTTATATAAATCAACAAGTTTTCTAGGAAATATTTTTGTCATTAAATATTCTTCTTCAGATTTATTACAAATATTCTTTCTTAATAAAGGTAAAGAATATACAAAATTACTATTCTCTCTTTTTAAATAATCTGTTTTTATATCATCATCATTTGCTATAAATTTACTAATTAATTCATTTGTGTTTTTAAACATTCCCATATATATTATATCTCCTTCGCATATTTAATTGCTTCATTAAAATTCTTAATTTCTCCATCCACTTGCAACATAGGCATACTTAAAAAACCATTCTCAATCATAATATCAACATCATTACACTCTTCATATGTAATTTGTTTTTGGTCTAGTTTTGTTTTTAATATTTTACATTTTGGACAATTATTGCTGAATAAAATTATTTTACTGATAATTAATTCCTCCTTTTAATATGTTTTTTTAACCAACCTTCAATCTTTTCACTTCTACAAAACACTCATATCCACTCTCTTTATTACACTCATCAAAATTAGAATAACTTTGATAATCACATTTATTATTTTCATTTACAAACCTCAAACATTCTCTTGCTTTATCACATTTTTTATTTACACACATCGTAAAACACAAATAAAATTTCACCTCCTTAAATTAATAAAATTTAATAACTTAATAACTTAATAATTAATTTACTTAGTTACTTGCTATCTACAATTATATTAACATTCTGTAGTAATTTTGTCAAGTATTAATTTCCATTTCTATTTACACCTTTCACAATATCCTTCAATTTTTTCACTCTCAAAATAATTCCTACAAAAACCACATTTAGTACCACATAATACCTTATGTCTATCACCATCATATGTAATATAAATACCATATTCACTAGATTCTATTGCTAATTCTATTGTCATATTGTTCATGTTTTATGTATTCTCCTTTAATATGTTTGTGATTTTTCAAATACTCTTAACACATCGTTTCCATATTTATCTTTATATATTATGTTTAAATCTTTTGTATCAATATCTTTATTAAACCACATATTCAAAATTTCAACATTTTCATTTTCTTCTTTAATTTTATTAAGAATAATTATAATATTATTTATAGTCCACATAATTATATTTCTCCTTTACTTTAAACCTTCAATCTTAATTTCATTTTTCTTAAATATATCATTAACCGTATTTTTGTATGCTATTTTTCTTAAAGTATTAAAAGTATCCACTAAATAAATATCATTTCTTTTGTAAATATCTTTTCTCCTGCTAGCACATTGTTTAACAGTTTCAATACTCTTAAATTCAAATTTACCTAATTTATTTCTAATTATATTTATTCAATTCTTTATCCAATATTTCTTCAATATTATCAAAATCCCAATACCATATTACAAGTAAATTTATATTGTTCTTTTCTGCATATTCACATTTTCTTTTATCATGTTCAACTTGCCTTTCAAAATCTTTCTTTGATTTATGAAACCCTTTACAATATTTTTCATGTTGCATACCATGATACTCTATAAGAAGATTATATATTGGCAAATAAAAGTCATAAGAGAGTAAACCATTTCTTAAACCTACTAATTCATCAAATTCTTTTTGAGGAATGTAATATATTATTTTATTATATTTATCTTTATTAATTAATTTATTATATTCCTCTTGACATATTTTTATAAAATTTTTATGTATAAAATAATTGCTTATTGATTCTTCACCTTTAGAATAACTACATTCAGGACAACGAAAATCAAGTTGATTAGATGTACTTATAATTCTAGGATAATCTTTATGTTTACCATCTGGACATTTCCAATAAACTTCTTGACTACTATGTGGTGAATATTCATATGGAGATTTTTTATTTTTATTTGACCAAACTTCTAATGATTTAGGATATAAAGTACCTAAAGAATCTAAAGGATGTATTTTATATCTATTACTACAGTATGAACATCTTTGATTTTGATTTGTAAATTCAGGACATCCTATAGAATAGCTACCATGATATTTCTTCTCCTGACATTTTATCCATATTTTACTTTTTTTAGAACCATAACTTATTCCCCAAGGATCAATTATATTCTTATCCCAATCCCAATATCTATCTAAAAAGTCTCCACATATATTGTCTATACACCATTGAGCAAATGAATTACATTTATTACATTCTATTGACCCTTTTTGCCATTCAACAAATCCATGTATATTTTTTAATTCACTTTCATGTAAATTTCTTGGACATTTAAAATAATATTTTTTATGTGTGCTAAAACATATTTCACTTGGTTTAATATTATTATTTAATTCATAATCCCATCTATTCATTATTTCATCTGCTTTTTCTTTTAATAAATTCTCATAACACCAATCATAAAAAGATTTTTTTAATTTTGATTTAGACAATTTTACCGCACATTTCTGACAATAATATTTACCATCTTCATGAACACTTTGTTTGTATGTGCTCCATTGAATATATAATGGATTATTACAATTATCACAAACTACATCTACTCTAACTTCACTATTATCTAATAAATCATCAACTTTAATTAGAATTTTTGTTCCTTGTGTTACTCTCATATTCCCTCTTTTATCTTTTACTCTTGGTATTGAATAACCTAGATTTTCGTAATGTTTTGTTAATTTATGACATAATATTATTTCTACTTCTTTTGTTTTTAATCCCATATTATATTTATAATCCTTTCTTAAACTTAAACATTAAATTAATTAATTTTTAACTCATAGTGTTCTTTTGACTCGTTTTTATTATAATTTTCATTAAGTAATATTAAATATCACCTCCAATTATTCCATTGCTTTTTTAATTACTATCTTACAATCAGGGCATCTCCAAATTTCTTTAAATACTCCATCTTCTCTTATTCCGTACATTGTGTTAATTAAATTTTTATGTTCACAATCTGATTCAATTGCTTTATCAACATCCTTATTTATTTTACATATTTGATTATGTATTTTATCTTGTTCCTTGGTTAATTTTTCAATTTCTTTGTTTATTCACATCAAAAGCACGTAATAACCATTGTTCTTTCTTATGAAACTCTGTAATTCCATACCATACTTCATATGGGATTACAGTCCTTTTGCTTACTTTGCCTAACCAGTTTTTATATTCAAATTGTAGTGTAGGTGTGTATTCTGTAGACATAATATATAAATATCCTCCCTTACTTTTTATTATGTTTCTCAATTAATTCTCTAACAGTCATAATATCATAAGATTTTTTATTTAATTTATTAATCACATTAACATATTTTTTTAATTCTTTCCATACTTTTACTTCTGTCATTTTCAATTCTTTATACTCTTGAATAGTTAATAATTCTGACGGATCATCTTCTGAAGGATGAAAATAAAAATCACAATAATTATATTTTCCACCTTCAATAACAATTTTAATTTCATCGTTGAATATTTCATCTATAAATGCTTTTTGCAATGGTTTAGTTTTACCAATTGAATTATCTTCATCATCAAATAATTCAATTTCGTTAGTGATGTAGACAGTCATACCTATTTTTGCTTCTGACCATGATTTCATAGTATTTTATTACTCCTTTAATTATTTTGATGTTTTCATTTGTTTTCCCTATATTCACTCCCATTTATAAATCATAATATTCAAAACTAAACATACTAGGAATTATTTCAATATTTTCTTTATTACATTCTTTACATTTCCATTTATATTTATAATTCTCTTCTGGATGACCAAAACTAATATATAGATTACTATATAATTTATTACAATGTTCACATTTTAATTCATTAATTATATAACTCATATTATATCTCCTTCTTAATAATTTAATAATGCAGGGTAACTTTGCTTACTTTCTTTAATAAATTCTATACCTTCTTGAGTAACATCTAATAATCTATCTTTAATTTCAGGAATCATATCTTCAATTATATCTCTTAAATTTTGTATTGCAACTTTATGAACAATATCTTCCTCAGAATTACAATCAAATTCAATACATACTTCATTATTTTTAATGTATGCGTTTAATTCCATAATTTATTCTCCTTTAACTAATTCTCTCCATCATATTCCCATTTTGAACCCAAATCACAAATCTTACAAGGTTCTTCATTCGTATTATTAAATTTATACTTACAATTACTACAACTACTAAATAAGTTATCATATTTCACAATTTATTCTCCTTTTTCTATATAACATCTTCTAGTTGAAAATGGCACACTATTCTCTGGATTATAAGGATAACAATATTTACATATTTCAGGAATATCTTTATTTTCATTTATTGCTTTAATTAAATCTTCTCCATTTACACATTGAGTACAATATACATGTGAAGTTATATTATTGATTGCTATTCTTTCATTATTTAAAATATTATCAACTTCAAAAGATACATCAACTAAATTCTCTGACATTATTTCATCAAAATCAGCATTTTCTTTATATGATTCTTTTAATATTTTATTAAATTCATCATCTGATAAATTACATGCATCTTCATAGAATCCTTTACGATTTCCTCTTAGCATATTTTAATCTCCTTCTAATTATTGTTCTCAATCCATTTTCTGACCGCAATGTTTACACAATTTTAATTTTTCTGCACATTCATCACATAATAAATCTGTACAAGTATTACTAAAACTTAATTCCTTATCACAATTTTCATTTGCACATATTACAGTGGTTATCATTGCACCACCAATTCTATCAGTGTAATAATAATAGCAATATTTACATAAATGTTCTTCTTTAGTTCTTTGTTTTTTATTAGGATCAGAATAATATTGAATTAATCTTATTGTTGTTTTTTCAATGTGATTTTTATTTCTAGTTTTCATATCTAATTGTTGTGATTTAGTTAACGATTGTTTTCTTGGATTATTCAAATTATTCATATTGTAAATACTCCTTTGTTTCTTTTTATTTGTTTTAAGATAATTTCAGTATGTGCATATTTTACACTATCTTAGGTAATAATACTATTAGAGAAGTTGGCATGTAATTCTAACATATATAACCTGTCGGAAGGAATATATTTATGTTTCATTTATGCCAACTTTTGCTTTTAAATATTATTGTTTGTTCTTTTAAAACTCTTTCCATTCAATTCCTTTACTTTCTAAATACTTTGCAATTAAATATCTGTGACAATGTATGAAATCCTTCTCATAACATATTAAAGCATAATCTTCACCTTGAGATAGTTTCAAATATAACTTATCTAAATAAATTGACATTATATGATCTCTTTGCATTTGATGATTAAATCTTTCAACATATCTATCCCAATCATTATCTTTTTTATAATCTAACAATATTTCTACATGGGGTGATAATTCTTTAACTATAAATGTATTAGGATATTTATTTACATCAAATGATTTAGGTGGAAAACGTGTGATAACTAATTTGATGATGTTATCAGGTAGTTTATTCATTTTTGATAGGTATGTTGTATATAACATTTAATTTATTTCTCCTTTTTAAATTTAAACATTATCATAACTCTTATCTCTTTCTTTAATAATCTTATACAAATAATTAGGATTATTAATTGTTTCCATAATCATTTCTTTGGTAATTTCAATTTCATTATCACAATCAGGACAATAATCACAATTATAATTTAATTCTTGCTGTAATTTATTATATTCTTCCCATTCTTTTTCAGATAATTCTTCGATTTTTTTATTTATTTCAAATGATTTAATATACTTATTAATTTTATCTTCATCTAAAATAATATAATCACAACATACATACATTTTGTAATATTTTCTTAATATTCCTTTTAATACTAAGATTTTTAATATTTTATCAATAACTTCATCTGACCAATTCTTTGATATTTCACGTAACTTATGCGTGTATTTATGAAGATAAGAATTAAATCTCCATTCTACAAGAAAATTATCTAACTTAATTTTATCTTCTTCTGAAATGCAACCTAATTCTTTAATTTCTGGATAATGATGTACACCTAATAATTCAGGGTATTCTTGTAATCTCTTTTCTTCTATAATATCATTAATTTCTGATGTTAAACTTCTAAATGAAAAATATGAAGGTAATTCTTTTGTAAATTTAGTTAATTCTTCTCTTGTGTATTGTTTAAATTCTTCAATATTAATTTCTTTTAGATATGTATCAAATTCATTATATTTATTGATTATTGTTTGTAGATAATTATTCATATTTTTATCATTCTCCTTTACTCCTTATCCTTCTTTTTATTTTGTTTCTTCTGTTCTTTCTTAACTTTTTGTATCTCTACTGCAAGTTTATCGTCCTTACCAAATTTACTCTTTTTATCGTCTTTATTTTTATTATTCTTTTCGCAATATATTAAATTACCACAACAACTAACATACCCATCCATCTCCTTACATGTACTTCTTGGAAATTGTACTTTTATCTTACCTCCATCATCTAATTCCCTTATTATTTCTATTTGTTCTGTAACTAAATTAGGACATCTAGTTTTATATGATTGTGTTTCATTTGTATCATTTTCGTTTTCTATGTATTGTTTTTCTAATTCTATTTCTTCATCATCTTTGTGCTTATCTTCTAAATGAATATTTTTAATTTTTTTAATGATTAATTCCTTCTTTCTTTTTTTATATTTTATTTTATGTTTTACCACTTAACTTTATGTTACTATTATATTTGTTTTCTTATTATTTGTCAATAATTATTTTTATTAACTTTTAACTCGTATCTTACTTCTTCTTGTTTACAATTCCATATTTCTGATAGATATGATTGTTTTTCTTTTATCTCTTGTTTTGACAATTCAATAAAATTTGTACTATTAGAAACAGAATGTCTTTCGTTTGGTACATAAAATTCATAAATGTATATTATCATTTTATTAAATTTCCTTTCTGTTTAATATTATTTTATCCTAATCCCATTGATATAACTGACATAATAGCAGTATATGCTTCATAATCATCTTCTTTAGATATATTATTTTGAGTAATATATTCTTCCGAAGAAACACAAATACCATTCCACCAATCAGTAAATATTTTCTTTTGCATGTCATTTGACAAAGAATTTAGATGTTCTTCTTTAATTTTTCTAATTCCATTATCCATAATTATTTACTCCTTTCTATTAATTCCTTTTATTAATCAATTCAAAATCTACTTCTTCATCTACATTGTTTAATTTTAAATAATCATCCCATGTAACTAAACTACAAAAACACCCTGAATCAATAAATCCTAAAGTAAATTCTATATTACATCTAGTTTTAGTAGATAAATTCATTTTATTTCTATTGTTTTTATAGAACGATTGTGGAGTATCACCAAATTTTCTACTCATTGCTTTCCAATCACAAATCATTTGATTGATATATTTTAATGGCATATTTAGTTCTATTTCATTATTATTTACCCAATAATTCCAATGATGAGGATTGTTTTTATAATGATGTTCCCATGCTTTATTAAAATTATTTTTACATTCTAAATAATTTCTACTTAAATTAGACATTCCATTATTTAATTGTTCGTGATTATAGTCTTTTTCAAGTTTTACACCATGATATCCATAAAACCATTCTGCATATGGTATAAATTCTGTAGGTAAAAATTTACTTAAATCATGTGTAAATGCGTGTATGTATTGTTTATCTTTCCAACATTCAATAAATACATTCTTTTTGTGTTCTAAGATATATTTTAGGTAATTGATGTATATTTTCATGTGGTATATAATTCTCCTTTTTAATTTTTCTTTTGTAAATATCGTGTTAAAAGCGATGTTTGATGCTGATTTTATTCTATATGTAGTGGTTGTTTAGTTATTGGGATACTATATGTAGTTGTTTATTTCTGTGCTTATTTAAATATATTTTTATATACTCTTTTTATCCATTTATAAAATTCATGAATATGCATATCATTTTTTGCAGAATTACATCTTTTACAACAAGGCACTACATTTGTTTCTAAATATCCAAGATTATTATCTACTCTATCAATCCCATTATAATAAATTACTGTATCACTAATAAATTTATTTTGTTTAGTAGAATAATCTTGAATATAATTAGTATCTATATCTCCACAATAATAACATGGTTGTTTAATTAATTCACAAAATTTTTCATATAATAGACCATATGGTTTATCTATTTGTTTACTCCTTTTTATAATGATATTTTTATATAATCTCATTCTAAGAAATTCAAATCTATCTTCTTTTTTATTTGGTGGTATATATTCTTTCCGTAAACATCCACAAGACTTTGACCTACCACTTCTTAAACTTTCACCAGTTACAGTATGATAATTACCACAATCACAAATACAATCCCATTTTATTTGTCCTTTATTACCACGTTGAATTGATTTATTTAATATTACTAATCTGCCAAATCTTTTGCCTGTTAAATCAATAAAATTATATTTATTAACCATTTATTACATTTTCTATTCTTTTTTTACCAATATTACAATATGGTTCTTTTTCTGTATTCATCAATTCAACATTAATCCATTTTAAATTATAATCTTCTTCTTTATTAAGTTCTTCTACGGCAACGGCATGAGTGCATGAACCAGCAGTTATATCAATTGTCTTACCATCTTTAGGTGTAACTAATTTTATTAACCATTTAATTAATTGTTTAGGTTTAACAGTAACATGAGTATTACCTTCACCTTTTTCTTTCTTTGTTGCTTTAGAACAATAAAGGAATGGTATAAAATCTTCTTCTTCAATTTTAAGAAAATATCTACTTGCTCCACCTGTTTCTTGTGTAAACCATCTTTTTTCAGGTTGACTAGGAATACCATTTATGAATTCTCCACCACTACGTTTATAACTCATATGTCTAGTTGATTTACTAATTCCACTTTGACTATCTAATTCTTCACTCATATATGTATCTAAAATAATATTTGCAGGAAATCTACCTATCTCATTTGCTGGCATCGATTTATCTTCTGCATATTTACCATATATTTTATCTTCATTATCTGAATAATTAGTTGTAGGATTTTTAGATGCTTTTGCATTAATAATATTTTTGTCTTCTTGTGAAGTAGGTATTCTACATGCATCAATATTCATAGCACCACAGTTATGTATTTCAATATTATTTATATATGTACCTTCTAATGGTTTTTGAAATATAGTGATAGTTTCATGTGCTGGTTTTAAACCTGAAGTTTTCCATCCATCCCATTTCTTTGCTTGCTCTGACACTGGTTCTGTGATATCATAACCATCACATTTATAATCATCCCCAACAAGATTACTATCTTTTCCTTTAAGTCCTTTACTACTTCTAATACCTTTGCTATCACTTTTACCAATTATTTTTCTATCTTTATCTTTTCCTTCTTTCTTATCAAACAACTTTCCTATATCCTGATTTTTAGGAAATCCAGTACCATAAATCCATTCAATTTCTTCTACTATTTGAAATCCTACATCTTCAAAGGCACATTTCATTCTATGATTAGTTTTAGGATGACCGAATATACAAACATACCCTCCTGGTTTAATTATTCTATATAACTGTGTTGCTCTTTTCTTATTCCATTCATAAAAGTTTTCTGTAGTGTCCCACGTTTTACCCATGAATGATAAATTGTAAGGAAAATCTGAAATGCCACTATCAAATGTATTGTCTTTTAATTTTTCCATTACTTCAAGATTATCGCCTTGAATAAGTTTTCCATTATTTGTTTTTAATATTAATTCCAATAACTTATTTCCTCCTTTTATTTTATGTTTATATTCTGTCAGATTTAAAAATATCATGATAAAACGAATCTTTGGTTCAAACTTGATTTTACTACCATATATAGTGTCCATATAAATAATTAACTACTATATATGGTAGTATTATTTTATGTTTTTATATTTATCCTAACTTTTCAATTGCATCTAAAACAGTTCTAACAGTTACACTATCATACTCTTTAATATTATCTGCTAATTCATCATATGGATACATATCAGCATGACATTTATCACAGTGTTTAGCAAACTTATCTCCTCTAAAATTTACACAATCTACAGGTGCATGAAATCCTTGTTTTTTCTTTTCTTCCCACCATGAATTGTGTACTTGCTCTGCTAAAAATTCTAGTTTACTTCTTAAAAATTCAATATTCATATTACTCATAATTAAATCTCCTTTTTAATTTATTTTTTATTTTTAAGTTATTAATTAATCATTCAAAAATATAATTGACACATCATAATCATTCTTTCTAACAATTTTTATTTTATCATCTTTATGTTTATGATATTTTAAATGACTACCTATACGATTTAAAGTAGTATTATGTCTAGTACATGGTTCAGAAAATGCTTTGTCACCAGTTTGAATATCTACCATACTACAATATCTACTAATAGGCAATTCTTCATCTTTACTTTTAATATATGATGTAACCATAAATACTTTTTGATTAATAATTAATATATCACCATTATATAAACTTACTGGTTGTTCATTGGAATCATTGTTTATAATAATATTTCTTGCCATTATGTATTTTCTCCTTTTCATTTTTTATTATCTACAATTATATTACCATTTTGTTGTTGGTATGTCAAGATTTATTTTCTCATTATATACTAATGGACAATTACTATGTCTATTTTTAATATAAATATGTTCTCCTATATAATCATCTCTTTTATTTGTTGAATATTTTTTAATATTGCAAAAACATTTATCTTCCCAAAAATAACTAAAATCACACTCTAAACATGATTTAGGCAATACTTCATCTACAATTACTTTTAGTATCTTTATATTAATCATTCCTTTCGTTAATTTTAACAAATTTCAAACTTTGAATAAAAGACATATTTGGTCATGATTTTAGTGTCTACAAACCCTTATTTTATAGGTGTTTTAAAACACTAAAATCTTAAAAATCAATAAAATTGGGTATATTTGGTTAAATTTATGAATTATAGATATATTTAATTAGATATAATTGGATATTGTTAGATTATTTATATTTTTTTATTTATAAAACTATAATTAACTTTTCTTCATCTTTACATTTTATTTCTATATATTCACCAACATATCCATCAATTACAATATATTCACCTTTCCCTTGTTTTTGTAATTCTAATAATTTTTCAATTAATTCATTTAAAGTTTCCATATTAATTTACTCTCCTTCCTCAATTACAAATTCATATTTCTTATCATTTTCTAAAATACAATCGTTACAATTATTATATTTTTTACATATCTCATTATCTACTGCAAAAGTACAAGTTAAATGTTCATCAATAAATCTTATAATCTCTTTTCTTGTCCCAGTTATTTTTAACATATTAATTATCTCCTTTATTTATTATTTGGTAAATCATAACAAAACCTCGATTCGATGCTGATTTTTGAAAACCAAACTTTGTTTTTCTTCTGTTTTTGAGTATATGCTTTGATTTTCATGTTAAGATTTGTTAATTTAATGCTAAGATAATGTTAAGGTGATTATTTAGGAAGAGATAATCATTATTGATGCGAGTGAGATATTATAAATTATGATGAATGATTATCTCTTCTATTAATTATAGTATAATTTATTATTTGGTGATTGTCAACAATTATTTTTATGTTTTGTTAAATTAATCTGTAATTTCTACTTCGTAATTATATAAAGCATCATAAAGTTTTTTAGGAATATTATTTTTAAATTTATTTGCTATTTTCTTTATATGTTTTTCTTTTGTATGTTTTATATGCAACAAAAGCATCATTAGGATTATCATATCCTCCAAGCCATTTATTTTTTCGTAATCCATTATCGTTAACATAAGAACATTGTGCTCTATATTCTCGATCTCTTTCATGCCAATACACACCTATAGGTAAATCTCCTCTTGATTTATCTGCTTTTATTAATAGTACATTTATAATATCTGGTACAAAAATACATGTATTAGGAGAATAAATTTTATTACCTTTAATTAGTATATCTTTATCTAATTCTATTTTATAATTATCTATTGTATAATAATTATTTTCTGCCCATTTAGCAAATATTTGATAATTATACCATTCTTCATATATCGTTACATCAGCATATGTTCTATGAAAAGCATCATTTTTTATATTAACTCTTTCTATCATTGCTCTCCAATAATCATACCAAATACTATCACAATTATATTTACCTTCACCTAAATAACCTTTACCACAAAATGTTTTACAATAAGGTGATTTTATATTACTTTTATCAAAATTACCCCACGATGTTTTTGTAACATAACCATTATCAAATTTAATATGTACATTTCCATAATTTATATAATCTATAACAGTTATTTTACTTCCAAAATTATTATATCTGATTTCACCTATTCTTTTAGAATAATCATTACCATCAATTGAGCCTTTTTTAAATTCTTTATAAGCTACATTTCTTTTAATAAATCCATTTTCAAATTGAACATCTATATCATTAGCACCATTATATTTAACTATTTTCATTTTAATTCCTTGATTATTTAATTTTTCTTCTCCAATTCTATATATTTTTATTTTTACCAATCTCCTTTATTAACATATCTTTTAAATGTGTCTTTCTAGTTAAGTTTGCTCTCTTTTTTAATGCTCGTTTAATAGTTTCTGGTTCTCCTAAATGATAACATCTGTGTTCTGCTCTAGTTTGACCAACATAAATTAAATTAGCATTTAACATGTATGTATGTGCTCTAGGAGTGATTAGAATAATATTTTTACATGCCCCTCCTTGTGCTTTATATGTGGAAATACTATATGCTAAATTCAAATCTAATGCAGATTCATGATTATATACTATTTTTAAATTATCATATTGGACAACCATATAATATTTATCTATTAAAATTATTTTACCAATATCACCATTACTAATAAATGTCGTTGGATTATTCTCATCAAAAATATCATAACTTTCAGGATTATAAATAATAGATTTATAGTTATTTTTTGTTTGAATAACTATATCGTCTAAATAATAAGTTATATCTCCAGATTTTAATTTAATATCACTACCATAATTTTTATTTGCTATTTTTTGAATCATTTCATTTATTTTTATTGTTCCATATTCCCTAATATTATAAGAAGATAAAATTAATATATCTTCAGATATTACTCCACTATTCATTAATTTAGTATATAAATTTTTAACAGTAGATAATATCTTTTCTTGTTGCATTGGCATATAAATATAACCTTTATCTTCACCAAAAATACTAGTGTTTTTCTTATCTTCTATCCAATTTTCTCCTAATCTTGTTTTTGTAGCAATAGTCAAAATTCCACCAATACCATATCTAAATACTTTTGTTAATGAAGTTACTGGTATTAC
>Ga0209727_1000251_pt1 | contig 67255 bp, 50 predicted proteins | sample RifGroC1_FD_183995 | JGI IMG/M metagenome (GOLD analysis project Ga0209727, IMG submission 183995) | Groundwater microbial communities from Rifle, Colorado, USA - Groundwater C1 (SPAdes) (version 2) | ecosystem: Environmental > Aquatic > Deep subsurface > Groundwater | place: Rifle, Colorado... | reverse complement strand
GGAGCCGATGGGGCATCCAAGCGTCGGCGGGCGGCAGCATCCTGGACGAGTTCATCAGGCTGTCGCACGCCGTCCACCTGGACATCTTCGTGTTCCTCGCCGGATTGTACCTGGTTGTGAATACCTTCGCCTATTCGGGGTTCATCGGGGACCTGGCATGGAAGATCGTGAAGCGGGCCGAGGGAAAACTTGGACGCATCATGGTCGCCATCATGCTCCTGACCTGCCTGCTTTCGGGGATCTTCGACGGCGCGACGATTTCCACCATAATGGGCATCATCACTCTGACCATCCTCCTCTCCAGCGGAATGCAGACCAAGCACATCGTCCAGATACTCCTCCTGCTCGTGGTTGCGACCAACATCGGCGGAGTATGGTTCGTCCTGGGCGAGCCGACCAACATCCTGGCGGCGGCCAAGCTCGGCCTCTCGCCCTTCTTCTTCATCCAATACGCCTTGTTTTTCGCGCTTCCCGCTGCGGGCCTCTGCTCCGTCGCCGCGTGGCGCATCGTCCGCCGCTATCCGAAGATCAGGAGCGACCGGCCGGAGATAGAAGTGCTGTTGGAGGGGATTTCCCTCCGCCGCGCGCATGCCGGAACCGGGACCCTCGCCGAAACCATGGAGAGCATAGGAACCGTGGAAATCCGCTCCCTGGCCGAAATGGCGCGCATCGTTGAGGAGGAGGGACTCCCCGACTTCGAGGCGGCCCTGAAAGCGGGCATACCCCGGCAGAAGGTGCATGCCGCGCTCTCCGTGAATCTGAACAGCGAAGTGCTCGCCAAAGGCCTCATCGATTTCTATCATTACCGCGCCGAGGACAACCCGATGGCCGATCTGGTCCTGGGGGATCTCCTCCACCATGTGCACCAGGAGTACCGAGACCGTACGCGGAGCCGGAATCTGATCATCGCCAGCGGCGTCGTGCTCGTCGCCCTTCTCGTGGCGCACGCATTCATCCCCGCGATGCCGACCTGGTCCTCAACCGTCCTGGCGGGGATCATGGCGATCGCGGCCGTCCAACCGAACGCGCGCCGGTACATCCTGGCCCAAACCCGCCACAACATGACCGAGGCTTTTTTCCTCGTGGCCATCTTCATAACGATATCCGAACTCAACCTCGCGGGCGGTTTCGCGGTGTTCGGTAACGCGGTCCTTCATATAGGCGGACCAGCGGTCACCGGGATCGGCATACTCACGGGGAGCGCCCTGCTTTCGGCGGTGGCGGACAACGTGGCGGTCATGGACATCCTGACCAACCTCATCGTCAACCATGCCGATTGGTCCTTTTTCGCCCTGGCCGCCATCGTGGGAACCGCGCTCGGCGGTTTCGTTTCCCCCATCGCGTCAGTCCAGGCGGTCATCATGGCGACGGTCATCCGCCGGGTCACCAAGATCAGCTTTGCCCGCTGGGTGGCGATGACCATCGGCTGGTTCTCCATCCTGCTCGCAGCCAGCATTGTCATCCTGCTCGCGATGCACGCCTTGGGACTGCCGCCCCGCATGGCACTGCCGGTAACTACGGGCGCGGTCGGACATTGAAGTCCATGATGGCGGCTCCGGCATCAGGATGAGCGTCTTCATGCTTCCCTCCCTTCTCGCTACAATGGCACTCGCGAGGGGGAAAGAATGGAAACCAAGTTCGAAATAGTGGACCTTCCCGTCCCGTCGGGACTCAACGTGATTGTGGGGCAATCCCACTTCATCAAGACCGTGGAGGATATCGCCGAGATCATGGCGAATTCCATTCCGGGGACTCTCGGCGGGGCCAAGTACGGACTGGCGTTCAATGAGGCGTCGGAGCCCTGCTTGGTGCGGACCGAGGGGACTGAGGAAGTCCTCGTGAAAGCGGCAGCTGCCTGCGCCCTGGCCGTAGGCGCGGGACACAGTTTCTACTTGATCCTCGGAAACCTGTTTCCCGTCAACATCCTCGACAGGCTGAAGGCCTGTCCCGAGGTCTGCGGGATTTTTTGCGCCACCGCCAATCCGGTGCAAGTCGTCGTCGCCACCAGCGCCCAGGGACGTGGCATCATGGGCGTGATCGATGGTTCCGCGCCGAAGGGCGTCGAGGGACCGGCGGAAAAGGCCGAACGGAAGGGTCTTCTGCGCCGCTTCGGCTACAAGTTCTGACGAGGATCGGAATCATGAGGGAGAAATACGAAGCGGGGCGAAGTTTCCTGAAGGCGCATTGGGATTTGGTGGAGAACGGCTGGACGTCCGACCAGAACGCGGGTATACCCGCCCCCGACCAGGAAGAGCCGCCGGCGGCGGACGAAAAAGTCTACCCGCTTATGGGCGCGGCGGAACTTCCGGCGCGGGGCGGTCCCCTCCTGGACCTGCTGAAGACCAGGAAGAGCAGGCGGAAGCACGACTCCGCGCTCGCGCTTTCTGCGGAAGAGCTTTCGTTCCTCTGCTGGGCGGCGGCGGGGATAAGGGAAAAGCACGAAAAACACTCCTTCCGAACCTATCCTTCCGGAGGCGCGCGCCATCCCTTCGACCTGTTCGTTTTCGTGTCGCGGGTTGCCGGTCTGGAGCCGGGGCTGTACCGTTACCTTCCCTTCGAGCATGCATTGGCCCTGGTCAGGGCCGGAGACGATTCGGCGGTCCTGGACGAGGCGCTGATGGGGCAGTACTGGAAGGCCGCGGCGGTCCTCGTCTGGGCGGCGGTTCCGTATCGCACCGAATGGCGCTACGGGCCGGTCTCCCACAAAGTGCTCTTGCTGGACGCCGGGCATGCCTGCCAAAATCTGTACTTGGCCTGCGAAGCGATAGGGGCGGGGACTTGCGCGATAGGCGCCTACGATCAGGAAAAGTTGGACCGATACCTCGGTTTGGACGGTGAAGACCGTTTCGCGGTCTACGCCGCGCCCGTAGGGAAAGAAAGGTGATGGATTCCTTATCCATTGCGCAGATCGGAGAAAAGGGTTACGTTCGTAGTTGATGTCAGAATGACATCAGGAGAGATAATGTCACAAACTAATCACCAGACCCCCCACCATTTCCATATACCTGTACTGGGAACCGGATTTTCCGTCGATACCCCGATCAAGGTTGCTCCTTTGGGAATCAGCTCGGTGATTTCCATCGTCGACGACGACCTTCTGGAGCGTTGCCGGTCCTACCATTGCGGACAGGAAGGCCTCGGTTACGAGCCGATCCCCGCCTCGGCGGAGGACGCCCGCGCGCGGAGGACCCGAGAATACCTGGATCTGGTGGGTTCCCTTGTCCGATCGCGTTTCCAGGCCATCCTGGATTCCTTCCCTTCGGGAGAGCTCGCCCGTCGTTATTTCGATCTGCTTCCCGCCGGTGAACTCCGGGATGGTTTCGCGCGCCTCCAGTCCATGGCAACGGGCACCGAAAGGGACGAGCTTGAGAAGACGCTGAAAGCCGGAATGCGTTCCGGTTCGATCGACGTGAACATCATGACCAAGCTGGACCGGATTCCCCAATGGGCCGGCAGCGACGCGAAATTCTCCGACGCCTCCGCCGCCCTCCGCGGCTTCGCGACCAGTTCCCTGGATTCCTCCGTCGTGCTTTCGGCGGGCATGAATCCCCGGCTCTTCGACTACATGGCAGAGTTCGCCGACTTCAGGCACGACGCATCGGGCTACGCGCGTAAGCGCATCGTGATCAAGGTGAGCGATTACCGCTCCGCGTTCGTCCAGGGGCTCCAGTTCGCCCGGAAGGGCTTGTGGACTTCCGAGTTCAGGGTCGAATCGGGACTCAACTGCGGCGGGCACGCCTTCCCGACCAAGGGCCTGCTCCTGGGACCCATCCTTGAAGAATTCATGTCCAAACGGGCCGAATTGACCGATCGCCTTCGTACGGCGTACGCGGACGCGTGCAAGGCTTCCGGAAAACCCGCGGCGTCGCCGGACGATCTGTCCTTCTCCCTCTCGGTGCAGGGCGGCGTCGGCACTGCGGTCGAGCATCAACTGCTACGCAAGCGTTACGGGGCCGACAGCGTCGGCTGGGGCAGTCCCTTCCTCCTGGTTCCCGAGGTGACCAACGTGGATGCCGCATCCCTCGCCCTGCTGGAAAGGGCCGGCGAGGAGGATATCCTGCTCAGCGAAGCCTCGCCCCTCGGCGTCCCCTTCTGGATCGTCCGCGGCTCCGCCTCGGAAGTCCGCCGCGAGCGGCGCATCGCTGAGGGCACGCCGGGAACTCCCTGCCCCAAGGGCTATCTCGTACTGAATACCGAATACAGCGAAGTCCCCATCTGCGTCGCTTCCATGGTTTACCAGCGCCTCAAGCTCGCCGATCTGCGCGCCGAGGCTGAGAAGGGCGGCGAGGCCGCGGCCCGGATGATGCAGTCCGTGCTGGCCAAGGCCTGCCTCTGCCGGGACCTGGCCTCCTCTTTCCTTTCCAAGGCAGGTTTGGAGAAGGACGGCAGCACCGCGCTCACCGCGGGTCCGAATCTCGCGTACTTCCGGGCGGCCGCCTCGCTGTCCGACATGGTCGCCCACATCTACGGCCGGCTCGATCTTCTTGCCGGCGGAATCCGCCCGCACTTCTTCGCGAAGGAAGCCTCCGTATATCTGGACTTCCTGCGCAAGGAATTAGCCGACGCGACCGCCGATGTCACCCGCAAGGGCCGCAAGTACTTCGAGGACTTCCGCCGGAACGTCATGGCCGGGCTTGAATACTACGAAGGCCTCTCCTGCGAGTTCCTCGGTACCGAACGCGATCGTTTCCTGGAGGCGATAGGCCGGCTGAAGGCGGAAGCGGAGGCCCTGCTCCCGACCATCGCGCTCGTGGCGGAATAGCCGAAGGCGTCCGCCCGGATTATACTGGCCGGATGGACGCCAAATTGTTGAAGGTGGCCCTCGCGGCCCAGCGGAACGAGATCACCGAATACCGCATCTACATGCGGCTCGCCGATGTGTGCAAAAGCGAGTCGAACGCCGCGGTGCTCCGCGACATCGGCAAGGCCGAACGGCGGCACTCGGGCTTCTGGAAGACGAAGACGGGGATCGAGGTCAAAGCCGACGGTTTCCGCGTCGTCCGCCAGGTCCTGCTGGCGCGGCTGCTGGGCCTCACCTTCGTGCTCAAGCGCATGGAAAAGAACGAGGGCACGGCATCCAAGCGTTACGCGCTGCTGAACGAGGCTTTCCCCGAGACGAAGAAAATAAGCGAGGAAGAGGCCGAACACGAAAAGGCCCTCCTTGCCATGCTGGACGAGGAGCTGCTCCAGTACGTGGGCTCGATCGTCCTCGGTCTCAACGACGCCCTCGTCGAACTGACCGGGGCGCTGGCCGGTTTCACCCTCGCGCTCGCCGACAGCAAGATCATCTCCCTGGCGGGGCTCGTGACGGGGATCTCGGCCGCCTTTTCCATGGCGGCATCCGATTACCTGTCTTCCAAGGCCGAGGGCGATCCGCGCGCCGCCAAGTCGGCCGTCTACACCGGGGTCGCCTACCTGATCACCGTGATCCTCATGATCCTGCCCTTCCTGCTGCTGTCCAGCAAATTCGTCAGCCTCGCGCTCACGCTCTGCATCGTGGTCTGCATCATCTTCCTCTTCAACTATTACCTGTCGGTGGCCAAGGACCTGAATTTCAAGCGCCGCTTCTGGGAGATGACCCTGATCAGCCTCGGCGTGGCGGCTTTCTCCTTCTTCATCGGCTATATCCTGAAGGGAATGCTCGGGATCGATGCGTAGGCTCCGCCGCGCGACGTAAGCCGCCGCCGCAGGCGGCTCCGGCGCTAGCGCATTTCCCTGAGGGCTTCGGAGATGGAGTAGGCGCTGTCGCCTATGTTTTCGATGACGCGGATCGTATCGATGAAGAGCAATTCGGATCGGACCTCGGCGCCGGCCTTCAAGCGCTTGCGGGCGATCTTCTTGAGATCCGTCCGGAAAGCGTCGATTTTTTCCTCGAAGTCGAAGGCGACCTTGAGTTCTTCTTCGTTTATGGGTCCGTGTATCTTTTCCTTGACGAAGCGGAGGAAGTCCTCCACGAGAAGCGAGTAGGGCTCCAATTTCGCCATGTCCTTCTTTTCGAAGGGAAGCTTCTTCTTCAGGGACTTCTCCTCATGGTAGATGAGGGTGAGGCAGTCGTCGGTGATGATCTCCAGCTCGCTCACTACCCGGAGCTTGTGGCCGATGTTTTCCCGCGTTTTTTCGGTGATGTCCTGCCGCGCTATATCCAGCAGAAGCTTGGAAATCCCTTCCCTCATCGAATCGGCGTAGGCTTCCTGCCTGACGAAACGCTCCACGACGGCGTCGATGTCGGCGGGCGGCTCGGTCCTGGCCTTGCGGTAGGAGGAGAACATCGAAAGGGCCACGTCGGCCATATCGGCGATATCTTTACGCGCCTGCACTATGTTGAGTTCGGGAGCGCTCAGGAAAGGACCCGGAATGTAGACGAGGGGTTGCTCCGCCGCCGCGCCTTTCTTTTCCTTGATGAGCCAGGTGACGAGGGCCGCGTACTGGCGGGCGAAGGGGAAGAGCACGACGGTATTCGCCGCGTTGAACAGGGTATGCATCATCGCTATATGGGCGCCGGCGCTTAATACCGTGATTTCTCCGGGGACCGCGAAGTCGACGAAGGCCAGGAAGGGTTTGAACAGCATCACCACCCAGAGGGTCCCGAAGATGTTGAAGATGATGTGCGCCCAGGCCGCTCGTTTGGCGTTGATGTTGGCGCCCAGGGATACGAGGAAGGAATCGAAGGTCGTTCCGATGTTGGCTCCGAGGGTGATGGCGGCGGCCATCTCGAAGTTGATGATCCCTTTTGCGGACAGGCCGATGACGATGGCGATTGTGGCGCTGGATGCGTTGATCAGCATGGTGAAGACGGCGCCCACGAGGACGCAGGCGATTATGGTTATCCAGCCTTTCCCGGCGAAATCCTGCAGGAAGAGGAGGGCGTCGCCCGAAGGATCAGGAATGGCCTTGGACAGGAATTCGAGTCCGAGGAAGATGAGGGCGAAGCCCATGAGGGCTTCGCCGTAGCTGCGGAACGCGTCGCCGCGCTTCTTGATGAGGGACATGTAGAAGCCGAGGCCGAAGATAGGGACGGCCAAGGCGACGATGCTGTATTTCTGTATGCCGATGGCGGCCACGATCCAGCCGGTCAGGGTGGTTCCTATATTGGCGCCCATTATGACGCCGATGGACTGGACGAGGGTAAGGAGCCCGGCGTTGACGAAGGATACCACCATTACGGTGGTGGCTGACGAGGACTGGATCAGGATGGTGACGAGAACCCCGGTTATGGTCGCGAAGAAGGTGTTCTTCGTCATGAAGTTCACGGTTTTCTGCAACCGGTCGCCGGCTGCCCTCTGGATGCCGTCGGAGGTAAGCTGCATGCCGTACATGAAGAGCGCGAGCGCTCCGGCCAACTCAAGGCAGATCAGGATGATTCTCTGAATCAAGCGGATTCTCCTCTCGGGTCGGGGATCACGCGCGTGCGGTCCCGTAGTCCTCGAATGCCATTATTATACGAGGAAACGATGGGCTTGGTTAAGGGCGTCCGCGTGGAGGGATGCTCGTGCGGAGGATACGGAAGGCTGCAAATTCGTAAGATGCGGGGCGAAGTACCGGGAAAGGCCGGTCGCGATTCGGCCTGCATTTCCGTGCAAGTATGGGAAAGGGATGATCTCAGTATGCGAATACTTTGAAAGTACACTAGAATTGAGTTCGCCGGGGCGTTATTCTGCCAGAGGGCGGGGAATGTCCAACTCCGAAGGAGGTCCGCCATGACGAAGCATCTGTACCTGTCGCTCATGCCCGAGGCTCTCGTCGTCTCCCATCTCTCCCCCGAAGAATTCGGCGCGTACTACGCGGTCGGATCGGAAGGTAAAACGCAGGGACAAGCCGCGTTCTTCGAACTCGAAGATTCCTTCAGGCATCCGCAGTTTCCTCTCGACGAGGCCTTCGGCCGCTGCCTTCCGCACCCGGACGGCAGACCAAAGCGTTCCGTCTATGTCGCCGTTTACCGCGTCGTTGAGCATGTTCCGATCGATGCGATCAAACGCCTGTATCTGACCACAAAGGACGGGCGAACCCTCGGGATCGACCGTGCCGCTGACCTTCCGGAGGAGGCGGGCGGCCTTCACCTGTACCACGAGGTCGCGCCCCTGCATCCGCTCGTCGTCAGCACCCTCGGTCCTTCCGCTTTCCACGAATTCCTGATGCGAGGAGCTCGCAACCTCGCGGTGCCCGCACTTTGCTGGGCCGAGTTGCGCCTGGGCGAACTCGCCACCGATCCGGAGGGGGGGGAGATCCGCGATCTGCCGTATGAGAATATCGACCATCTGCGCAGCTGCCTTTCCCAGCTTAAGACGAAGTCGGTAACCACCAAGATCGTCGACCGCCTCCATCCCTCTTCCTTTTCGTACAGGGTCATAAAGAACGGAATTTTCTACGGGACCAGGGAGGGCTTGGCTTTCTTCGCGCTTCCCTCGGCGACCGCGCTGAAAGCCGATCACTACCATTGGTGGCGATCCGCTAACATGTAGATCGATTGAAATTCGACAGATAGTGTTCTTATTGTCGAAGGCTTGACGTATATAGGCCTGCTCGGCATTCTCTCTTCAAGGGTTGCATTCGCGGTCACCAGGAGGTATTGCTGCCATGGCTAACGACATATGGCTGTTAATCGGAATCGGTGCCGGGATAGCGTCCATCGCCGCATCTTTTGGATATTATCTGTGGGTGTCCAAGCAAGATGCCGGCACCGAGAAGGCTCAGAAGATTGCTCTCTGGATCAAGGAAGGCGCTGCGACCTACTTGGGGCTGCTGTATAAAACCCTTTTGGTGGTCGCCCTCGTGCTCGGCGTCGTAATCGCGCTGGTTTTTTCCGGTGACCCCGAGCGGCCGATGCACGGCTTGTATACCGCCCTGGCCTTCGGTTTCGGCGCACTCTGCTCGGCTGTCGCCGGTTACATGGGCATGTCCATCGCGGTCCGCGCGAACGTGCGCACCGCGACGGCCTGCTCCCGTTCCATCGGCGCCGGTTTCAACGTAGCCTTCAAGGCGGGCGCCGTGATGGGACTGGCGATGGTCGGCATTGCCGTCATCGGCATGAGCCTCATCTACTTGATCACCCATGACGTCGAGATCGTGCTCGGCTTCAGCTTCGGCGCCTCCTCCCTCGCGCTTTTGGCGAAGGCCGGCGGCGGTATCTTCACCAAGACCGCGGACATTGCGGCCGATCTTGTCGGAAAGGTCGAAGTCGGCATCCCCGAAGACGATCCCCGCAATCCGGCGGTAATCGCGGACAACGTCGGCGACAACGTCGGCGACGTCGCCGGCATGGGCGCGGATATCTTCGATTCCTATGTCGCGGCAGCCGTCGCTTCCATGCTGCTCGGCGCCTCCTTTGCCGCTACCATCGGGGTCCAGTACATCGTACTGCCCCTGATCCTCTGCATCCTAGGCATCGTCAGTTCCCTGATCGGCTTGCAGTTCGTGAAGGTCGGCGCGGACGGGAAGCCCGGACGCGCCCTCAACTTCGGCACGGTGTTCTCCTGCGTGGTGTTCGCCGTCCTTGCGACCGCGTTTTTCGCGGCCGTCAACCTGGGCACCGGAACCGTCGTCTTCAACTGGGGCGCCCTCATCGCCACGGTCGCGGGCCTCGCGATCGGCGTCATCATGGGCTTCACGACCGACTACTTCACGAACGACGAGCACATGCCCGTTCGGAACGTCGCCAACGTCTCCGGCTCGGGAACGGGACTGACCATCATCACCGGCTTCAGCTACGGCCTGGTGTCCGTCGCGCCTGCCATCGTCGGCATCGTGGCCGCGACCCTCGTGTCCAACTTCGCGGCGCAGGCCTTCGGGCTTCCCGGCATCTACGGCGTCGGCATCGCCGCGGTCGGCATGCTCTCCCTGACCGGCATCGTCGTCTCCAACGATGCCTACGGTCCCATCGTAGACAACGCCAAGGGCATCGCCGAGATGTCGGACATGCCCCACGAGGTCGTGGACACCGCCGACGTGCTGGATTCCGCCGGAAACACCGCCAAGGCGATCACCAAGGGCTTCTCCATCAGCGCCGCGGCCCTGACCGTGCTCGCGATGTACGCGGCTTACAGCGAAGTCATCTCCAAATACTCTGGGACCAAGCTCGTCCTTGACCTGCAGGATCCTATGGTGCTTTCCGGCATTTTCCTCGGCTGCATCGTTCCCGCGCTTTTTTCGGCCCTCCTGATGCTCGCGGTCACGAAGAACGCGTTCATCATGATCGAAGAAATCCGCCGCCAGTTCAGGGCGGACCCGGGTATCCTCGCGGGAACGTCCACGCCTGATTACAAGACCTGCATCTCGATCGCGTCCTCCGGCGCGATGCGGGCTCTGGCCGTTCCGGCCGCGCTCGCGGTCCTGCTCCCCCTAGCCATCGGTTTCATCCTCGGGCCGTCGGCGCTCGGCGGTTTCCTCGGCGGCGCGATCTTCACCGGCGTCGTCTTCGCCCTGCTCATGTCGAACGCGGGCGGACTGTGGGACAACGCCAAGAAGTACGTGGAAGCCGGCAACTGCGGCGGACCCGGATCGGAAGCCCACAAGGCCGCCGTCGTCGGCGACACGGTCGGCGATCCCTTCAAGGACACCGCGGGTCCCTCGCTCAACACCCTGATAACTGTGATGAGCCTGGTCGCGAGCCTCTTCGCTCCCCTCATCGCCCGCTTCCATTTGTTCTGATTCCAAGCGGCCTAAACCTCGGTTTCCGGCACGTTCTCGTTTACGAGGGCGTGCCTTCGTGTTACTATCCGACATTAAGTACGACGTTCCTCCATGACACCGTACAACTTATCGTAAAGGCGGAATTCCAATGCAAGAACTATTCATCGGCTTCACGTCGGTCACATGGCAGTCGGCGGCGATGATCGGCGTCGGCATCCTGTTGATCTGGCTTGCGGTCAAGAAGGAATACGAGCCCATGCTCCTTCTTCCGATCGGCTTCGGCACCATTCTGGTGAATCTGCCCCTGTCCGTCGTTTTCGAGCATGAAGGAGCTCCCGGCTTCCTGAAGCTCCTTTTCGACGCGGGCATCGCGACCGAGCTCTTCCCTGTCCTGATCTTCATCGCGATCGGCGCCATGTGCGACTTCCGGCCGATGTTCAAGAATCCGGTCATGATGTTCTTCGGAGTCGCGGCCCAGTTCGGCATCTTCGCCACGGTGATCATCGCCCTGCTGCTCGGCTTCGACCTCAAGGTAGCCAGCGCGATCGGCATCATCGGCGCCGCCGACGGTCCGACCTCGATCTTCGTCGCGACCCGTTTCGCAAAGGACTATCTGGGGCCGATCTCGGTCGCCGCATATTCGTACATGGCCCTCGTGCCTCTCATCCAGCCGCCGGTCATCAAGGCGCTCACCACCAAGCACGAGCGCATGATCAAGATGACGGCCCACGAGACGAACCTGCCCAAATCCCTGATCGTCTCCTTCCCCATCATCGTCACCATCGTCGCGGGCCTCGTGGCGCCGATGTCCGTGCCCCTCATCGGCTCGCTGATGTTCGGAAACCTCGTCCGCGAGTGCGGAGTCCTGGACCGCCTGTCTTCGGCAGCCCAGAATGAGCTGGCCAATATCGTGACCCTGCTCCTCGGCATCACGATCGGCTCTTCCATGAGCGCCGCAAAATTCCTGAATCCCACCACGCTCATGATCCTCGGCATGGGCTTGGTCGCCTTCGTGTTCGACACGGCCGGCGGCGTCCTGTTCGCCAAGTTCCTGAACCTCTTCCGCAAGGAAAAGATCAACCCGATGGTCGGCGCCGCCGGCATCTCCGCCTTCCCGATGAGCGCGCGCGTCATCCAGAAGATGGCGACCGCCGAGGATCCGAACACCTTCATCATCATGCAGGCCGTCGGCGCCAACGTCTCGGGCCAGCTCGGCTCGGTCATGGCCGGCGGCATCGTCCTCGCCCTCGTCCCGATACTCCTGGGGTAATCGAATGAACGATATTATCGAATCCGTCCGGCTCGGTTCCGACGTCGGAAAAGGCTTGTTCCTCATGGCTTGCGGCATGGGCTTCGTCTTCGCCGTCCAAGTGATCTTTTACCTCATCATAAAGATTTGGCCGAGGGCGAAAGCCTAGTCTCCGATTCCGGGGATCCAGCTTGACATTGCGGCGAGACTATCCAAGAGTGTAGGTATCTTTACCAGGAGGCCTACATGAAAAGGAATCCCCTTCGTTCAGCACTCGTCATGTCGATCCTGCTTCTGCCCGGCTTGGCGTTCGCGCAGAATTTCACGCTGAAGCTTGCCCACCTGAACGCCCAGCAGCCCTTCGAAGTCGCCTCCGCCGCCATGGCGGAGGTCTTCAAGGCCGAGGTCGAATCCAACTCCAACGGCCGCATCAAGGTCGAGATATATCCGAACGGCGTGCTCGGCAAGGAACCGGAGACGATGGTCCAGGTGAAGGCCGGCGTCGTCCAGTCCTACATCTCATCCTCCGGCGGCATGGCGCAGTTCTATCCGATGATAGACGTCACCAACATGCCATTCGCTTTCTCCAGTTACAACGTCGGCTACAAGGTCTACGACGGAGCCTTCGGCAAGGACCTCGCCAAGGACATAGAGGCGAAGGCCGGGTTCAGGGTCCTCGGTTTCGGGGAATCGGGCGGCTTCTTCGCCATCACCAATTCCAAAAAACCCATTAAATCCCCCGCCGACATGAAGGGCATCAAGCTGCGGACCATGGCCCTCCCCCTGCACCAGGAGATCGTGAAGTCCCTGGGCGCTTCCCCGACGACCGTCGCCTGGGCCGAGGTCTATACCTCCCTGCAGACCGGAGTGGTCGACGGACAGATGAACCCGATCTCCATCATCGCGATGGCGAAGTTCCAGGAAGTCCAGAAATACATCACCCTGACCAGCCACCTGTACGCGCCTTACATCTGGGTCATCAACCCGAAATTCTATTACGGACTTCCGGCCGACCTGCAGGCGGTAGTCACCGACGCTTCCCGGACGGCGGTACTCGCCGGACGCGGCCTTTCCCGCATCATCGACGCCAGCGACAAGGGACTCCCGACCCTGGCGACGAAGATGGAAGTCTACGTGCCCAGCGCGGGCGAGATGAAGCAGTTCCGCGACGTGACCATGCCTGCCGCCCGCAAGTTCATGTCCGACAAGTACAAGAAGGACGGCGAGGCTTGGGTGGACCAGTTCTACTCCGCCATCGACCAAGCGGAGAAAGAACTCGGCAACTAAGGCCCAATCCCGTATCGGGGCGGTTTCGCTGATGCGGGGCCGCCCTTCCCGTCCTACGAGGTGTCCGTGCTCAAAGACAGCGTTTTTATCTCTGCGGTCGACAGGCTATCGTCGTTGTTGGACAAGGCCGTCGGCGCGCTCTGCGGCCTTTTTTTCGGCACCATGACCTTCATCGTCCTTCTCGGGGTGTTTTTCCGTTACGTGCTGAACATGCCGCTCAGCTGGGTGGAGGAAACTTCCCGTTACCTGATGATCTGGGGCGCGTCTTCGGCTATCAGCTTGGGCATCAAGGCCGACGAGCACGTCGGTCTGACGGTGCTTCTCGATTCGCTGAAATCGCGTCTGTTGAAGGGTGTTCTCTATACCTTCGTGATGTTTTCGGCGCTGGCGTTTTTTTCCGTACTCCTTGTCTATTCGTTGCGGATGGTGAAGGACGCCCAGTCCATGCAGACCCAGGCGCTCGGCGTTTCCATGGCGATCCCCTATCTCGCCATTCCGGTGTCCATGGTCTTTGCCGTCCTCCAGCTCATCCTGAGCTTCATCCTGCGCATCGCGCGCGACGGCGTCCCCAAGCACGAACTCTCCGTCATCGATATCTAGGAGGCGCGCCTTGTTCCTTTCGATCGTGATCATATTTTTCGCCTTCCTGGCGCTCGGCGTGCCCATCGGCGTGACCCTCGGCTTGGCGGGACTGTCCGGACTGTACCTGATGGGGACCGGGATAGGACTATTCTCGATGGCGCCCCTGCAGTACTTCTCTGGTCTGGACATGTTCACCCTGATGGCCATGCCGTTCTTCATCCTGGCCGGCGAGATCATGAACAAGGGAGGCATCACCACCCGGTTGGTGCGCTTCGCCAACATCCTGTCGGGGAACCTGCGCGGGGGCTTGGCCCACGCCAACATCATCGCCAGCGTCTTCTTCGCCGGCATGACCGGAGCGGCGGTTTCCGACACGGCCGCCCTCGGGACCATGCTTATACCCGCGATGAAGGAAGATGGCTACGACCTGGATTTTTCCGCGGCCGTGACGGCAGCTTCCTCCATCATAGGCCCGACCATCCCGCCCTCCAACATGATGGTCATATACGGTTCGCTGATGAACGTTTCCATAGCGGGCTTGTTCGCGGCCGGCTTCCTGCCCGGCCTGGTTTTGGCGGGTCTGCTGATGCTGCTCTCCGCCTATATCTCCTATAAACGCGGCTATCCGCGGGGAAAGAAGACGACCCTGAAGGAAAAGATCTTCGGCCTGAAGGATGCGACCATCCCCCTGCTCATGCCGATCATCATCCTGGGAGGTATACTTTCCGGAACTTTCACCCCGACGGAGGCGGCCGCGGTCGCCGTACTGTACGCCGTGGTCATCGGATTCTTCGTGCTGAAGACCCTGAAGGTGGCCGATCTCGGCCCGATGTTGATCAAGACCGCGCGGATCACCGGAGTCGTCTTCCTCATCATCGGCGCGGCTTCCATCCTGAGCTGGGTCCTCGCTATAAACCAGATCCCTGAGTCCATTGCCAAGTTGCTCCTTGCCACGACGGACAATCCCAAGCTCATCCTGTTGCTGATCCTCCTACTTATGCTCATCGTCGGGATGTTCATGGACATCGCGGCGGCGCTGATCATTCTCGGCCCCATCCTGCATCCGATCGCGATGTCGATAGGCATGGATCCCATTCATTTCGGCATTACCATGGTCCTGTCCCTGAACATCGCCCTCATGACCCCTCCGGTCGGAGCCTGCCTCTTCGTCGCCTGTTCGATTTCCAAGCTGACCCTGGCCCAGCTCAGCAAGGCGATCTGGCCCTTCATCATCGTGGAGGTGGTCGCCCTGTTCCTGGTGGCTTACATTCCCGAGATTTCCCTCTTCCTCCCCCGACTGCTCGGATTCTGATATAACGTACCGCATGCAAGACAATTCAGGCGGCTTCGGCGGACTCCCGCTGAAGCCGTCCACCCTCCGGACCCTCATCCAGCTGGGCTACCTTGAACCGACAGCCGTCCAGGCCGAGGGACTGCCCCACGCCCTTGCCGGCAAGGATCTGATAGCCCAGGCCGAGACCGGCAGCGGCAAGACGGCCGTTTTCGCCCTCGCGTTGCTGGCCAACCTCAACCAGCGCCGCTTCGCCGCCCAGTCCCTGGTCCTCTGCCCGACGCGGGAGTTGGCGGACCAGGTGGCCGCGGAGATACGCCGCCTGGCCCGCGGCGACGAGAACGTGAAAGTGATCGTTCTCTGCGGCGGCGTTCCCCTCCGGAACCAGACTTCCAGCCTCGCCCACGGCGCCCACGTCGTCGTCGGCACTCCCGGCCGTATCATGGACCATCTGGAACGCGGCTCGCTGAGGCTGGACGCGGTGAACACCCTCGTGCTGGACGAGGCCGACCGGATGCTGGACATGGGCTTCGTGGACGACATGATCAGGATCGCAGCCGCCTGCCCGGCAGAGCGGCAGACCCTCCTCTTCTCTGCGACCTATCCCGAAGGCATCGAAAAGCTCGCCGCCCGTTTCCTGAAGAATCCCGTGCGCATCAGCGCCGAGGTCCGCAGGAGAGACGACGCGATCGACGAGCGCGCGTACGAGGTGAGGGAGGAAAATCGCTTTGACGCCGTCGCATCGCTGCTCACGCATTTCCGCCCCGAAAGCGCGCTGGCCTTCTGCAACACACGCCTGCGCTGCCGCGACCTCACTGAAGACTTGCGGCGACGCGGTTTTAGCGTGCTGGAACTGCAGGGAGAACTGGACCAATGGGAGCGCGAACAGGTCCTGGCCCGCTTTTCCGGCAGGAGCGTGGGCGTCCTCGTGGCAACCGACGTCGCCTCGCGCGGCCTGGACATCGAACGGCTGGAAGCTGTCGTGAACGTGGATATCAGCCCCGATCCCGAAGTCTACACCCATCGCGTCGGGCGTACGGCCCGCGCCGGAGAGACGGGCCTGGCGCTGAGCCTCTTCGACGCGGGGGAGCTGGCGCTAATAAAGCGGATAGAGGGATACCGAAGCCGGGAAATCCCCCGCTTCGACCTGCCCGCTCTTCCGCCCACCGAAACGCCGCCCCCGATGCCGCCCATGGCCACCCTGCAGATCCTGAGCGGTCGCAAGGACAAGATCAGGGCCGGCGATGTGCTCGGCGCGCTGACGGGAGATGCCGGCTACGCAAAGGAACGGATCGGCAGGATCAAGATCAGCGAAAGCTGCGTATACGTCGCTGTCGAGCGCGCGATGGCCGAGGAAGCCGTGCGCAAGCTGAATGAGGGTAGGATCAAAGGAAAGAGCGTCCGCGTCCGGCTGCTCGGTTATTCATAGGATGACGGGGCGCCGGACCTGCCGGTCGCGGAGTCTTGCGCTACAGGCAAGTCGGAAAGGTCTGCTCCGATGACTTGACGAGGCTTAGCCTTCCGACTAACCTGTACTACATGCAAAATGGAGATGTACTTACATCGAAGAACGCCCGGATCTACGCCTGGCTGCGGGCTGAGTTCGAGGCGGGACGGATCGCCGCGGGGGAGCGCCTTCCCTCGGAGAACGAGCTCTGCGCCCGTTTCGGCGCGTCCCGGCCTGCGGTCAGGCAGGCCGTGGCCCGGCTCGCGCACGAAGGCGCGGTCCGGACTGTCCGGGGCAGCGGCAGCTTCCGTTCGGAACCGCCCGCCAACGCGTCGCGCGACATAGCACTCGTGCTTCCCGCCCTTTCTTCCTATATCTATCCGGAATTGGTGGAGGCGGCCAACGCGGCCCTACGCGCCCGCGGTTTCCAGACCCTTCTGGACTGCACGGGCGGAGACCCGGAAGCCGAGCGCGCCATCCTCAGGTCACTGAAGGTGCGGCGGCCGGCGGGCATCATCGTTTCTCCCTGGCAGGGTTGCCCGGCGGGATCAGACCCCGTCGAGGACGCGCGGACGAATCTGGTCCTGCTCAGGGATTTGCGTTCGGCGGGGATAGCCGTCCTGCTTCTGGACAACGAGTTGGGCGATGAGACTTTCAACTCAATCGTTCTGGATGATCGCGCCGGCGGGGCGGCCGCGGCCGAATTCTTCCTCGCGCGCGGCCTGGGCGACGCCGCCGTCGTATGGAAATCCGGACATGCGCCTTTTCTTTCGCGGCGCGACGGATTTTTGGAGCGGATGGCATCAGCCGGCGCGGGAAACTCCCTTGGCGTTGACGGCGCGGGCGCGGCCGGTGTTGCCGCGGCTTTGTCGGCATTCGCGGCAGCCGGCAGCGGGCTGCCCCGCGCCTTCTTCTGCACCAACGACGAGCTTGCGTTCAGCCTGATCGAGGCCCTGATCGGCCGGGGTTTCCGGGTCCCGGAGGACATCGCGGTGATCGGTTTTGACGATTCCCCGCCGGCCCGCGTGCGGAATCTTTCCAGTTTTGCTTACCCCTCGCGCTGGATCGGGACGCGGGCGGCGGAACTCATGGAAGAAGCGCTTTCCGGGGAGCCGACTCGGGCGCGGACAAGGATAGCCATAGAGAGCGTCCTCGTCGAACGGGATTCGACGCGAGGATTTGAAAGGAGCGAATCATGATCGACCATTTCCATTCGGGGAAGCCCTGGGAATCCCCCGAGCTCGTTTCCAGGAATCGTCTGCCGATGCGCAGCCCGTTGTTCCCCTTCCCGGACGCCGGCGCTGCGCTGCGGGACGCTCTCGCCGGGCCGCGGGGCAGGTCGAAGAATCCAGGCGGACTTCCCGCCGGCACGCCCTGGGTCCTGACCCTGGACGGCGACTGGCGCTTTTCCCTAGCTTCCTGTCCGGAGGCTGTTCCCCCGCACTGGAACGGGGAGGACTTTGACGATTCCGCCTGGTCTTCCATCAGGATTCCCGGTTCCTGGTCCCTGCAGGGCCATGACAAGCCCCATTACACCAACGTCGTGATGCCCTTCGGCAACACGCCGCCTTCATCGCCCGCCACCAATCCGACGGGATTGCACCGGACCACCTTCGAACTCCCCGCAGGCTGGAAAGGGCGCCGCGTCGTGCTCAGGGTGGGAAGCGCAGAGAGCTTCCTTTCGGTCTGGGCCAACGGGACGGAGGTAGGATTTTCCAAGGATTCCCGCCTGCCGGCGGAATTCGACCTGACCCCCTTCCTCCATGAAGGACGGAACGCGCTCGCGCTGATGGTGATCCGCTACTCCGATTCCAGCTTCATCGAGGACCAGGACCAATGGTGGCTCGGCGGTCTGCACCGGAGCATAACGCTGTACTCGACCGAAGCCGCCTGGATCGGGGACCTGGACGCGCGGCCGGTCCTTTCGGAGGACTTCCGCTCCGGCAGCGTCGAACTCGTCGCTTCGATCGGTTTCTCCTCCGATCCAGCGCGCGACTCGCTGCCTGAGGGCTCGGCGGCGACCGACTACGACCAGGCGGCAGCGAGTTCCGGAGCCGCCCTTTCCGGCGACGGAAAAGCTTACCTCGTGCGTGTCCGTCTGTTCGCCCCGGGGTCTGATCCCAAAGCTCCGGGCGCGGGGACCGAGCTGGAGGTCGGTACGTTCTACCGCTCGAGCCGCTGGGAGGCGCGTTTTTCCATGCCCGTAGCTGCGCCGGCGCTCTGGAGCGAGGAGTCGCCGAACCTTTACGTCCTGGTCGTCACCCTGATGGATCCGTGCGGCCGGGAAATCGAAAGCGAGGCCTGCAGGATAGGTTTCCGGAACGTCCGTGTGCGTGACAGCGCCCTGCTCGTCAACGGCAAGCGGATAATCTTCAAGGGGGTCAACCGGCACGAGCACGACGAAAAGACGGGCAAGACCCTGACGACGGAATCCATGGTCCGCGACATCGAGCTGCTGAAACGGCACAATTTCAACGCGGTCCGGACCTCGCACTACCCGGACGACGAGCGCTGGTACGAGCTCTGCGATGAATTCGGCCTGTACGTCTTTGACGAGGCCGACATCGAAAGCCACGCGTACTACAACCACCTGTGCCGCGATCCGCGCTGGCTGCTCGCCTTCACGGACCGGGTCTCGCGCATGGCCATCCGCGACAAGAACCACGCTTCGGTGATCGTCTGGTCCCTCGGCAACGAATCCGGTTACGGCCCCAACCACGACGCGGCCGCCGGCTGGCTGCGTTCCTTCGATCCGTCGCGTCCGCTGCACTACGAGGGCGCCTGCCGTCCGGACTCGGGGCAGGGGCCCCATCCCCTGGACTCGGCGGGAAGGGGCAAGGCAGCGACCGACATCGTTTCGACGATGTACCCGACCGTCGCGTTCCTTGCGGAATGGGACCGTTCGAATACGGACGACCGGCCATTCATCATGTGCGAATTCTCCCACGCGATGGGCAATTCCAACGGCAGCCTCTCGGACTATTGGGAGCTGGTCGAATCGGGCCGCGCCCTCCAGGGCGGCTTCATCTGGGAGTGGATGGACCACGGACTGCTCGTGGGTCCGGGAGGAGCCGATACGCCGACGAGCGTTTCGCCAGCCGGCGCGAACGCCTCCGCGGCCGATTCGTCGGCCGCGGGGAAGGCTTGGCGTTACGGGGGGGATTTCGGGGAGACGCCGGCGGACCTGGATTTCATCGCTGACGGCCTGGTGTTCCCCGACCGGACGCTCAAGCCGGTTATGGCGGAATGCGCCTTCCTTTTCCGTCCGGTCCGCGTTTACGCGGCCCTTCCCGCCATCAGGCATGTACGCGCCGCGCGGCACGCGGGCTCTCCGCCTGCGAGCGCCGGGGCGCGTTTCGGACGGGTATTCATCGAGAACCGGTACGATTTCAACGACCTTTCAGGCCTGGAGCTTGAGTGGTCGGTCGTTTCCGGCGACGGCGTGGTCGCGCGGGGAAGCGCGGCCTTGCCGGCGATTCCCGCCGGCGGCATCGAACCGGTGGATCTGGGCCTTCCCGTTTCGGGCGCTGCGGGCAACGATCTCCGCCGGGCGTTGCGGGAAGGCGAATGCGTCCTTCTGCTGGATTTCGCCCTTGCGGCTGACCGCGCATGGGCCACCAAGGGCCATGTCGTCGCCCGCGAGCAGCTTCCGCTCTCGGGTCCCGCCGCGCGCCCGTGCCGTAAGTCGCCGTCTCCCGCCGTTGGCACTGGTTTCTCGGCCGAAGGTTTCCTTTCTTCCTTGAGGTCATCCTCGGGGACGGAACTCCTGGCCGAACCCTTGATGCCCTGCCTCTTCCGCGCCCCCACGCAGAACGACGGCCTGAAGAACTTCATGGGCTTCCGCGGGAAACCCGATTTCTCCTTCTATTACACCGACAAGCCCATGTACGGTTGGCTGGACGCGGGGCTGGACGACCTGCGCCATGAACTCGAATCGAGGGAGGAGGACGGCGGCGTCCTGCGCATGGTCCACCGCATCGGGACGGCGAAAGGCGTTTCGGTCGGCAGCTTCCTGCAGACCTGGACGCGGGACGAAGGAACCGGCGGCATCCGCGGCGACTTCGTCTTCGACCTGAATCCCGAGTTGCCCGAGTTGCCGCGGGTCGGCCTCCGTTGCCGCCTCGATCCGGCCTTTGACTCGGCACGCTGGTTCGGCCTCGGCCCGCACGAGGCCTACTCCGACCGGAAGGCGTCCGGGCGGCTCGGCGTCTGGTCGGAGTCTCTGGCGGGACTTTCGGTTCCCTACATCGTCCCCCAGGAGAACGGGAACCGGCATGGAACCCGATGGGTGGAGCTTTCGGCCGCATCCGGTGGACGGGATCGTCTGAAAATCCGGGGGGAGAACCCCTTCGACTTTTCCCTTACTCCGTATTCCGAAGCCGAACTCTGGGAAGCCAAGCATTGGGATCGGCTCATGCCCTTCGCGGAGGCAGCGGAACGGGGCGCTTTTCTGCATCTGGATGCCGCCCAGCGGGGATTGGGAACCGCCACTTGCGGACCGGACGTCCTGGAACGCTACAGGCTCAGGCCCGGCGTCTACCGCCTGTCGCTTTACCTGGACTCGTAGGCTTCAATACACGCCTTTCCCGTTCAGGTACTCGCCGAGACGGCGGTCGAGGATGAGCACGTGGACGAGGAGGCGGTGCTTATAGTAGGAGATGAGTTCGGACGACCGGATCGAAGGTGTGGAAGCCTTCATGGACGCAAGCCCCGCAGTCAGGACTTCGTGCTCTTCTATATGGCCCGCGGCGTCCGGGTAACCTTGTCCCCTCATGAGCGCGTTCTCGGCAGCGAGGTGGCCGCGGGCTACGGATGCGGTTTTCCGGATCAATTTCTTGAGTTCGGGGGTGTCGCCGGAGTCCAGGTAGCTGAGGAAGGTCGTCTGGACGAGTTCGAACAGTCGCCTGTGGCCTTCGTCGATGCATGCGACGTTTACGGAATATTCGGCCGTCCATTCCAGCGGCAATTGGGCATGGAGAGCGGCTATCCGCTTCTCGAAGGCTTCCTGCAGGCGCCAAAGTAGGATCGGTTTCTCCAGAAGCTGTTCAGTCCCGATGAATAACAGTTCCGCGTCCGTTTCGGCCAGGCAATTGAAGAGCCGGTTGGAGCCGAACAGCACGCGCTCCTCTCCGAAAGTTCCTCCCGCGGCCACCCGCTCGATCAATTTCTTTCCGGATTCCAGCGTGAGGCTGCCCGAGGCGACGGCATAAACGCCGTCCAGTAGTTCCACCCTTGTTCCTGCTTGGACGGCGACGCGTTCCGCCGAAGCGGAGAATCCCTTCAGCAACCCTCCGGACAGGGGAGCGGCGAAGAGATCCGTCGCGGCAAGGACCGCTTCATCCTCGTGGTGGGCTCGGGATCTAGCCGCCGCGGTTTCGTCCGCGCATGCGCCGGAAGCCTCGCCCGCGCTTTCGGCGAAGTCGCCCTCGGCGATGACGACGCTCGCTTCGCCGAACTCCGGACGGCGGCCGAGCTTGAGTTCGGCTTCAGTAAGCGGCAAAGCCGTGTGGGAAAAAAGCAACTCTCCCGATGCGTCGTCACGGAAATCCGCGGCGCAACCGTGGATCATGCCGCCGCCTATATCTATCTTCTTGAAGTCCGCGGGCGTCAGGTAGGCGCGCTTGACGGCTTCGACGTCCCCGCGGGACATGCCGTTTTTGGCCGGATCGTCTGTCGTCATGCGGTCAAGCACCGAAAAGGAAGCGATGTCGGCCAGATGGGCGAAGCTTCGCCTGCCGTGTTTTCCCTCGGCGCTGAAGAAATATACGTCCGTCTCCACCGGGTGCGGGGAGAACTGGGGCATCACGGAGAGTCCGTCCACATCGTTCCATGTCCCTTCGGCCAGATCGCGGAAATCGAAGAATCGTTCGATCGCGTGCTCGCTGAGATCGGCCAGCGCGCGAAGTTTGCGGACTACCGAGGCCCGTACGGGGGGAGTGGAGAAGAATACGAGGCGTTTTTCGGCCTGGAGCAGGGAGGTGAGGCCGGCGAAGTGATCATCGTGGGCGTGCGTCTGGAAGATTCCGGAAAGGTCCGGAACGCCGAGTCCGAGGGCTTCCAGGCTTTCGAGGATGTTCGGCCCCGCGTCCACCAGATAGAGGTTGCCGCGGAAGACGACAAGGCTTCCCGTGCACGGGCGCGTCGGATCCCAGCCGTCGCCTTCCCCCAGGTGATAAACAGCGAATCCGCAGCGTTCCACCCTTTTCTTCGGCAAAGTATAGGGGGAAGAGTAGGAGACGCCCGGAGGAAGGTTAAGGTCCACTTCGACCGTTTCTCCGCCGAACAGGAATTCGTAGCGATTCATGCCCTTGCGGCAAAGGAATGCGCCGTTCCGGAGTTCGATCGCGTCCTTGTCTATGATACGGAGGTCCAGCAACTCATCGGTGGGCTTGATCCTGCCGAAGGCGAAAGCGAGTTTAATCCGCATCCTTTCGGCCGCGACCGCGGGAGACAGGCCGGCGGCCCGCAATTCCTTGATCGTGGAAAGACCGTAGTTGCCGAGGTGGATGTACCGGCTCTGCGCATCGATCTGGTCGCGGAGGCCGACGATCAGGGGGCGGAGGCCCGTGTTTCCCGGATGCCCGGGAATGAGCATGCCCTGGCGGTAGAGCATCTGGAGCACGGGGAATTCGGCGAGGTTGGAGAAACGGCCGTTCTGGACGGGCGCGTCGGAAAGGAGGATGGCGTTCGGGCCGGTTTCGAAACTGACGTCGCCGATTTTCCGCGGAAGGATCGCGCCGTGCACGAAAAGGAATTTCACCGCGTTTTCGGGACAGCCGCAGAGAACCGACAGCCCCGCTTCCGGTATCTGGACGTAAAAGACTCCGTTGGCGATTTTCTTTTTTATCATCACCGATGCCGAACCATCATGAAATAATAGCTCCCTTCTCGCATATCGTCCAATGGCCCGCTATAATTATTGAATTCAATGGAGGCTGTTCATGAAAACCAATATGGGTCTGGTCGATCGAATCGTTCGGGTCATTCTGGCTATCGTGGTCGCGGCGCTGTATTTTACCGGACAGATCGGCGGCGTTGCCGCGATCGTGCTCGGGATACTCGCCCTCGTCTTCCTCGCAACAAGCGCTTTAGCCATCTGTCCGCTGTACCTGCCCTTCGGACTTTCCACGAAAAAGAAGGAATAGCGTCCGGCGGACGCAAGCGTCCATTATCGATTACAACCGTTCGTTCGCTTGACTCCCGGCGGACGAACGGGTACTAACTACCACACCATATGAAAAATTTCGGTTCACTCCGGTTCTACCGCGAGTCCCTTTCCATCGCACTGCCGGTGATGCTCCAGCAGCTCATAATGAGCCTCGTCTCGCTCATCGACAACTTCATGGTCGCCGGTCTCGGCGACGCCAAGATGGCGGCCGTCAACGTGGCCAACCAGATCAATTTCGTCTACCTGGTGGTGCTCTGGACCTTGTGCGGTGCGGGCGGCATCTACATGGCGCAGTTCCGCGGAGCCCAAGACGAGGAGGGAATGAAGCAGGCGTACCGTTTCAAGACGATTTTCGCCTTTCTCATCTCCGCGACGCACTTCATCCTCTGCTGGGCCATTCCCGAACAGTTGATCGCCGTCATGACGCGGGGCAACGCGGCCCAGGCCGAGATTGTCCGATACGGCGCCGAATACCTCCGTGTCGTCTCCTTCACCTTCTTCCCCATCGCGATCTCCACCGCGATAGGTACGGCTTTCCGTGAAATCGGGAAGCCGCGGATCCCGCTGATCATCTCTGTGGCCGCGACCCTCGTCAACACGGTAGGCAACTGGCTTCTCATTTACGGAAATCTCGGCGCCCCCCGTCTGGAAATCGCGGGCGCCGCCATCGCTACGATCATCGCCCGTGCGGTGGAGGTCGTCTGCTTTCTCGTCTATGTCCGTACCCGGAAAACGGCATTTTTCGTGCCCCTGTCGAGACTCGGAGCGGTCGACGCGAAATTGATCAGGACCATAATCGGCAAATCCGGCATGATGCTCGCTTCGGAAACCACCTGGGTGGTCTCCGAGACGGTCGTCACTTCGCTGTACAACGGTCGGGGCGGAGCCGAGGTCGTCGCGGGTATGGCCGCCGGCTGGACCATCGCGAACGTCTTCTTCCTCGTGTTCGCCGGGATCCACACCGCGACGGCGGTGATCGTCGGCGGATCGCTCGGAGCCGGGAAGCTGGATGAAGCGCGGGACAAGGCGCGCTGGCTGAAAGGCGGATCCCTTGTAGCCGGCTGCGTCGTCGCGTTAGGCGCGGTCCTTTCGACCCTGGGCATCCCGTTCGTGTTCGGAAACCTGACTCCGGACGCGCGTTCGGTCACCGTCGGACTCGTGTCCGTGATCGCGGCCTATATGCCGGTCTGGACCGTACTGAACGCCCAGTTCGCCATCGCGCGTTCCGGCGGGGATACCAGCCTCGGCATGTACGTGGACGTGACGGTCAACCTCCTCCTCTTCATCCCGGGTGCCTTCGCCCTGACCATCTTTACGCCCTTGGGCCCGGTGCCCATGTTCGCCATCGTGAAGACGACGGATTTCGTGAAGTACGCGATCGCGCGCTGGCATCTGAAGAAGGAACGCTGGGTGAAGAACCTGACTACCGCCGAAGTTGACGCCGCCTAAGGCTTGAGGCTGTCTATGTCCCCGACCAGCTCCGCCCCGGCTGCGACGGCCGAGGAGTCGAAAAGAATTTCGTCGGTCCTGCCACGCCGCCTTTTCAGGACGATGCGCACCCAGGAATCCACGCTTTCCGTGATGCGGCGCGACATCGCGCCTTCCACGGGAGCCTGCAGGGTAGCGGAGCTGGACCGCCTGACGAGTATCTCCATCTTGTAGGTCCGGTCGCCGAGAAGGATGCGGACCGCGCCGTCCACGTTCTCAAGCAGGTCGATCCGGGCGCGCGTGTAATTGGCGAAACGGTATTCGACCCCCTTGGCTAGCAAGAGGCAGATGAAGCCGTTGAAAGAGGATCCGCGCCACGGGACCCGCGCGAGGCTGAAGGAGAAGGAGGCGGGGACCGCCGTCGATTCGAAACTATTGCTTTGGATCCATACCCAGGCCGAAGGCATCGACCTGCCCCAATCCTTTTCGATGTAACCTCTGCCGGACGCGAAGGCGATGCGCTCGTCGGCTTCATTTCCATTACTCCGCAGCTCCAGCGTCCCGTCCACGGAATGGTCCAGGCTTGCGATGCCGTGGGAGCACTCCATGAAGGGCGCGAATGCGTAGGGGCCCATGACTCCGGGGCGGAACAGGCTACGAACAGGTCGGATCGCATCCGTGAAGGCAAGGTCGGCGCGGATCCCGCCCGCCTCGTCGGCGAGGTCGGCGGAAAGGCCGGTAAGTGAGAAGCGGTTATCGGCGATGCGGATCCCGAAAGGCGAGTCGCTGAACGAAAAGGCGGACGCGGGGAAGGTGAAATACCGGCTCGCCCCCGTCATGCCGTCGATGGTCTGGATGAAGGCATGGTCGCCGGTATCGGAACGCGATATGCCCGGGATGAAGGCGAAGCCCCTGGCCCCCTTGGTCGGATTGGCTGTTCCCGGCCCACCGGCGACCTGCTTGAAATACCAGCCTTCAAAGTAGTTTTTCTTGCGGGCGACGCCCTGGTACAGGATCGGATGGAAGGGACGGAACAGGAAGGGCGTCATCCCGAAAGCTTCGTTCCCGGCGGCACGATTGTCAACGTCATTCACCTCGTCACCAACCGAGCACGCGCTCCCGGTATTCCGCTCCTATCCGCGCGAGCGCCGCTCCGACCGGCTCGCCGACGAGGGTCCGTTTGCGGATGTCCACGGAGAACTGGTTCATGGAGAAGTGGCGGAACAGGAGGACCGAAGCCCGGAACTCGTAGTCATCCCGGTACGCTTCAGTCAGGGCGCGGGAAAAGGGTTCGAAAAGCTTGCCGCGGCCAAGTTCCGAATAGCCGATGATCCAGAGCGGCACCGGCGGCCCCGAAGGAGTCCGCACGGCCTCGTGGAAGGAGCGGATCAGCTGGACCATCCGCAGCTGGGAAGACTCTATCGCGCGAGCGACCTCGGTGCCTCCCAGCCGGCCGAGTTCGCGCAGCTCCCCGGTCCGCGGCGTATGGATGGGCGTTTTGTTGAGGATGAGCACGTCCTTGCGGAAGTCGATTCCGAGCTCGGCGCGGGAACGGAAGAATCCGTCGGCGAGCTTGCCGGAAGGCCCGACGAGGTAGCGCCGGTTCGCCGCCGCCTGTTCCCTCCTGCCGGGGTTGTCCGCGACGAGGATGAGGCGGACTTCGTCGGCGGGGCCGAGGTCGTCGAGGGCCCCGTTATAGACGACCGGCGTCTCGATCGCGAAACCGGCGGCTTCCCTTTCTTCGACCAAACGCTCCTGGGCTGACCTGAGGCCGGGCAGGGCGGCGGCCAGGGTTTCCGTGTACAGTCGGTACTCGTCCCGCGCCGCGGCGAAACGCTTCCATGAAACGGCGTCCATGCGGCCTCCGGCCGCGACTGTATCATGGAGGCCGACCTTGCCCAAGAGGCTATCCGCAAGGTATTATGCGGTAAACACAAACGGCAAGACCTTGCGGACAGACTCTACGGTTGGGTTGCAGGACCCGGAAGGACAGCTACGGTGAACAAGATACTCGCCAAGAAGAAATTGTCGGCCGATGTCTATGAACTGCTCGTGGAGGCCCCGCTCATCGCGCGCGCGCGCAAGGCCGGCCAATTCGTCATCGTCCAGATCGATACAGACTGGGGCGAGCGCATTCCCTTGACCATCGCGGACGCGGATTCCGCGGCCGGGACCGTGACCCTGGTCTTCCAGGCTGTCGGCGCCACGACGCACAAGCTGGCGGAAAAGGAAGTAGGCGACCACGTGGAGAACATTCTAGGGCCACTGGGCAATCCGACCCACGTCAAGAAGTACGGAACGGTGGTCTGCGTCGGCGGCGGCATCGGCGTCGCTCCGCTTCATCCCATCGCGGAAGCCTTGAAGGCCGCCGGCAATAAGGTGATTATCATCATCGGCGCACGCAACAAGGATCTCGTGATCTTCGAGGACCGGATGCGCAAGATAGCCGACGAACTGGTGATCGTCACCGACGACGGCTCTTACGGCCGTAAGGCCCTGGTGACCGAACCCCTCAAGGAATACTGCTCCGCGACGCCGAAACCCGACTTCGCCATCGCAATCGGGCCGCCAATCATGATGAAATTCTGCGCGGAGGCCACCCGGCCTTTCGGCGTACCTACCGAAGTCTCCCTGAACACCATCATGATCGACGGCACGGGAATGTGCGGCGGTTGCCGCGTCACGGTGGGCGGCGAAGTCAAGTTCGTCTGCGTGGACGGCCCGGAATTCGACGGGCACAAGGTGGATTTCGACAACATGATGATCCGCCTGCGCGCCTACAAGGCCCACGAGGATGAGGCCCACCATGAATGCCATCTCGGGCTCGGCCTGGAGCCGCACGCGCCGGCTACTGCCGCGCCGGCTACGGCTGCGCCGGCTGCGGCCGCCGCGGGCGCCAAGGGAGCGACGAAATGAGCCACGATGCATTGACGAAAGAGCAACTGGAAACCGCGGCGGTCGCCGCGCTGAAGGAATTGAACGCGCGGCAGACCGACGGCGAAAAGCTCAACGCGAAGGCGCGCATGGCTATCCCCGCCCAGGCCATGCCCGCCCGCGATCCCGTGGAGCGCGGAAAATGCCAGGACGAAGTGGCCATCGGCTACAGCGAGGCCCAGGCACGGCTGGAAGCCGAGCGCTGCCTCGGCTGCAAGAACGAGCCCTGCGTGAAGGGTTGCCCCGTCGGCGTGCCGATCCCGCGCTTCATCGCCGAGATACAGAAAGGCGACTTCAAGGCCGCCGTCGACGTCATCAAGGAAACGAACCTCCTGCCCGCCGTCTGCGGCAGGGTCTGTCCCCAGGAAAAGCAGTGCCAGCTGGACTGCACGGTCGGCAAGGGCCTGAAGGATATCGAGAAGGCGGTGGCCATCGGACGGCTGGAACGCTTCGTAGCCGACTGGGAACGGGAAAACGGGAAAGCGACGGTCCCCGCCGTCAAGCCGCCCACGGGCAAGAAGGTGGCCGTGATCGGCTCCGGTCCCGCGGGCATCACCGTGGCCGCCGACGTTGCGCGCGAAGGCCATGAAGTCACGATCTTCGAGGCTTTTCACAAGGCGGGCGGCGTCATGGTGTACGGCATTCCCGAATTCCGCCTGCCAAAGGCCATAGTCCAGTCGGAAGTCGACGTGCTCACCGGGATGGGCGTAAAGATCCAGACCAACTTCCTGGTCGGCCGCACGCGCACCATACGGGAAATTCTGGATGAGGACGGATTCGACGCGGCCTTCGTCGGGGTAGGCGCCGGGCTTCCCAAATTCATGGGCATTCCCGGCGAGAGCCTGGTCGGCGTCTTCAGCGCGAATGAATATCTGACGCGCGCCAATCTCATGAAGGCTTACGATACCAAGAAGGCGGCCACGCCGATTTTCCGGTCCAAGATCGTCGCCGTCATCGGCGGCGGCAACGTCGCGATGGACGCGGCCCGTATGGCCCTGCGCTTGGGCGCCGGGCAGGTGCACGTAATTTATCGCCGCACCCGCGACGAGATGCCCGCTCGCGCCGAGGAAGTGGGACACGCGATGGAGGAAGGTATCTTGTTCGACTTTCTGCGCAATCCGAACAAGATCCTCGGCGACGACAAGGGCCGCGTGATAGGAATGGAAGTCCAGAAGTTCGAATTGGGGGAACCCGACGCTTCCGGCCGCCGGAGCCCCGTCGGCATACCCGGTTCCGAATATGTCTTCGATTGCGACACGGTGATCGTCGCCCTCGGCAACGAGTCAAATCCCCTGCTGGTCAAGACGACCGAAGGCCTGGTCGTGGACAAGAAGGGCCGCATCGTGGTCCAGGGCGACCAGAAGACCTCGCTGGAAAACGTATACGCCGGCGGCGACATCGTGCTCGGCGCCGCCACGGTAATCCTCGCGATGGGCGAAGGCCGCCGGGCCGCCGCCGCCATCAACGGGCTGCTGGCGGAAAAATAAGGCGGCGGGGCGGTGCCTGAAAGCCTGGAAGCTTCCTTCGCCCGGGAACTTGGCCGCGCCACCGGCGAGCTGACGCGCGCCGGTGGATGCCATACGGTGATCTTGTACGGGTCGCGGGCGCGCGGCGACGCTGACGCCGACAGCGATGTCGACCTTTTCGCCGTCGGCGGGGATGCCGTGGACGGTCCACGCGGATTCGATTCCCGACTTTTCGATTTTGACGTCTGGGTCGCCTCCGAGCAGAGCATTGCCGCCGATTTGGATGAATATCTGAAGATCGAGGGAGGCGTCGTCCTCCGCCAGAAGGATGGCTACGGGGACAGTCTGCTGCGTGCCGTGGAAGCCCGCATGCTGAAAGGTCCCGGCCGGCCGACGGAAGGGGAACGGACGCAGAAGAAGGCTTGGCTCGGGCGCATGGCCGCGCGATCCGGTCGCAACGACGAGGAAGGCCGGTATCGCCTGGCCTGGCTCGTCACGGAACTGCCGCGCGTCCTCTTCGAACTGGAGGGGCTTTTCTGGCTCGGCCCGAAACGCTCCCTGGGCCTCCTGCGCGACCGTTATCCGACCTTTTACGGGCCGTATTCGGCGCTGCTCGCCGTACCGACGCCTGAACGCGCACTCGCCTGCGCACGGATCATCGTCGAAGAATTCTGACGTTCTTTTCAATCATCTTCGCCGCGGGACTGTACCGCGCGCCGGACTCGTACTACTATGGAGGACGGGATATCCATCCCGTCCTAAGGAGGAACATGATGAAAAGAACGTTCAAGGCGATTTTCGCGATCTCGGTAGTCGCGGTGCTCGCCGTAGCGATCGGTTGCGCGGGCGCTCCCGCCGCGGCTTCGCCCGACGGGAAACCTGCGGTCGCCCAGGCGGCGGCCCCCGCACCCGCGGCCGCGCCCGTCGTCAAGATGGATGCGACGCCGCTCAAGCTCTCCCTTTTCCACGTCAACGATACCCACGCCAAGCTGGAGCCGGGTTTCGTGGAGTTCAAGGTCGACATCGACCAGAACCTCAAGGGCAAGCGCACCTTCATCGAGCTCGGCGGTTTCGCCCGGCTCTGGGCGGCCGTGGAGGCCCTGCGCGCGGAGAAGCCGAACAGCCTTTTCGTGCATTCAGGCGACGTCTTCCAGGGCACCCTCTACTTCACCCAGTTCGCCGGGAAGGCGGATCTGGACTTCCTCAATTCGATGAAACTGGACGCGATGACGGTCGGCAACCACGAATTCGACAAGGGGCCCGCGGTGCTCGCGGATTTCATCGAGGGCGCCAAGTTCCCCGTCGTCGTATGCAACCTGGACCTGTCCGCCGAGCCTGCGCTCGCCGCCGCGGTGAAGCCCTTCGTCGTCAAGGAGATCGCGGGCGCCCGCGTCGGCCTGATCGGCGTGGTCACCCCCGAGACGCCGTACATCTCCAGCCCCGGCGCGAACATCAAGTTCCTGGACCCGGCCGAATCAATCGCGAAGGCGGTCAAGGCGCTTGAAGCCCAGGGAGTCAACAAGATCGTCGTCCTCAGCCATATCGGCTACGACCTGGACAAGGCCCTTGCCGCGAAGATTTCCGGCGTCGACGTGATCATCGGCGGCCATTCGCACAGCCTACTCGGCCCCGTTGCCAACGTGGGACTAAAGCCCGTCGGCGACTACCCGACCGTCGTCAAAGACGCCACCGGCGCGAACGTGCTCGTCGCCACGAGCTGGCAATGGGCGAATCAGCTCGGCATCCTGGACGTGGATTTCGACGCGGCGGGCAAGATCGTTTCCTTCCGCGGTACGCCAAAGCTCCTCGCGGGCACCGAGAAGCTCCGTATCTATGACCTACCCGGCGCCGACGGCAAGATGAAGCGCGTGGAATTCACGCGCGCGGCCAACGGATCGGTGAGCGCGAAGGAGCAGGTCGGTTCGGGCTATACGGGCGAGCCACCCGCCGCGACCAGCGCCGCCTACCTTGCCGCGGCCCAGGCCCTGGCCAAGACCTACGCGGCCGATTCCCGTTTCATCTTCGTTCCTTCCAAGCCCGAAGGCGTCGAAAAACTCAAGACCTATTCCGCATCCATCGACGGACTCAAGAAGAAGATCGCGACGCAGGCCGCGGACGAGCTCAAGCGGGTGAACGACCTCGGTCCCGGACCGATCATCGCCGATTCCATGATCTGGAAAACCGGCGCCGATATCGCCATCATGAATCCGGGCGGCGTCCGCGTGGACTTGGTCGCCGGCGACGTATCCGTCGCTCAGGTCTACGAACTGCAACCCTTCGCCAACACCCTGATGACGGTCGATGTGAGCGGAGCGGAAACGATCCAGATCCTTGAGGATATGGTGGACTTCTGCGTCACCACCTATACGCCGAACAAGCCCGAGACTGCCTACGTCTACGTAGCCGGATTGAAGCTGACGGTAGACGTCAAAGCGGCCAAGGGCGCCCGCGTGAAGGACGTGGTCGTCGGCAAGGAAGGCGCGTACAAGCCGATCGATGCCGCGGCCAAGTACAAGCTCGTGGTCAACAACTTCATGGGCGGCGGCGGCGACAAGAACTTCACCTTGGAGAAGATTCCCGCCGCGCGCAAGTACGACACCGGCTTCATCGACTCCGAGGCCATGCTTGACTACGTGATGGGCAAGACGCTCAAGAACGTCGGCGAGAGCCGCGTCACGAACAAGATGTAAGCGGATAAGGATTCGAAGCGGGTCGAAGCGAAGGGCTCCGGTCCGCAAGGCCGCCCGGACGGAATGTCCGGGCGGCCTTTTTATAAAGCGGACGAATCCGGAGCGGTCATCAGGAATCGACGGCCGAGCCAGGGAACCACGGTTACCGTCGTCAGCGTTCCGATGCCGAGGGCAATGATGGAAAGGAAGCCGGCGGACGCGACCGAAGCGTACGCGGAGAAGAAAAGGGCCGCGAGGCCCGCGAAAATGGTGAGCGTGGTTTGGACGATGGAAGATCCGGCGAGGGCGGCCGCGCGCGCGAACGGGTCTTCCCCGCCGTCGTTCGCGGCCATCAACGATCGGGCGGTCGCCAACAGGTGGATGGCGTCGTCTACGCCTACCCCCATCACGGCGGCGATGCCGGTAGCGGTGACCGCGTCCAAGGGAATGCCGAGCCAGCCGGCCGCACCGAGGTAGGCGATGATGGCCGCGATCGAGGGCAGCATGCAGACGGCACCCCATCGGACGGATTTGAAAACGGCCGCCAGGAGCGCGAAGAGGAAGGGGATGAAGAGGAGGCTCCCGCGGCCGAGTCCGTTACGTATGGCTTCGTTTATCAGGAAGGCTTCTTCCTGGTAGCCGACGATCGCTGTCCGTAGTCCGCCGGTTGCGCCGAGACAGCGCTCCGCGATCGCGGTCCTCAGTCCGGCGAAGCCCTGGGAGCCGTCGTAGCGGACGAGGATCTTCGCCCTCCGGTAGGAGACATCGACGAGCGATCCGATATCGAAGCCGTCCGAACGCGATGCGAGAAGCTCGAGCGTTTCTCCGATCTCAGCCTGATCGTCGGGTATTCCCCGGTCCGGGGCGAGGGCGGCGAAGCCCTCTTCGACGAAGTCCGTATAGGAGATGGCCGCGGATACGTGCGGCAATTTTTCTATTTCCCGGGAAAGCGCGCGGATATTCTGAAATGCTTTCTCCTCCGTCAACCCGAACTCGGTTCCGGTATCAACCAAAACGCCCAGGCTGTCCATGCCGCCGAATTGCCGGATTCCTGACGCTCTTTCCTTGGTGTAGGGATCCGAGCCGCGCAATAGATCGAGGGGATCGGCTCTCCCCGCGACGCGGAATAGGCCGACCGAAAGAAGGACGATTATCGTCGTTGCTATGGCCGCGGGCAGAGGCTTGCCCGAGTTGTTCCCGAGAATGCGGGACGGCTTCGTCTTGAAGGGGCGGTTCGGTTTGGCGAGATCAAGAACCGACGAAAGCCAGAGCAGCGCCACCGCCATCGCGGCGGCGATTCCGATTACGATCACGAAGCCGATTCTCCGGATGCCGGAGAGGTCGGATACCAAGAGGGTAGCGAAACCCGCAAGGGTCGTGAGGCCGCAGAGCAGCACGATTCCCGCGATTCCGTCCGATGCGCGTTCCGATTCGTGCAGGCCCGCGTGCCTGAAAACCTGGATCGCGTAGGAAGTGGATAGGGCCAGGACTTCGACGGGCACGAGGATCGATTCGGTTCTGAAGTCCCAACGGAGAACGGGAAAGGCGGCCAGGGCGACGATGGCGGGGACGAGGGATGCGACCCATAGGAGCAGCGCCAGCGGGAGGTCGCGAGCTACCATGAAAAGCGCGATGAGGATCGCGGCGGCGGCGAAGGCAAGAAGAACGGAAAGGTCGCGGTCGGTCCTGTCGGCCAGAATTTTCCTGAAGTAAGGTTCTCCCCAGATAACGGTCGATTCACGAAAGGCCGCGGGGATCGAACGCCGGACCGCATCGGAGGCGATCGGGACGTCTTTATCCTGAATCGAAATATAGAGCGCCAGGTCGCCCGGGTCCTTGAGAGCGAACAGGCGAAAAAAAAGCGGATTCCCGGCGAGCAGCATGGACAATAAGGTTCCTGCTTCCTCGGCCGGCCGGTCCGCGACGCGTTTCCATTCCAGCTCCCCTCCTGCCGAAGGAACGGGAAAATCTGCGGGACCCGTGACCGAATAACCGGTTCCGGTACGGATCGACTCCGCTATCCCTTCCGCCGCCGACACCCGTGCCGCCGGATCCAAACCGGCCGCGTGCACGAAGGCGACGAGTCCGGCATCGCCGCGGAAATAGGTTTCTTCCTCCCTGGCCGAGATTCGGTACGGCGAGGTTTCGTCCAGAGCGAAACCTGGGAGGAAATCCCGCTTGATGCCGAACGAAAGATATGCCGAGACCGAGGTTGCTGTGATCAGGACGGCGCTCGCAACGGCAGCGCGGAATTTTCGCGATGGACCCATGTGGTGGGAGGATCGACGGAAGGGCCCGGACTGTCAAGCGAGGGCATTCCCATGCCTCGCTATTTTTTGGGACCGTACGGTTTTGCTTTCGTGGACTATTGGAGTATAATCATCGGGAGCCCGTATGGGCTCGGTAAATCCCGGAATCCCTTGTACAGAGGATGCAATGAATAAACTCAAGGTGTCGGTATTGTTCATGGCGGCCGCGCTCACGTTCGCGAGTTGCGAAGGTTTATTTAATTTCGGTCCCGCGGAAAAGAAAGAGCCGGAAGTTGCGACTCTTGCGGATGACATGGTCGACGAGATGATCACGGAATTCGCCGGCGGCGCCTCCGCCTCGTCCCGCGCGATCACCGCGGACGGCGCGGTGCTCGATGCGACGAGCCGCGAAGCGATGAGGGCGTTCGTGAAGGCCCGAATCAAGACCGCCCTCAGCGCGGCGGAAAAAGAACAAACCGATAAGATCATCCCGCAGATGATGCGTGCCGTAGCCCAGTATGTAGACGAGCAAGGCGGTACGCTCGTGGATACCGCCGGCAGCGCCGACGTGGTGCTCGTGAAGATCGTCGCGGTAGCCGCGCAGGCCGCCGTGAAGTCGGCGGCGACGGCGGGTCGCCAATCGAAGGTATCGAACAACCTTGACGGCAGTCCGAAGCCCATCGAGCAGGTCCTTGCCGAATCCACCCGGTCCGCCGTACAGACCCTCATGGACAACGTGCAGGACGACGCTGTCAAGCAGGAAGGCGTCGGGCTTGCGGTGAACGTAGCGATCGCCGCCATCGACTCGGCGGCGACCGTGACCGCGGACAAGGTCCAGTCCGTCGTCCAGGCCACGGTGAAGGCCTCCGTCGAAGCCGTCGTCGCGTCGACGACGACCGGAAATTCCGCCTCCGTCCAGGACATGGTGAAGCAGGTTACCTCCGGCGCCGTCCAGGCCTCTTCGGCCCTGTCCGAAGCGAAAGCCAATGACACCTTAAAGCAGGAAATGGTCGGCGACGCCGTCAGGGAAGCCGTAATGGCGGTCGTCGAAGGCGCCGCCACCAACGATTTGCTCAAGGACTCCGATTTCGCGGGCACCTTGGTCGAACAAGTTGCCGCGGGTGTCTCGGAGGCCGTGCAGACCGTCAACGAGGAACGCGCGAGCGAAGGCGGGAGCGGTGGTCCTGCCCTGAGCGGTGACGCCATCGCCTCCGGCGCATCGGCCGCGGTCGCCGAAGTCACGGACGCCGAAGTCACGGTTGTCGTGAATGAGACCGCCATCACTGCGATAGTCAATGAGACGGCGCCGGAGATTTCCTCGTTCGGGATCTCCGCGACTGTCGGGGATGCGACCGTCGCTTCGGCGGGCGGCTCTTTGACCCTGTCGGCCGAGCCTTCCGCCTTCTCCTTCTCCGCGGTCGCCACCCCCGCGACCGGCAAGACTGATGTCATATATTCGTGGACGCAGCTCCGCGGCCCCTCGATCCTGGCGCTCGGGGAAGGATCAGGCTTCACCGTCTCGCTCGACGAGGCTTTCCGGCCCGGCACCTATGAATTCATGGTGAAGGTTACCAACTTCGACGGTTCCAAGAGTGCGACCGCCTCCGTGACCGTCACCTGTACATATACTGCCTCACAGGCCCAGGCGGCTTACGCCAAGGGCATCAGCTACCTCAAGCTGAAGTCCTACGACGCGGCGTACCTGCAGTTCGCGGAGGCCGTCAGTCTTGACACCACCGGGACTGCCGAGACGACGAACGCCTCCAAGCTCTGGAAGGCGGTCCTGGAGATTTCCAAGCTGTCAGTGGATCCGAGCATCGTCGACTTGGCCAGGAACAAGCTAGGCTTCATGGATTATCCTTCGACGATGGAGGCCTTGTTCAGCGACCGCTGGCTGACGGGAACCCAGTTCTACGGACAGGACGAGTATTGCGAGCTGACTCCTTCAAATTCGACCAATTCCTGGAATTTCGTCCCGTTACGATTCGTCGCCAATTCTTCGTATCCGACTCTGGAAGGAAGCACCGAACTGGTGGATGGGTCCACGAAGTATCGCTGGGTGGACGCGGTCGTCGCCACGGGGGCTCCTGACCAATACGGTGTGATCCGGGCTGAAGATATGGACAACGGCTCACGGGGTTACTTCACAACGGATGGGACACCCAATTGCTTTGTGCGCGGTGAAGAGGAAGTCCCGACGGCGGCATTATCGAACGGGAAACCGATCTATACGCAAGTTCAGATGCTCGAGGGAGCTTCCGTGCTGCCTCGCTATTCCAGTAACTGGATTGACTACTTCGTCCCCGCGATCGCTCCGAGGATGTCGATACCGGCCAGCCTGGATGAGGTCTCGCTGCAGGATATCTGGGACCTCAACAAGGAATGGGAGGGCGACGAGACCGTCCCCACTGAACTCAGGAACCGGTATCCCCTATTTATGATCTCTAAAATAATGATGGCCAATGTGATCAACAACTACGGGAGCGGGCTCAACGCTCTTGTCGACGCGGTCATTTCAGGACCCCTGTCCAAGCTGGATGACGTAGTTGCGACCATCGAATCCATACCCGATGACGTGGAGATTGCCATTCCTGTGGACCTCGCGGAGGCGTACGGAGACCTGGACGAGCAAGGCCGGACGATGATCGAGACCTACGGCAGGCTCAACTCCGCCTACCTGAAGTCCTTCGCGGCGCAGATCATGATCGACAAGTCCTTCATGCAGATGCTCTCCGCCTATGACCTCAGCTACAACATGGATGCGCTCAAGCCCCTCATGAAGGAATACCGCGAGTGGGATGCGACTCGGGGCGACTCCGTCCTCGCGGCCCAATACGATACCAACACCAACGGTGTCGCGGACGCGCTGGAATCCTTCTTCACGAACGCCGAAAGTCCGTTCAAGACTACGCTCACCATCAGGGATACGGCCCGTCTAGCGGATGCGAGAGCTTCCATGAAAAAGGCACTTGGCCTTGTCCAGGATGCGATCGATGCCGAATACGACAGGCTCGGGGAGCTAGCGGATAGCCTGCCGCCCTTCGTTCCCGGTACGGACGAATATGGTGATCCCCTGATCACCAAGGCAGAGGCGACCCAGCTGCAAAACGCCTTCACGAACGTCAAGGCGCTCTTCGCCTTGGTCGAGGATTCACTGGGTACCGATGCTGTCGTCTCCATCCCCGGTGCCCTTTTTGAAGACCCGACCCTGCTTTTGGACCCCGCCTTTGATTGGACGGCTGAGGGGATAGGCATGAGACCGGCCAGCCTCTTCGACACCAAAACGATCGGCACCCAGACGGTCGGCGCTTTCTCGCCTCTCAACGCCTTCAAGACGGACGCCGCCGGCAATTTCCTGGTCCGCGTTTCCTACTCAGCGGATCTCTGGGATCCTGAGGAAGACAATTATGAAATTCCGATGGGCGATTTCGAAGATCCGGCATCCGCGGCGAGCCGTTCGATGTTCGATGTCCTTCTGGAAAACGTCATTGCCCAGGATTTCTATGACGGGGATTTGGGTAGGACGGTGAATTTCGGCGGTTTCGATATGGAAATGTCGGTGCCGGTCAGCACGGACTATCTGGCCTGGCTCGGTTTTAATGCAGGTTTATATACCGAACCGGATGCCCCTTTCGCCGATTTGGCGCTCCCCTTCGGCGGACCTTGGGTCGGACGCGAGTACGATCGTGTTCCGGAAACCGGAAATCATGTATTCAACGAGACTGCGACAGTGGCGAACGCAGAGGCCGTGTGGACGATGATAGGCCTCGGGGTACAGTGGCTCTCGGAATAACCCAATAGCGTAGGGAGCTTACCGGCTTCCTGTACGGCCCGGGGCGGCTTGCCGTCCCGGGCTTTTTCATGTATCGGGTAAGGATGAGAAACGTCCCCAATTTCGTTGCCGGCCTCTTTTTTGCATTGCTTTCGGTCGGCACCGCTCCTGCCCAGTCCTCCGACGCGCTGGCGGCGCTCCGGACTGCGAGCCTCTTCGGGGACTCGCGCTACCTTACCATCAAGATGACCATGTCCATCGTGGAGGGAGGCGGGGCGAAGGAAAGAGCGCTCTCCATAAAATCTTCCCGCGTCGATGGCTCGGACAAGACGCTCGCGGCAGTGGTGTCGCCGGCCTTCCTGAACAAACTCGCATTCCTCCGCGTGAAGGACGGAGAGGGCACGCGGCAATGGCTGCGGACATCCAACGGGGTCAAGCGCATCGCGGAAGGGAACCGGAACGAGCGCCTCTTCGGGTCGGATTTTACGGCTTCGGACTTTCTGGACGCGGCGAGCGACGCGCGGTCGGCGGAGTACGGGCAGGGCAGAGGCGAAGGCTTGGTCGTGGTGCGGGCCGACACGGCCGACGGCGATCGCGTCGTCTCGTTCGGTTCGGCGGACCGGCTGGTGCGGTCGGTGGAGTATCTGGGCAAGGACGGCCGGGTCCTCAAACGCTACCGCGTGGTGGAGCTGGAAACGCGCGACGGCAAGCCGTATCCCAAGAAGGCTATAATGGAGAACCTGCTCTCGGGCGGCTCGACGACCGTGGTCATCGATTCGATCGATGACGAGACGATGGTGAGCGATCGCGTATTCAATCCGGCTTCGCTGTGAAAAGATTTCTCGCGGCCGTCCTCGCCTTGACGGGGGCGCTTTCCGCGATGGCGGACGAGGCTTCGCTGCGCATTCCTTCATTCGCCTTCGGGGGCCAGATCGCTTCCTGGCTGGAGTTGCCCGCGCCAGCCTCGCGCGGAATGCCGGACAGCCTGGCGCCGGTATCTGGCAGGGAAAGGGCTTCCGCGCGGCTCACTATGGATTGGGAAAGCGCTTCGCTCTCTCTCGGAGCGTCAGCGGCGCTCGGACGGGACGGCGGACGTCCCGAACTCGCGGTTGACGAAGCGCTGTTGGCCGCTGCCCCTGCCGACTTCCTCACCGTCAAACTGGGCCGCTTCCGTCTGGACGATTCCGCGGCTCTCCTGCTCGGCGTCGCTGACTTCCTCTGTCCCCAGGACGTCGAGACCCTGCTTTCCGGCGACGCGGAGGAAGCCTCGCTGCCGGAGGATCTCCTGGCGGTGACCTTTCTGGCGGGCGACTTCTCGTTCCGCCTCGTCTGCGCCCCCTTCGAACCGCCTTCAGTTCTGCCCGATCCCGGTTCTCCCTGGTTTCCGGATGCGATCCTCCCGCAGAGCCTTGAGATTCTCGGGAATACCCACACCATAAGGGGCGTGGAGGTCGCGGATCCGGCTCCCGGGCAGTTTGTCTTGGACCCCGCTTTCTTGGCAGCCGTCGCGTACTCAGGCAACCGTGGAGATGTCGGCGCCTCGTTCTTCGCGGGACCGGACAGGGATGCGGCGTGGTCTTCGAATGTGCTTCTGGATTCTTTGATGCTTCCCGGAAAATTCGATGCGGAATTGTTCCGGCGGGGCGGTTATGTCAAGGGAGCATCACTTTCGGGCAGCTTGATCCTCGGCGAATGGCGCATCGCGGCGGAATCGTCATATAGGAACGGAAAGGAAGCCGATACCTCCGAATTGGACGATACGGGCGCCGCCTTGATATGGAACTACCTTCCGGAAACGATAGATGAGGCGGCCGGAGTCCTTTCCCTTTCCTGGTCGCCGGCATCCGCCCCTATTCGTGCGGTCGCGGAGATCCGCGGTAGTCGTTGGTTCGGCGCGGAAGCGGGAACCCTGCTTCCGACGCTCGGCAATACTGCGGCTTTCGCGCTTTCCTGGTCCCTTCCGATCTTCGACTCGACGATCGATGCGCTCTACCTGGTTTCCCTGACCGATAGCAGTACGGCCGCTACCCTCCGCGGAACCCTCCCTTTCGGGGCCGACGCGGAGCTTTCGATCCTGGTTCCGCTGTTTTCCGGCGATGGAGAAAGCGAGCTGGGCCGCTACGGGCAGCAACCCGTAGCCACCGTCGCGCTCAAGGCCAGATTCTAGGCGAGGTCCCCGTCTCCTCGAGGTCCGTCCCCCTCATCTTGGGATCGGCCTCCCTAATCCACCAGCTTCCGCTTTATCCGCGCCAGCGCCCACGCTCCCACCAGCGCTGTGAACATCACGCAATAAGCGGCGTCCCAGAGGTGGACGAGGCCGAAGGAAGGACCGCCCTGGACGCCGAGGCCGCGGACCAGGCGCACGACGTGGGTCAGGGGGACGGCTTCGGCCAGGGGTAGCATGTAGCGCGGCAGGCTCTCCAGGGGGAAGACGACGCCCGCGAAGAAGAACATCGGAGACAGGAAGCCGGTGAAGTAGAAGTTGAAGTTGTCCAGGTTGTCCACCACGGTGGTCACGAGGAGACTGGCCACGGCGAACATCACGCCGGTGAGGAAGCCGATCAGGGGAGAAAGCAGGATCCATCCCGGTGAGAGGGCTCCGAAGAGCAGGCAGACGATGAGCACGCAGGCGGAGAAGACCGCTCCCTTGGTGCCGCACCAGAGGATCTCGCCGACCATGAGGTCGTCGGCGGAGACGGGCGCGCCGAGCATGCCGTCGTAGACCTTGTCGAATTCCATACGGATGTAAGTGCCATAGCTCATCTCGAAGGCGGCCGTGTACATGGACGAGGTCACGAGGAGCCCCGCGGCCAGGAAGGAGACGTAGGACACACCGCCGATGGCGGGTACGAAGGCGCCGAGGCCCAGGCCGATGCCCCCGAGGAAGATGAGCGGCTCAAGGAAGGGCGGCAGGGCGTTCGAGAAAAGCGTCTTGGTATAGACGCGCATGTGCCGGTACCATACGGCCCCGATGCGCGAGGTCCATGGAGCGACGCGGTGCGCGGCTTTCGCGGTGTTATTCATCGATTTTTCTCCCGGTCGCGGTCAGGAAGAGGTCTTCCAGGTTGGTCCTGCGGGTGATGAACGAGCCGGCAGGCAGGCCTGCGGCGACGGACGCCAGGTCCGATTCTTCGTTCGAATAGAGGATCGCGCGCGCCTCCGACCGCTCCCTGCGCGCCCTGCCGGCCTCTTCCAGCTCGCGGAAGGTCGCCGCGGCGGGCGACGTATGGTCTTCCATCAATTCGGGCCGGTACAGTTCCAGCACGAAGCGTTCGATCTTTTCCTCCAGCAGACGGTGCGGGTGGCCGGAAAGGGCGATCTTGCCCTTGTCCATGATCAGGATCTGGTCGGCCAGTTGCCAGGCTTCGTCCATGTAATGTGTCGTGAGCAGCACGGTCACGCCCGTTTTCATGAGCGAGCGGATCTTGTCCCATATGTGGTGGCGCGCCTGGGGATCAAGGCCGGTGGTGGGTTCGTCCAGGATGAGCAGCTCCGGATCGGCCAGCAGGGCCCGCGCGATCACGAGCCGCCTTTTCATGCCGCCCGAAAGCTCGCGCACGCGGCTGCGGGCCTTCTCGGAGAGCTCCATGAACTCCAGGAGCTCCGCGATGCGCCGGCGCGCCGCCGCGGGGGCTAGGCCGTAAAGCTTGGAAAATACGTAGAGGTTCCGTTCCACGTCCAGCTGTTCGTCCAGGCTGTTGTCCTGGGGCACGAGTCCCATGCGGCATTTGGCGTCCAATTCCCGTGCGGGGATGGGGAAGCCGAGTACCTCCACCCTGGTTTCGGGCGACGGATCATAGCGCGCCTTGCCGTACAGGGTCTTGATCGTGGTCGTCTTGCCGGCGCCGTTCGGGCCGAGGAAGGCGGAGCAGGTACCGCGCCCCACCGTGAAGGAAAGGTCGTCGACAGCCTTCAGCGCGCCGAAGCTTTTGGAAAGATGCTCGACGCGGATCACCGTTTCGTTCGTAGCCATGGATCGAAGATACGGCGAAGCGGGGCGGCGCAGCAAGGGAATGTTCGCTTATAAACGAGGTAGACGGACCCCCGGCCTGGACACCCGGTCCGGGCCGGGGCGGGCGACCGATTTATGCGAACAGTGCGGCCAGCGAGGCTGCCCACTCCCGGGTAACCCCGTGGTCCCGTGCGTCCAGGGGCGCGTCCTTCGGTTTCCCGAAGAGGATGCGGGCGAAGCCGGGTAGGGGGCCGGGAAGCCTGCCGCCGAGTACGACCGATGCGGAGGCTCCCGCGGTCGCGGCCGCCATGGCCAGTTTTTTTTCGATAGCTTTCCGCCACATCGTCCGGCCGCCGAAATACAGGTAGGAAACGAAAAACACAGCGACTCTCGTACCCGCGAGCCCGGATTTCCGCGAAGCGACGAAGGAAGCCGCTTCCGGCAACCAGTCCATCCCGTTGACCGGCGCGCCGATCACCACTCCGTCCCATCCGTCCAGGGAAGCCACCTGGGCCATCGGCTTGACTTCGACCTGGAAGCCCCGCTCCTCAAGCGTCGACGCGATCTCCCTCGCGGTTTCCTCGGTGGTTCCCGTCTTGGTGGCGTACGCGATCAAAATGGTTTTCATGGTTTTCTCCTCAATAGCCCAGTCTTTTATCCACGACATTGCGCAGGTCTTCCCCGCGTCCGTAGCGGCCCAGGTTGTCCAGGAAGATCTCCAGGACCATCTCGTCGTAGTGCGGATGAAAGCCGGAGTAATGGCTGGTCAGGATGAGGTTCGGCAGTTCCCACAGGGGAGAAGCGGGCGGCAGGGGCTCCGTTGCGGTGACGTCCAGCAGGGCTCCGGCTATCGTCCCCGATTTCAGCGCGTCCGCGAGCGCGTCCTCGTCGACGGAGCCGCCCCTGCCCATGTTGGCGAAAAGCGCTTCGCGCTTCATCCGCGCGAAGAAAACCGCATCGTAGAAATTGCGGGTCTCCGGGGTCAGGGGCAGGATGTTCACGACGACGTCGGCCTCGGCGAGGGCGGAGGAAAGGTCGGCCAGGGCGATCACGCGGGGACCGGAAGCGGTGACGGCCGCAGCCGCGGAGGCCGCAGCCGCGGAGGCCGCAGCCGCGGAGGCCGCAGCCGCGGAGGCCGCAGCCGCGGAACCCGCGGTCCGGCGGACGCCGATCACGTGCATGCCGAACGCTTCGGCCGCGCGGCCGAAGCGTTCCCCGATGGTTCCGTAGCCGAGGATCAGCATCGTCTTGCCGGCGAGGGTCGACATCTCCGAATGCTTGAAATCCGCCCATTCCCGCCTGGACTGGGCGGCGAAGGCGCGGGGGAATTTCCGGTTCCAGGCGAACAGGAGGCCGAAGAGGTGCTCGGTCATCTGCTCCCCGTGCACGCCCGAGGCGCTCGTCAGCAAGAAGGGAAGTTCCTTGGTTTCGGGCATCTTCTGTAGCCAGTCGGTGCCCGCGTACCAGGCTTGGAACCATTTAAGACGCGGCGCGGCCGCCAGCAGGCTCGCGGGAAAGTCGCCCGCGACTATTTCCGCCCGGTCCAGGGCGGATTCGATTTCCGCCTTGCCCGAGCGCACGAGGACCTCCCGTCCACCGCCCGCCGCGCGTATCCTGTCCACCGCTCCCGGCGGGATTCGGGAGGCTTCAAGAGCCAGAATGATCGTATTGCCGGATTCCATGCCCCATTCTAGCATGGGGAAGCGCGTGGCGCGAGAGTGGCGCGAGCGTGACGCAAGCCGATCCCCATTCTGGACAGCCGCCGCCGTGCCGGGCTACGATCCGCGGGTGCAAACCATAATATTCTGGATCTCCAAATTGCTGCGCCCCGTGCTCGCGTCGCCGCTGTTCCTGACCCTGCTCGCCGCGGTCGCGGCCTTGCTGGCGCTCAAGCCGGAGAAGCGCCGGATGCGCGCGCTGAGGGCCGTCGCGCTCGCCGCCTGCCTCGCCCTCGCCCTCATATCCGTTCCGGCGGTCGCCAGCGGCCTCGCGCGGCTCTGGGAAACGGAACGGGGAAACGCGCAGGAACTCGCGGCGGCCGGCCCCTTCGACGTGATCGTGGTCCTCGGCGGCTCCACCAAGCCGGCGGCTTCGATCGCCGGACATATCGAACTGAACGATGCTATGGAGCGGCTCATCGCCGCCGCCCTTCTGTACCGCGCGCGCATCGCGCCGATCATCCTGTTCACGGGCGGTTCGGGGGACATCTCCCATCCGGACGACAAGGAAGCCCCCCTGGCCGCCGAGTTGCTGAAGCTCATGGGCGTGCCGCGGGAAGCCATCCTGCTGGAAGCGGAATCCCGCAATACGCACGAGAACGCGACGCTCTCCAAGCCCCTGCTGGATTCGATCGGCGCGTCCCGGATCGTTCTCGTCACCTCCGCCTGGCACATGCGGCGTTCGGCCGGGATCTTCGGGAAAGCCGGTTACGATTTTGTCCCGTACGCGGCGGACAGCCTTGTCGACCCCTTCTCATTCCCCGCCGACCTGTTCCCCGATGCCGGCGCCTTGGACCGGAGTACCCGCATCTTTCGGGAGCTCGCCGGAGTCGTCGCCTACCGGTTGCTCGGCAGGCTCTAGCGTGGGCTCCGGGACTGGCTCCGTTCCTGGTTCCGCTCCTGGTTCGGGTTGAAGCTCAGCGGCCGGCGGCGGGTCGCCGAAACGTTTGAGCAGGTACGCGTAGCGGCCCCGCAGGATTCCGTTGCGGCCGAAGTCGTACGGACCGTAGCGTATGGGCGAAGAGAGGATGGTCACGAGCCTGATCGCCTCGTCGCGCTCCAGGGCCGCCGCGCCCCTCTTGAAGTGCCGCCGCGAGGCGGCTTCGATCCCGAATACCCCCCGTCCCCATTCGGCATAGTTGAAATACAGCTCCAGGATGCGGTCCTTCCCGAGTATCGCCTCCATCTCGAGGGCGATGATCGCCTCCAGGTACTTGCGGAGATAGCTCTTCTCCGGCACGAGGAAGATGGTCCGCGCGGTCTGCATGGTGATGGTGCTGCCGCCGTAGATCGGCTCCCCGAAGGACTTGTTGAGCAGGTACGCGTTCTTCATCGCGGCGAGGAGTATGCCGTGGTGCTCGTAGAAGCTGCCGTCCTCCACCCTGACCGTCATCGTCCGGATGGACTTGGGGATGCGCGCAAGCGGCATGAAGCGGGGCTGGACGATTTCCCAACCGTAGGCCCATTTCCGGTACAGCATGAGGGTCGTCGCGGCCGGATTCGTCGTCCTGAACAGGATCAGGACGAGGGAGGTCGAAAGCATGAAGGCCAGATGGACGAAGAGGAGCGCGGCGAATATCAGGCGGACGAAGCGGACTGGCGCGGCCCGTACGCGATACGGGCCCCGACGGCCGAAGATGGAGGCGCGGATCGACAACCGTGCCGCGGAAGACGCCGCATAGGCGAAACTTTCCTGGTCAAGCAGGATGTCGGGGGCGGGCTTGCGGGAGCGGCTCATGTAGACGCTCATCATACCGATCCGCGCCGCTTCGCGGAAGTGCAGTTTTATCCCTTTCCTGTCGATATTCCATCTATGGCAGATACACCGAAATCCTCTCCGAGTCCGGTCCTCCTCGTTTCCGTGGCCGTCGTATCGGCTATCGCCGGCGCCGCGTCCGCGCTCGCCTTCGGCTGGATCGGAGGCATCGCTGCCTCGATCGCGGCGGGAGTCGCCGCCTGGGTCCTTTTCGCGTCCCGGAAGAAGTTCCCGGCCTCCTCCGCGCCGGAAACCGCCGCTCCGGGCGCGCCCGCGGCCGTGCCCGAATCCGTCCCGACGGAAATTTCAGCCGACCGGATCGATCCCCTGACAGGGCTCGCGAACGAGAACGGCCTGGCGGCCTGGTTCGCCGAGCGGGGGGCCCGACTCGCGGCCGACGGCAAGGGCCTCATCGTCCTCGTCGCCCGCCTTGACGATTTCGACCAGGTCGTGGCCAGGCGGGGCCGGACCATAGCCGACGAAGTCCTGAAAGAGGTGGCTGCCCGCGTGGCCGCCGTGGCCGGTTCCGAAGGCATCGCAGCCCGTACCGGCGGCGACGAGTTCGCCTCCGTGGTCGCCGTGGTCCCGGCCCGGGCGGATGCGCTCGCGTCGGAACGGGCTGGCCACCTGATCGAGCTCATCGGCCGGCCGGTCGAGCATCCGGCGGGTTCGATCTGGCTGGGCGGATCGGTCGGGGCAGCCTACGGATCGCCCTTGAAAGGACCCGAGACGCTCGCCCGCGCACGGACGGCGCTGGCTCAGGCGATGCGGCAAGGCCGCGGGCAGTTCGTCGTCGCGAAAGCCGAATGAAGAAGCGAAAGGCGAAAATGTAGAGATTTGCTCCGGGGACAAGCGCTCGTTATACTGGAGGATATCCTGAAAAGTGGAGTATCACCGGTATGCGCCTCCGTTTCCGCACACGCCTCGCGCTCATCCTCTGCGCCTCGATCGTTCCCTTCGTCGCCATCGGAATGGCGGGCGTATCCCTGCTTGTCTTCCGCGATTTCCGCGCCTACGAGTCCGGCCGCTACGGCGAGACGGCGCGCGCGAACGCCGCACTGCTATCAGGCGACCTGATCCGTGCCGTCGAGTCCAGCCGGGATCTCCAGGCGGTGGTCGAAGAGCTCAAGCGCCTCGGCAGAACCGACCGGACCTTCCTGCCCGCCCTTTTTGAGCGCTTCCTCTCGGACCGGCCGGAAATCCAGGCTGTATGGGCCAATTTCGAGCCGAACGCCTGGGACGGGCGGGACCGGGAATTCATCGGGGCCGAAGGCTACGACGAAGTTTCGGGACGCTTCGCCCCCTGGTTCTACCGCGATGCGGACAAGGTCATAGTCGGCGAGCTGCTGGCTTGGGAAGACGCCGCCTACCAGGAAGACTATTACGCCCTGCCGAAGGAACGCGGCTCCCTGGTGGTGCTGGAACCCTACGAGGATGATGACGACCAGGGCACGCTCATGACCTCGGCCGCCGCCCCGCTCACGGATTCAGGCGGCGCATTCTTCGGCGTCGCGGGACTGGATATTTCGCTGACCGCGATAGAGAAGCGCATCGCCGAACTCAAGATCGGCCGTGCCGGCTGGGCCTGCCTCGTTTCGACGGGAGGCATGGTCGTGGCGCATACCGATCCCGAGAAGAAGCTGACGGTTTTTGCCGAGGTCGAGGATAACAAGTCCCTTGTCGTATCCGCGCCCGTGGAGATCGGGGGAGTCGAATCCTGGCGCTTCGTGGCCGCCGTCCCCTTCTCCGAGATCGACGAGCCGGCCATCGGTCTTCTCTGGTGGATGATCGCGGCGACAGTCGTCATCATGGTCGTCATCGCGGGTTCCGCGGCGTTCATCGCCCACTCTATCGCCAAACCCATCGGCGCGGTCTCCTCCTCGCTCGAGCTGCTGTCCGACGGCGATTTCACCGTGGAAATCCCCTCTTTTTCCAATGACGAGATCGGCGCGCTCGCCCGAAGCTTCAACGAACTCGCCGATGCCCTGTCCCGTTCCTTCGCCTCCGTGCGCTCGTCCGTATCGGGGATCGACGAAACGGGCGTGTCCCTCGCCACGGCCATGGCCGCGGCCCGAGCGGCCGTCGCCGCCATCGCGGAGCGCATCACCGAAGCCCGGTCGTCCTTTGACTTGCAGGATAGGAACCTCGATTCTTCCGCCGTCGCGATTCGGCAGGTGTTGGAAGCCGTCAACGCCCTGGAAGGGCTGACCGCCGAACAGGAGAAGGCGATCGACCGATCGATGGCCAAGATCGGGGAAATGGTCGGCAACGTCGCGCATTCCTCCGAGGCCTTGAACGAACTGGGCGCCCTCATCGACGAACTCTCCTCCTCCTCGGGCGCGGGCATGGAACGGGTGGACCGCCTCCGGTATCGCGCGGAAGAAGCCGCCAGGCAGGCCGAAAACCTGGGCGAGGCGAACGAGGCCGTCGCTTCCATCGCGGAAAGCACCAACATGCTGGCCATGAACGCCGCCATCGAGGCCGCGCATGCGGGAGAGGCCGGAAAGGGCTTTGCGGTGGTGGCCTCCGAAATAGGCAAGCTAGCCGAATCTTCCGCCGATCGCACCGAGGAGATCGCCGCCGCCCTGGATGCCGTCCGCGTAGGCGTCCGCTCCATGCGCGACGAAGCCGAAGGGACCATGAACGCCTTCGACGATGTCAAGAAGCAGCTGCAGGCCGTCGCGGCGCTGGAAACCGCGATACGCACGACCATGGAAAAGCAGCGCAGGGAAGGCGAAATGGCTTCCTCCGATCTGGACGCGATGACGGAACTCGGGCGCCGCGTCCGCCGGGATTCCGCCGAGATCCGGATTTCCGGTTCGAGCATTTCCCAGTCCCTGGAAGCTTTACTCGAATCCGGAAGCAAGCTCGGCCGGGTGATCAACGGGATCGAAGAAGAAATGGAACGGATCCGCGAAGGCACGTCGGTCGTCGCGGAGGCCATCGCGGAAAACGGAAAGGCTACCCGCAAGGCCACCGACAGTCTGGACGGCTACAAGACGCGGGCGAATGAATGCTGAGCGAACAGGGCGTCCCGCCCTGGGTCCGGCTGAGGACCCTCCTGGACCTCGAAGGCCGGAGCGCCGCTGACGGGGAAACCGCGGCCGCGCGGGAGGCGACGCTCGCCGATCCCCGCGTCCGCCAGCTGCTCGCCGATGTCACGCGCTGGCCGGGCACGGTGCTGAACAGCCACCGCAGCGCCTCCCAAAGCTTCCATACACTGGAATTCCTCTCCGAATTGCTCGCGGGCAGCGGTCCCCCGCCCGCCGAGGTCGGGATCGCCCTGGACCGGATACTTGAAAGCATGGGCGCCGATGGGATCCCGCGGCTCCCCATGACGTACTCCGCGACACACGGCGGTCCGGGCGTTGAAATGAACGCCTGGGCGCTCTGCGACGCGCCGACCCTCCTCCTGTCCCTCGTCCGCTTCGGCCGCGGCGCCGATCCGCGGGTCTGCGCCGGAATCCGCGCCCTTTCCGCCTTGATCCGTGATAACGGGTGGCCCTGCGCGGTCAGTCCCGAACTTTCCTTCCGGGGCCCAGGCCGCAAGGACGATCCCTGCCCCTACGCGACCCTCATCATGCTCAGGCTGCTCGCCGCTAGCGGCGCATGCGGCGCATGCGGCGGGGAAGCCGCCGCGGCCGCGTCCGCCGCGGCAACTGCCGCGGGCGCGGAATCCCTCCTTGACTGTTGGGCGCGCAGCCGCGAGCGGAGTCCCTACCTCTTCAGGATGGGCACGGATTTCCGCAAACTGAAGGCGCCCTTCCTCTGGTACGACATCCTCCACGTCGCTGAGGTCCTCTCCCTCTTCCCCGCCGTCCGTCTCGACAGCCGGTTCCTGGAAATGGTCGGACTCATCCGCTCCAGGCGGACTGCGGACGGCTCCTACCTGGCCGAATCCGTCTACGCGCCCTACAAGGAATGGGATTTCGGCCAGAAAAAGGCGCCTTCGCCCTGGATCGGCTTCCTCGTCCGGCGTCTGGAAAAGAGGCTTGTCAGCTGAAGCACCGTGAACGCCCCCGCCGTATCAATCATGCCGGAATACGTTATAATGGGAGGCATGGCGAAGATGGGAGAACCCGCACGCGTACTTGATGAGCGCTTCACGTACCGCGATTACCTGACCTGGCCCGACGACGAGCGCTGGGAGTTGATAGACGGGGTGGCGTACGAGATGTCCCCGTCACCGAGCTGGAAGCATCAGGGTCTCTTGCTCGAGCTCGGACATCAGCTGAAAAATCATCTTGAAGGAAAACCCTGCCGCGTATTCATCGCGCCCCTGGACGTACTCCTGTTCGCGCCGGATCAGGGTTCCGACGCGAAGGACGAGGATATCGATACGGTAGTCCAGCCGGACGCGCTGGTCATCTGCGACAAGGGAAAACTGGGGAAACGGGAGATCCGGGGCGCGCCCGACATCGCGGTGGAGATACTGTCGCCGTATTCGTGGGCCCGCGACACCAGGATCAAACTTGCTGCCTACGAAAAACGGGGTGTGAAGGAATACTGGATCGTGGATCCGGGTAACCGGGTGGTCAATATTTTCAAACGTCCGGACGCGAAGGGTTTCGGTCCCGCCGAATCGGTCGTACTGGATGCCGATGGCGTCACCGGCTCCTTCTCCAGCGCCGTTCTGCCCGACTTTCAGCTCGACTTCCGTGCCCTTTTCGCCGCCGCTGAGCTATAATCGAACAATGACTGGAAAAGAACGAGTCCGGGCGTCCCTCGCCCACGAAGAAGCGGATCGGGTGCCCCTGGTGGTCGGAATCACCAACGCGACGGGCATCAAGATGAAAGCCTACCGGGAGCTCAAGAAGCTCGTCGGCGTACAGGCGCCGGACCGCTGGATCTACGACTGGCCCGAGCTCGGCACGGCGCTGCCGGACGAAGAGGTCCTTGAACGCCTGGGCGCCGACGCGCGGGGCGTGCTGGACCTCTACCCGGCTTCCGTGTACGAGCGCGTGAAGGCGCGCGATCCCCATTCGCCCTTCGTGGACGACTGGGGCACCGGGCAACGCGAGATCGAGGAGGGGCGCTGGTATCCGGGCATCCACCCGATGGCGAACGCGGTGACCTTGGACGAAATTGAACGCTACCCTTGGCCCGACATGGACGATCCGAGCCGTGTCGCGCACGTGGCCGCCGAGGCGCGGGCCCTGAAGGCATCGGGCAGGTACGCCGTCCTCGGCTGTCCCTGGCTGCTCTTCCCCTTCGAACGGGCCCAGGCGATGCAGGGCCTGGACCGCTTCCTTGAGAACATGCTCACCGAACGGGAATTCGCCGAAGCCCTGCTGTGGAAGATCGAAGGGCTCTGCGAACGGCTGATGGGCCATTTCCTGGACGCGGCGGGCGACAGCCTGGACATCATCAAGATCGGCGACGACCTGGGCACCCAGGAAAGCCTGATGATCTCCCCCGCGACCTACCGCGAAATCCTGAAGCCCGTGCACGCCGCCCTGATCGAATTCATCAAGACGCGGACCAAGGCCAAGGTCTTCTTCCATTCGGACGGCGACGTCTTCGACCTCATCCCCGATCTGATCGAGATCGGCGTCGATATCCTGAATCCCGTCCAGTCGGGCGCAGGCCGTATGTCCGACCTGGCGCGCCTGAAAAAGACTTACGGGAAGGACCTCGTGTTCTGCGGGGCCATGGATACCCAGCGCATCCTCCCCTACGGGACGACCGAAGAGGTGCGCGCCGAGGTGAAGCGGGTCTGCAGCCTGCTCGGTCCCGGGGGCGGCTTCATGCTGAGCGCCGTCCACACGATCATGGACGAAGTCCCCGCGGCCAACATCCTGGCGATGGCGGACGCGGTCCAGGAGTATGGACGGTACCCGATAAGCACCTGACGCAGGAACTTCGCGAATAGCCGGATGCGATCCTCCTCTTTCTGTTTTATAGGTGCTCACCGCATGCCGATTGGCAGTCACCAAGGCGATGGAAAAGGCGTTCCGCGATCTCTCTCCGGGACTTATGAGGGAGTCGGGACGTCCGCTACCCCCGTTTCAATCGGGAAGCTCATCGCCATCGGAACGGTGACCGGGGAGATCGTATTGGTGAACCCGAAGGGGGAATAGCGAATCTGTATGTCGTGTACAAATATGCGATAGAATTGCATATTTGTACACATTCGGTTACAATTGCATCATGATTCCGCGTGAACTGCAAGAGACCCTCGTTCGATGGGCTGGACAGTATCCGGCGATCACCCTGATCGGGCCGCGCCAGAGCGGAAAAACCACGCTGGCGAAATCGGCGTTTCCCGATAAACGGTATGTCAATCTGGAGGATGCCCAGGAACGCGTCTTCGCGGAATCCGATCCGAGGGGGTTCCTGAGCCGTTTTCCGGACGGCGCCATTATCGACGAGATCCAGAATGCGCCCGGGCTTCTTTCCCAGGTGCAGACGGAAATCGACGCCGGGCGGGGAGATGGGCGATTCATCCTAACCGGAAGCAACCAGGCTTCCTTGCGGGCCGGCATCAGCCAGACTTTGGCCGGACGGACGGCGATCGGACAACTCTATCCTTTCACGCTATCCGAACTGGAAGGATTCTTTCCAACGCGGGACGTTAATTCGCTGTTGAATTCCGGATTCTATCCCCGCATCTGGGACAAAGCCCTTGATCCTGCGGAAGCCTTGGCTTTCTACGCGGCTACGTATATAGAGCGCGATCTGCGCTCCGTTCAAGCCATCCAGGATATCGGCCGATTCCAGAAGTTCATGATGCTGTGCGCTGGGCGCGTGGGACAGTTGCTCAATATGGCCTCCCTCGCCGCGGACGCCGGAGTGAGTCCGAATACCGTCAAGGACTGGATATCGAAACTGGAGGAAGGCTTCATCGTGTTCCTGTTGCAGCCCTGGCACGAGAATATCGGGAAGCGTCTCGTCAAGGCTCCGAAATTATATTTTTGGGATGTCGGATTGGCTTCCTGGTTCCTGGGCAACCGCAGTCCCGTCCATGTGGCCGCGCATCCCTTGCGCGGTTCCCTCTTCGAAAACTTGGTCATCGCCGATACCTTGAAACGGGAACGCCACCGATCCGGTCAGCGGGGATTTTACTTCTTCAGGGATAATCATGGATTGGAGGTGGATTTAATGATAAGCGATGGGCCTTCGATTGATCTTGTGGAGATAAAAAGCGGAGAAACCGCGCATCCCGATCTGTGGCGCCGGCTTCCCTTCGTTCGCAAAGCCATCGATCGTCCCGGGAACGATATCGTCGTGTACGGCGGGGACGGCGCCTGGGAGACGCGGGGCGTTCATGTCTGCGGGTGGAAAGAGCGGCTCACCGACTGAGATGAAGGCCGGGGCGGTTTCGTAAAGGGCAAGCGCGGCGCCCCGGCCCTTCGGATTGGCTTGTTCCTTATCCCTTCAGCTCCCGCAGGCATGCCACAACCAGAGCATGGTCGTCCTCCTGCGGGAGCCCGGAAACCGTCGCGCAGGCCACGAGGCCCGCGCCGCGCACGCGGATGGGGAAGGCCCCGCCGAAGGCCGAGAATTCCATTGAACTCACATAGTGCTTTTCTTCGATCGTCTTTCCTGACAGGGCCAGGGCGATTCCGACCGCGAAGGAACTCTTCTCCATACGGAAACAGACGTTCGCCTTGCGGCGTATCCATTCGTCGTTGTCGCCCGCCGCGCCGGGAAGCGAGGCATGGAAAAGGATGCGGCCCGGACGGCGGATGTCGACGGCGACGGGCGCCCCGCGTGCCCGGGCTTCTTTCGCCAGCAGGTTGCCGAGCTTCCAGGCGTCGTCCTCGTCGAACTTTTCCAGCACGAGTTCCGCCTCTTCAGCGGCGATACGATCAAGCAGGTCTTTGGTTGGCGTCATGAGCTGATTATAGCATGTTATACTTTTCCGATGAGCCAGTTCGAACGGATCGCCTACCTGGACCGGGCCATGAGGGAAGGGGGCGGAGCCAGGACCGCCGAAGTAGCCGCCCGTTTCGAGGTGGACGCGCGCACCGTCAAACGCGACATCGAGTACCTCCGCGACCGCGTGGGCGCCCCCATCGAATGGGACGCCGCGCTGCGCGCCTACCGCTACACGAAAAAATTCGATGACTTGCGCTTCGCCGACGAAAAGGCCCTCATCGTCCACGCCCTGCTCCGCGGCTTCCTCAGCAACGAGCACTACGTGCCCCTGCTCTCCCTGGAGCTTCTGGACGAAGTGTCGCGCCGCGTTTCCCGCGACTACCGCCGGGTCGCCGACCGGGTGCGCTACCTCACCCCCGTCTCCGAGGAAGTTGCCCTGGAGCACTTCACCATCGTGGTGCAGGCCATGGCCCTCGGCCTGGAGCTGGACCTCGAATACAGCGACAGAGGGGGCGCCAAGAGCGTACGGGCCGTGGAAGCCGAACGGCTGGTCAACTATTCCGGCCGCTGGTACCTGCTGGCCTGGGACCTCCGCAAGGCCGACTTCCGCACCTTCCACCTCTCCCGCATAGAAGCCGCCTCCCTCTCCCGCCGCAAGGCAGCCTCCCGCGCCGACGAGGCGAGCGCCCATTCCCGCGACCAGGCCGCGGAAGCCTACCTGCAGGGCGGCTTCGGCATCTTCAAGGGCGGAACCCTCACCCAAGCCGCCATCCGCATCACCGGCCGCGCCGCCCCCCTCGTGGCCCGCCAGACTTGGCACCCCTCCCAGACCATCGTGGAGGGCGTTTCCGCCTCCGGGGAGCCCTTCTCCGAACTCCGCCTCCCCGTGGCCGACTGGACCGAGCTACTCGGCAAAGTCCTCTCCTTTGGCCCCAACGCCGAAGCCCTGTCCCCGCCCGCCTTCCGAAAAGAATGGAAAGCCGCGATCAAGGCGATGGGGGAGCTCGCGGGGAGGGGGAGCACGTCCATTCCATAACGGGAATCGCGCGGGTCCCTCTCCATGCTCGGGCGGGGGAAACCGCTGCCGAGCTCGGGTCCCTCGGCCTGCAGCCGAGTCCGATAGGAAATGATTTTTAGCGCGGCCCGTCGGCCGCGCGGCGGAATCGTCCGATATATCCAAAAATCTGGAAAAATTGTTATCGCATTTCGTAGATCGGACATTGACCGGCGGACTGCGGCTCGCTCGTTCGCGGTTTTCCCCGCCCGAATCGGAAATTGTGAATCGCGCGCTTCCCGACTCCAACGGCAGGATCCAACCTGGGCTGACGCGGCTCCCCCTACCTCCGGCCTCCTCGCCGGCGGCCTCGCGCCGCGGTAGCGGTGCGAGGCAAGGATGCCGAGCCCGGGAAAGGCAAGCGGAATCGTTTGCGATTCCGCATCGGCATGGATGCCGCCGGTACCCCCTCGTCGGTTTCTCGCGGGAAGGGAGAAACCGGTGCTGCGACCCAGCCCAGCCCGACCCAGCCCAGCCCGACCCAGCACTCCGTGTCTGTATCCGCCACGCAACAACTTGACTTCTTGGAGATTTAGCTTGACATCCAGATCCGAGACGATAAAATAGAATGAAAAATTATCCGTATTTCAATATCGAAGAAGATCTTTAAAAAGTTGGAGTTGCGCATGTCGAAAGGCGAGGCTCCTTTGACCTTTCTGGATATGTTTTCCGGCACTCTATCGCCGTACAAAAACAGGAAACTGCGTTTCAACACCTCACAATCCCTCATTTCGGAAACAATGGCCTTTTCGGGCAAGTTCGGGAGCCAAGCCTTCCTCGTATTCATTCACTCGATCCGCCCTCCGCTTCGCGGACGGAATACGCAATCAGCCTACCGTCTCCCGATTACCGCTTCCCTAAGGCGTCCGCATTCGGTTTCTCCCGAGACGTCCTGGGTGAACGAATTCGTCACTTCGTTCGATTCGGAAGTCGTCTTGATATCTTCCATGTTGTACCAGTTGCCCGGCTGCGTCAGGACGGAGCTGGTAGACGATCTTTTTTCTTTCTGCCACACGCCCGATTGAATCACGCCTATAATGCCGAGGATAGGGGTACGGTATGCCAAAGCGTAAATCGTTATTGTTGCGTTTCCTGATCCTTGCAGTTCTCCTTTTCCCCCAGGCTATTTCGTCGGCCGAACGGACAACGCGGGAATATAAGATTTTCATCGTTGTGGACACGGTCGACGATTGGTCCGTCAAAATCATGGACGGGTTCAAGGAATCGATGGATAAATTCGTGTCGTCGAAAGGGGCGAAAGCCGCGTATACGACATTCGATACAAAGGTGAATCCCGAGAGAATTCCTCCGATCATCGACGCGATCCGGATGGGCGATCCCGACCTCATCTGCATGGTCAACTATCCTTCGGGCTTCGCCGATTCCGTCATCACGAAAAAACTGACGGACCCCAAATACAAATTCGTCTCCGAGAACTGCATACCCGTGGAAATCGGTCTCATTCCAAGCTGGCAAAAACCGGGAGGAAACGTGACCGGAGTCGGGGTCTTCCTCCAGCAGAACTCGCAGATCAGGCTGATGAAGAGGATCAATCCGAAGGCGAAAAAGCTGGCCGTATTCAGCTGGTCGGCCATGACCCAGATCAATGAGTGGTTTGAAAAAGAAATCGCCAGGGCGGCGAAGCAGGAGGGAGTCGAACTCGTCGAGTTCCGCAAAGTCGACAGCGAAGAGGCGGAATTCGCTTTTTTCAGGGAATACGACGCGAAATCGGACGAGTACTTCGTCATGGGAGTGATTTCCGCCTTCGTCCACGCGGACGGATCTCCGGCGAATATCACCGCGGACGAGCCTCCCTTCTTCCAGAACGGACTCAAGAAAGTGCAGGTGCTCGCCTACGATGAAACGGTAATCAGCTACGGAGCTTTGGGCGGCGCGAGCGTGGTATGGAAAGATATCGGGATCCAGCTGGCCGAGAAAGGGGTGCTCGTGCTCGAGGGGAAATCCCCGGGTGATATTCCTTGGGATTATCCGAGGATTTATAACATCATCCTCAATTTGAAAACAGCGCAGAAAATAGGAGTTAAAATTCCGCAAGACGTGATCGGAGCCGCGTACAGGGTGTACACGGATTATGCGGGAAATTACGTGGGGCGTTGAATCGGACAGGACCCGAACCAGGTGGACATCGTGTTTGGAGCACCAAGTGCGGTTTGCGATAACGGGATTGGACGAGGGTGCGGAGCGGATAGTCCGAGATTTCGATTCATACGGACGCTAAGCGGCGGGGCGACGCTGATGGTGATGCGCGCGGACGGGAAGAAGTACCTCGTCGCGCGGTTGCTTGAACTGTGCCCCCCCCTATCGCCGAGATTGGCGCGAATGATAAACGAAGCGAACGCCTTCTCCGGTTAATGCATGAAGATTTCCGGGAACAGGAATTCGGTCCTAACGGCGGCCGGAAGAATCCCTCCATACGGATCGGCTGCGGGAAGCTTTCGCCGCCGACGTGATCCTCGTCGCCCAGGTGCCCGGAGATGAAGCGTCGGCGAAGGGGCATGTCCGGATCATGATGGGCTTGGATAAGGACGACGAATACCTGATGGAAGCGCTGGAGAGTCAATAATGGCCAAAAGGATGTTGGGGATGCCGGCGCGGATAGCGGGATCGCTTCCCATCAAGAAGAAGTTCCTCCTGGTGTTCTTGGGAGCAGTCGGCCTGCCGATCTTACTGGCGGCCGTACTTTCGCTCAGCTTCTTCATTGATATATCGACCAAAAACGCGAGAGCCATGTTGGACGACAAACTCAAGCTCGCCGAGCTTCTTTATAAAAATCTGACGCAAATGCTCCATTCCACGGCGAACACTTTGGCCGCCGATAATCTGGTCAGGCTGGACCTACAGCTCATGCTATACGAAGCGATCGGCAACTACATCGCTTCCACCGAAGACGTTCGCGGCTCCACGTTCACGGCCATACTGGATGCGAGCGGAAGGGTCCGCGCTTGGGGTTCGAGCGTCTATCCCAACCAACCCGGCCCCGAAGCTTTGAGCTCCGAGTTGCGGTCCAGAGTCGCGGAAGGCGGACAGGCGTTTTTCGCGGCCCGTCTTTTCGAATCGGAATTCCTGGGCAAGGCACTGGGTGATTCAGGATCGATCTCCGACGGCCTTGTCCTGATCGCGGCCGTCAAGATACAGGACGACTTGGGGAGTCTCATCGGCTACGCGTTGGCCGGTTACTTGTTTTCCCAACCGAACGGCCGCACGGACGAGTACCAGGTCGATATCCGCGAGCAGTTGAATTGTCCTTACCTGATCATTGACGACGATGAGGTCTTCGTCTTCTCGGACGGCGACGCGCCTTTCCGGATTGCCGGTGCAATCGCTTCTTCTTTTCCGTTGAGGGGACCCGCTCCCAGGATAAACATCGGAGGTGATACCTTCATGATTTCATGGTTCCCGATATCCGGTCAGGGTTCCGACGCGATCGCGCGTTTCGTGATCGCGTATCCGGAAACCGACATACTCGCTGCCCGGAATCAAACCGTCTTAAATATACTGTCAATCATTCTGCTGGGTACCGTCGTCGCGACCGTCGTGGCGTTCGCCCTCGCCGGCGCGATCTCAAAAGCCATCGTTTCGGTCTCAAAAGCGGCGGTCGGGATCGCGGAAGGGCATTTCGACGTCAGGATACCGGAAGTCTCAAGCGACGAAATCGGGACACTGGCCAAGGAATTCAATTTGATGACGGCGGAGCTCCAGCGCACCCTTAACAGGCTCGAGACGGAAAAAAGGGAACACCAGGAAGCCGAATCCAGAGTCAGGGTGCTGAATGAAGCCCTTGAGGACCGGGTAGCGGAAAGAACCCAAGAATTGAACGCGGCGAATTCCGCTCTATGCAAATCCCTGGAATTCCTGAAATCGGCTCAAGCGCAGTTGGTGGAATCGGAGAAAATGGCCGCGCTCGGCACGATGGTCTCGGGTATGGCGCATGAACTGAATACGCCCCTGGGCACCAGCATCACCGCGGCATCGTTCATCGTGAACGAGACCCGGACTTTTACGTCCCGGTTCGAAAAGAATCAAATTACGAAATCGGAGTTGGGAAAGTATCTGTCCAAGGTCGGAGAAGGCGGAAGCATAATAGAATTCAACCTCCACCGGGCTGCGTCCCAAGTCCGCGTTTTCAAGCAGGTAGCCGTGGACCAGGAAACGGAAGCCCTGCGGGCACTCGGCGTGAAGGAGTTCGTGGACGACATCTTCAAGGCGTTGAGCCCAAATTTACGTACCAAGCGGATAACGATGGAAAATATTATTCCGGAAAAAATCAAGATAGAAACTTATCCAGGAGCACTCTATCAAATGATAGCCAATTTAGTCATGAATTCGTTCTTGCACGGATTCGAGAACAGGGAAGCCGGCCATATACGCATAGCGGGCCATTTAGCCGGATCGGTTTTCATGATGGAATATTCCGACGACGGTATAGGGATTTCCGAAAGCATAAAAAAGCACATCTTTGAACCGTTTTTTACGACGAAACGGGGGAAAGGCGGGACCGGCCTGGGACTTTCAATCGTTTTCAACCTCATAACCGTGAAATGTCGGGGTAAAATAGAGTGCGAATCGGTCATTGGCGGAGGGGCCCTTTTCAGGATCACCGTGCCAACAAACATTTCGGAGGGCGAGATTGGAAATATTCCCCGATAATTCAAAAATCAGCGAAGGGACCGGGGAACCGATGGTCTTTGCCGAAGATCCTCCTCAGGTGAAAGAATACTACGGCGCTCCGTGGAAAATATTGGTCGTTGACGACGATTTGGAAGTTCATAGGATGACGAAATTCGTGTTGACCGAAAAGATACTGGTCGGAAGGCCGCTGGAATTGCTTTTCGCGTCGAGCGTGCAAGAAGCCGAGGAGCTGCTCATCACTGATGAAATCGCCTGCACCCTGCTGGATGTGGTGATGGAAAAAGAAGATTCCGGCTTGACCCTCGTCAAGAAAATCAGGGATACGATGGGGAATTCGAAAATCAGGATAATCCTGCGCACGGGACAACCCGGCCGGGCTCCCGAACATTCCATCATGGAACAATATGAAATCAATGACTATAGGGAGAAGACGGAACTCACCGCGCAAAAATTGATTACCGCCGTTATGTCCGCGATCCGATCATACAGGGATATCGAAATCATCGAGAAGAGCAAGAAGTTTCTGAGGATGATCATCCATTCATCCGACAGGATCTTCGGTTTCCAGCCCTTCGCGAAATATGCGGAAGAGGCGTTGCTCCTCTTCGATTCGCTTTTACAAAAGGGCAACGATGGCGTTTTTGCCGTTGTCACCCAAACCGCGGGAAACAAGGGGAGCCCCGTATTCACGATCATCGCGGGTATCGGCGCTTACTCTCAGTTCGTCGGGATGGATGCCAAGGCGGTCCTCGACTGCGAGGCGTTCGATCTTATGAAGGCCGCCGTCGAGGGACGAAAGACGGTTTACGGCGGTATTTGCTTCGCCATGGATATCAAGGGAAGCGAGAAAAACGAGAGCGTCCTGTTCATGAAGTACCGGTCGCCCGACTACCTTTTCGAACGGGAGCTACTGGACGTTTCGCACGCGAGTATCAAATCGGCTTATACCAACCTGACTCTATACAATGAAGTCGAGAAGCTCGCGAGAGAACGCGGGGCTTTGCTCAAGGAAGTCGACCACCGGGTGAAGAACAACCTGCAGGTAATTTCCAGTCTCATCGATTTCGAGGTTTCCGACCTGGCGGCCGATTCGGAAACGCGGCTGATCAATATCCGCAACAGGATACAGAGCATGGCGGCGATCCACGATTGCTTTTATGGCTGCGAGAATATCGACATGATCGATTTCAAGGACGTGGCCCAATCGATCGTAGAAATCGTGGCCGGCAACGAACCTTGCTCCAGGAACGTAAAGCGGGATTTCGACTTCAAATCTGTCCGCCTTTCCTTTGACAAGGCCATTCCGTGCTCCTTGATTTTTGGCGAATTGGTTTTTAACGCTTTCAGGCATGCGGCGAACAGCCCGGAACGGGAAGAAATCGCGATCCGGGTAGGAGCGGCGAACGGCAGGCTTCTGATCGGGGTCAGAGCCGGTTCGGCCGCTGGAGCCGGGACGAACGATCTGGCGAGGAACGATAGCGTCAGCAATATCATCGTGCAGGCCCTCGTCTCGCAGCTCTCGGGCGATTTTCACTTCAGCGTTTCCGAAGGGATGGCCGCGGATATTTCATTGCCGTTGTGAGAGGGAGTCTTTTGCCGCCGAATTCGGAATGCCGCCGATGACCGGAATTTAGTATGGGTAATGATATCCAATAAAGGATATTTCCCGGACTAATCCCGCCGGCTCCCCTCCAACGTCGCAAGATATACGCCGGCGAGCACCGCTGCGGCGCCCAGCCATTGCACGGGCGCAAGGCGTTCGCCGAGGAAGACGAAGCCCGCGGCGACGGTGACGACGGGGATCAGGTTGACGAAGACGGTTGCCGTGGCCACGCCCAGGACTTCCAGGGCGCGGGCGTAGAACCAGTAGCCGATCGCCGAACAGAAGATGCCGAGGTAGGCGATATGCAGAAGCACGACGGGGTCGGGGCGGTTCCAGCCCGGCGCCTCCAGGGCGGCGAAGGGGAGGAAGCCGACGAAACCGAAAACCGACTGCCAGAACACGATGTAGATCCGCGAGCGGCGGGCGAATAGGGGACGGGTGAGGAAGCAGTAAAGCACCCAGCTCATGGCCGCGCCCAGCATGAACAGGTAGCCGGCGATGCTGCCGGAGATCGCGAAGGTGGCACCTGCCACGAGCCAGACTCCGGCGACCGAGAGCGCGGCCCCCGTCCAGCGGCGGAGGGCTATCCGGCGGCGGCCGTCTTTGCCGGGGAAGAGGCTTTCGGCGATCATGGTGAACACGGGAATGGTGGCGACGATGATGGAGGCCTCGGAAGCGCTGACCCGCATGACGCCGTTGTTCTCAAAGTAGAAATAGGCGGTGACGCCCGCCAGCCCCGCTCCGGCGAGATAGGGAAAGTCGCGCGGATCGAAGCGTTCCTCCGGGGCGGTGAGTTTCTTCACGATCCAGAGGAACGCGACCGCCAGGGCGAAGCGGGCGGCGCCGAGGCTCATGGGCGGCAGCACCGCCACCGAGATCTTGATGGAAATGAAAGAAAAGCCCCAGAAGATGACCGCAAGGATGATCGAAGCGAGGGCGCCGCGGCGTTGGTTCATCAGGGGATCGTATCGGGGGCGGCGGCGCTCCGCAAGATGGAACGCAACTGACGGTCGCGGACCGAGCGGTCGGCGCTCGCGATGAATTCCTCCATCCGCGGGTGACCCTCCGCGCGGTACAGCGCCGCCTGAAGGCCCATCTCCAGCCGGTCCAGTTCCTTCACCCAGCGGGCTTCCGCCGTGGAGCCCGTCTCGAATTCTTCCCAAAGCGCCGATATCGGTCCCGCCTCGGCGTGGCCGGCCAGGACGCGCTCCAGGGATGCCCGTTCCAGGCGCGACTTTTCTTCGACCGTGATCCCGTCCACGGGGGTGATGTCGCCGGCGTATACTTCCCCGAGCTCGTGCACCAGGGCCAGCATGGCCGCCTTCGTCCGGTCGAGGGGCGCGATCTCCTTCCCGCCGCCCCGCCCGGTTGAGGGAAGCGGCGCCAGAAGCGCCAGCAGGGCCACTCCGAAGCTGTGGTCAGCCACCGATTCGCAGTCGGACTCGGCCACGCCGCGCTTAAGCCAGCCCTGGCGGAACAGGCGCTTGAGCTGGAGGACCTGGAGAAAGGAGGCGAGGTCGACGTCGCCCGAGGGATGGAGGACCTGGAGGGGATTGGGACCTTTCACGCGCATGGAAGCGAGTATAGCCCGCGCCCGGCGCTGGAAGGAAGGGCGTTCCCGTGGTACAACTTCGCTGACGAGATACGATCGAATGAGGAGATCACCTGATGGAAGCATGTCCCTGCGGCTCCGGCCGCTCCTACGCCGATTGCTGCGGCCAATACATCTCCGGCGCCAAGAAGGCGCCCACGGCCGAAGCCCTGATGCGCAGCCGCTACACCGCCTACGCCAAACAGAAAGTCGACTACATCGTCGATACCTGCGTGCGGGACGGCACGCGCGACATCGACGTCGAGCAGACGCGGAAATGGAGCGAGAAGTCGGAGTGGCTCGGCCTGAAGATAGTGTCGGTGGAGAAGGGCGGCGTTGCGGACGAAGAGGGAGTCGTGGAATTCATCGCCTCCTACACGATGGACAAACTCAAGGACCAGCACCGCGAACGCGCCAAATTCAAGAAGAAGGACGGCGTCTGGCTGTACGAAGACGGCGACATCGTTCCGACCACCATCGTGCGTTCCGGTCCGAAGGTCGGCCGCAACGATCCCTGTCCCTGCGGCAGCGGCAAAAAGTACAAGCATTGCTGCGGCAAGAGCGCCTGACCGTCCGGTCTTTCGGTCCTCCGCTTGCGTAAGGGACTTCCCTCGCGCTAGCATGTCCCATACGCGACTGGCGCCCGAGAGATGGTCCACCATCGGGAAGCGGCAAAAAATTCATCGTCCGATCGCGCGCCTGGGCCGGACGGCCTTCCAAGGAGTTACCCATGCCCAAGAATGCCGTAGCCGCATACCTAGCCAAGACAGCCCCCGACAAGGTGGACGTTTCCCTGCTCGCCTATCTCTGCAACCTGCAGGAGACCGCGGCGGTCGCCCCCGAGATCGCCTCTTCCATCGTCAAGGAGCTGGAGAACCAGCGCAAGCGAGTGAAGCTTATCGCCAGCGAGAATTACTGTTCCATGGCCGTCCAGCTGGCCATGGGCAACCTTCTCACCGACAAGTACGCGGAGGGCATGCCCGACCATCGTTTTTATGCCGGCAACGAGAACGTCGACGCGATCGAATCCCTGGCGGCATCCGAGGCGCGCAAGCTTTTCGGCGCCGAATACGCGAACGTCCAGCCCCACTGCGGCGCCGACGCCAATATCCTGGCCTACTGGGCCATCCTGGCCACCCGCGTTGAAGCGCCCGCGCTGGAGAAGCTTGGGGAGACCAACCTCTACAAGCTGACCGACGAGCAATGGAAGAGCCTGAAGGCCGACCTCGGCAACCAGAAGCTTCTCGGCCTTGACTACTATTCCGGCGGGCATCTCACCCACGGCTACCGCTACAACATGTCGGCCCGCATGTTCGACGTTTACTCCTATACCGTTTCCAAGGAGACGGGCCTGCTGGACTACGACGATATCGAGCGCAAGGCGCTTGAAATCAGGCCGCTTATCCTGCTGGCCGGCTATTCCGCCTATCCCCGGAAGATAGACTTCAAGCGCATGAGGGCGATCGCGGACAAAATAGGGGCGGTGTTCATGGTGGACATGGCGCATTTCGCGGGTCTCGTCGCTGGCGGAGTTTTCACGGGGGACTTCAGCCCCTTCCCCCATGCCCACGTCGTGACCACCACGACCCACAAGACCCTGCGCGGACCCCGCGCGGGCATGATCCTCTCCACCATGGAGTTCGCTGATCAGCTGGACAAGGGTTGTCCGCTCACCATGGGCGGCCCTTTGCCCCACGTAATCGCCGCCAAGGCGGTCGCCTTCCGCGAGGCCGGCACGCCGGCTTTCAGGATCTACGCCGCGAAAATCGTGGAGAACTGCCGGGCGCTGGCCGCTTCCTGCATCAAGAACGGATTGACGGTGCTCACCGGCGGTACCGACAACCACCTGCTGCTCGTGAACGTGCGCGATGTCGGGCTCACCGGCCGCCAAGCCGAGAGCGCCCTGCACGAATGCGGCGTGACCCTTAACCGGAACAGCCTTCCCTTCGACCCGAACGGTCCCTGGTACACTTCCGGCCTCCGCGTCGGAACCGCCGCCATGACGACCCTCGGCATGGGAACGGCGGAGATGGAGGAGCTCGGTTCGATCATGGCCTTCGTGCTAAAAGGGACCAAGCCCGCCCCCGACGCCAAGGACCCCGCCAAGCAGAGCAAGGCAAAATTCGTCGTGGACGCCGCGGTCAAGGCCGAGGCCCTCGCCCGGATCGCCAAGCTCCTGGCGCGCTTCCCCGTCTATCCGCAACTGGACCTGAAACTTCTGAAGGAAGCGTTCGTGGACTGAAGCCGGGTCGAAGCCGGAGCGAGGCCGGGTCGAAGCCGGAGCCCTATCGCGCGAGGGCGGCTTCGATGTCCTTCACAAGTTCCTCGGGTTCCACGGTCGGCGCGAAACGCTTCACCGCGATGCCGTCCTTGTCCACGAGGAACTTGGTGAAATTCCACTTGATGTCGGAACCGAGCCGGCCGCCCGCTTTTCCTTTCAGAAAGGCGAAAACCGGGTGGGCGTTCGGTCCGTTGACTTCGATCTTGGCCATGAGGGGAAAGGTCACGCCGAAATTCAGCTCGCAGAACCGCGCGATCTCGGAGTCGGTCCCCGGTTCCTGATGCGCGAACTGGTCGCAGGGAAAACCGATGACCACGAGTCCCTGCTGGCGGTATTTCTCGTGCAGGGCTTCCAGTCCCTTATACTGGGGCGTAAAGCCGCACTTGCTGGCGGTGTTCACCACGAGCAGGGTTTTCCCTTCGAAACTCCTGAACGGAACGTCGTTTCCGTTTCCCGACTTGGCAGAAAGGTCGAAAATCGTCATCGCCATCGTCTCTCCTTCCATCAGGACGCGACCTTATCGCGGCCTTGGGCTTTTGCCCTGTACAGTGCTGCGTCGGCGGCCGCCAACACCGCAGCGAAATCGACCAAATCCGGCGTCTTCACGGCTATGCCCACGCTCACCGTGCAGCGGAAGACTTCCCCGTTCCCGTCCACGAAGGCCAATCCCGCGAAATCCCGGCGGATACGTTCGCAGACCATCCATGCGCCTTCCAGAGTGGTGCGGGGAAGCGCAAGGGCGAATTCCTCGCCGCCGATTCGTCCCACGGAGTCGGAGCCGCGCAGGTCCAGGGAAAGTGTCCGGGCGAAGGCGCGGAGAACCTCGTCGCCTTTGGCGTGGCCACGTTCGTCGTTGACCCTCTTGAAGTTGTCGAGGTCGAACATGGCGACCGTCAGGGGTTCGCCGTAGCGCGCCGTCGAGGCGGCGGCGGCTTCCGCGGCTTCCATGAAACCGCGCCGGTTTGAGAGTTCGGTCAGCGAGTCCCTGCGGGCCAGGTCGTCGAGCCGGCCCAGAGCGTCGATCAGGACCGTCTCGTCCCGGATGACCACGAGCCGGCCTCGCCGGCGCGCGGCGCCGGGGAGGTCCACGGCATCCACCGCGTAGTGCCTTGTCGATCCGTAGTCCGTCTCCCCGTCGAAAGTCCCGTCATGTCCGTGCCTGGCCGCGTCCTCCACCGCTGGCGGGAGGACCGCGCGGTTTTTGCCGGTATCTTCGAGGCCCTTGCCCAACAGCGATTCGTCCGCGCGCAACATACGCAAGGCCGAGCGGTTGGCGTCCGCGATCCTGAGCTCCGCGTCGAAAACGAGGATGCCGTCCCTCATGTGTTCGACGAGCCGTGTACGCGCCATGGGAATGATCGCGAAGGCATCCAGCGGGTACAACGCGGAAAAGAAAAAGAAAGCGCCGATCCCGTAACCAAGGGGAGTCAGATCCTTCAGGAGCCCGGGGAAAGGCCGGAATACGAAAATCAGGCTAGTGGCATAGGGAAAGAGAGCGCCGGCCAATATCATCGCCGTCCGCTTCCGGTAATAGCTGCGGTCCAACGAGAACGCCCGAACCGCGATGACCAGGCCCGCACCGGAGACCAGATAGGTGTAGACCGCGAAAATGGCGAACCAGGGCCCGTGGCTACGGCGGGAAATTACGTAAGCCCCGAGTTCGGCATATTCGATGGAACTCCAGACCAGGAACATGAGCGGATCGGAAAAGACGAATACGAGGGTAAGTACGGGGACGATCAGGAGCATGCCGAGAGCGATAAGGGGGAGAGGCTGGTTTCTGCCTGAAATCCTGAGGGCGAACGTCAGCCAGAATATGGGAAAGAAGGGAATGAACAGGTAGATGACGCGGGACCAGAAAAGGTTGCCCGCCTCGGTCGTCGCGGAAATCTCGAGGGTGTTCGAGACGAGGAAGCCGATGGTCGCCATCGCGTACAGGGCGAAGATCCTGGAGGCCGGATTCGTCCTGTATGAGCGCGTACGGGAAACCGCGAGCAGTGCCGCGACGAGGGCCGCGACCAAGGGCGCGACGACGCGGAATAGATCGTATTGGAATGGGTCGATCGGCATGTTTGAATTCTGGTGCGCCCGGAGCTCCCCGTCAAGCGGCGCCGCTACCCCGTATTGACAATCGTCGTTTTGCCGTGACGGAACCACGGCATCCCCGATCAACGAGATTGAAGCGCGGCGATGCGCGCGAAAGTCCCTCCTGACGCGAGTCCTTCATAGGCGCTGCAGTACGCTTCATAAATCTCGTTGTACATCACAGCCTTGACGGGATCAGGCTCAAAGCGTCTATCCACCTTTATCATCGTCGCGGCGCCTTCCGCCAGGTCGCGGAAGTGGCCGGCTTCCACCCCTCCCATCACCGCCGCGCCGAGTACGGTTGCGTCGCCGACTTTAAGCGTTTCCACTGTGACTCCGTAGACATCGGCCTGGATCTGATTCCAAAAGGCCGACTTGGTGGGTCCGCCGAGGAGTCGGACGGTGTCGACGGAAGTTCCGGCGGCACGTATCGCGTTGATCATGTCGCGCATATCCAGGGTAATACCCTCCATGAACGCGCGGGCCACGCATGCGCGGTCGTGGGCGAAGGTAAGGCCGAGGAGGACGCCGCGCGCGCTAGGGTCGTAGCGGGGCGTCGCGGCGCTCGCGAAGTAG
>Ga0209727_1000248_pt1 | contig 67630 bp, 96 predicted proteins | sample RifGroC1_FD_183995 | JGI IMG/M metagenome (GOLD analysis project Ga0209727, IMG submission 183995) | Groundwater microbial communities from Rifle, Colorado, USA - Groundwater C1 (SPAdes) (version 2) | ecosystem: Environmental > Aquatic > Deep subsurface > Groundwater | place: Rifle, Colorado... | reverse complement strand
TTTTGATACGGGTGAAGAAGTCCAAAGGATAAAAAGTGGAACAGTAAACAAATATGTTTTGATCGAAGGAGAAACAAAAAGAGAATTCAACGCCGGAAGAGATGTTCCTGAAGAAATATCCGCTGTTTTCAACATGGAAGAAACCAACTTCCAATCTCAAATTGATAGAGCTTTCTTGATGTTTGATACTTCTGGACAACGGGGAAGGATTTTAAACAAAATAGTTGGGCTTGATTCCATCGACAGTACTCTTTCTGCCGCTAAAAGAGATGTCCAATCCCTGAATCAAGAAAAAGGAAATCAGAAAAATATAATTGAATCGCTTGAAACAAAATTAGAAAAATATGTAAACCTTCCGACTGTAAATAATCTTCTGAACCAGTGTGAAGAAGCAGAAAGAATGATCATCAATTTGAACTCTGTAATTTCCGGAGTAATGAGAATTCAAAATCAGTTGGAAAGAAAAAGGGTAGAGATAGAAAAATATAGAAACTTACCTGAGATTAAAAATCAATTTCTTGAAGCCGAAACCACGTCAAATTCGTTTGATAATATAAAACGTGATATAAGTAACGTCTCGACTATTTTTAACGAATTAGAAAGAAAAAAAGAACTTTCCAAAAAAGGAAAAGAATTAGTAAAAGTTGAAAAGCTGATTGACAGAATAAAAGAAAAGCAAATTCTATTCCAATCTGTTAATTCTGAATATACAGCAGTTTTTGAAATCAAGAAAAAGATCCAATCCTGTTTGAACAAAAGGGAATATTTGAAAAAGCAGATTGAAACAGAGAAATTAAATATTCCAAAAAATTGCCCAACTTGTGGAAAATCAATAGAAGAGAATTGTGATGAACATTGATGAATATGAAAATAAAAAAACAAAATTTGATTTTATTAAAACAACTTCAAAATATTATTACAATCATAAAAGAAAATATAATAGAAGGTAGCTCATTGGAATTTTCAAGAGAAGTTAAAGAAGTATGTGACGAAAACAACATAACCGGATATAAACAATTTGTTGCTAGTCCAACAAAAAATATTATTTTAAAAATAAGTTATCATGAAACGATCAAATAATAAATCGATCCCCAGTGCGATAATAACGGCTGATATCGAATTGAGAATGTACTCCCCTGTTTCCAGAATTGATAACTACTGGGAAGCATTACAACGAAAAATAAAGTGGTTGAAGGATTTATCTGAAAGTCTTCAATGTCCTATATTTGATGGCGGAGATTTATTCGACAAAAGATATAAACAATATCCATCTCATTTCCTTCTCCAATGGGCAATTAAAAATTTACCAACCCCATTTTTTACTATTCCAGGGAATCATGATTTGCCCGGAAAAACAATGGAAAATTACCATAATTCATCTATGTCTGTTTTGGAATCAGCAGGAATTATTTCAGGAATTGATAATAGTATTGTAAAAATAAAAGATAAAATTGTTTATATTCACAAAATACCATACGGACAAGAATTAAAAGAACCAAACGAATTTCCTAAAATTGACTGTAAAATTGATTACAAAGTAGTCCTCTTTCACGGAATGATATATGACAGAAACCCTCCCTTCCCTGGTTGTGAAGGTTGGGAGAAGAATGAAGTACTGAAAAAGTTTCCAAATTTCGATCTGATTGTAACAGGAGACAACCATCAAACTTTTACGGGACAGAGAAAAAATACAATCTTGGTCAATGCTGGAAGTTTAATGAGGAATGATGCTGATCAGATAGAACATAGACCATGTGTTTTTCTTTGGTATCCTGAAGAATGTCGAGTAGAAAAGAAATTTATTCCGATTGAACAAAATGTACTTTCCCGTGAACACCTTGAAAAAGCAGAGGAAAAAGAAATAAGACTTTCTGCTTTTGTAGAAAAATTGGGACAACAAGTGGTAGAAGGAATCAACTTCGAAAAGAACCTTGAACAATTTCTTTTAAAGAATAAAGTAAATCAACGTATAATAGATAAGGTATGGAGTTACTACGATGGAACAAATACCAAACAATAAATGTATCGACCTTTTGAAGAAAAACAATCTTGAATTTGTTGATCAACTCCTCAGGGAATTTCTTGGTAGAAATAATTGGCCAGCAGCACTCAAACAGATCGAAACCGTAAAGAAACGAAGAAGAGAACAAGACAGGATTTATCAGCAAGTAGAAAAAGAAATCAAGTTGAATCTGGAATCAAAACCACAACAGGAGGAAATATGTTCAAATTCATAAAAGACTTTCTCTTCCCGAAAAGATATTGTAAATGGAGATTCAAAAGACAAATGGGGCTTTACTATAACTATTACAATACTGGTTGCGGTAAGGTATGGGGAATGGAGAAAAAGAAAATTTATCAAACTTCATTCTGTCCTATTTGTGGAAAACCTATTCTTTTTTTGAAAGGTGAGTAAAATGAAGGTTGGTTGGGATTATGTATATTGTTTAGAATGCAAAGATAGAGTATATCAAAAACAATTGACATATTTTGAAAACCATCCCATACACAAAAAGTGTTTAGAAGAAAAGTTGAAAAGAGATATTGAAAATCAGAGAAAAGCTGTATCAGAAAAAGAAATAGAATATATCAAACAACTAAGAAGACATAAAGGACTCCCAGAAATGAAAATACTTCAATCTACCGACAAAAATTATGCTGAATTTGACGTTGAATTAATAGCAGAAACGGAAAGGGCAATTAAAGTTTCTGACGGAACTACAGAAGAATGGATTCCAAAATCTCAATTAGAAGATGAATATGAAACTCTTCAAAATGGTTTAGTTCGAATTATTATTCCGGAATGGCTTGCAATAGATAAAGGATTTATATGAAAACAAACTATCAACCACAAATTCAGAAAATAACAAAACGCCTGGATGAACTCCAGTTAGAGCAATCAAGTCTAAGTGGAGAAATCAGGCAGCTTGAACAACAACTTTCCTCATACGGAATAACCGATTCAGATCAGATTGAAGAATTTTTAAAGAAGAAAGGAAAAGAAAAGGAACAGTTGGAAGAAACTCTTGATTCTCTTCTTGAAGAAATTGAGGATAAACTGAATGAATTCGAAAACTGAAGGCTTTCGTGCCAAATACAACAATCTAGTTGGTGCTCAGAACGAATTAAAAAAGCAACTGTCCTCAGCTAAACTTGAATTTCGAAAATTGAGAGGAGAACACAAAGACGCTGAAAAGGCACATGCTCTAATTCAAATCTGTTCTCAGCAGACCCAAAACGAATTGAAGTATCAACTCTCAGAACTTCCTCAGCTTGCTCTTTCTACTGTTTTTGACGATCCTTATCAATTCGACGTGCAGATTGAAATTAGAAGGAATACTACTGAAGTTGATTTTTGGTTTGTTCGCGATGGGGAAAAAATAGATCCAAAGGCAAGCACTGGTCTTGGTCCTGTAGACATCGCTGGAATGGCTTTGCGTCCTGCTCTATGGTCGATGAAAATCCCCAAATCCAGAGCCAGTATTTGGTTGGATGAACCATTTAAACATTTGAAGGGAGCAGAAGCAAACAGAAGGGCATTGATGATTCTTTCTGAAATTTGCAAGCCGAAACCGAAACAAAACTGGCCAGGACTACAGATCATAATGATTGCCGACGAAAGGGCAAGTCGAGAAGAACTACTTGAGGTTGGTGATTGTGTTTATGAGTTTTCAATGACCGGAAGGAAAACAAAAGTGAGGAGGTTAAAATGAAAATAAATCCTATGTCGAATCAAAGAGAAATTTTCAACAACGGTCATTATCACTTCTTTCCAGGTAGAAAAATGGAATCATGCATCCCACTTTGGGTAAAGAACAATCCAAAGAAAAAAGAAATTTGGATCGAAGGCTGGAAAACATCAGAACGAGAATACAACGAACGAAACAAGAACAACAAAACAGAAGATTTTGAAAAGAAAATTCCAGCAACTTGGAAAGAAGTTCAAGTATTACTTTGGGAAACATTAAGAAAAAGAAGAAGAATACTTTCAAGTCATCCTGAATTGTTTAAAGTATTGGAAAATTGGTATCAAGAACTGGTATCTTTAAAGGAGATGAATCAACAATGAAAGCTGAAATGTTAAAGGCCCTTGAAGGCTGTATTGAAAAGCGGTGGAATTTGATTGCTGCTGGATGTAATATTAACTTATTGCCTATTTGTCATCTATGTGCTAATTCTCCTGAAAATTGCGAAGGATGTCCTGTTGAAAAAAAAACAGGGAGTGGTTGTGACGGAACTCCCTTTTGGACATGGTCAAATACAAATTATCGTTCACCTAGTTATTGGGATGCTACGGAGAGAGAAATTGAATTTCTTATTTCTCTTCTTCCTAAAAATCACCGATTGAGAAAAGAATGAAATACGTTTATATAATATTGTGGACAACTTCTTTGTCTTGGCTTGCATACTGGTATTTTACTGGTATGCCTCAATATTGAAAGGAGAACGAAATGGTTCCTACAAATTTATTAGAAAATCCTTTATTTGGTAATCTTTTTGAATTTGATCATTCACCTAAAATAAGTACTTGTCAAGGATCGATCTTCCGAGCGGAAGTTCAGCACTTCAAAATCAAAAGAGGTTTTGGATTCAAAACAAGATTACAACGATTAAAAAGATTATCCTGTCCTGGATGTGCTCAATGTAACTGGGAATACGAAGACTTTTCTGAAATTGGAAACGACTATCCTATTGAAAATATCGAAAAAGCAGTTCATGGAAAACTCTATACCATTGATTGTATTACCGATTCCATCGACTATGAATCTGGAATTGTTGACGATTGGCATCTCAGGTTGGTTGGACCGCTGGATGAAGAAGTCCTCAAACAAAAAAATAAAATCTTAACTTTTCAGTAAAAAGGCTTATAATATAAAGAGAGAACCTCAATTCGCTTCCAAAATTCTCAAAAAAGGAGAACTGTCATGGAAGAATTCAAACGGGAGGGGAAATGTCTATATTGTAAACATCATCTAATTTTAGACAGTAATTATGTACGGTGTTCAGAACCGTTAAATCTGTCTGTAACTCTCAAACCAACTGTTCCTGCAGCCGGTGATTATCCAGAAAAATTTTTACCCAACATGATAATCGGAATTTGTGAAGGTTGGGAACAAAAAAACTACAAGGAGTAAAATATGAAAACCATAGTGACTGCCTTGATTTTAATGTCTCTTACTTTCGGATGTCTGACAATTGGGGCAAAGTACCTTCAGACTAAAGTTCTTGAATCTGTCGAAAATTCCCAAATCATGAAATTCTTATGAACAAACAAGTAAAGCAACTGGTTGAAATAATGGATGTTGAAACTATGGCATCAATTATTGTTCAAATAGCAAAAGTATTGTCGATGAAAATCCCTGAAGATTCTGATTCTCGTTTTCAACGATATTTCAAAGATAATATTGTTGCTCAATCAAAAAGTAATGCAAAACTAGCGGCAAAATATCTTATTGTTAATTCAGTTTTGCATTTAAAGTGAGGAAGTATGAAACCAGATTGTGATAATGAAAAATGTTGGAATAATGATGTTGAATATGAAGGAGCATGCAGCATTCATATTCATAAATCATGTGATGATTATATTCACAAAACTCAAGAAATAAAAGATATTGAAAATAAAAGCAGGTTAGAATCTTTAAAAATAGCTTCAAGACATCTTAATGATATAAGTAATTCAAGTTCTAATGCTGATAAAATTAGAAGAATAAAAGAAGCATTAGATAAATGCCATAAAGATATTGAAGGAAATGATGAAATTGATATTAATTATTCAGAAGAAGTAAGGGAAATTGTTGCAAATCGTTCATTACGTCGATTTCTTGAAAATCTATTTAAAGAGGAATAAAATGATAAACTTTGATTTCAATTGTGTTCGTGGATATGACATCAATGAAGTGTGGCGAGACGCAATGTGGTTGTGTATTAAAAACGGATATGATTTTGTTGTTGAAAAAGGAAGTTATGAAGGACAGATCAGAAAACAACTTGATTCTGTTTTCATCACAATAACCAATCCGGAAACTCGTCCACTTGCCCCTATCCTTCCAGCAGGCATTCCTGCTCCTACTGATGAAAAGAAAATTGAAAGTTATTTTGTGAATCAGATTATGGGATCAGAAAAAGCTGAGAACGAAGAATATACGTATGGGGAATTTATTACAACACAAATTGATAGAATAATAGATTTGTTAATCGTATCAAAAGGAAATACAAATCAAGCAACAATTTGTATTGGAAATTCTGAAACAACTTTTTTGCCTGATCCTCCTTGCCTTCGTTCAATTTCTTTCAAAGTAGTAAATGGAAAGTTGAATATGACCTTATATTTTCGGTCATGGGATCTTTATTCTGGTTTTCCCGAAAATTTAGGTGGTCTTCAGTTATTAAAAGATTATGTTCTTGATTCTATTTGCGGGTATTTCCCCGTTGTTGATGGATCAATCTTCGCTTACAGCGATGGGTTGCATATCTATGAGCAATACTTTGATCTTGTAAATCAGCTCAATGTTGACAAGATTAATATCAATGAAATGGTCACTATGGATAAGATTCGATATTTATCTCAACACGGAAAATAACAACTGAAACTTTTTAAGGAGAATAACAATGAATAAAACATTTACTATATTTAGCTATCAAACAAACGTAAAATTGTTTGCTCAATTTATTTCTCATTTATTTGAACCAAGAAAGAAGAATTTCAATTTCAGTAAATTATATAAAAGAAGCAATTCACGTCCACATCAAGGAAAACGAGAATGTGCCAGGAGAAGAAAACAATTAACAAGTGGAATAATCCATAATCATATTTGTACAACTTGGTATGGTAATTAATTATGGGAATTCCAATAATAGTAAAACCACTATTCTGTAAAGATTGCAAAAACAGAAACGACTGGGGAAATTGTGATGTTCCTTGGAAGCAATTAAAGGGAAAAGTATTCAATCTTGTTGATGGGCGAGAAATAACTGTTGCCGCCGACTGCGAAGTAATGCGTACATTTGATTGCTATTGTGGACGGAAAGCAAATTGGTTTGAAACAAAACCGGATATAGAATACGCTTGTAAAGGACAGGAAAATTGTGTTGTAAAAGAAAATTTTCCATTTCGTTGTTATGAATGTCCTGATTTAATTAAAGGAGAACTTTGATGGAAAGATATGCTGAGGATTTGTATTGGTTAGGACTTAACACTTATCATGAAGCAAGAGGAGAATTGACAGAAGGACAAATAGCTGTTTGTCATGTTGTTTTAAATCGTGTGATCACCAGAAACAAAACCGTAAAAGAAATCATCCTTGCCCCTTCACAATTCTCATGGACTATCGGAACTTCTTTTCCTGAACAATCAAAAATCCTTGATTCAGAATCTTTTCGAAAATGTATTATCTCGGCAGCAAACTGCATCCAGGAAAGGTCGTTAGGCCATTGCTTACAAGGAGCTGATCACTATTTCAATCCAAATGTCGTTCTCCCCTCATGGACAAAATCAATGACATTCGTTCGTAAAATTGGAAATCATTCTTTTTATCGAGATGACAAACAAATGAGGTTTAAATAAATATATGTTAATTAACAATTTAAATAAACCATCTCTAGCTCCAAAAAATAAGAAAACCATAGAAAAGGGTGTATGGATAAGAACAAAAGATGGAAATTGGTATATATTTGAACTTCGTGGTGTATGTTTTGTCTCATGGGTAAATAAAAAAGATAAAGATAAGGCTCTTGTTTTTCCTGAAAAAGAAGTTCAAAAATGGATTTCTATAATCACAGAAAGAACAGATTTTGAATTAGAGTGTATCCATACGTTTGAATAAAACCACCAAAGAAGGAAAAATGAAATGGCAATAATTTCAATCGAAGTTCCTGATGGACAAAAGTGCAAAGAATGTTTTTTCAAAGAACCTGGAGTTGGGAAATTCAAGGATTGGAAATGGTGTGCAATCATGAAAGGAAAACTTCCTGACGATGGAACTAAACTGGAAAGTTGTTTGAACAGCGAAATTGTTTTTGTAAATCCGGAAAATTGAGTTAAGAAAAAGTCATGTCCCAAGAATTTGACTATTGCGAAAACTGCGGAGAAAGAAAGTCGATCTATACAGAAATCTATAAAAGGAGGGATCTCTGCAACAAATGTCGAAAACTAGCAATCAAAAATGCTGTCCCTGAGACGATTAGACTATTAGATGTAGTCTATATCGAACTGCTTAAAAAATCGAAATTAGGAGGAAGAAGTGATTTGCATTAAGGTAGAAAGAATTCCGGCTGGAGAATACTGCAAAGACTGTCGATTTAAAGAGGATGATTCGTATGTTGAAGGGAATTATTGCTTTGTTTTTGAACTGCCATTGAAATCAAGTGTTAGAAAACTCCCAGAATGCATTAATGCTACTGTTGAAACTTCTGATGATTCCGGATTTTGGTAAACAATATGAGCCTATTGGAAATATATGAATTTATGTATTATGACCTTGTTTCCAATAGGCTCATAATATGCTTGGTTCCAAATAAAAATGAAGAAAAAGAAAAAGATGGATTGAAAATTAGACAAGTTGAATCGAACAATCCTCAATGGTATTCTGAACTTTGTAAAAGGTATCCACGAAAAAAAAATCAAAATAGAAAATGTAAAAGAACAATAATTAAAAGAGAAAGGATATTATCAATTTTAAATCTATTAAAAAACGGTAAGGAATCTAAATCAAAATATGCCTATTGTTTAAAAGAAATAGCTGAATCAATGAAAAAAGATTTAAATTTGACAGAAAATGAAATGCTATTTTTTAATCAATTTGGAGAATTGCCAAAACCTTTTAATAATGAATTTTAATGTTAACTATAATAATAAAACCAAAACAAGGACAAAAAGCAGGAAAATTTGGTTATTCTGGGAAAATGATTATAAATCCATTTTCTATTCCAAAAGAATTAAACAATGAATATAAAAAAATATTTTTAAAATTTGTTAAAATATCTATTTGTGGTTGTTGGGAATGGTTAGGAAGAACACATAATGGATATCCATGTTGTCTAACTCCAGGAGGATCGACAAAATGGGCACATAGAATTTCGTATGCTTTATTTAATGGTCCAATAGAAAAACAAATGCATATTGACCATAAATGTAGAAATCCATTATGTGTAAATCCTTCTCATTTACAACAACTTACTCCAACACAAAATTACAGATTAATTCAAATAAGAAAGTTGCAAGATAATAAAAAATTAATGGAAGAAAACGGTCAAATGACTTTATGGAATAATTTATGATATTTTCTTTTTGGCTAATTGCACTTCTTTTAATGCTTTCCCTAAGCACTCATCACAATATCCATGTGAAATAGGAATGAAAGGGCAGGTCGGGAGAAATGCCTGATGCTGCCCATTTTCATTTACATATTTCTTACAAACACAACATTGTCTAAGTAAGAGTTTCATTGTATTTTTCTTCTAATCTCTTCCAGTTCTTTTTGGGTTGTTTGTTGACTCATTTCATAAGTCCTTACCATTACAGCCACATTTGTTTCGATCTTATTTACTGTACTTTTTATTACTTCAACTTGCTTTTCCAACTTTACTTCTTGATCCTTATTTTTTTCAAACAATTCTGATCTGGTTGTCATCAAAATTCCAAAAAATATTGTAAGAGTAACGATCAGCAAAAATCCAACTCCTTTTGTCATGTTCATCCAAGAAAAAACAGAAGGGAGTTTCTCAAGAATTTTTATTCTTTCAATCAAAACTTTGTGTTCATCGCAATCTTCACAATCTCTTTTCTGGGCTGTCATTTATTTCTCCTCAGCAACTTTTACGAGTTTATGAGCAATTCCAATTCCTTGAATACCTGAAGAAATAGCATAGAATCCAGCACCAATTAGGGTAGTAATTGCTTCTATCTCCATCTCAGGTAATCCAGAATCAGGATACATATAACTAATTCCTCCAACAATCCCGGAAAGAATAGAAACAATTCCACCAATAATCTTTCCTGCTGCCCCTGAATACGATTTATACCCATCGGTTTTTGCAGCAATGTACTTTAACCCAAAAGCAACCAACATTTTATTCAACATCAACTTTCCTCCGCTTTGTGATAAATTTGTTTCTCTTCTATGAATTCAATTGTGTTTAAAAGTATGTCTTTTACTTCATCGGAAAATCCGAATCTCTTTTGATTTATCTCAATACTTCTTCGATAATCTCCGTCATCATGCCTCAAGGATGCAGCATACCAATCACAAGCCATTTCTGTTAAGTCAATCAGGTTCATTCTCTCAAACACCGAATTCCGCACAGGATCAGCATTTTCTACTCCCATGAGGTGAAACTCAGGATGATGTCGATTCTTTCGATAGTGGTGATCTACAGCAGCCTGCATCGACATTAAATGTCCCTTGTACTCTTCTGAACCGAAAGTCGATTTGCGAAGAAGTGGGGTAAACTTTTCAAACATTTCTACTTCAGGATCTTCGAGCTTTGATTGATCGTGTTGTTGTTGTCTGTTGATCAATTCACATATTATTCCACCAATAAAATTCCTTACCGTTTCAATATGCCTTAATGTTTTTGTCCTTGATCCTTTCATAGTAACCTCTATTTTATTTGCATCCTGAACGATTCTTTTGAACGGGTATCAATATGGATAAAGGTTTTATAACAAAGAATTCCAAATATTCCTGGATATCTGTTATCTAAATATTGGTAAATGTTTTCCGGCTGAATCCCAGGAATTCGAATATCAGCAGCTCTGCCGGATAAATGATATGAATGAGGTCTACCACCAATCGCTTGATTATGAAGAAAACAACGACATGCACTATTGATTATTACAGGAAGATTAAAATGAACCCGAACATCAGTTAAAACAGCAATTAATTCGCTATCAACTGTATCAAATCCACATTTACGGGCACATTTACATTCAAATTCTGACCTCTTAAAATATTGATTCAAATTATCCACGATTCATTCCTTTACTTTAATCTCAATCGCTGAAGTAAAGTTTTCCACCACCGTGAAATAGTGGAAAACTTTACTGTTACAGAAATAATAACTGGCTTTTTAACAGGAAACTTCATTTACTCTTCAGTTGTTTCTGGAGCTGTAGTTTGAGTTTCTTCGGGAAGTCTATCCTGCTGATTTTCAACATTTTCGACAGAACCGTTCCCGTTAGAACTTGATTGTGTACTATCCTGAGTATAAACAAGATGTTCAATGCTCGAATTGGTATCAAAAGTGCCAGTCAAGGTACTTTGATTATTGGCAGAAAGTTTATTGGCCGTTCCTGAGATTTGATTGTTGTCGCCGGTAATCACAAATCCTGCATGATCTCCACTTGTCGTGGTTTTATACAACCGGAAAAGATCAACCATAGGACCAAGAATAAAACCACTCACTTTTACATAATCAAGCGGGGAATCCTCACGGAAGAATTGCTGTTGACCTGCCCCAGAAGCAAACATCATTGATACCCCAACTTGGCAAGCTGCATTATCTCCGCAAGCAACCATTGAATTTCCGTATGCTTCCTGCCTGTTTGCATTTGCCTGTGCAATCAATTCATTTGTTTGTTGATGAACAGCACATCCGGAAGTAAACAAAACCAATCCTGTTAATCCAATCAAAATAAATGTGATAATCACTTTCTCAATCGTCTTTTCTTTTTTAATTTGATTACCCCTTCTCTGTCCTGCCCGCCAATCCACATAATTAAAACTGTTCATTTGTTTCCTCCATCTGGTTATTTTGCCTTATGGCATTACCATCCAAGTCAAATCGACATCGGGTGGATAAATCAAACAATTTGACGGTTCGACATACCAAATTTGTTTTTGATCTGAAAGGAAAGTACAAATGTCATGATGTCCAATTGAAGCCCATGCAAAAGCATATCCTTTTCCAGAAAAGTGAGCAAGAAGTTTTACAGCCCTGTTGTCACAATCATTTATTTCTTCTTTGTATGGTTCAACAGCAAATTCTTCCATCCAATCTCGCACTTCTCTAACAGTAGGAAGAATATATGATCTGTCTGGAAGACGAATTTTAACAAAAGGACAATTTATTGCCTTTTGATATATTTGGGAGATTTCTTCTCTCGAAATTTTCATATTGCTCCTATCTACTATTATATTCAAATTTGATATTTGAATTAACTCTTTTTACATACAAATAAAAACTACAGGCTGAGCCCCTGTAAATGCAGGAGGTTCAGGAGGTATATCTACCATACCGACTTCAATATATTGCTGAGTTATCCTAGCATTTCTCGTAGTAGGTTCTATACCTACTTCAATATATTGCTGAGTAACCCGTGCATTACGAGTTGTAGGTTCTATACCAACTTCAATATACTGTTGAGTGACCCTTGCAACTGTCATACTGCCACCTTAAATCCCCAAGTCATTGCGTTAAAAATTGTAGGAGTCCATGCTTGAGTATCAGGAGCTACATCAAATGTGTTTACTGACGCAGTGCCAGCCGTTGCCGGATAGGATGTTGCTAATACTATTGTAGTCTGATCATACTCAGAAGCATCTTGCTCTGCTATTGGAGTGAGGGTCCTTGCACCTGCATCATCTTTTTTTGCCACTGTAACAAGAGATACAAATTTTACAACAATATCACTAGTAGCTATGTCCTCAAACGCATACAGATCCTTATGCCCAACTGTACTAGATTCAACGTAATCAGTATCTCCGTTCTGTGCATCCTCATCTATGCAAGTATAATTACTACCTGCCGATGGGGTAAATTGGACTGAGCTATCGGCGGAAGGATTACACAGGACTGAATACATTTCTCCTTGAAAGTCAGTAGCTATATACACATTGTCTGTATAGTGCGTACCAGCCCCACCCCAGAGGACTTGTGTGATATCAGCTCCTCCAGTGTTCAACCCTGTCGGATTGTCAAACGTTACCGCCGATCCATTAAGTCGTACTTCGATTGTTCCTGCGCTTGCGTCCGATAATATTTCAACTTCAATATGAGTAAGGGCTGTACCTATTACCGTAGCCGATGACGCAATGAGGGTCGCATCCCTATACAGTTCTAGCCCTGTGGCCATGTTGTACAGTTTTAGATAGACCCCGCCAGCATTGAATCGCACCAACATGTGTTGAAGGCTTCCATCGTTACCTGTTGACAACGACCTTTTATGAAATCCTGTCACTACAGTTTTCCTGCCAGTTATATTTTTAGTAAAGTACGTATAATTATGATATATGCACTTTCCATTATCATACCCATTCGTTGCTGAATATGTGACCTGATAAGTCGAGTCGAACATTGACACTATATCACTCGTCTGCCCACACCCCTCAAACCCTGTGAAAAAATTATCTACAGCCATCATTTTCTCCTTATCTTGTTCCTGCTAAAACAATTCCAATATTTGCCAAAGTAGCATCTGCCGAAGAAACACTTTCGGAAACAATTCCAATTTCATCTCCAGCAACAAATGAAACAGGATTCCCCCCGGATGAAGCAAAAGTTCCAACATATGCAGAATCAGCAAAAGTAATTGTTCCAACCTGAACTTCATTTTTCTCAATTTCTAAAATAAATTCTGCTGTTGCTGCAAATTCAGCCGTTGCATAACTTCCAGAAAAGTTTGCTGGAAAAGAAACAGCACGCGCAAGAGGAACGTATAGCATTGTTGTTGCTGGTTCAGGAATTCCAGGATAAAAAAGATGGACATCAAAAGGATTTGTCTCATTACTTTTTAAAGCCTGGAACAAATTAGTACAATAAAATTCATCAATAACTGAATTGTGAATTCCGAGGACTAAAACAGTGTTTGCTTTGAAATTAGATGCTGTTCCAGTTGTAATTGCTGCTTGTGAAACTGTTAAGACGGTATTATTTGTTTCGTTCAGCGTTACATAAATGAAATACCCTGAAGTAATAACAATATTCCCAGCTGCAATTGTATTTAGGATACTTTGTCCATCTTCCCTGACAAACCAAATCCGAATAACATCAGACCAAGTTAAGGTATTTGTACTGGAGTCGAAAGACAATTCTCCATCACAAGCAACAATAGGTTTTCTTGCATAAGTAATAGCCAAATCCAAATCATCTAATCGGCCTTCCATTTCTGTTGGATTAAAGTTTGATCCAACAATCCATGCTGAATGATAATTACTTCCCATTTACAGTTCCTCCAGGTACAAATCCTTTCAATAAATTTGTAACTAATCCAGTTAATTCATTTACTTGATCTGTTTGTTGATACGAAGGTGGTCTAATTTTTCCAAAATAACTATTCAGTATTTTCAATTCTTCGTGAATTCCTTTTAAAGCAGTGACCATTTCAATTGCAAGTTCATCGTTCATATTGGTTCTCCTAATTCGTCATAAAGTACAATTCCAGCAATCATTGAAATTAATGAATTACTTGACAATACAAAATTCAAAAATACAGGTCCAGATTCAATATTAGAACTCGATTCTGCATATCCTTCTTCTCTTGTATATGTTAACGATGCTGTTCCAGCTAATGGATTTACACTTATTAAACTTGTCGAAAGTGTTCCACTTCCACTTGTAATAGAACAAGCAATATACAAACTTGAACCTAATATCGGATTTCCATATTGATCTTTTACTGTCAAATTAATTGCTGTCGACTCTTCTTCCCAATATAGATTTCCGTCGATTGAACTTACTTCAATTAATGAAGCATAAGGATCAAGGAATTCTCTTCCGATCAAATCTTGGGTAATTTCTGTGCACCCAGGAGGGATTAAAACAGTATTCAAAGAAACGTGATTGGCTGTTGTTTCAGGGGCATCAGGAGAATTAATAGCGTTATCCCCGGTTAATACATGAACAACTTTATCTGTTCCAATAATCAATCTATCCATTCTCCATAAAGTTGCATGTGCAGCAGAAATATTATAAACTCCAACGGTTTGTCCCATAGGAACACCGCTTGACATATCACAAACAGAATCATCAGCCATTTCCATATAATCTGTTGTATAATGGGTTCCATCAATTCGATATGTTCCCATTTTTACCCAAACTTGCATTCCGGGAATTTCAAGAGAATATACATTACATCCTGTTAGAATCGTATCAACTCCCGGAGGAATATCGGGCAAAGCAGGATTACTTATTCCAGTTTCACTATCAATTGTTGGGGTGGGAATAAACAAACCATCTCCAACAACCTCAAAAGAATGTCTGTTCCCTCCTCTATGTGCGATTCTTACCGATGTACGAGGTTTCATCCACATAGGGGTTTGCTGCCAATTCTCAGGATATTTGCACTCAATTAGAGTATTTGAACCAAGAACCTTTACCCGGCAAAGTTTTTGCTCAGAAACTATATCCCACAATACCCCATCACGAGTTTCTTGCCTCAAGGCTGCTGCTCTTTTTGCCTGGACTCGAATTATTTTCTTTTTAAGAGAGTGAATTGTCATATTATCCACCCTTCTATTTCATCAAGAAAATATCCGTTATCTTTCCCAACAGATGCCTTAAATCGCCTTGTTAGATCGGCAATAAACATCTTTTTAACTCTTTGGGTATATGGATGAATAATTGATATAATATCCCCCGCCTCATCTTGAAGGTGTGTTATTTTTTCAACCTTTACTCTTGATCTTTGTGCCCTTGCTATCTCCAATTCGAAATCAGCGACATCCTGGCAATGATCTGTATTATAACAAATAAATCCTTCTATTTTCTGTTCTGTAATTTGATGAGATTCTTGTTGTAATTCAAGGTCATTTGCTGATACAATATATTCCCTTTTCAAATATCCAACAGGTTGTGCATGAATAGCGTATTGAAAATTTCCGATTGACCCCAAAGTCATTGAAATCATATATGTTCCCAAACCTTCAATTATCCTCCCATATGGAGTGGTATATGGCATGGTTGTTTTATCTCCAATCACCATCCCTACCAAAAAAATAGCAATTCCTGCAATTAAGAACGGGATTAAATTTGGTGCCCTTACCTCAATAATGCAATATTTCATATCAGGATCTACGTCAAGAAGTTCTTCTTCTATTGCCCCGGCAAGTTTAAAAAGAATTGACGTACTTGATTCTAAAACTTCTAGCCTTGGGTATTGGCATCTTCTTGATTTATCCTCAGAGTACCATATTTGAAAGTCTTTTTTATATCCATACCAACCAACCGTACCGTTTAAACTTCCAACACGTTCCTCTGCAAATAATGTCTGAAAATCATATTGAGATTGTCCAGTAACGGTATACCTATTTGTCAAATCAGAATATGTACTGTCAATTAAAAATCTTCTAATCTGTGCAGGATAATGATTGTTATCCGATGATGAATCAAAATTAAATGGACGAAATTCAACATTTCCTTGCATATCAATAATACAGAAATGTTGAAACCTATGGGAGATGTCATCAATAATATCCTGTAAATAAGCGTCAATCCATTGTGCATCAAATTCAAAACTCAAAGCCATGGTTGGAATGTCAATATCTTCTGCTGCAATCTCGGTTTCAGCTGTAATAATATCAATCAATGCATCTTCAGGTGATCTCAAGGTAATATTTGCAACAGGAACTTGATTCAAAGCCCATAATGACCGAATATCTTCTGCTGTAATTTCCATTACAGGATACACCCCATTTTCATACGAAACTTCTTGAGTTGTTATTGTAAACATTCCCTGATATGCCCAATAATTGATATCATTTATTCTTTCCCCATATTGTAGTTGTATTTGTTTTCCTTTTTCAACAAATGGGCGGAGTAAAGAATTATCATTATGAGGATCAAATAAATGTCCATGAGAAACCGTAAATTTTAATTTATTTGGATCTCCTTCAACATTGAAATGGGTCATTATTTCCCCGACAATATAATCATCCAGTGAAATAAATGCTTCTTGTCTATCCCAGTAAATAGTATCGTATGAACCAGAAACATTTGTCCAGGTGAAATATAAAAGTCCGTCTGATCTTCTGATCACACAAGGATTTTGATTTGAATTTCCAAGAGCCAATAATTCAAGTGAAGCAAATTCCCAAGTTGAAACCCCAAATGTTCCTAACGAATATTTTACTTTCTGAATTACTCCATTTCTTGGAACATAGTAAATGGAATTTGAGCCACCATAAAAAAAGACATCATATGTAAGGCTATAAGCAATTCCCCTGTCGTTTGTATCTGGGGGCATTTCATTTAAAGATTCATTATCAACCCTTGCCCATGTCTTCGAAACATAGTTGAAAATACTGGCTCCATGGGTTGTCCGAATCATTATTTCATAAGTCGCTTCATTTACAACCATGTCCCACATGGTATTTCCAGGAGATGTTTCCCATGGAGGATAATGGTATTCAGTATGTCCATCAGCGGTATCTAATTCACAAAGCCCCCACTTATTTCTTTCGTCATAAATCGTTGAATCGTAGACCGCTATCGCATAAACTATTCCATCGATATAAACAGCTTCCGAAAACCCTTTATACGGAAAATTAATGTAAGTGGTTTGCTCAAATGAAAGAACCGCTCCATCCACCATACTCATTGTGATGAATTGCACGGGAAGACTGCCGCCGACAGGATAAAAAGCACTGGTTACAATAATAATTTCATCATTGGGATAAAATTTTGCTTTCGTTTGATATAACTTTGAACTTACAGGATCACCTCCACCCCCATATGCCCCAATAACCACAAAATCATATGGAGGTGTACCGTCAGATAAATCTATATATCCAACTAAAAATTGATTTGAGGCAAAGATATGTCCATTCTCAAGCGCAATATATAGTTTATTGTCTATGATTGCTAAATTTCGAATAGTCCATGTTCCCCAGCTATTCCAGTAATCGTCGGAATAGAGGTCATGATTTACATTTTGAGCAGCGGAAGAACCCCATTCAACAGAATAATCATCTAAATAAAATCCTCGAATTGTATCAGTGCTAAAATCAGCAACGCAAATTCCTAAAGTTCCTTCAATGAAAGAGCAGCATAATTCAGTTGCGTTTAAACATTTATCCGGTGGACCAGCAAGAGAACCTGAAAAGAAAAATGGAGGCACTGGTGGGGTTGTTATATCATTATACATTTTATCAATCGTCCAAGTAGCGATGTCAATCTGAACAAACGCACTTAGAAGGTATCCACTACCAGCTTGATAATTAATAGCAGTTACATATAGTTTACCATTTATGTCATCAACATACATATTGGTTGGCTGAAAATTACTATTTCCATACCAACCAAATGTACTATTATCCATTGTTAAGTAAGTATTGTCCTCTTCTATCACAACAAATAAACTTCCATCATTTCTTTGTTGTACGTCAGGATAAACATAATCTTTGTAAATATCAGTATTTGTCGTTACAGGAAGAAAGTCCTCAAATGTCGATAGATCAATTGTTGTCGAATATGCTATATTGTATAAAACAGAATCTCCAATTAAAATTGAAGCATATGAAAAAAACAAAATATATGTATCATCTTCCAGTTTAAACAATTTAGGATGTTTCACCGGATAAGTATCATCGAAAACATCATCTCCAGGGATATCCCCAAATATTGATAAAACAGTAGGAGCAGACCAAGTTATGAAATCACTCGATGTTATCAAATTAAAAGAATATGAACCGGTATCTAACCGAATATAAATTGCTATATAACCTGTTTCTGTCTCAACTACGGAAACTCCTAACAAACCAGTTATCCCAATTTCCGTAGATCCTAATTTCACCCCATAAGGGGAAATTCGATACATCCTTAAATAATTTGCACCATATTGAGCCGCAAGAAATATATTCCCTGTATCTGTATCTACAATTCCATCAATATATTCATAAGATGATTCAATTGACGATTCCACATTTACATAATCACTAAAATATGTTACCTCATCATCAGTATAAACATATCTTAAATAATCAGTTCCATCTCCTCCATCGATAGTAAAAAATACTCCTAACCTCCCATCATTCAAAAATAAACCAAAAGAACAATCCTCATTATCTTCTTCAGTATTATCAAAAGATTTACCGATCAAAGGGAAGTCAAAACTCAACCTTCCTGAAGACATGGTCATAATTGGCCTTCGGGATTCAGAAGTCTGAGCAGCTAATAATGGGGCTGATAAAGAAAGAGCCATTTATGCACCTTCGCTTATAAAAAGTAAATCCATTTCAACATTCACCCGATGGGTTCCATCTGTTGTCATATGCATTCCTCCTGACAATCTTCTCATTTCCACTGTAAAAGTTTGAGAACTTCCGTCTTGAGGATTGAAAGCAAGTGAAACATCATTTACTAATTGAGCTTCATGGATATCATATTGCTCCGTTGTCATACCAAGCCATCTAAGCGTAATTTCTTTTCCCTTCATAGAACTACCCCATGAAAAGAAAGCAATTGATGTATATGTCTTTACAGCAGCAGTATGACGTACAGGAGTCATCAAATCAGAAACTTCCGATGGGTTGTCCTCCATTGTATAACTGCCAATAACCATTTTAGCCATTATGAATGCTCCTTCATTGTTTCAACAATAAGTTTTTCAATTTTCCTTTTTAATTCTGTTGAAATTTCTTTTGACAAATAAGGTGCATTATTTACGGTAATCGGGACATTAATTGAATTAGAAGTTTTGTTTTCAAATCCAATTCCAGGCCTTCTATCAGCAATCATCGAAGAAAGAGTACTCTGCTGTCCTTCTGTCAATACCATTTCCTTTCTTTTCAAAATAGCTCTAAATTCGTCGTTTGCCAAGCCCTGATGATATCTAGGCACTCCTGAAAAAGACGCTGTGGATTGAATCCTGGACGTTGTTTTGTCTACACCAACAACACCTCCCCCATGTTCAACTATGGCATTACTCCATGTTTGGTTAACACCAGAAGTTGAAGTCCCGCCTCCACCACTAAACATTCCCCCAAACATTCCCACCAATCCACTTATAGCACTTCCTGTGCCGCTCATGTTAGATACAACTGTTTTGGCAAGCGTATTGGCAATTTCCTGGTTTATCGCACGAAGAAACGAACGAGAATAATCTCCTACAGTTTTCAATTTCCCTTCAAGAACGTCAAAAAAGAAATCAGAAAATGCGGATTGCATAATCTGGGCGGTTTCTCTTGCAATGTCCTGCATTACCAGTGCTTGATCACGCCACCTTGCTGTTGCATCTTCCCAACCTTTATTAAGCGCTCCAATCGGAGTTTTTAAATCCTCCAAGGCCTGATTTTGTTCATCCAACAATTCAATTTGTTCCTTTAATGCTCCATTTAATTTTGCTCTTTCCTTTTCTACTTTTAAAAGTTGGATCTGTATGTCTCTTGATTTTCCATATTCATTATTTATTTCAGTAATTGATTGTTGTGCTTGTAATTTTCTTGAGATTTCATCCAGTTCTTTATTTCTTATTTCTAAACTGGATTGCTTTCTTAAATTGTCAAGTGCTTCCTGTGCCCCTGCTATTTTGTTAATAGCTGCTTCAATCAATTGTTTTCTTTCAATTGATTCTTCGTCCATTTGGGCCTGAAGTTTCGCGGCTTCAATCGGCTTTCCGCTCATCTCCAACAACTGAATTTCGATTTGCTTGTAGCTGTTTTGTACTTCCTTGTTTTTATCAACAGTTTCTTTTGCTCCTTGAATCCGAGCCATTGTTAATTGGTTCTCAGCTTCAATTACTCCTTGTTTTGCTTCTTCGATCTTTTGTAATGCCTGGAATTCGGCTTGAGCATCTTTATCGGCACGAACATTCCCTTGTTTATCTGTAGATGGGGAAAGTTTGCCGAGTGCTTCTTCAGCATCAGAAAGTTCTTTTTTCTTCGAATCTAAATTTGCTTGCAATGCCGATTCGGTTAATGCTTGTTTCTTTTCCAAATATGTCTGATAATCGGAAAGCCCTAAGTCATAAGCATTTTGATTGTATTCTTGTTCAAGAGAGTTAGAAGCAAGAATAATCGCCATCTTCCTTTCTTCTGCTGATTTCAAATAGGCAATTTGAGCATTCAGAACTGCATTCCAGTTTTCAGCACGACCTTTACTTTTTGTATCATCAGCAGGTGGGGCAAGAATTGGGACAGTTGTTTTTCCTCCTCCTTCCATTCTTCCTTTTTCTCTCGCCATTTCGTTTTCAGAATCACGAATAGAAGAATACATCTCTGCAATTTTATTCTTCCTTGCCTCAATATCAGAAACAGAATCTTTAAAAATAGAAAGCTGCCACCATTTTTCCCCAAATGATTTCATACTCTCTAATTCTTTTTCTAACAAAACTATTTCATTTTTTGTTTTTTCTACTCCGGTCATTCCTGCTTCTGTAATTTTTTCAATTATCCATTCGCCCTCAGCCCCTACTATTTTTATCACTAATCCCAATGGGCCTAATTTTGTTGCAATATCAGCATAGGCATTCCCTATTCTTTTTGCTCCATCATATCCTTCGTTGGCGACTTTAACCAACCCTCTAGCAAAAGTTGTTAAATTTCCCTCCGAATCCATGAATGTAGCATTTAATTCTTTTGCCAATTTGATCAAATCTTTGAAAACAGGTTCCATCATACCACGTAAAACACGAGTATGAATAGTTTCCATTGTTGTTCCTACTGTCGCCCATTGATCCTGTAGCAATCCAGTTATTGCATTAAATCCTTCTAACAATCCGCCCAAATGTTCTAAGACCGTTCCTTCTTTTTGCCAAAGTTTTAATTGCTTTTCAATATCTGGAATTTGCGCTTTTAACAGCATTCCAAGTTTATCTTCTTGTCTAATCTTTCCATCCATCAATCCACGAATTTCTTGCCGCATTTGAATGTCTTTGTTTTGTCCTTCAGTAAGAATAGAAAGAGCATTGGCGACACTTGTAAATCCATCAACCTGCTTTTTGTTGTTTATATCAAGTAATACTCCTTGAGCAATAAAAGTTTCGCTCATTGCCTGTAAATCTCTACCGGTAGCAATAGTGCGTGAATCCATTATCTCCAAGGTAAGGGATAAATCTTTTGCGTATTTATTTGCTTCAATGAATGCTCCTTGCAAATCGCCTTTTTTTGCTCGTGCCGAAAAAGTAGTGATTAAAGCGGTTGACTTTGCCACTGTCATTCCAAAATCCTCAACCGCTTTAAGGCCAAACATAAACTCCTGCTTAATCATTTGGATCGATTTTGTAGCAGCAGCAGCACCTAAAGTAAAGCCAAGAAAAGATTTTGAAAATAGGCCGGAAGCATTTCCGGAAAAGGCTTTTATTTCCCCCTCGGCCTTTTTTAACTGGGAAGTATCGGCCTGAATTCTTGCGTACATTAACCCTAAATCTTGTGGCATTTGTTTTCTCTCCGTACTTTTCGTGCCTGATTTCTTTTTGCTGCTCTATCCGCTATTTTCTTTTTCTTCTCTTCGATTCTTTTACTGTTCGATGCAAGTCCTAACAAAGCCGTTTTCAATTCTTCAGTGCTTTGCTTTTTCTTTACCTCAACTTTCTTTGGTTCTTCAATCGGATTCGGGATAAAATCTGAAGGTTCCCAAAGCTTTCGTTCTCCTTTTTCGTCCTTTACCATCATCTGTGAAAAATTGGCAGTTGTCATACATTGCCAATTTGCTAAATTCCTCTCGTGTTCAGCCCCGAACGGTTCCAACATCTCATAAGCCATCCATTCAGAGAATTGACTTGATGTAAGATGCTGGAATAAATAATCTGGATGTACATATCCTAACTCTCTACAGAGTCGGAAGGCAAATCGACGTTCGGAACTGTTTCGGAGTTTTTTATTTGCTCTCCCTTTTTCTTTTCACTCAATCCGGAAAGATCCCCGCCAACATCAGATATTCTTTCAATTGCCAAAGACGATTTTGAAAGTAAATCAGGAATATCCAATTCAGAAAACATTGGTTTCCCGGTTTCGGGGTCGATTACAGTAGCAATCAAAACCCTAATTCTCATCCCCCCAACATTTCCTTTTTCCACAAGCCATTTGTCATATTCCGCCCTGGCTTCTCCTGTCATCTCCTGAACACAAACAGCTCCACCCCATTCAGGGACATCGACCATTTGTCTCTTCAATTCAGTGATTCGAAGAATGTCTTTTTTTGTCAGTACTTTCATCTCTTGATTTTCCATTTGTTTCTCCGTTACTTGGTTTTATGTACTTCTGGTTTATTAATGATTATGAGGTAATTGTTACCGGTCCGCTGATCTTGATAGTGACCGGAGCTGTAATTTTGTTATCCAAAGGAACTCCAAGACCAAGATTTACAACAAGGCCTGAAAATTCCATTGTTGTATTCCCAGTATCTGGAAGAACAATCTGATAATCAACCCTGGTATCAATCTCAAAGTCGTCATTCATATCCAGATATCCATCTCTGGTATAGTTCATTTCCAAAACTACCTGTCCGCCATCCCTGAAAGCAGCGATAAATTCCCGATATCCACCTGTACTTCCAAGATGAGTAACATCGATTACAGCCCTGCTTTTGTCCGGCCCCTGGACGCTGTTAATTTCTGCGATTGCATTAAAAGTCGGTGAACTTTCCATATCCGATCTTTTAAAAATTGTTCCTACACCACTGATTGCCTCTGAACTCATTTCAATTCTCCTTTATTAGGATGTTATTCTGTGCGCATCGCGCTTAACGTACAGCTGAATATTGGCCTCCCTTTTCCGTCATTCCCTACGTGCGCTATATCGCCTATTTTCCTGATCTGGATATATCGCGTACTGTTGATTGTTTCGTTTGTCAATTCATGAAAAAGATTGCATATTGTTTCTATCTCAGAATAAGCGTTTATATATCCACCGGCAATTCCCCTTGTTAAAATTTGAACGGAAGGTTGACGTATATCGTTTGGTTCAGGAGTAATTCCAGCAGACTCAAATAAGCAGGTACAAATACCTGAAGACATATCCGGAAGAAGCCCAACAAATAGATTTGTTCCTAATACAAAATCAATTTCAGCAGATGATAATGCTGAATAGGTTAATAAATAATCTTTAAAATCAATTGATGCTGGATTCATTTCAATCGCGCCCATTTAATAAGAATTCCAAGTATTCTACCTTTATTTTTCAAAAGTGACTTCAGAAGGAATTGATTCTCACCACCTTGCCAAAACACACCCCGTTTTTTATTTCCTCCCCTTGATGGCCGTGGTTCTCCAGGGTGAATCATCGGCATTTCATGAACCCAAAAAGCGTAATTAGCAGTATACCCCACAATCGCATTGTAAATATGTTTCCCTTTGTTTACAATTCCCCTTCCTTCTGAAAGTCCTCTTGAATGATCAGCCTGTGCTTGTCCTGCTTCCGGTCCCTTAAAAGATGGACTTGTGTTATCGGCCGGTTTATCAGTTACCATTATAAAGGCACTTGATCTTAAATTTCCATAATCAATTGGAGTTTTTCGAACTGAATCGGCTTTAACAACCAATGCAGCTTCTGTTAATCCTTCTTTCGTATGGAGTTCAATATCGTCAATCGTTTTATTCAATCGTCGGAGAACTTCATTCAATCCCTGTAATTCGTTCATATCAAATACACTTTTCTTAAAAACTGAGTTGCCCCTATGTTTGGTATTTTTTCAAATAGTTTAATTGTTAAAGCATTTACTGATCCTGGAAGATTATCACTTTCTAAATCAATTAAATAACCAAGAAACATTCTCCCGTTAACATCAAAATCAGATTCGGCTAAAATAAATGATTTTGAAAGTAATTCTTCTACCCCTTCCTGTGTAGTTGATTCGGAAGAAAGGAACTTTTCTTGTTTATCTGACCATCGGACTTTTACCTCTACGGGGTCATCATAAGTATATCCGCCCAATCCATCAGAAACAGGATTTGCCCAATAAACCGCTGTCTGATTCAAATACTTTTGGAGGTTCATTCATGCCACCCGATAACATTCATGGATGATGCCTGTGCTCCACCATTTTTTGCCAACATTGCTAAGGTTCCGCTGGTATCAAGTAGTATTGCAGTCTGTCCATAAGAAGTTCCGTTCAATCCTAATCCCCACTGCCCTTGATATGATTCGGACAAGACATCCACGCCTACGGATTTCGTCCTAGGATCACGTAAAGATAAAATGTGTGCTGAGATATACTTTTCAATTTCTTTCATTGTAGCGTCAGACAAGCCCTTTCCCGTAAGATATCCTGTTACCATCAAATTTGCAGTATTGATAAAAACATCTATATCGGTTAATGAGGTTTCGATTATCTCAAATACCTCATCGTCTGTAACTCTATTTGCCATTACCTATTCTCCAATCAAAATTTGCTATATAGTTTAGGATCGACAAAAGCCCTGCAAAGTTTGTCCTGCCAATTCAATTCAAGCCATTCAATCATTTCTTTTGCAGAAGAGAAATCCCCTTTTATTGCTGTTGATGGCCAAAACTCAAATATATTCAACCCAACAATTTTCATTTCGTTGAATCTCTTTTTATGTTCTTGAACCCAATCCATCCAACCTTGTTCATCTTTATAAGCCCTCATAAATCGAGTTTTCAAACAACTCTTTGCAATATCCCTATCGTTTCTTCGAACAACGATCCATTTTGCAGCAGGAAAAGCCATGTGCCAAAGATACCAAACAAGGCAACATTTTGCCCCTTTATAAAACCATGGACCGTCTTTATACCCTTGTTTTATCATCGATTCAGTAATCAACTTTTTCCAAACTTCAATTTGTCTCGGAGATACTTCAAATATTTGTCTGTTATTAGGTAAGGGCCTTTGCCCTAATGGATCAACACCAATCTTTTTTAAATATGGTTTTACGATATCCTGCCTAATTTCCCGATTCTCAAACATACCCTTCTGGTTAAACTCATTCGGCCCAAACATATCTCCACCAAATGCACCACAGATATTAATCAAACCAGCAGTCATTGAAGTTCCAGAACGAGCAGCACCTGTTATAATAATCGGATCAATCATCATTTTTACCTATCCAATATCTTTTTACCCATCCGTCTCTTACTTCATGAGGACGAGGATTTCCATGAAACCTAACAATAGCAGAATCAACAGGAAGTCCATTTTTACAGTCTCGTTTATATGACAATACTTTTCCTGGAATAACATTTTCCCAGAAAGAAACTTTCCTTATTCCCAATACCATTTGGAAATAAAATCTCTCTGAACCTTTTGTTCTTCTCTCGATTAAATCTCTGTTTTTCAGAATAGGATTCCACAAAAGTTTTTCAAGATTGTCACATGATTTAAATCCAACAATACTCCCACCGATACATTTTGGTTTATAAGCCGCTTGGCATGTAATAATATGTTTCTTGTTTTCGATTGTCGCTTTTATCAATGGTTCTAAACTTCCGGTAATTACTGTATCCAAATCAAAACAAATGGAATATCCTTCCAAATTTGCTTGTTTTGAATACATAAACATCTTTTTGAGATTCCACTTCAAATCAACCGGAACATCCAATTTTCTTGTTTCAACATTTTCAATTTGAATGTTTTCATCGTCGGTAAATAAAACTATCTTGTATCTCAAATCAACCGGAATATTATTTTGAATTCCTTTTGCTAATTTGTTTATATAATTAATTCCAAGTTGGGAATTTCCATTCGGCCAATTCCCCCACCAATAGATAATAAAATTAATTAATGGATTTGGATCTATTGGCTTCAATTCTTTTTGTGTCTTAATCCCTTCTTTCTTTAATTGTCTGTTTGCAGCAACTCTTTCTCTTCTGAGTAAATCTTCTTCGGTATGCCTTTTATATCTATTGACCCCTGTTCCTGCTGCTGGATAATGTTCTCCAATCCATGGAAATTCCCTCAATAATCCAATACTGTCAGGAAGAAACTTTCCATTAAAAAACAAGATACAAGCATTTTCAGGAACTTTATCACGAATAGAAATGTCAGGGATGAAATTGTATACCCCTTCTGCTTGCCCTATTGTCTTTCCGTTTTGAATCATTTTTGAAATTTGCTTCTGATCAGTTCCACCTAAATATTGGTTGTGTCTATTTACATTAAAAGAACTCGGTCGAAAATAATCATAAACTTCAGGATGACTTCCAGCCTTTAACATAAACATACTTCCACAATAAGGGGTAATTCGTTTGCTAATCCTCGATCTTTCTGGAGCCCAAATCAAGAAATCTTCCTGTCGAGTCAATATATGATCAATATTCCCGACAATCAAACAATCCAGGTCAATTGACCAAAATCTTTCCCCAAATAATTTGAAATCTTTCTTAAAACAAACAAGTCGAACGAAACAACCGCCCTTATCTCTAAACTCATTCCATAACGGAATAATATCAACTTCAGGGATGATTCCTTTTGAATCATCAGTAACACAAATTAACCGGAAAGGGATTGTTACATTGCGAACAAGCATCTCATACAAAGCATTTACATGCCTGGAATCATATTTCTGATTCTTTTTTGTATTGGGAACTCCTTCAATAGGATTCCATTTCCAGCAGACAATATTTATCATTTGATATTCCGGAGTATACAATTAAACCATTTGGTGTCGGTCCATGTTTTCTTCAATTCAAAACCGTAAGAAAGGAACTCATCAATTATATCCTGCTCAGTATCCCAAAACATTGAATCATATGCCCTTGATGCCATCCGATCAGGAATACTTCCCTCAACAGTACAAAGGGCCATTTTTTTCATAACCATAAAGTAAAAAATTCCATTCGGTTTAAGAACATTTTTCAACTCCTGAACTAATACAGGAAGATCAAAACAATGATCAAGAGAATTGCAGAAAGCATTATCAAATCTATCGGGGCCGAATAACATCTTATGCCAATCGCCTTCAACTACCAAATCACCAACAGGATATAAATCCAATCCTAATGAGTTTTTATAACCTAAATTTCTTGCCGCTACTACCTCACAACCTGTACGCGCTCCTAGACAGAGTATATTTCCCTTCAAAAAGTCGTTCTTTACTTTCTTAAAAATCGATTCGAACTTAATCCGTCTACTACTATTCTTTTCTTTAATTTTATCTAAACTGAAAGAGATTTTGCCTCCTTGTTTTTTTACATAAGCGTCATAATCAGCAAACTTTTTGTATTGAATCATTTTCCTTCCTCTTTCATTTGATTTTTGTATTCAACCAACTTCAAATGCATTCGCTTACTGCTCTTGTATATTCCATCCAAGTGTTCCAGGATTTTCTGCTTCATCTCTTGTTCCATTGCCGGATGATCATTTATAAAATTGGCAAGTATAATGTTCTGGACACAAATTTTGTTTCTCAAATTCGGTAAAAGAAACTTTGGGAGAACAGGAAGAAGTTTTCCATCTGTATCAAATATGCTTACCTTATATGGATCAAGTATTGTATCAATATCCTTCACGCCAACCACCACCTTTTCCAGAAGCATTATGATATTCAACAAGTTTTGCCCCCATTCGTTTTCCCATATCATAAACAATATCGACTTTTTCAAGTAGTCGTTTCCTGGCAATAGGATCTTCAACCAATTCAACAATCAAATTTGCCAAAATAATATGTTCCCCGCAAATAGTGGGGGGGTGTCCTTCTTCAAGATACGTCTCTTTTATTCCAGTAACGTGTCCGGTTTTTTGGTCAAATAAAGCGTATTTTTTATGACTCATAACATTATCCTTATCGAATCAAACTTAGTGCTGATATATGCTGATGGCTGTAATTGTTTTACCAAATCAGTAATCTCGTTAACAGTCGGATATGCTTTCTCAGTTCCAAAATATCTCAAATCATCAATAGCGATTATATGATGAAGTTTTGTTGGGAGAATACTTTTCAACTCATCCAATATTGGAGTGTGTTTTCGGCCATCATGAGCATCCAGCCAAAACAATGCGGGTTCCTTTATCTCTTTCATTATTTCAGGCAATACTTTTGCACTATCCCCACAATAAAGTTTGATGTGCTTATGATTTCTGAGTTTTGTTTTTACCTTATTGTAGGCACTCTCAATAAGCTCGACGGAATACATTTTATCAAACTGTCCGGAAAGAGCTTCCAATGCTGCTCCTCCTCTTGTTCCAGTCTCTACAAACGTCCTTAATCCATGTTGCTTTGCCAGTTGAGCCAAATGTCTGTCTTTCAATTCATGGGATGGAGCTGTCAATCTTCCCCATTGCCTCCACCCGAGAATATCTGTCCAACCAAGATTGATATTCTTTGATCCCCGCCATCGGCCAAGAAGAGCAACCTCAGAAGCATAACTCAAAGCAGCAGCCCACCACCCCAATGTTCCATGCTGAAACATTATTTTGCTGAATCCTCTCATATATTCGAAATCAGATTGAACAGAATTTCCAACTCGAACAATCGGATCATAAGACATAAGACCATCATAAAGAGTATTGTAATAACTCGCTGCAGTTTGTGAATCAATTCTGCTTTCCGGTTTCACCCCTCGATGAAATACAAAACTGTCTACATCCCCGGCAAATATCGGCCTCCAAACCGGCATATCAGTAACAATATGAAGTTTCCTGAAATCGAATGTATTAATTGCTTCCATGAAATCTTGGATACTTACAAAATTTTCCTCTTTGTAAGTAGACGACATAACAAGACGATCCCCAAGGCGCAAATGTAAAACAAGATCAAGATCGTTAGTTCTTTCAACGATTGGAAACCATGAACGAATTTCTTCCAATATCGGGGTATACAATGTGAAGTCTTCCGGATAAATTCTGAGATCATAATTCACCTGCTTTTTGCTTTTCAATATTTGATGATAATTTACCGGATTTTTCGAACTTCCATTTATTTCAATAACAGGATATTCAGAATTGAATTTGACAATATGTTCTTTAATTCCCAAAACGGGTAGAGCGGGATGGCTCAATACCCCTCCGATAGATTCTGTCAACATTCTGGCATAAACATACTGGAATATATTATTGCCTGCCCCGTTACTAAATTTAATTCTGACTACTGGTTTCATTTTATCTCCTGGTACGGAAATGATAATGTTTTAATCTCGTTTTCTCTTCCCTCTGCTTTCTTTCTGTCTTCAATCCTTTTCAATGCTAATGGATCTCGTCCTTTGCCCTTCCTAATCATTCCTGTAGTGCTTGCATCTGCTATTACTTCCCTGGGGTATCTGATAAGGGATATTTGAAATCTTTTGTTTCCTTCTGCTATATCAAACGCTCTTGCACGATATCTTCCGCTTGTTCCATAATTGCCTGAAAGTTCTTCGTCATATCCACCGATCTTCCAATATAGGCTTTTTGTCATCATAAAAGAATCGTTATGCGGTTTGTACGGAATGTTAAAAGGAGCATCAATACGTTCAAACAAATAAACAAAATTATCATTTAATCTGTTTTTAGAAATTGTCCTCATCAACTTTTCAATATTTTCTACAGACACCAAATGGTCAATATCAGTTAAAAGCAACCATTTTTTATCAGAATAATATGAGCCAATATTTCTACAAGCCAACCAATTCCAATTTGCTTTTTCTGTTATCTCAAATTTATATATTTCTATTCCTTCAGGACTTTCTTTAATATCTCTCAACGGAAAATTAACAGAACAATCATCGGTTATATATATCGAAATGAGTTTCTTTATTTTATCAGGATATTGATTCCATTCCTCAACTTGTCGCCGATACATTCCGGGATTTTCATAATATGAATAAATGAGAGAAAGCATATTATATTGTCCCAAAGAAAATTGTTATCAGTCCAACTACAATAAAGAAAACCACTATATCAATCAAAGTGTTTTGCATATTTCTTCTAATGACATTCTTTCGAAACAATTTAAAGATCCACCTGGGGTAGCATTAATTATCCTCAAGCCAAGATTCTTTGCATCTTTTGCTACTTTCGGCCAATATTTCATAAATCGTTTATAGGGGTCGTAAAGTTTTCCGGTTCTCTTATCAATTTTTGCTTCATAGTCATTATGCCAATGGTCTTTATGATCTTTTAAATCATTCGGGATCTGCATATCGAATCCAAGCAACACAACAGTTTTTGCCCCTAACCAATAAGCTAAGTTGATAGCCGATGCTCCTGAATTGCTATTCCAACATACGTGTTGTCTACTTTTTGATTCGATTCCATCCATTCCCTTATTACTTCTGCCAACATACTTTACCCGCTTGCTTCTTCCTCTTGCACCCGGATTAGAACAAGTAACAATCAATCCACCATATCGATATATTTCTTTACCGGCCTTGTCATCATACCAAGTTCTATCACCAAACCAGCAAACGTCCACCCATGTTCCTAATTTGAAAGCCTGATTGACCCCTATCACCCGCTTGTCGTGAATCAGGGTCAAATCCAGTTGATTCAAACTTGGGCCACCACCGAGAATAAACACGGTAGAGTCTGGCCAAAGTTCCGGTATTTCCCACAGGCTTGTGTCCATTACTTTTTTCTTGCTTTCGTGATTACTTCTTTCAATTCTTCTGCCGTTTCACATTTGGCCGGAAGAGATATTCCTTCTTTCCCAACAATCTCGATTAAAGAATCCCATTCAAGGCTTTCAAGAGCTGGATCAATTTCAATATCAGAAGAAGACAATTCAGCAAGCAGTTTATTTGCTGCCGACTTTCTCAATGCTTTCCCGTTCAAAGGTTTCTCGGGATTATCAGGATTGACAACATCGTAATATCCACCTTCCCGAGGAACAAGTTGAAGTTTATTTCCAATTATCTTTTCAGTCTTCTCTTTTGTTTCTGAAATATTCCCAAGCCTGTCGTATGTACTGAGATTCTTTCCAAGTGCTTCTTCAGTACATACAACGATTTGGCCAGGAACAACTGAGAATCGTTTATTATCATAATGGAAAACATGTCTTCCGGAATTCAACTTTTTTCTAAATTTGCAGACTTCACTCATTTAAAACACCTCTTGGTTAGGAAAAGAATGGCAGAACTCGCACCTGCCATTCTTTGTTATATTATTGATTTCGGCAGGTGCTTATGACAATACCGTTATTCCGCAATTCCCATTCTGGTCGGCTCGAATCTGCGGGACCATGATTGTCATCACTTTGTAGTTGGTGGTAAATCCGCCACCTTCCTGCCATTCTACCGTAGTCATCGCCAGGCCTTCAACCATTCGTACAGTCTCAGTATTCATCTCAACAAGTACAACGGTATTTGCCGGGAGTTTGTCAGCAACTTTTACATCCTGAATTCCGCTGATTCCGAGAATACGTTCCCGGATAGTTTTGTCCGAATTGGATTTGAAATCGTCGTCCAGAACAGTCTCGTATGCAGTAGGCACATAAAGAACCCACGAACCATAATGCATAGCATCGATAGAAGCCTGCTTCATTTCGCGAACGTCATCCAGAATCAATTCCCCGGTCATTGCTGCGTCGTCCCAAGCAGTGGTCAGAGTAACATCGTTGTTGTTCGGATGATCGATGTATCCATAGATAGTTCCGCCGCCGTAGGTATAGCTGGAAGTACCGTTGAACAGCATGTCCTCGACCTTTTCAGAAACAACGCGAGAGGCCATAGCGGCAGAGGTGGTATCAATTGCAGAACCGCCATTTCGAGAAGCTGTCAATGTCCGAATGTTGAAAGAGAAGTCCTTGTGAACAATCGGCAGAGGTAAATACTTAAGGTCAAATTCAGGCCTGTCTTTTTTGGTACGAGTAATTGCGTCCATCGTCATTTCGGCAGCGGTGAACTCGTTCAGATCCTCATACTCAAGAACAGTAGTTCCAAGACCGTTTCCAATCCGGAATACCAGATTCCTGGCATACAAATCCTTGACGCCAATAAGTCGCTGTTGAGCAGCAAACAATACTGCTGAATCCAACTGTACCCATTCATCTTTTCGAAGTGTTGCTGCATTCATGATCGGAATAGCAGTTGCTACCCCATTAACATGCATGGTAATGTATGATTTCCCGTTAACTCCAATCCACGGTTTCAATACGTTAATATTCATTTTGCTCGCAAGCAGCTTTTGAGCAACCGGCCCTTGAGCCGCTCCATTCTGGATAAAATCCAAAGTGGCTTGATCCATTCCTTTCTTCATTTGTTTCTTCCTCCTAACTATTTTTAAATTGAAACGGTTGCTTTTCTTATGCGACTTCTGCCGCTATCCTTGAGAACGCCGGATCAGCTCCGGAAGAATCACTCAGGTCAATTGCCTCCATAGCATAAGCTACGATGCACTCGGTGTAAATGGTGGTGGAATCAGCAGAATCATTGTCGTCAACATCAGGTACATGCTTTTTCAATGTCCCGTCGCCTGCTGATTCGAGAGAATCCCCAATAACAATAGTTTGACCATCGGCAATGATAACCAGTACCTCTTCACCACGGGCCATGACATTATATTGACAAATCGATGCAGCAGCATAGTCGTCAGAGATGGTATTGCCTTGAAGATCATCCTCGACTGCGAACATTCGCTGTGCATTCCCCCCGGCAGTCGCATGAACACGGACTTTTCCGGTACTCATCTTTTCAATAAGATGCCCCGGAGTGATTGTTGCGTTTGCAATTGCCTCTTTTCTGATTCCCAATCCAGAAAGAACAATCGTTTTCGGTGTAGTCGAAGCCATTTTTATTCTCCTTTTTCGTTTATTGTTTTTGTTTCAAATCAAACTTCGATTACTTCTTTTGGCCCAAACTCTCAGAAAGAGTCATTGGCACATAAGGCTCTTCGCCTTCGTCTACATTCAGCATTTGGGTCTGTGCGGGGGATAACCCGGAATAATTATTTGCAGCAGAAACAGGAAGTAAAGAAACGATGGATTCGAGTACAGACAGTTCCATCTCTTTTAACTGATCGTCACTGAACTTATTCCGCTCGTTCGCTTTGATCTGACCGATCATTTCCCCACGTTTTCGATCCAATTCTCGCATTCCCGCATTGAGCACGGAACGGATAGGGGCGGGAGCATCGACCAAATACTGATTGAGGATTTCTGCCGGTGTTTTTTGAATGACAACTGTTCCTGTTTCTTGTACAGCTGTATTCGTTTTCACGATTTCCTTTTTCTCCTCTTCTTCCGGTCCCATATTAGCAACCAATTTTTCCAACTGTTGAGAGTTCATCGAAAGAAGCCATTCCCGATCAGCTTCCACGAATGCTGTTTTCTCATTCTCGATAAGAGCATTCGTCATCATTTCCCCACACTTTGCTTTTTGTGTAGGAGTTGTTGCATCTTTACATTTCATTTTTCCATTCTCCTTTATTGATTTGTTTGCTGTTACGGCTTTTTGCCGGTAAGTTATTTCCTCAATTACTTCAACTGGTTCACCATTCAGAATAATATTGCCCGATGTATCAAATTCATATCCTTGTTTCAATAGTGCTGATGTATTTGATTGTTCTGTCGGTCTCTGTTCTTGCCAATATATAAAATAATCAGAGTAAACAGCCCGAAGGTAATTTACTCTGGTCATGCGTTCTTGTTGCTTATCCCTGATATCTAATCCGTCAACGTAGCGACGAATTTTATCCATTTTTGTGCCCATCTCCTGTTCGTTCTGAATATAAACAGGATTTGGTTTTTGATTATCAGTACTATTTGCCCTTATTCCACAACCATCGTCCCATCCGCAAGCCCCTTTCTGATTAGGAAGTAAAGCAAGATGGTCTGGAATTATTTCAGTAATGCTCGCTGAAAATGTTTCACTGTTCCACGTTCCTTCAACCCCATCTTCCATCGCTAACAAACCGGTGGATACATCCAGTTGTCCACCATTCTGTAAAAACGGAAGTAATTGTGGATTGGTTGTATTTGCTCTTGCAACATTTATCCAAAGATCAGCTTTGAGTTTATTATCTTCAAATCTTGCGTTTTTAATAACACCCACTTCCCACTGTGCGCGAATAGTTCCATCGTTATTGCAAAGGATATATTCCCCGATTTGATTTACCGGATGTCCGATAGTTACAGGCATGTTATTCCAGGCCGAAACGCTCGCTTGAATAACAGCGGGGGGATAATATACGGGTTCAGAACCAGAACCGTGATGTACCCCTTCTGCAAGTAACACACATGGATATATTCGATAATCGACTCCGCCTTGCTTTCTTGCCCGGAAAGCAACATTTATCTCCTCTCCTTTGCTCAACATCAATTTCATTTCTTTCATTGTTGTTCTCCTGTTTCTGAAAAATCTGGAAATATTCTATCTTTTGGAATATATGGTAAAGCAACACATCTGCATTGAGGATGAACAGGAATTAAATTTTCAGCTTCATCAATTGTATAAATCTTTCCGTTTAATGAGGCACATCTCGAACACACCCTATCGTCCCCAGCAGTCAAATATTCAACCTGGACTTTTATTCCCATCAATCCTGCTGCCCTATATTCCCCTATATTTGCTGAATGATGTGCTCTTATTGTTTCTGTCCTGGCCAATATCTCTGCCCTTCTCAGGCTGTCGATCTTTCTTCCCAACCTATCTACTATCTCAAGGCTTTCTCCCCGCCCTGTTATTGTTTTCTCTAGCAATCTTGCTATTTCTCTGGGATGTTTTCCATCAGCCATCCCCATCGCTAACACATCCGAGACAGCAGATTCCATTTCGGTTGTAATTGATTGTAAGGAGGAATAAGCCCTGGTATATATCAATCCAACTCTATCTGCATGAACCATTGAATTGAAAGCAACTTGAATTGGTTCTCCGCCTAACTGTCCTTCATCAATTTCAATCCCGCTTTTCCTCAACTCCTGTCTTGCTCTTCTTATTCCTTGCTGATAAGCTGAGTCAATATATGTTTTCATCCAGCTGTCTCGTGCTTCTGTCGGAGAAGACAACAATGAATCTTTTACGATTCTAATTCCTGTTTGTTTTCCATTCAGAATATATTCCTTGTTCTTTCCTTGCAGCCACTTTATGAATGCCTCAATCTTTTGATCTGATCGGGGAAAATTGAATTGTCTGGCCGATAGTCCAGCCGCATTAAACATCAACCTATTTGAATCGGCAATGGCGAATACATCAAGATCAACAATAGCATCTTTTATTTCCTTCATTAACTGGACAAAACGAGATTTCATCGACGCAACAAACCGCTGGCGAATGGTAATTGTCCGGGTAGGGTCGATTGAATTGATGAAAAAGAAAGTTTTACCCATTTGATTGCTCATATTTTTAATATGCCTCCGCACCCAGACCCGATAAACGTGCCCGTAGTCGAGGGCGGAAGAGTCGAAGTCGAACAGCCGAGACCCGCAGCCGAACCATAATCCGCAGCGCCGCCGAGCCCGCCGAAAAGGTATTGCTCAACCTGGCACCCCCAGAAACCATGTTGCCAACCGGCGTAGGAGATCCCGCCGATGACGGTTATGGCTGCGGCGATTAGATAGATCATTTTACCACTGCCGGCCCGTTGTAGGGCTGACCATCGAGGCAGATTCCGCCGTTGCACTCAGTGCTGGCGTAACCGTACCCTATCATACAATCGTTGATTTCGGCGCTTGTCGGCGTTCCGCCTGGAGACGTCGAACACTCATTCCAGTGAATGGGGTTAACTTCGGTCAGCCCTGTTTCTTCCTCGCCAGCCGAACCGCCGCCCACCGTAGCAGTAGACGACTTGCTAGCCGTGGCCTTATTCTGATTGATCGCGGAATCATCCCCGTATGTGGTATTGTGATCTCCGTTGCCTTTTGCAATTCCCCGAGCAGTTGACCCCACGAAATACCCAACAGAGGACGCCACTCCGACCGGGGAAGAAGCCACGCCAAGAATGACACCGCCGACAGCCTCGACCCCTTCGGCAAATTCGCTTTTCGGCAACGGATCAGATTTGAGAAATTCCAGTTCGCTCGGCTTGTCACGGTTGGCGAGGGCGACGACAGCATCGCCCAGGGATTTTGTCAACTGTGCGTTCGTGTACGCCATGATCTTTTCGGGCGTGTCGAGAGTGACCTTTACACTCTGCATCTCGGCAACTTTGAGCCGTGTCTCTTCCTGGTTCTTTTTCAGCCACTCGATTGCCGCTTCCGCTTTCTTGGTCTGCACTTTGGCCCATGCGTCATTGCGATTCATGCCAACTTGCTCGGTTGTCAGAGCGCCAAATTCGGTGTTGAATGTTCGCTTGCTGCCGCACCCTGAAAATAAGAGAGCGGCGAGAATCAAGAGGAGGGGAAGGAACATTTTTTTCATCACGTTACCTCATGTATAATGTCAGTGTATTGAACAGCGCCCAGGCCCCGGCATCTGCCAGGAGCAGTATGATTACGCAGGCTGCTGCGAGCAGGTATATTTTCATAATTTTAAACTCTTAAATTTGTCAGTCAAAATCTCGATAGTAGTTTCTAATCAGTCAACTTTGCGAATTTGTGCCCGACCTATTTTAAAGACTCCTCCACCTGCTTCGGAGAAAAGAGCGCGAAACTGGAAAGCCATCGCCGTGATGCCGCCACTAGGTATTTTGAAAATAGGAGTTTTCAATACTCCGCTCCAATCGGCTTGATCAAAATCACCTAATGCCGGAACCATCGGAGCCGTAGAGTAAAATATTGATCCATCGGTGTTTGTCATGCTGGCTCTAATATAGTAACCTATACACGCAGATAGATCGGCGGCACTTACATCAGCCTCAGCGTAACAGAAATCGCCGGGCGACACCCTCGCGCTTAAATCTCCACTGTATAATAGCACACCATCTGCCAACGCCGTTGATGTAACCGTCATTAACTGGTCGTTGCCGTATCCGTCACTCCTTGCCGCACCAGGAGTGCCGCCGGTCCCGGCGACTATGGTATCAGCGCTCCCCAGTCCGTAGCACGTCCATCCAGTAGCCACAGTGCCGGTAGCCCCGCTTTGCAGTGCCCCGCCTGTGCCGAGAAAAAACGGGTTATCAAGCAACGCCTTAGGGTTGGCGGCATGGTAGATATCAGCGGCAGAAATACATAGTGTTTTCGAGGTATTTCCTACGATCCATGATATTGCAGCCGCCGCCGCCGCCCCCACCAATTTTGCCCCAACTTGCGCCCAGTGTAGATTGTCAGACTGCAAAACGCCAGCCATCGCCGCTCCAGAAGTTGATAGCGGATCGACGAGAGCATTATAGGCGTCTATCAGCACTGTTCCTCTATTTACCTGTGTGTAATGTTTGAGTTTACTATTGAGTGCACATATTTTTGGGTAAAGCGAGGCGTTTGATGCGTGCCCTGAACCGAGAGGTGTAACTGTCTGAATCGCCACATACACACCATTATTACGCAACTTGTCACATGCGTTGGCGATGGACAAATAAATACTATCCACAGAAAGTCCTCCCGTAAGGGAGTTGATTCCCGCCAAAACAAAAACAATAGCAGGACGATGGACAAGCGCCCTGTCAACCATCGAATACACGTCGTCGGCTGAAGCCCCTGACTGCCCATAGTTGGCAAGTAATCTGAGCGCACCGTTAAGGGTCGCGTTCATCCAGCAAAACATACCCAAGGTCATCAGAGATGACTGCGTGATGCCGGTAATATTGCCAGTTGCTGGGCTGGTGGCTGATCCGGCAAAAGTGTAAGAAAAATTATTCGTATCGATTTTTGTGATATAGTAGTCGCCGTTGTATTCTGTCTGCGTTGCCCCATTAATTGTGGCAAAATCACCAGTTGCCAAACCGTGAGAAGGAGCATTCACTGTGGCTGTTGTCCCTGAACTGGTTATTGAAGTGATGCTCATCGGGTAATTTGATCGCGATGTAAGGGAATCCCCCAATAGGACCACGGTGTTTCCCCGCCGATTGTTAGCCGCCACTGATTCTGGGGGCATCCACCCATGGTTTCCAAGCGCGTCCTGACCATACAATTTAGCGCCGACAGGTGATTTAGCAGACGCGGAAGTGATAATATTTCCCATATTTAAGTCTCCAAATATATTGAGTTTCCGTCAACCTGTAAAACAACACCGTCCACATAAAAAGGCTCGAATTGCGTGCCGAATATTTTTCTCCACAACCTGCGCTCAGATGCTTCGACCGGCTGCGAACCTATCGCATAAAGGGCTATGCCGAAGTTAGCAGACCCATATAGAGTTCCACCGGCTGTATTTAGGTCATCGGAGGCAAGAGCCAGTGTTACGCTATCGGCGTCGGCTCGCTTGGCTGCACCGTTGAAAAAGATATCGGCAAACGACTCGTCAACCTGATCGCGGGTGATTAATAAGCCGATACAATCCGGCGTTAGCACATCACCGATTTTTCGGATCAGCATTATGAGGTTGGTGCGGGGGAGAGTTAACAAATTTCCCTTTCCTATTCCGTTCAAAGATAAATCCATTACATCACCAACAAAGTAACATTTGTTGAAAAAGTAAATGAAACAGAAACATCTTTTCTAATTCCCAAAACCTGTCCTTGCAATAAATTTACATAAGTTGAAGTCGAGTCTCCATCCCCAAATGTAATAGTTGTATCCTCTGATGAATAAAATGCAACATCCCCCGTATCTGGAATCCACTCTTCTCCTAAAGATACCTCAACGATTTTCTTCGGGGCAAACACTGGTATTTTTTCTCGAATAATTGTTTCATCTATTGTAATAAACGGATTCGGCATTTTCTTCTCCTTTAACTAGGTTCTAAAATCGATTTCTATCTTTCAAATCTTCGATTCCTGCGATTATTTTTCTTAACGAGTAATTATCTCTCATCTCTCTATTTTTTCTCTAATTTTAAAAGAGATTTTTGTTCCAAGACTTCAATCTCGTCATCCCCGGTTCCATCAGGCTCAGAAGGAACAATCTTTGATGCTTCTTCCATAATCCTTTCAACTTTATCAGGAGCCAATTCCATTATCTCTTCCAGAAACGACTCGAAAGAAAGAATCAATTGGGCATCAGGAGAAGAGGTATATTTGCTAATTGCTTCCGATCTTATCCTTCCCACTTCAGCTCTGTCTTTCTCGCTTGGATCTTGAAGGTCAGGCCACTCTACTGTATATCCATTGTCAGGGGTTTTAAATATTCCTAACTCATTCAATCTATCGATCAAAGTCCTGAGAATAAAAGGTTCAATATATGTTTTCCGCCTATTGTCGCACTTCTTTGCCCAATTCTGTGAATCCTGATCAGAAGACAATTCGCCTCTTTCACTTCCTTCTAATATTCTTTTCGGGATTCCAGTTGCAATTGAAATCATCTTCATTTGAACATCAACGTGATTGGAAGGATCAGCAACAGCAGGAGCAAGGCTCTTTACATCCATTCCCTGCAACCGCATATACCTTTCCATCTGATGCACGTAATTCTTTACCTCTTCCTGTAAATCAGTTAATTGAGTAGCAGACATTGTAAATCCGTCTTTTGTCTGAAATGCTAAACCAGGAAATGCTCCTTGCCAAAACATTTCAGCAGAGCCGCCAACGATCAGTTCAAGATTCAAAAGTCTGTTAAATGCTTTTTCCAATCTTGGCATTCCATATATATTTGATTCAACCAGATTGTCGGTAATATGAATAATTCGAGAATGATGAACGATAGTTTCAAATGTTGCTACTCCAGTCAGTCCAGGATTGTCGTTCAGTTTCAAAGAATAGTATTCAGGTTGACCAAAACGGGGATTGTTTTTGTCTATCACAAAACTTTTTATTGTTGCATTGTCCTCGGAGAACGGTTGAAGATATAAAAGTTCCGTTGCTGACATTACTGGAATAGCAAATGAATCAGCACCATCATTTAAACCCAACAATACAACCCCGTATCTCCCTATTCCTGATATCACGTCGGCCCGTTGCAAAATAGAATAGATTCGATTCTTCTTTTCAAAATCGTCCCATGCATAACGGAAAATGTCTTCCTCGTCTTCCCATGCATGTAACACTGGAAATCGCTCCCAGCTCGATTCTACGGGTTTTGTGATAATTACGTTTGCAACATCTTGCCTACGGAAGCGGTAATAGTAGTCAGCGTATTTAATCCCATCCAAAAGAGGATATCCAAGAGCAGATGAAACATCTCTTAACCCATCAAAAGTTTGAGTCCCGCCATAGGTTGTTCTCGATCCCAATATGCTAGTTGACAATATCCGAAACAGCATATTTCGCCTGAGCTGTTCGTCTTTTTCAGCAGAAGATAATTGCACGCCTTTCGTTCTTTTCATTTGCCCCATACTCCTGCTTGTTTATTTGCTGTCCATGGCCAATATACAATATTAACAGAGTCAGCTAAATTAGGACTTCTTGTTCCATCAGGTTTCTTGTCTACAATTATTTTCCCGTCTGTAGTTGATCCATATGTCGGTTGACTCAGTTCTGCTATCAATTCGTTGAAATGTAAAATATCGGATGGTATATTTATCAATTCAGACATAGGATATTGTGTTCCTTTTGTAACAAATCGCCATGTCTTTTCAAATCTTGTTCTTAAATTCCACCATCCTTGTGCTTTCAAATTCTTGTATAAATCTTTATTTAAAGGGCTTTCATTGTCATCGGGAATAGAATGGCCATCAGGATTCAATACAGAGTCACCCCCATTCCAAGGAGTAATTTTCAAATTTGCTGGCAATAGATTTTCTCTTTTTAATCGATTTGTTTCTGCTTTTACTCCGCTACCAACCCCAACACAATCGTAAAATAATTCGGATGCTCTTATTATTTTACATCTCATTACCGCTTTGTTTGCTGTTTCTCCCGTATCTCCTTGCGCCCACTTATCAAGACCAATTAATGTAATTCCCTTTCGATCTGCTTGTGAATTAAGATCCCCACCTTCATCAGCTACATCCAACCCAGAAAATATCTGTCCCTGTCTCATCAAAGCAGCAAATTTCGGAAATCTCTTGTCGAGATCAACAGCAGACTGTACCCATTGCGCGGGGATGAGAATACCCTCTACAGCTGCTGAATAATCCCTTAAAACCTCCTGGGAAAATAAACGTAATAAGCCCTCTCTTTCATATTTCGCATATCTTTTATCATGCCATTCTTGGGTTTTTTCTGGATGGTCTCTCCAATCTAAAATAAATACTCTAGTCATTCCAGATTCAATTTTTTTTCCCGGCAACCAAACTTCTCCTGCAAACCGCTTACGAGCAAAAACATTAGCAGTTCCATTTACGGAAGACATATCAATTTGAACATCAGTATTATCCCCAAGAGCGGCTTCAATCATTTCTGGATGTTGATAATGTGCGGATTCATCTTTAAAATAAATTGATGTTCTCCCCCCACGACCAATATTATCTCCAATCTCTCCGGTTATTGTTGATCCATTCTCAGGATTGACAAGCCTCATTGAGTGTGAATGGTTTCTTTCTGAAAAACCAATTGGTAAAAAGAATTTTGGTAAATATCTAATCAATATTCTCATTTTTTCAAATATCGAAGATGGATCGCCGATATTATCTACAAGGTCGCTCCCTCTTGATCCCCAACCAATCGAAGATCCTTCAACAAACAGCCACATACAAACCGAAATGCAACACGATAACCATGTTGCCCCCATATCCCTACTTTTTTCAATCAATCCTGATTCGCCATCAAGCCAACACCCGATTATAAATTGAACAAATTCTTTTTGTTTTGGAAATAAAATAAATGGAGTAATGATTGGTTTATCTTTATATTTTCTGTTCCTTGGATCACTCGTAACCATCCAATGTTCAATAAACTCTACCCAGTTTTCAGGATGTGAATAATATTCTTTTGCCCCAACAATCAAAACAGGATTCTCCTTCATTTGTTTCACCCTATTGTATCGGGAAACAAATTGAGCCACGTAATTAGGTGGCCATATATTTGGAGCAATACTTGTCATTACTAATTCTGTTCCTCTTTCAACATCTGTTTATATACCATTTCTGCTTCTTTCACGTTCATATCAATTGTAACTTCAACCGATGTTCCATTTATTGCCCTATCTCCAGAGGTGATATCCTGCCTATCTATCAATCCTAATTCTTTTGCGATGATATCGGTCCTCAATAGTCCAGCAGCGGCACCTGTAAATTTCTGCTCATATATGATTGTTTCCACTTTTTGCACTACTAAAGAAAATTCTGGTCTTTTCCTGTATTCAGCCCACCCTGTAGTAGTAATTCCGATGAAAACACATAACCCCCTAATTGTCATCGCTCTCATTCTAGGTGTCTTGTGTGTTAAGACTTCTCCCATGTACTGTCCTACTGTCTTTTCTTCCATTAAGCTGTTTTCTGCTACCCATTGGAAGTAGTTGTTGCAGGCCACCATCATCTCGTTTGGAGAGTTAAATGTCTTTGGCCTTCCTGCATCGTTCCAGTCACATACCCTCCAGAGTTCTGTCCCGAAGTAGCTATGTTCTATCCCCAAGAGATTTCGTTGGCGTCTTTGCTTCTTCTCTTTTTTGGATTGTTTGGTTGGGTATTTAGTTCGTTTCATGGTTAGTTTGAATTTAGTATAGGTTTATGTATACTACTTATTATAAAGAGAATTTTCTGAAAAGAAAAGCCCCTGGTTTTTAAGTGGTTGGGATTGTAGGGAAAATTATTTTTTATATCAAGCAGTTAAGTTGTTGATTGCTTTACAAAATTTATTTATATTAAAAACGTTAAATTCTTTAAATAGTTCTTTACTTCCATCAACAAAAGGCTTATAGTTAAGTATATAGAGGAGAAGAGAGGAAAGGGGGAACTTGATGGAGAACCCGAAGGGTGGAGATGGTCTGCTTGTTGTAGAGCGCTCTACCAGATGACGAAAACAGTGTCTTTGATTGCTTGATCAGACTGACGAGCCCATTCAGGGCGAAACACTAAATTAGGAGATTGACCATGGAAACCACTACTATCCTAAGAGCAACAAGTTATTTTGGGGGACATTGTTTAGTTTCTTTTTCTGAAACTGGTTTTGAAGTAATTGAAGATACCAGAGATTACAAAGACGGATATCTTCATATCTTTGAAAATAGCGCAACCGCAATTACAGATGCTTGTAGAAATCAGATCATTAAATATTTCTACAACCATCGTTCTTTTGATGTAAACAGTCCTGGTATCGGAGCGACTCCACAACATCAATATTTTTCAAATTTATCAATTGAAGAAATGGAAAATATTGGTAATAATAACAAAAAGTGTTTTTATCGCTAACTATTCTTATTCAATCGCAACCGAGCCCGGCGGAATCCGGGCAGGAGGATAAAATGAAAAAGAAAACCGTATTTATTGTTATGACCGATGATGAAAGCAGAACGGGGTGTCCCTGTTCAAATAAAAAAGTTGACAGTGTTTGGTTTAATGAAAAAAAAGCAAACGAAAGGTCGGCAGAAGTATATCTTGGAATAGTTATTTCAATGAAAATAGAAGATTCCCAATTTATCAGTTTATCCTAACCCCTGAACCAAGGCTGGGGTAGAAATATCCCGGCTGGTAGTTGAGTGGTTAAGCGCAATCTCAAACAAATGGAGGTCAGCCATGTTAGAACTCACTTCAGAACAAAGAGCACGAGTAAATCAACATCGAGTTGCTTTCAATCAGGATTTGCTCAAAGGAACAATCAATCATTGCAGAAAGTTGTTCATCTCCGGTATGGTTTCTGAAGCGGTTGAGATTCTTGCCGGATTTCAGCACATTTCGGAAACTGATGCATATCAGCAATTAATAACCAACAAAGACTAAAGGAGACCATCATGAAAAAGTATGAAATGATTCCGCAAGAAAATGGAATGTTTAGAATTAAAGCCCTCGTTAATATCTCTAAATTTGATATAAAAATTGGTGATCTTGGAGGGTTGATAGAAAAAGAAGAAAATCTTTCGCATAATGGATATGCTTGGATATCCGGAAATGCTCGGGTGTTCGGAAATGCTCAGGTGTCAGGAAATGCTCGGGTGTCCGGAGATGCTCGGGTGTACGGAAATGCTTGGATATCCGGAGATGCTCGGGTGTTCGGAAATGCTCAGGTGTTCGGAAATGCTCGGGTGTACGGAGATGCTCGGGTGTACGGAAATGCTCAGGTGTCAGGAAATGCTCAGGTGTACGGAAATGCTCAGGTGTCAGGAAATGCTCGGGTGTCCGGAGATGCTCGGGTGTACGGAAATGCTCAGGTGTACGGAAATGCTCAGGTGTACGGAGATGCTCAGGTGTACGGAAATGCTCAGGTGTTCGGAAATGCTCAGGTGTTCGGAAATGCTCAGGTGTTCGGAAATGCTCAGGTGTCAGGAAATGCTCGGGTGTCCGGAGATGCTCGGGTGTACGGAAATGCTCAGGTGTACGGAAATGCTCTGGTGGTTTCACCTCCTATATGTATTGCAAATGCCTGTGAATATCATATCACAGCATACAACAATTTTATCCAGGTTGGGTGCAAACTCCATACTATTCAAGATTGGCCTGAAATTCTCGAATCGCGCATTTATGAAAATCTATGTACTAATTACGATAAATGTGTAAAAACCATCCACCTTGTCATCCAAATGATGAATTAACCCCTGAACCAAGGCCGGGGAGAAATTCCCGGCTGGTAGTTGAGTGGTTAACACTAAAAGGAGAAATATCATGAAAAGAACACAATATAAACAAATTTTCCAAATAGAAGGAAATTGGGAGTGGTTCTTTTCCCTTGGTGATTTTTATCTCTCGAAATACGCTAGTTGGGGAATTGAAAGCATCATCTACAATCCAAAAACAGACTCCACACGTCTGACCCTGAAAAGGCTTTTCAAACGGGCAAAAAGATGAAAAGAACAAAATTTCCTGATAAACAACCAAAATATGAGGACTTCCAAGGATTAATATGTAAAATTCTTGGAAGACAATCTTTTTTAAACGGGGATGGTCATGAACCTTTTGTAAAGGCCTGTAAAACTCATGATCCGAAAAAAGGAAAATTTTGTACTTGGTTGTATCACAATCTTATTTTACAAAAAATGAATGGAAATAATCATAAAATCCACCCGCACCCAAATTGCTTTATTGAAATTGAAGAAGCCCTTGGAATTGATGGGGTAGAAGATCCTTGTAAAATTGTTGAATTCAAAGATGAAATATCATATCTCTCTAAAGACGCTCAAACTATTATTAAATGTGTTTTTGAAAATATTGGAATAGAATCAAAAAGAACTAAATGGCCTATCTCGGCTGTTTGCAATAAAAGAGATATTAGAAGAGATTTAAAAGAACACTGCCGAGAAACGTTATCATGGAAATGGCCGCGATACTGGAGAGCAGTTCACGAAATAGAGAAGATGTTAAAATAATTTTTCTTAACTTTTCTTATCAAACTGACTATTTATAAATAAATACCTCCTGACCTGTTTATATACAGACAAAAGGAATCCCAAATGATTATTCAAACTCCTACCTCAGATATTTTCCGATCAGCAATTCAGAAGGATGAATATGCTATCGGGGCAATGCTTATTTTGCATTCGTTTCAAACCCCTGATGAGCAACAAGAATTTTCTACTAAATATCAAAATGGAATGGGATTCAATTCAACTGATTCTGTTTTTTGTTCATCTCTCGTTGATCAATATAGAAAAAGGGGAAGATTGACGGAAAAGCAATTGCTTTCTCTGAAAAAACTCCTCCCGAAATATCATGGTCAAATCCTCTCTATCTCACCGTATGAAAACAAACAGGCTCCTGAATCAGAAAAACCATCAACTATTCTATCTGCTGAACTGATCAGAAGAGAAGGAATGGTTGAGGTAAAATTCCCGTACAATCCAAATCTAATTGAAGAAATCAAAACCTTTCCAGGAAGAAAATGGGATAAAGAAAACAAAAGTTGGAAAATTCCTGTCAGCACTTTTGTTTGTGACAATTTACAAAAATTAGGTTTTGTTTTCGGAAGAAAATTGAACAAATGGATATCTATTCAAAAAGAAAAAATCCCTACTCTTTCATCAGATTTTTCTGTTCCTGGCCTTCGAATCAACCTTTATCCATTTCAAAAAGAGGGTATTCAATTTCTGGAAGAAAAAAAAGGCAGGGCAATAATCGGTGATGAAATGGGACTTGGAAAAACTATTCAAGCCCTCGGATGGATCCAACTTAACAAAAAAACGGTTCTTCCCGCACTTGTTGTCTGTCCTTCGAGTTTGAAATTGAATTGGGTCAGAGAAGCATTGAAATTTACCGATCTTGAACCGGTTATAATTGAAGGAAAAAACAAAAAGAAATTCACAACTTTTCCGGGAGGAAACAGGCAGGATATATATATTATTAACTATGATATAATTCACGAATCTGTTATCTGTCCAATCTGCAACGGAACAAAGAAACAACATGGAATAAAATGTAATAACTGTAAAGGAAAAGGAAAACTATATCAACTAGATTCACAAATAAAAAATCTGAATATAAAAACTATTGTATTCGATGAATCACACTATTTGAAAAATCCATCAGCAGGAAGGACTATTGCAGCAGAAGAATTGAGCAAATCAGCAAGTCATGTTATCCCAATGTCTGGAACTCCTATTGTTAATCGGCCTATCGAATATTACAGGGTTATTCGTATGGTCAACAAACATATTATTCCTGATTGGTGGCAGTTCACAAAGCGATATTGCGACAGAAAATGGGATGGATGCGGCTGGAATGTAACAGGGGCATCAAACAAAGAAGAATTCCATAAACTGTTAACACAATCGATTATGATTCGAAGATTAAAAAAAGACGTTTTAAAAGATTTACCCCCGTTAATTCGAACTGTTGTCCCTCTTGAAATTGATTTGAATAAATATGAGAAAATTCTTTCAAAAATCAGAGAAGAATTAAAAAAAAATGGGGCTGAACATCTTGCTATTATCGAAAAAGCAAAACAGTTAACCGCTGAATTGAAGATGGATTTGGCTCTTGAATGGATTGAAAACTATATTGAAAGTGGGGAAAAACTTATTATATTCGGGGAACATCATGCAATACTCGAAAAAGTATTTGAGCATTTCAAGAAAACTGCTGTACTTGTTTATGGAAATACGAATTTAAAAGATAGACAAGCTGCTGTAGATCGATTTCAAAATGATCATGAATGTAAAGTATTCATCGGTTCAAGATCGGCAAAAGAGGGCATTACCCTAACAGCTGCCCATGCAACTTGTTTTCTCGAATTGTGGTGGACTCCAGGAGAACATGACCAGGCAGAAGCAAGGCCACATAGGATTGGACAAGAAGCTGATTCTGTTACGGCTTATTATTTGCTCGCAGCAGAGACGATAGAAGAGGATATTGCTGAATTGCTCGACAATAAACGAAAAATACTTGCTGCTATTCTTGATGGTAAAAAAGTTGATGATATAAATCTTCTTTCAGCACTACTTCAAAAAATAACAAAGGGGGAACTAAAATGAAAAGGACAATTCTACCTTTAAAAAAACGACAAAGAACCGTGTACCCATCTCTACCTACTGGTGAGACTAAAATCGATCAGCCTAGAGTTATTTCGAAAGCTAGAATTAAAAAAGAGCACATCTGCTCTATGGCCAAAACGTGCTGGTACGGCGGAAGTTGTCCTCACCGAACAATTCACCGATACGACGAAAAAGCCTGTACTGTTGATTTTTGTTCGTTGATGAATTTTAAGAACTGTAAATGTGTTGTTGAAAAAACATGATCGACATAATCAAACTCTATGAGGATTTTGGAATCTCCTATCAACCAGGTGGACACAAACACGTTTCTCTCGGTTGGGTAGGGATTCCATGTCCTTTCTGTTCAGGCCATTCTGGATTTCATCTCGGGTATTGTATTGACGATTCTTCTAAATTCGCCGGGAGATATTCATGTTGGCGATGTGGAGGAGGAAAAAATGTTGTTCATGTTCTATCTATCGTTCTGAAACTTGATGAAAATAGTATCTATCCAATTCTGAAAAAATATCAAGTTGACGGTTCTTATATTCCTTATCAAAAAAAAGAAAGGAAATCAAGAAAAGAATGTAAATTGCCATCAGGAACAACAGAGCTTCAGAAGCAACATATTCGATATTTAGAAAATAGAAATTTCGATCCCGAAAAAATAAAAGACATTTGGAAAATAAAAGGGACAGGGCCAATCGGCAATTTCAATCACAGAATCATAATCCCGATTTATCATCAGAACAAACTCGTTAGTTATCAAGGAAGGGATATAACAGACAAAAGCAAAATGAAATATAAAGCCTGTCCTGCTGACCTTGAATCGAGAGAACATAAAACCTGTCTCTATGGATTAGGTCTTGTCAAAAGTGATTCTGTTGTAATTTGTGAAGGGGTAACTGACGTTTGGAGATTAGGACCAAGTTCAGTTGCTACATTCGGAATAAAGTTTACATTAGCTCAAGTTAAATTGCTGTTGCCTTTCAAAAAGATATTTATTTTGTTTGATCCTGAACTAACGGCAATAGAACAAGCGGAAAAATTAGCAAACTGTCTTTCTGACGGAAATAGAGAAGTAATAATCATCGATTTAAAAAATGAAGATCCGGGGGAAATGAATCAGAATGATGCTGATAATTTAATGAAGGAATTATTATGAATATTGCTAATTGTGATTTTTGCGGGAAGGATTTTGAAAAAGAAATTAAAGAAATGAATGAAAGAAATTTTTGTAGTTGTGAATGTTATCACAATTCAACAAAAAAAACAATTATCATTAATTGTGATTATTGTGGGAAAGAATTTAAAAGAAAACAAAGTGCTATCAAAAAAAATAATTTTTGTAGTTATAAATGTTTTATAGAATATAGAAAAAAGAGAACTTTTATTAATTGTAGTTATTGCGGAAAAGAACTTGAAAAACTTTCAAATATGATTACTGAAAATAATTTTTGCAATCATAAATGTCATGCAAAATATAGGACTACAAAAATAAAAATTAATTGTAATTATTGTGGGAAAGAATTTGAAAAACTTTCGAGTAAAATTAATATAACAAATTTTTGTAGTACTAAATGTAATATTAAATTTCGATCAAAAATATTTAAGTTTAAAAAAATAACAAAAGAATCTTATCAAGATGTTCGGCAGTGGCTATCTCAGCCACTAACACTAATCAACACAATCAATGAGGTGAAAAAATGTCATTAGAACAAACCATCAAAGAAATCCGTGAACTTAAAACCAAAAGAAATGAGGGTATTCTTGACATCTTTAAAATAATGTCAAGAATTAAAGATGATGAGACTTGGAAAAAAGATTCTTATTATGAAGAAACAAAAAGTATTAATGTCGAGGAATGGAAAGCATCAAAGTTTTCCTTCATTCTTCGTCAAATCGCCGGATGGACAATGAGCCGGTTTCTTTCAATTCATGCAATTATTGCAATGGAAAATGGTAGAGAAATCTTTCTCAAATACGGTTATGAAAACAGTGTTGCTTTAAAAAACATGAGCAAAAAAGAAAGGCCGCAAGTGCTGGCTGCTGTTGAATCTCATGTTGCTTCATATTCAGTTATTCCTGGATTTTATGAAGTGATCCATAAAGTGTTTCCAAATAAAAGGCAGGTCAGAAATATTTCTGATGGAAATGAAGTAAAAAGTAATAACCTTGTTGCCGAAAATAAAAGGCTGAAAAAGGAGATAGAAGCCCTAACAAAAAGGATTGAAGCACTCGAAATGGAAAATGAAAAACTGAGAAAACAGGTAATTGAAAAGTTGTTGATGCTCGGATAATTCACGGTTATAAGCGATTTTTAAATAAAAGTTAATCGAAATTTAGAAATCGCTTATAATAAGATTACTGGACTTTTTTACACCTCCTAAGAAAACAGGCTGATCCCCTGTTTGGCTTCTGCCGGGGGAAGGTAGTCAACATTCTGGATGGTCCAACAGAAATTGACGTTTGCCGTATCTTCCCCTTCTTTCTTTTTATAACTTCTTTCACGCAAAAGGAGATCAGAAAATGAACGATCAAACCGATTTTATTAATGATTCAGAAGAGCAAGCACCAAAAAATACAATAAGGGTAAACTATTTATCAATTCCGATAGAACTTATTGCCTGCCCATTTTTTTCATATAAAGAAAAAGAAATTCTTACAGAGATTATTAGGGTTAGTGATAAATATCTTGATTATGGTGGTTGTACATTGACAAATAAAGAGCTTGGTATAAAACATAGAATATCAGCAAATAAAGTTTCAGCTCTTATATCAAAGTCGGAAAAACTCGGATTTATAATTAACAGAGAAGATTCAATCGTAAAAGAAAAATTTAAAAACGGTGGCTCTGGGTATTTTCAATTGCGAAAATTATCAATGAAAATCCCCAGAGAATGGAAAATAATGGGGGATTTGTACAACGAAGCATTTATCAGAATGAACAAAGAAGTAATTGTTTTATTTGAAAAAATAGAAAATAAATTAAAAGAAGAAATAGAATTTGACAGGAATAATATTCAGAAAATAATCCATCAATTATATAAAGACCCCCTAATCGAAAAAGATAATAGGGTAAAGCCTAAAAGGATTAATACCCCTAACCCAAAAGGGCTTTACCCTATAACCGAAAAGGGTACGCTTCTTAAAAGAGAGTTGTTAAAAGAGAATTATTTAAAAGAGAGTATTAGTACCTTTTCAAAAAAAATAATTGATCTTTGGAATGATACAGCCGATAAATTAGATTTACCTTCTGTCATAAAATTAACACCATCTCGTTTAAATAAATTAAAAACAAGAATTGAAGAATCCCCCGAACTTTCTGAACTATCAGCTTGGAAAAAGATATTTGATAAAATTGCCGATTCTGAATTCCTACTCGGAGATAATGATCGTGGCTGGAAAGTCGATTTTGATTTCATAGTTACGAATGACCAAAACTATCTGAAGATTCTCGAAGGAAAGTATTCAAACAAGAAAAGATCAAAAAGTACGAAAGGTGGGGCGGCTTATCAAGAAGGAAAATATGACGATAATTACGAAACAATTGTCATGGAGGATTAAATGATAAAAAATATCTGTGAAACCTGCAAAAAAGAATTTGAAATGAAATTGTATGATGAGGAAGATTCTGATGATGTAGCTGCTGCTGCTAAAGTAAAAGATTGTCGTCCATGCAGAATAGAAAAATCAGCTTTGAAAAAAAGTCCTGAAAAATGTCTTCCTGATTCTGTTCCGGTAAATCTTGTAAAAAACATAACGACATTATCAACCTGTTCTTTTCTCGAAGAAAGTCCGATTGTTTATAACGGAGAACAGAATCAGGGGTTTTATCTGTTTGGAAAGACAGGGGTAGGAAAAAGTCAACAAGCTGCTATTTGGTTGTATTTGAATCTTCGCTATGAACTTAAATATGACGGAGCTTGGTTCAACGTTCCCCAAATGCTTTTTGAAATACGTCAATCTTACCAGTCAAGATCAAATAGAGAACAGGAAATATTTGACGAATGTACCAAATCTGGTTGGTTGTGCTTAGATGATCTTGGAATTGAAAAAACTTCTGACTTTTCTTTGCAAGTTATTTACCTGATTATCAACCACAGATATGAAAACAGCAAACCAACTTTTATCACTTCCAATTTGTCTATCCAAGAATTGAGTAAAAAAATGGATGACGATAGGTTAACAAGTAGAATAGCTGGGATGTGTAGAGAAATCGAAATGAAGGGGGAAGATAAACGAAAAAGAGTTAGAACCAAATGGAACAGCAAATAAAACCTGGTCAGTTTTATCGACACAAAGCAGAAATCTGTGTTCCGTTTCGAGTACTGAAAGAAACTTACTTTCTTCAATTTATATGTTTTGAAATCCAGTTTCTAACGGGAGAAATTGTTGTTTTTCCAAAAGACATTATCGAATCTAACGGAGAATTGATAAAGGAATAATATGGCTGGATATCGAAGAAGAAAAATAAAAGAAAATCCTGAACGTCAAATAATTCAAGGATTGATTGTCAGTGATGAATATTTTAAAGCGGTTCAACACATTTTCAGAATCGACTTAATCACTACCCCGTATATTTGTACAGTAGCAAAGTGGGTATCCAGATATTATCAACAATTCAAAAAAGCTCCTGGAATCCACATTGAGGATATTTTCAAAAAAGAAGAAAAAGAAGGAAATATTGAAGAAGACGAACTTTCACTTATTGAAGACTTACTCAGTTCACTTTCTGACGATTATGAAAGAGTAGAACAATTCAACGTTGAATATCTTCTGGACCAGACTGAAAAATATCTTGAAACTAAAAATCTTGAATTTGTAGCCAAGAGCGTTTCTAATTCTCTTTCAAAAAACGCTATAATCGATGCACAACGAACGATTTCGAATTATAAGAGTCTTTCTATACGTTCTGAAAAAATCGTCGATCCGCTAAGCAATTCAGAAGAAATGGCATTGGCCTTTGAAACTTCTTCTACTCCACTATTCCGTTTGCCTGGTGCTGCTGGTAGATTTCTTGATGATCTGTTTATCCCCGATTCGTTTGTTACTCTTCTTGGTCCTGAAAAAAGGGGGAAGACGTGGATGTTGATTGAATTGTCGATAGCAGCAAGAAGAGCGGGGAAAAATGTTGCTTTCTTTGCTGCTGGGGATATGACAAGGGCACAAATGCTTGTTCGATATGGAATCAGATTTACAGGAAGATCAAACAGGCAAAAGTTTTGTAAAGAAATTAAAATACCGTGTTTGGACTGCTATCAAAATCAAATAGGGAGTTGTGAGGAAAGCCCCTCAGGTGGAAAAGATCGAGTAATCAGAAATTCAGAAACAAAAGAATATATTTCTTGGGATGAAGATGAAGATTATAATATTTGTATGAATTGTTTCCGAGACGAAAAGAAATTTGAAAGATACCAACCAGCAGCATGGTTCAAGATTAGAGATCCAGTAAAAGTTTTGGAATGGACAGAAGCGGTAAAGCAGGGAGAAATCTATCAAAGGCGCTGGGGAAAAAAGGCGAAATTGTTGATTGAAGCATACCCGAACGAATCGTTGACAATTTCTGAAATAAAAAAGAAACTCGACATCTGGGAATTAGAAAGCGGATTTGTTCCTGATGTGCTGATTATTGATTATATGGATTTGCTTGTTCCGGAAAAAGGAGAACAGTTCAGGCACCAACAAAACAGTATTTGGGCAGGAGTAAGGGGATTGAGTCAACAGCGACACTGTTTAGTAATTTCTGCATCTCAATCTGATGCTGCTAGCTACTACTCGAAATGGATCACCATGAAAAACTTCTCAGAGGACAAACGGAAATTCAGTCATGTAACTGGAATGATCACAATGAACCAACTCTCGGACGAAAAAAAGAGGGGGGTAATGAGACTGGGTAAATTAGCAGTTCGCGAGGACGAATGTAACGAAAATCAATATGTTACCATCCTTCAAAGCCTAGCTCAGGGCAGGCCGCTGACTCATTCTTACTAATTATTTTTGCATTACCAAAGAAATTTCTTTACGATTTGATGGAGAATGCTTATAATAGTTGTATACAGAGAAGAAACCAAAATCCTTCTCACATACAATCTATTTTTTTTCAAGGAGAAAACCATGGCAAAGAAACCCGCAGAAACCAAAAAAGCAGTAAAACCGACTCTGGAAGCCCTCGTTGCAGTAGTTGAGGATTTCAACAGTTTTATGTTCGACGAAGGAAAAGGCATCGACGTTGAACTGACTACTGATGAACTCACGGATGAAATCACGGAAGCAGCAGAGGATTTGACGGCTGACGATACTATTTCGCCTGAAACTGCTGCTACCCTCAAACTGATGGGACTCAAAAACGTTGCTCAGATCAGTGCTGATGAAGCTGATGAAGCTGATGAAGCTGATGAAGCTGATGAAGCTCCTCCTGTTCCCGAGAAAAAGAAATCAGGCAAAAAACCTGCAAAAAAAGCGGATCCTGATCCGGAAACTGAGGAAGAAGACAACACCGAAGCAAAGGACAATGCCCACAAGTGCCTTCTTGGCCTCAAAAAAGCAAAAACTCTCGAAGATCTTCGGGCTGTTGCCAAAAACAACGGCATTGTCTGTCCGCCGCCTTTTCTGAAGGACATCAAAAAGCTGCGGGAATACGTCACCACGAAGCTGACCGCAATCTCTGATGGAACCGCGCCTGCAAAGAAGAAGTCCGGGGAGAAAAGAGAAAAGAAAGAATCAAAGCGGGCCCATGGAGTTGGCAATTTTATTCGAGGATTGATGACTGAATCGAAAAAGTCGTGGATGATGTTGGATGAGGAAATTCTTGAAGCTGCGAAAAAGGAATTTCCAAATGGTGAAACAAATCTCCAAAATGTTGTCTGGTATCGGTATAATGTCAAAAAGAATGGATTGATCCCAACAAAATAATTATGACTAATTCTATTCATAAATTCCCGTGGAATTGGCGAATAGAAGATGGATACCCGGCTATTGGAATAAAAAAACATAATAGCCGGGTATTTTCATGCTTCTGTTGCGGTGGTGGTAGTTCAATGGGCTATAAACTCGCTGGATATAATGTATTAGGTGGTTTAGAAGTCGATTCAAAAATTGCTTCTATCTATATAAAAAATCATAATCCGAAATATATGTACCAGGAGGATATTCGTAATTTTTTAAATCGTTCAGATATACCAGATGAATTATTTGAATTAGATATATTAGATGGCTCACCTCCATGTACTCCTTTTTCAATGGCCGGGATTCGCGAAAAAGGCTGGGGAATAGAAAGGAATTATGCAGAGGGGAGAATCAAACAAACTCTTGATGATCTTTTTGGTATTTTTATTCAATTGATAAAAAAGTTACAACCTAAAGTTTCAGTAATTGAAAATGTATTAGGGTTAAATAAAGGGAATGCAAAAAAATATATGTCGTTAATTGGGACGGCAATTCAAGACGCTGGATATAATTTTTTCTGGAAAGTATTGGATTCTTCAGTAATGGGAGTTCCGCAAAAAAGACAAAGAATATTTTTTATTTGTGTTAGAAAAGATATAAATATTAAAAAATCAGGATTATTAAAAAACAAACCAATTCTCAATTTAAACTTTAATGAAAAAATTATTAAATGTAAAGAAATATTAGATAATAATGATAAAAAAGAAAAAAATAAAAAAAATCTAGGATCAATTTATTGGAATTTATGCTCTCCCGGCAATACTTTTGCTTCTATTATAAAAAATAAAAGTTGGTTTAGTAAAAGAAGATATAATAATAATAATGTTATTCAAACTTTATGCACTTGTAAAGATGATCATTGGCACCCAACTATTTGTAGAACATTGAATAAGCAAGAATGGATTAACGCATCATCATTTCCACAAGATTATCAATTTGAAAATAAAGAGTATTATATTATTGGGAATTCTGTACCGCCGGTAATGATGGCTCAAATATCTCATAGAATTTATCAACAAATATTATCTAAAATTTAATCGGAGATCAAAATGAAAGTAAATCTGAATGGACTCAAAAAGATAATCGAACTGCTTACCCCTGGTTTGTCAGGAATAAAAGAAACTTCTTCTCAGTCAAACCATTTTGTTTTCAAAGACGGATTTGCCTATACCTACAATGATGAAATTTCCGTCAAAGTTCCGTTTATTTCTGACAATCTTTTTACAGGGGCTATGCCCGCCCCCAAATTTATTTCGTTGATCAACAAATTCAAAAAAGACGAAATTGACATTGAAGCAACAGAAGAAGAAGTGCTGATCAAGTGCGGACGCTCAAGGGCTGGAATACACTTCGAGGCAGAAATCCACATGCCACTTGATGAGATGTCGTATCCGAAAAGAAGAGATTGGAACGAGCTTCCCGAGAACTTTCTGAAAGCCCTAAAAGACGTTTTGTTTTCCTGTAGTCGGGACTCTTCAATGCCGATCCTCACTGCTGTTCACGCAAAAGAAACCTTTCTGGAAAGTTGCGACTCTGAAAGAGCAACAAGATGGATTCTCAAAACCCCTTTCAAAAAAAGTTTTCTACTTCCTTATATTCCTGGAAAAGCACTTGTCAAATATGACTCAGTAACCAGATATGCAATCGTTGACAACTGGGTTCATTTTGATATTAGAAACAACGGGATCTTCAGTTGCAGGACTTTCGATGGAGAATACCCCGAACTGAAAGAACACTTCAACATCAAAGGAATTGAGTTTGAATTCCCTTCTCTTTCGAAAGAGATATTGGAGAAGGCAAGTATTTTCTCTGAGGAAACTTTGGAACAAGACAGGCTGATTGACATTTCTATTGACGAAAAAGGAATTTTGAAAATCAGATCGGAAGTCGATACTGACTGGTATGAAGAATCAACGAGAATCAAAGACTACAAAGGGGAGAAATTCGCCTTTTCAATCAACCCAGTATATCTACAGCAGATTCTCTATTCATATCAAAAAGCGGTGATTTCAGAAGAGGCAATTGAATTTCTGACCGACAACTATCAGCATGTTGTTGCAACTATTCAAGAGATTGAAAAATGAGATATGTTGGAAGTAAAAGTAAACACGCATATCATATTTTAAAATCAATCCATATTTATCGAAAAAATAAAATATGGATTGAACCATTTGTTGGTGGCGGAAATATGATAGATAAAGTAACTGGAAAAAGAATAGGATATGATATAAATCAAAATGTAATAAATGCACTTGTCATTATCAGAGATAAAGTTGATTTACTTCCAAACAATAATAAGGAGTTTACTGAAAATGATTATAACAACCTTAAAAAAAACAATGACTCTTGGTTGAAACCTTTTGCGGGTTTTGCTTATTCATTTTCTGGTAAATGGTTAGGTGGATGGGCACGCGGGAATGGGAGAGATTATGTAAAAGAAGCAAAAAATAACGCAATAATTCAAAGTAAAAAAATACAAAATGTTGAATTTTATTGCAAAGATTACAAGCAAATAAAAATTCAACATAATAGTTTAATTTATTGCGACCCACCATATAAAAATACACAAAATTATGAAAATAATTTTTGTCATGATGAATTTTGGGATTGGTGTTTATGGATAGCAAAACAAGGACAATTGATATTTATTTCTGAATATGAAGCGCCAAAAGATTTTGAAACATTTATGAAAAAAGAAAATGTTTCATCAAGTTTAGATAAAGATACAGGTGGAATTAAATCTATTGAAAAATTATTTGTTCCTTCTGTTTTGGGTTTGAAAAAAAGAGGATTAGGAATAAAACTATGAGTTTCTGCCATCTCCACCTCCACAACGAGTATTCCGTTCTTGACGGGGTAGGAACATCAAAACAATATGCTGCTCTTGCAAAAGAACTTGGTCAAGAGTATATCGCAATAAGCAATCACGGAAATATCGATGGAGCGATTGAACATCAGAAGCAATGTCTTGAAATTGGGATTATCCCAATTATCGGGGCTGAGATGTATTTAGTCCTTCCTGATCTGAAAATTAAAACAAAAGGGGAAAAACGGTATCATATTACTCTACTTGTAGAGAATCAAATAGGCTGGAAGAACCTCCTGCAACTCTTGACAATTGCTAATATAGAAGGGTTTTATCATCGTCCAAGAATAGACCATAAAACCTTGATGAGCCATATTGAAGGACTTGTAATTCTTTCAGCCTGTTCAATGTCGTTTATTCATCATTCTTTGCATTTAGGAATGCTTAAAGACTACGTTCAAGCCCTTGGAAAAGATCATGTATATCTTGAGGTAATGCCCCACAAAATTCCTGAACAGATAGAAACAAACAAACTTGCCCTTTCTCTTTCAAAAAAACTTGGAATTCAAACAGTAGCAACAAATGACTGTCATTACCCAACAGAAGAATCGACAAAACACCAGGAAGTTCTACTGGCAATTCAATCGAAGAAAAAATGGAAAGACCCAGACAGGTGGAAATTCAATTGTGACGGTCTGTTCCTTCGTTCCGAAGATCAGATGTATGATGCATTTATCGAACAAGATTGTCTCTCTGAGAGCGAAATTAAAAGATCAATTCGAAGATCCATAACAGTCGCTAAATTATGTGAAAACTTTAGAATTGAGAAGCAAGATGTTTTTCTTCCGAGCATTAAAAACTTTCCTTCAAAAGATGATGAATTAATTCTACTTGAAAATCAAATAGCCAGAGGAATAAGACGACGATTACCACATCTTTCCTTTGATGAATTGAAACCATATAAAGAACGGATTGAAATGGAAATGAAGCTGATAATTTCCAAAGGATTTGTTCGATACTTTCTCATTGTTTGGGATTTGATAAAGTGGTGTTATAAAAACGATGTACTTACAGGTCCGGGAAGGGGCAGCGTGGGAGGAAGTCTTGTTGCTTATCTTCTTTTTATTACTGATTGTGATCCTCTTGTTTACGGTACAGAGTTCTTTCGTTTTGTGTCAGATGAAAGGGCGGATTTACCAGACATCGACATGGATTTTGAGGATATCAAAAGGGGAGATGTTCGAAAATATCTATCCGACAAATACGGAGAATTTAATGTTTCTGGCCTTTCTAATTTCCTGACAATGAAAGGGAAGGGGGTACTGAGAGATGTAAGCAGAGTTTTTGACATTCCGCTCCAGGAAGTTGACTATGCTGCAAAATCAATGATAGACGAAGGAAAAGTTGGGGATGGAAAAGAAATTGAAATATCATTTAAAAAAATAAACGAATGCAGAAGTTTTGGAAGAAAGTACCCTGAAGTAATAGAAATTTGTAAATCGATCGAAGGACAAATCCGTGGTTGTGGACAACATGCAGCCGGTATTTGCATTTCCGAAAAAGATTTGAGAGATGGCCACAACTGCAATCTCGTTTCTCGTTCCGGTCAAATAGTAGCCAATTGGGATATGAGAAATGCTGAATACTGCGGGTTGATGAAATTGGATATTCTCGGATTATCTGCTCTTACAATTTTAAATGAATGTAAAAGATTGATAAAGCAAAATTATGATATAGAAATCGACTACAGAACAATTACCTTCGATGATCCAAAGGTTTTCAAAGAAATCTCTGAAGGAAACACAACAGGAGCATTTCAAATTGGTTCTCTCGGATTAACAAATTATTGTCAAGAATTAGGTGTAGAAAGTTTTCAAATGCTTTATGCAGTAACGGCCCTTTGGCGTCCTGGTCCTCTTCAATCAGGAATGACAGAATCATATTCGAAAAGAAAAAGAGGAAAAGAAAAGGTTGAAAAGATTCATCCTATTTTTGACAAAATAACAGAAGAAACATTTGGGGTAATTGTCTACCAAGAACAGGTAATGAAGGTTGTAAATCAATTGGCCGGAATTCCAATGTCAACCTGCAACAAGATCAGGAAAGTTATGGGGAAAAGTCTTGGCCATGCCGAATTTGATAAATATAGAGAAGAATTTCTTCAAGGGTGCAAAAAACAGAAAACAGTTCCAGAAAAGAAGTCTGAAAAGATTTGGGACATGATGTCAAAGTTTGGTGGTTATGGATTTAATCTGAGCCATTCTGTTGAATATTCCATGATTACGTATTGGGATATGTTTGTCAAAACATATTATCCCAATGAATTTCTTACTTCCTGCCTAACCCATGGCGATAAAGCAAAAAATGTTGAATACATCAGGGAAGCAAAGCGACTTGGTTTAAAAATCAATCTTCCGAAAATAGGTATATCTGATGCTATAAAATGGAATTGTGATAAAAGAGGAAATCTCTATGCTCCGTTCACTTCTATCAATGGGGTTCAATTAGCAACAGCGGAAAAGATTGTCAACCTGAAGTCAACCCAGAAAAAGAAACGCTGTGGATTTTTCAACTTGCCTTCAAAAGAAAAATATCCTGGAATCAACAAGAATGTGATTGAGATATTGGAAAAGATTCAAGCGTTTGATCTAAATTACATTACCACGAAAGAAGATTTGAAGAAATTCAAGCAATATTTTATCTTTTAATTTTTTTTTACTTAATCGAAAAACTAAAAGTATATATAATATAATAAATATATAAAACTTTTAAAGGAGAATGTTATGCATTTAAAACACCTTCGACAATTAAAAAATATGAATCAGAAACAGTTGGCTCATAAAGTTGGATGTTCTCAAGCGGAGATATGCCTTTACGAGTTGGGGGAAAGGATGCCAACATACAAAAGAATATTAGCTATATCTGAAGCTCTTGGAATTGCCGAATCAGATATATCTATAATTGATTGGAAAGCTTGCGACCCAACAATTAAAAAACCGGTACGGAAAAAAGTATCAAAGCTGATTTCAAATGGAAAAATTTTAAAATTAACTTCAAAATAAATAAAGTATATAAAATTTTTCATAAACCGGAAGGGGAACAAAATGTAAATCTACACGGTTGAAGGCCGGGGAATTAAACTGATAAACTGACAACTCCAACATAGCGCCGAAATGAGAAACAAAGATCCCCCGTAAAAAAAAACAAAACATCATTGATACTCTATAAAGTCTGCCGTTCCTGATCGAATCTTATTATATTTGACGGCAGGCTTTTTCAAAACATATAAAATAAAATAAAAATCATGCCATTTCATACAGACTATAGGCCGAATTGTTTTGAAGACTTTATTGGAAATCAGACAGTTGTCGAAAGTCTGAAAGGCAATCTTTCTAAAAAGAACCCAAATCATGCCTTTCTTTTCACCGGCCCAAGAGGCTGTGGGAAGACCACCATCGCACGAATATCGGCAAATCTAGCTAGATGTTTCGGCCATAATCTTATTGAATTAGATTCTGCTCAGTTCGGAAATATTGAGCAGATTAAAAACATCCGCAGAAAAATGTCAAGCAAAGGATTATCTGGTGGTAATCGTGGTTGGATTATTGATGAGGCCCACATGCTCGGAGAAGGTGGCGACAGTGAGAAAAACAAGCCTCAAAATGCGATTTTAAAGGCTCTCGAAGAACCTCCTTCCTATGTTTATTTTTTTCTCTGCACAACTGATCCACAGCGGCTTTTGAAAACAGTTCGAGACCGTTGCTTGCAGTATGAATTGAAACCATTGACTGAAAAGCAAATTGTATATCTGTTGAACAAAGTATCAAAATCGGAAGAAAAAGAAATACCGGAAGAGGTATTGACTCAAATAGCAAAAGACAGTCAGGGAAGGCCAAGGACAGCGCTTACAATTCTGGAAAAGATTATCGATCTTCCCGAAAGACAAATGTTAAGAGCGGCAAAACAAAACGTCGAAACCGAAACTCAAGGAATTGATTTATGTCGGGCATTGTTGAAACCAGCTTCATGGCTAACAATTACAAAGATTTTAAAAGGACTTCCAAAAGGAGAAGCAGAAGGAATTAGAAAACTCGTTTTGTCATATTGCAGAACTATTCTACTCAAAGAAGACAACCCACAAGCCTACGTCATTATGGACGCATTCCGCAGACCTTTTTACGACAATGTTAACGACGATTTGTTGATGGCTTGCTATGAATCAATACAATCTTTTTGAAAGGAGAAGCAAATGGAAATAATTGAAATACAAACCAACAAATCAATAACGATAAAATTATCAGATAAAGAATGTTCTTGGTTGTGGTCTGAATTAAGAAATAATTTTCGTGAAAATGAAAGTTTATTTGCCGGAAATGGAGTAATAAGAGGAAAATTTTTAATTCTTCTTGACCCAATTTATAATTATAGATTACAACAACAAATTGATGAAAAAATTATGGAATACATAAAAAACATAAACCTATAAAAGGAGAATAAATGAAAGAAGAAGACGACTACTTACAGGATATTGAAATCGATCCAGATGAACTTGACATTGAATGTTTGCGGCAGGCTTCCCTCTTTTCCAAATACGGAAAAAGAGAAGCAATTGCAAAAAGGAATTATGCAATTGCCTATGAAAATGTAAAGGTAATCAGATCTGAATTAATTCAACTCGCAGGAGGAATGAAAGAACTTTCCAATGCTCAAAAAGTTGAAGCATTTTACAGAACACATCCAAAACACATTGAGGCAAAGAAGCAATTCATTGAGGCGGAATATGAAATGAACATTGCCAACTCTGCTGTATTTGCCTTCAACCAACGAAAATCAATGTTGGAACAATTGACAAAGTTGTGTCTTGCCGACTATTTTGCAAGACCATCTGAACCAAGGAATATACGGGAGGAACTTGACAACAAACGGGAACGAACTGAAACTCAAGTGAGGAATAGGGCGGCAGGAAAGCTCAAGAGAACAAAATAATAAACATCAACCAAAAGGAAACAAAAAATGAAAATTGATGATTTAACAATCGGCGAAATTAAACAACTTTCTAAATTATTTTCAGAAAATATCGAAAATAATTCTGCTTGGGAAGTCGGTGAAATATATCTCATCCGTACAGTAACCATGATCGACACTGGGAAACTTGTCATGGTTACAAATCAGGAATTAGTTCTCGAAGATGCCGCTTGGATTGCCGATACAGGTCGCTTTGCTGATGCTGTAAAAAGGGCTGAATTTAACGAAGTTGAACCATTTCCAGATGGTAAAATTATTATTGGTAGAGGATCAATAATTGATGCCGTAAAAATTAAATTATCTCCCCGGAGTCAGAAATGAATCAAGCCATTTTAAGAACTGGTTTTGATCAGTCATGGTCATGGTCAGGGTCAGGGTCATGGTCAGGGTCAAGGTCATGGTCAAGGTCATGGTCATGGTCAGGGTCAGGGTCAAGGTCATGGTCAGGGTCAAGGTCATGGTCAAGGTCATGGTCATGGTCAAAGTCATGGTCAAGGTCATGGTCAAGGTCAAAGTCATGGTCAAGGTCATGGTCATGGTCAGGGTCAAAAATATACAACTAATCAACTAAAAGGAACAAAAAAAATGACAAGACGCGAAAGAGAACGTCCAGGAAAGAAGGATCGTCAATCTATCCGGGACAAAGCCAGGCAAGCAGCGCAAACCAGGGAGAGAAGTGGAGGTGGATTAGATACACTTCAGAATCTTCCTCAAGACATTGAATTTTTCAAGCCCAAAAAGGGCAGAGGGGACAAAGGCAAAAATCATTTTTCGATTATCCCTTATGTTGTTTCAATCGACAACCACCCATTTCAAACTCCTCATGAATTGTGGCATGAATGTACATACTGGCAGCACGTTGTTGGTGTTGGAGACGATACCAAGCGGTTCATCTGTTTGAAAAAGACAGCTCAGAGTCCTTATAAAAAGTGTCCTATTTGTGAATATAGGGAAAAACTCATCAAGAAAGGAGAAGACAAAGAACTGGCCGAAAGTTTAAAACCGAAACAGCGTCAACTGTTCAATCTTCTCGATCACGAAGACGAAGATAAAGGGATTCAACTATATGAAGTTTCTCCCCATCAATTCGGCTTTATGTTGGATGATGAGGACAGGGTTCAATCTGCTGATTTTGATGATCGATTCTATGGAGATTTTGAAAACGGATTGTCAATCAAGGCTCGTTTTTCAGAAGGATCTTTTCAAGGCCGGAAGTTTGCAGAAATCGCCAGGATCGACTTTGAAGAAAGGGATGATTTGGACGCAAGTATTTTGGAAGAAGCGGTTGATCTTGATGCTGCCCTGAGAATTTTGACACCGGAAGAAATGGAAAAGAAATTCTTTGAGTTGGAAGACGGAACCGAAGATAAACCTGAAGAGGAGGAAGAAAAACCAAAAAATACAAAAAAACAAACAAGGAAGCCTGCAAAAAAGGATGAACCTGAGGATGAACCTCAGGAGAAAACATCAACCAGAAAGCAAAAAGAAGACGACAATGAATGTCCCTCAGGATTCATCTTCGGGAAAGACAACGATACTGAAGATGAATGTGATTCCTGTGACAAATGGGATGATTGTCGAGATGAAAAAGATCGATTAGAAGCAGAATCGAAAAAGTCTGTGAAAAGAAACAGAAGATCAACTGGAGAAGATATACCTTTTTAAATTCTCTTGAATATTCCAATATAAAGTCCGGGATTAAGTTCCCGGACTTTTGGAAAAGAAATGTATGAAAACGAAAAAGTTTTGGACACTTACAAAATCAATAGAGGAAGCCAACAAAATTGGAATTGAAGTCAGCAGGCCAACTTTAATCAGATGGATTTGTACTTTTAATTTCGGTTTTCAATTAGGTGGAGAAGGCGGAAAGTGGTATCTGTTTCCTGAACAATTTATGAGGTATCTCAATGGTGGAAAGACGGCAACGAACGAAATTCAACAATCAGGAATCGAATCAGGAACAACCACTGGTCAACCAGATGAAACAACGAATCAGGAATAGAAGAGAAGCGGAGAAAGAATATCAACATTTTCTCTCTACTGGATGTTCGATGGTAAATTTAGCCATGACCGATAATATAAAAAAAGGTTGGCCGTGTGGAAGAATATCTTCAATGCCTGGAGGTAGTTCTTCAGGAAAGACTATTTTGATTTTATCGAGTTTTTCAGAAGCTTGTAATAATCCATTTTTTGATGAATACGATTTATATTATGATGATGTCGAAAGAAGATGTGATTTTAATATGAGCAAATTGTTCCCCCCTTTAGTAAAACGATTAAAAACCCCATCTGGGATTCTTTACAGCGAATTAGAATCAAATTATGAAAACACAGGAATTAGTAATACAATTCAACAGCTTGAAAGTCGAATGACCATATTATCTAAAAAGGGAAAGCCATTTATCTATATATCAGATAGTATGGACGCTTATACTACTGATGAAGAATTAGAAAAATCATTAAAAACCGCTTTGGAAAGAGCAAAAACAGAAGACGACAAGATAAAAATAAAAGGAAGTTTTCATATGGAAAAAGCCAAAATCCTTGGTCAAATTCTTAGAATGACAAAAAAGTTGGTGGCAGAAACAAATTCAATTTTCATTATGGTACAGCAACTTCGTCAAAATTCCGGAGCTACTATGCCAGGACAATCTCCATGGAAAATTTCTGGAGGGGAAGCCCCATATTTTTATTCTCATGTTCGCCCTTGGTTGACAAAAATTGAAACGCTTAAAAACAAAAAAGAAGGAGGGATACAAATTGGAGTTAAAACAAAAGCTAAAATTGAAAAAAATAGCGTGACTGGAAAACTTCGTGAAGTTGTATTCCCAATTTATTATGACTTGGGGATTGACGACAATGGGGCGATGGTGGATTATCTTCTAAAAGAAAAGTATTGGGAAAGCGGTTCTTGGATAGAAGCTCCTGAACTTGACTTGAGAGAAAATGGAAAAGACAAACTGGTAAGAAAGATAGAAGAATTAGGACTTGAATCAAAATTGAAAAGGGTTGTTCAAAAAGTCTGGAATCAAATTGAAGATTCCCTTTTATTAAACAGAAAATCAAGGTATTAACATGGAAGAAAATAGATTTCTTTACCCCCTCTGCAAGAACAATAAGGACAACAAAGGATGCAAAATCTATCCTGAAACTTCATTGTTCTTAAAAGAATGTTTTTCATTTCGTTCTAAAGATCCAGAAATGAAATCAGGGAAGAAAGTTCCATTAAGTAAAATAAACAAATTCCTCGGATACAACTGATGAATAAAAAAGAACTTTTCCAAGCCCTTTGGGTACCTATTGAGAAACGTCTTCCTGACAACAAAGAAGAATTCCCAATATTAATAAAACTTGAAAGCGGAGGATTTACAATATCAAATTCGAAAGTATTCAATGCTCAACAGGAACAATTAAGACTTGGGAATGTTCATATTTCTGAAATCGCTTTTTTAAAACAATCTGGCTATTTCGCCATAGCATGGATGAGGTTATACTAATGATAAATTCGTCTGCACATTGTTTGAATCTTCCCGAAAGAATTAATCAGAATTTTTCTATTAAAACCATTCAAAAAATAAAAGAATCAATTGAGAACAATCCTATTCTAAAATTTATGTTTGATAACAATTGTCCTCCAAGCGAAGGTTGGATTATGGTCCTCCCTATTCATTTAGAAAAACCTGGAGTGTTTTATCCTGACTATTTAAGATTTTCCAAATATATTGAAACCCCAGTTATGGTAAATACAAAAGTTGGGATTGATATAATTTATCTCTAGGAACAATAATGAAACGACAAAAAGCCCCTGCCTTTACTACTGCAAATAAAATATATATTGGGATAGATAACGGAGTTTCCGGAACAATCGGCTGGAGTGGATATGAAAACGGAAACCACATATTTGGACAAATAAAAATCCCTATCTTTTCAGAACAAAACTATACCAAAACAAAAGGAAATATTTCCCGTATTGATTTCAGAGAATTGAAATGTTTCTTTGAAGTTATGATAAAGAAAAATCAATTATCTGTTTTTCTTGAAAGGCCGATGGTAAACCCTACAAGATTTCAAGCATCAATTTCAGCATCGAGAGCACTTGAAACAACATTAAATGTTCTTGAATTGTTGGATATTTCAAAACAATATATCGACAGCAAAGAATGGCAAAAAGTAATGCTTCCGTCAGGATTGAAAGGAACAGATCAATTGAAAAAAGCAAGCCTATCAATCGGGAAAAGGTTATTTCCGAATGTTCCTTGTAAACCTGATGCTGATGGAATATTGATTGCTGAATATGCGAGACGGAAGCAATTATGATAACCAAAATCGAAATCAGGAATTACGAATCTCATAAAAGAACTATCCTAAATTTTCCCACGCCGGGTCTTACAGTTTTTATCGGAGAATCAGACAGAGGTAAATCAGGAGCTTTTCGTGCTTTCAATTTTGCACGAACGAATACCCCTTTAGGAAAAGACATGCTTCCGCTATTCTGGGAAGGAGAAACAAACGTAAAGATGTTTTTTGATACGGGTGAAGAAGTCCAAAGGATAAAAAGTGGAACAGTAAACAAATATGTTTTGATCGAAGGAGAAACAAAAAGAGAATTCAACGCCGGAAGAGATGTTCCTGAAGAAATATCCGCTGTT
>Ga0209727_1000246_pt1 | contig 68080 bp, 97 predicted proteins | sample RifGroC1_FD_183995 | JGI IMG/M metagenome (GOLD analysis project Ga0209727, IMG submission 183995) | Groundwater microbial communities from Rifle, Colorado, USA - Groundwater C1 (SPAdes) (version 2) | ecosystem: Environmental > Aquatic > Deep subsurface > Groundwater | place: Rifle, Colorado... | reverse complement strand
ATTCGTAGTATTATAAATGACGATAGGAATATCAGTTGCAAGAGCACCAGAAATAGTAACTGCTTCAGCCGCTGCACCACCAACAGTGGTATGAGTACCTGCATATGCAATATAATGACTTGGCTTGAACGTTCCACGAGGTCTGATAACAACATAGTGAAGACTGTGAACAGTGCTTGGATCAGCAGAACAAGTTACCGTAATAGTATTAGCAGTACAAACTATATCACTAATAGTATCAGTATCATTTGTTGCACCATAATTAACAAAAGCCATATCAGTAGCAAGCACGCCTGCAACTGTAATAGCCTCAGCAGCAGCACCGCCAGCCGTAGTATGAGTTCCTGCAGCTACAATATCCCACTCAGGAATACATCTATTCCTCAGCAATGCATAATCATATCCATGCGCTGTACTAGGATCTGCACTACCTACAATAGTAATTGTACTATCAGTAGCTATAGCAGAGACTATCTGATCATTATCATCAGAAACTTCATGATTAACAATAGCTATGTCAGTGGAAAGAATTAGTCCACTTCTGGTAATTACTTCAGTAGTATCACCTCCGGCAGAAGTAACTGGCCCCTCAGCCAACTTGATCCCATAACCATAAGTAGGACCAACAGGAACAAACAAGCACGATGCAGCAGTGCCCATATTTATCCATTGAGCCGCTTGTCCAAGAGCTACATCAGTCTTAGTGAATGTACAGCCGGGATTGTATCCAGCAAGTCCAGATGCAGGAACCGTTGATCCAGCTGCCATAGATCTATTTCTGGAAGTATCACATGTAATGCCGTTTGGAAAGTTTGTTACACCCATAATTTCCTCCACTGGAACAATTCTTCTTATCTCAAAGAACTGCCTGAAAGATTTTAACTTTCATTTACCCACTTTATTAAGACCGTTCTAAGCTCATCACAAAGAACGGTCAGTTGCCAGCGTTAGTCTTGGCTGTTCACTTATGAACACCAAGTTATTATGCAGCACCAGGAGAACCAAAAATACCTCGCGGATCAGACCAACCAAACGAACCACGGAAAGTTGCTTTGAACTTGGCATTCTCAGTATCGAAGTCATTCTCAGTACCAAACGCATCCGGCCGACGTTCCATATACTTCAGGCCGTCTGGACAGTTAGTCTTAATAAACCATGCATCACTATCCGTCAAGTAATGATTCACAGCAATGCCTTGTGGAAACTTCTTCGATGCCCGAATAGCATTGATATCATTATTTGCTGTGCCGGACTGTCCAATAGATTCGAGAATCCGCATAGCGTCAAACTCAAGAGCAGTCGGGATGATCAACTTCTGGGGCATAATCGCAATCTTAAGTCCACGATCAGTTGTGAACGCAGCAATATCAATGCAAGCCTGCTCGAGAGCAGCTTCACTAAGATCTGCGGCAGTAGCAAGTTCATTACGCCAAGTTCCGCCGGACTTATTCGGATGATCAGTAGCACAAAGCTCCTTGCCATCACTATTAGTTCCCATAGTATAAGTAGAGGTAAATGCCCGATTGAGAACGTTCGCGCCAATAATCTCTTTGGTCTGCCGGATGGAGAAGGCAAGTGCATTTGCACGACGCAGCGCGACTGTTACTGCAATGCCATCTTCGTACATTTCCCGAGTAATAATAAACCCGAGGCCGTACGTTACATGAGTGTAGCGACTAACAAAGCCCTGCTCCTGCTCATCATACGCAATCCCTGCACCTTCAGTCTTTACAGCCGCAAGACCAAAACCAGTTACGCCAGCTTCCTCTTCGAAAGCCTTTGTAGAGTTAGTTTTTTCAAAAATGTCCAAATATTCAATCGGATACTCTTTATATTTCTGTCCGAACCAAGTCTTTACACCAGGCACAAGATCTTTTGCAAAATTACTAGTAGTAATAATACTCATTTGTATGCTCCTTTAAATGATGATTAAATAGCCAAAGTTAAAAGCCAACTAATTAAACATCAGTTGAAATAGTCAGGCCAAGCTCATGCTCTCCGAAAAGAATTTCCCACTTGGCATAATCACCAAGCTCGTTATCTTCTCGATTAGCCAACCGCAAAATTCTACAATTACCACTGGTGTCAGTTGCAGTATCGCTGGAGTCAAGTTCCATGGCAGACTTGCCAGTAGCCGTTGAGCCGGAGCCAACTACAAAGTTAGTAGAAAGTCCAACCATTGCAGCAGTAATAGAGTTGGCATCACTATCTTCTTGGACTTCAAAAATAACCTGAGGATCATCAACTACCAGGCAATACATTGCAGTAGCTGCCGGACGATATGCACGAAGCGGAGTATCAGCCTGAATCATCACATAAGGATTATCACCAAAACCAATTATAACACCTCTCACTGCAGCACCAGCAGTAGCTTGAGTGACAGTAGGATACTTGCCAGTAGTATCTGCAGATCCAGCACTTTTAACTGCATCACCTTTAAAAGTAGCTACGTTATCCGTAGACGGAATGTAATAAACATTTGCCTGACCGTTCCAAGGAGACCCGTTTAAATGTTTTACCGGTTTAAAACCGAAAGGAGTATCAAGATTTGCCATATTTTTTACCTCAACAAAAATTTAAATTTTACGAAATAGTCACACTTCCAGACAAGCCATCTTTACCCTCGCCACGAGAGTTCCGCTTAATTTGGCTTTCTACCTCACTAATCTTGGCTTGTGATTCGGCTCGGTCTGCCTCATAAATCTCTTCTGGGATCTCCATTAGAACAGCCCTTTGATTGTTACCTACACTCGGGTTGGTGGTACTACCAATTTGAGTAGGCCTTCCAATCTTCGAGTCTCCAACAGGTGAGCCATCATCAACAGCGTTCCATCCAGCAGCCTTAAACATCTGAATGCGATCTCCAGTGTCATTAACAAATCGGCGCACGAAACCGACCTTCTTCGGTGCAGTCAAGATATTCCTCGATCCAAGAGGAATTCTCTTACGCGGTTGCTCGCTTTTAACACTCTCTATTTTATTTGCCTGCTCTGTCATAACATAATCCTCTTATTATTCTTGCATACTTGCAATATCTTTAATGTATTGTTCTTCGGACATAATTCCTCCGCGAACAAATTGATTCATGATACTAACTTGGTCAGGCGTCAGATCAGCTTTACTGAAAGAAGTTGAGGCACCTTTATTGTTTGATCCTTTGTCAACTGGAGAAACAGGCCCGATTGGTTTCGTTACAACATTGGCAACTGTTCCAGGTTTGTTAGAAGCAAACTTTTCTGGAAAAACCTCCTGAACTTTCTGCCGTACCAGTGCATAAATCCTCGGAAGAGGAGCACCTACATAATTCTGCGCCACACTATCAGCGAACTGTGCCATCTCATTGTCTTCCAAGTACCATTGATTATCCGTAATCCACTCGTCATAGACAGGATTTTCAACAGTACCAGACTTGCTACTATCATTAATTTTTGGCGCAGCAAGATCATTTTTCTTAGCCTCGATCTGTGCATCCAATTCTTCAACTTTATCAACATCAGCAAGCTCAATAGCCGACTTGCGTTCCTTCTTAAGAGTTTCTATTTCAGCAGTTAGTTTTTTAACTTCAGTTTGATAAACTTTCTCATTGTGTTCCTTCAATGCATTTACAGATGCCTGAACAGCACTAAGGTTCTCCTTTAAATCTTTGTTATGCTTACTCATTGCCTTCTGAATGTCTTTCGACCTCAGAATATATGTGACTGCATCAACTGCATCTTCACCTACATGATCAGCACGCCAGCCAAGTTGTGAAGCAAGTTCTTCTACAGAAGGAGCAATCTTGGTTTGATCAGAATCAGCATTACCATTAGGGGTTTTCGTTTGATTGGAAGATTGATCATCACCAGAGCTGGCTACCACAACAGATTCGCTGGACTTACCAGTGCTGTCTGTTGCTTCTGTAGAAGAACTATCAGTTGCTTCGGCTGCCATAATAATGTCTTGCACAAATTCTTCTGCCATAATAACACCTATTTAAAAGAGTAACCGAGCCAAAACATCATTGTCATTAATCAATACATAAGATTCATCATCCTTGCCAGGCATTGACACGCCAGCATATCGGGAGTAACTAATCTTATCGCCTACTTCCGCCCAGGCTACTCCGTCATCAAGGTCTTTCCAGGCAGTGGGGCCGATGGCAATCAAGGTGCCGACTGTAGCTGCTTGCTGTTCTTTTTCCCGAATTGTCTCAGGCAAATAGATTCCGCCCTTAGTCTTTTCTTCAACCTTTTCAGGAAGTACTAACAAATGCCCGCCAGTCGGAATAATACCAGATTGATTAATATCCATAATGTGTTCGTCACTCATAATTATTACCCTTTTAAATAATTGTTATTCTCAATAACCACTTATCTCATCAACTTCATTCTCTACAGAGTCACCTTCAAAAGAAATATTAAGAAGCTGATCCAGGCCGTTTATTTGGCCAACTGCTCTGTTAGTAAATCCATGTGTTGCCTGTGCATCTGGACCTATGCTATTTCCATTAGCAAGCTGATCAACTATGGACTGCCTAGTCTTTTTAAGCTCAGCAAAAAGCTCTTTCGTTACTGGATGATTTTTCCACTCTTGGAATTGTTCACTGGTTAGCATCGTGATATCCTTAGTCTTGATTAGCTTTCTCCAATTCTTTCTTTCTCTTATTTGCAGCAGTTGTTACATTCCCAGCATAAAAAACATTCTTGTCTGGAGCATCATTCTTGTTTTTACCCAAACCAAGTGCACGTAAAAAAGAAAACGTGCTCTTCTTTTTCTTTCCTAATTCATCCATATTGTCTCCTTAACTATATTCACGTTTCACCGTGCTTTCTTTTAATCCACCAGGTGCTTTGCCTAAGCTTTGCTGACTTCGCCCAAGCTCAAGTTGCCCAGAAATTTGCTTATCTTTAAGAGCTAAATCTATCTTATCATTATCCATTTCTTCAATGGTCTTCTCTTGTTCAAGTTGAGCCTTTGGAATCTCTGCTAAAATCTTTTGAGTTTCTGCTCTAAGCTTTTCAATTTTCGCATTCAGTTCATCAACTTCGACTTGCAATTTCTTCACAGTTAATTCTTTCTCAGGATCAGATTGATCTTCTACAGGAAAGAACCGCTCAACATCTTCGATATCAAGTGCAAGTAAGTATTGCCGCAAGATTTCCTGATCATTAAGTCCTTGGCCTCGCAACTCTAGCATAGCTTTTGCCTTGAGCAACCTCTGCATCATTGTCGTGCTGTTCGGATCACTAACCGGAACAACATCGAAATCGGCACTAGAGAAGTCAGCCTGAACAATTGCAGCACTATCATCCAGGACAACACTATAAGTCATCTGGTCTAGATAAAGAGCATTCAACCTCCGTAACTTTATGAACTCTTTATACTGGCTACGATACAACCGCTTGTGGATTGCACTATAGACTTGCAGTCCCTGCTCGATCAATGCAAGTACCGATTCAGCCGGAACATTTGCGCCTGGAGAGTTACCAGCAAGAATCTCTGTCATGCCGGCAAGTTCTTTGCCACTCTCGATTAACAGGCCGAGCAATTGGAAGAGAACATTACTGGGCTCACGTACTGGCATGGGGAAGATATTCTTGCGCAGATCATCTCCGGTAGCATCAACTGGTTTCCATTCGCCAGATTTGACTTGAATGGATTTGCCACTACCGAGCTTAAGTCCTCTCCCTAGGAAACCAGACTGTCGATTTGATAACGTCCCGGCATCGAGAAGCTGATTAATAACTGTGTTTATAGCAGAGTTGCTGCTCATCAAAAGAGAGCCAAACCCCATACCATAAAAGCCGCCATCAATCGCAGGCATGAAAATAAATCGAGTAAAATATTGCTCCGGGATGATCTTAACAATCGGTCCGTTCGGATCAACTACTCCAGCTTCATCAGACTTACGAATAATTCCATCCGTAGCAAACCGAGGTGATATGCGAACTAACTTCTGTGATTGATCATGGACAGTTACTACATACGGTTCTTGATAGCCATCACCATCTAGGTCGTACCACCGATGTTGTTCAAGAAACAAATGTGGAGTATCTTCATCTACATCGGCAGTCTTATCGCTAGTTGCTTGTCCAAGTTCTGCTACATCAAACTTGATAAAGATCCCAGAATTGATGCGCTCAACGATTTCATTATGATACAAATAGATTCTATGTGTAACTCGTGGAGCCCTCTCAAGTGATTCGGCAAAATAATTTACAACCAAATCATCAGCGAAGACTATCTGAGATACTGACTTCCGTTCAATTGCATCGAAGTAACTCTTTTTAAATACACAACCAATTGCTGGTAACGTAAAAAGTAGCTGATCAACGCCCTCTTCCCAATCTTCCATTAGTGACAGAAGCTGGAAAGACATAAACTGCGAAATTCGTTGAGCTTTGTCGAACTTAATATTGTCCGGATCAGATCCAACTACTTTACCTTTGACAACTTCGTTACCTTTGATAAGTTCTGGATATGCTCTGGCAGCAAACTGGATACATGCATTAATTATTAAGGGGTACTTAACATTGGCAACGACCTCACCAGCATAAACCTTTTTCTTTACGAGCAGCTTCGCTAGGTCAATGATCTGCACATTAAGTGCTTCCCATTCTGTGCGGCTAGCTAGATCGAGCTTGTAGCCTTCTAGTACTTTTGTCGTAATATCTGCTAAGGTTTCCTTATTTTGTTTATCTGCCAAGTTTGTGATGAGGACAACTGCTTCAGCACGCAGGGCTTCTTTCTCAACCAGAGCAGTCATCATAGGATCAACTTGAACTGGATTTATAATATCTTCGATGGGTTCTTCAGTTGCCCAAAATGGAACTTGACCCATTAAGCTTGCCTGTTCATCGTCTGGTAGATTACTGCCGGTATTAAGGGTTGAGTTGGTTCGTGTAGGCGACTTCGTCGCTTGGCCAGCTATAATTGCATTCGCCATCGGAGTCGCTGGATTGCCTGGATCAACAAGTTCCTCTACAGGAAATTCAAAACCATTATTAGCCATTATTAATTTCCTGCAGAGTCAAATATATTATTTAGAATTTAATTTACTTTGTGTCTGTGTAATATCTGCTTTTATCGCTAATACATGAGCAAGATTCGATGCTGCTTGAGTAAGTTTTAATGCATCATCTGATTTTACATCTTTAGTAATTCTTTCAGCCAATAATTTTATTGCCTCTTCAATTTTCTTTTCCATGGGTTTTACCTCCAAAGAATTTTAATACCAGATTTATTCAGGAACCTGGTTTACCTGTTAAAAATTTTAAATTATTTTATTAGTATTCCGTAAAGAGCAAGTAGAGTGAAAATATGTGTAGGCGACTTCGTCGCTTGTGTCTGCTTTCTCAACTCTGATTACTTTTGTCATTTTCTTTTCTCCAAAACTTTTTAAGTGGCTTACTTGCAGAAGCAACAAACTCACCTGCTCTTGCTATGATTTCTGAAAAGTCACTATGCTGAAAAAAGAAGTAAAGTCTATTAGAATCTCTTGACATATCTAAGTTTGGATAAAATCTGAAACCCATTTCAATACAAACAAATTCAATAGATTCATGCATTAAAACAGAAAGGCATTCATGCCACTTATTAGTTTTAATACCCACTCTAATTTCAGCTGATCCTGATTTTGGTAAACAAGTAAGACTCCCACCACTTTCTTGCATAGCAATTAGTTTTACTCTTCTAAGACCAAGCTCGAACTCTCCAAGAATCTTTTCACCTTTCATAATGTTCTCATTGCTTAATAACCTGTAACCAGACTTGCTTCTTGATGATTGTAAAGTTCGCTTTCTTCCCATGCCTGAAATTCCCAATATGGCTTGGCGATCGCTCGCTTGAGGCCAGACATAACTAGATATCGAGTGCAGTCCATAAGGTGATCGCGATCTTTAACTATCTGCCCATTCTCATCCCGGCGATAAATCCTGAACTCTGAAAACCAATTAACCAACGAACCAAATACTTTCAATCGGTTGGTACTAAGCATTTGCCATACAGCATATAAGCCGGCTTCAACAGATTTGTTAGCATTTTCGAGGTCAAGACCTAATCCTAGGTATTGTTCAAAAAGTTGCTTACCATCATCTTGACTGCGTCCATGTGCAGCTGAATCAACTACGCCTGGAATCCAATTTCCTCGAGCCTTAATAGCATCCGCATGGATCAGTGGCAACTGTTGGCCCTGATAATATTCGGAATACAGATAAGTTATGTTGCTGGTAGGATCTGTGGCTGCCCAAACAGTTGCAGTCTTCTTCCAGCCTACATCCAACGCATAGCAACGGAGCCAATGATCTGGGATGGCAAAATCAGCGACTGTAATATTACTTTCGAGGATTGGATAAATTGCACCAGCTCCCAACTGCGGAACGCCTTTCGACCTGGCGTCACGTTGATGTGGTGGTAAGGCTGCCCAGAGTTTGTCTTTCTGTTCTTTGGTTAAGTGTGGAGCATCATCCCATGTAGCTTGAATAAGGAACTTACTGCCTTCTTGATTATCCTCAATCTTTCCGTTTGGCATAAACTGAAGAACAGTATCAGTTAGGCCCTCTAACGGTGTGAAGGTAAGCATGATTAGACCATTCGTTGTCATGGTCCTGGTTATACATTCAGTATAGATTGGCAATGGACATTCTTCATCCAGCCAAATTAAATCCTGCTCTGTGCCTTCAAAAGACTTGCGGCCTTCTGCATAAGACTTGATCTTAATCCGAGATATGCCACCAGAGATATGCTTGACCAATATCATGTCTATGGCGTTCGCAACTCCGCCGGCCTTAGGAGATGTCTTTATTATATACTTTTCTGGTATGAGTCCAGTACCATACTCTTCAGGATTGCCAATAAGCTTATATTGTACGATGTCCCTGGCAGTTGTACTGGTTGTTCCACAGGCCCAGATGGAAACTGGTTTGGTGAAACGCTTTCCAGTCCACCAAGCAGGATATCTTCCGGTGGCATGAAGAGTTGTTTCGTATGCACCAATTCCTTCGCTTTTTCCAATTCGGTTTGCAGCCATGATACAGCGTTCACTAAATGTGCTGCCGGCTGCAAAGAACTGCATGTGCTTAGGGTAGTTATGCCGACTCAGCTCGCCGTCATCTGGATAATACTGGACTATCTTATTTTGCTTGATCCGAATGTTTTTGGCTTGCAATAGTTTGAGGTATTGCTCTTTGCGGTCTCTATCAAGGTGGGAAAGATCCATCATTATGACCTTTTAATATTGTGAAAGGGATCAAATGATAGGTCTTCTAAAATTGAGGTGTCTTCCATCAGAAGGGGCTCTTCAAAAGATTCGTCAGGAATAAATAGGCCAGCTTGTTCTTCAGTACAGAACAAATCTTCCAGAGATAAATCATCCTCGTTGGCAGTATTCGTGACAACAGCATGATCTGAAGTAAGAGGAATGGTCGTAAATGATAAGTTTTGTCGTAAGGATTTTTTAATCTCTGGAAGATTTTTACCACCAGTACGGTTGATAGCTTCTTCGATTGCAGCTATCTCAGCATCGAGTTCTTCATCAGTTTTGGTTTGCAGCGTCATGTCGATGTTCAAACGATCTGGAGCCTTATAACCATTGCGATCAAGCACATCTTTGGCTGCATTAAACTGTACGGATGCTGGAACAGCTTTGCGGGAACTCGAGTTGAGAAGATGCTCGAAGGTTGCTAGCGCCTCCTTGTTGAGGCTGACTAGCTTTTTACGAACGTCCAAAGTTGCTTCGTGCGCCCTGTCTTGAAGGCCATTTAAGTAAGCTTGACCTAACGGTGAACGCAGAATTGTAGATACGGATGATTGTGCCATGCCAAGACGCTCAGCGATTTCCTGATTCTTATAACCATTAAAGGCCATCTGAATTATGTTGCGGTGCTGAGATTTGAGTTCTTTCAACATGGTTGACAGCTTTACAGGTGAAGTGGGTTAAATGGATGTTGTGAACCTTTTGGAATTGTCTTATTTTACGTTGACATATTATAGTGAAAAGGTCAATATTAAAATGCATAAGGACTTAATTTTCCTGCTTTTTCCATAATGCCGGCAAACATATTGAGCCTCCTATAATATCTAAGGGCTGGCTGTTTTGCTAAGGCTACCAAGTTTCTATGTAAACCAAGTTGATTACTTATGCCAGTTTAATTGTTCCCTACTTGATGTTCATTTATGAACGAGGTTGGTAATTGTCCGGATTGACGGCAATGTGAAGTTGGTTATTTCTGCAACTCTATATAGAAAGCCTAATCCACTACAGAGAGATCGAGGCATCCACACGCAAGCAGGTTACACACAAGAAAGATTGTTCCCGCGACATACGTCGCAATCATACAAGAGTTACACCAGGCAAGCAGGTAATCCTGGCAAACTGTGGAACAATCCAACAAGGGAAATATTTTAACATGATGGTCCTGGCAGACTGTCGAGCATCATACAAGTTGTACCAGGCTATATTGCCAATGACCAGGCAAGGTGTACCAGGCAGAATGGACATGCAAAATAAATCTTGACAGCCTGAACATGGGGAAGTATTGTAATTGGGAAAGGTCAAGCAATTGGGAAATGAAACAAGGTGCAAAATAATTCTTGACAAGACTTTCCCCGTTTGGTACAAGTAAACATGATTAAGATTTATAGTTGGCTGAAACGGGATAGTTAGAGCGGTCAAACCTTTGCAACGGAGAATATCATGACGACAAGAGAAATATTGAACCAATTACCACAACTTGAACAGATGGTAATATTTGCTTGTATTCATCATTGCGCTGTATTACCAAAAGAAGAAAGGGAAAGATTTGTTAAAGATTATGGTGAAAAGACAGATAGAGAATTGACAAAACTTATAGGTAAACTTTTGGATAAATAAACTTGACATACCTTTCCACAGGTGATAAACAGTAATTGTCAGGCTGGAAATGGTTCTGGCCACTCGTAGTCTAACCATCATAAAGGAGTTTTATCATGGCACAATCTATTTTTGTAACACTGGATACGTTGAAAACAGAGACTTCAGTCCCGGCGGTTGGCATCATGGTACAGCACACTTTGCCAAGAAGAATCTTTCCGACAAGCGAACAATTTAGCGACGAGGAAAAGTTGGTTGCTTGGGCAAAGGAAAGCGGATGCCTTCATGCATGTTTGCAGAAAGGTGTACAGGCAAAACTTATTGATGCACGAGCAACCTTTAAGGCAACAAAGAAAGGTGCCGAATGGTCGCCTGAGCTTGGTCAAGAAAACGTGGACAAGATGAAATGGGAAGCTGCTGAACGTCCGGCAAGCGCCAAGAGTGACGAACAGAAAGCAATTGAGGCAATGGCCAAACTTAGCCCGGAACAACTTGCGGCAATTATCGCAGGTATGTCGGCTAACAATTAGCAACCATTCAACTCGGGCATAGTCCATGCGATTGTGCCCGAGCCTGGAGGTGTAGCCATGCAATATTCTAAACGATTCATAGCTTTCTTTAATCGTAAATCAGCCCCTTATCTGCCTGAATGGGTTATCGAAGCATGGTATCAGCAATTTAATGAAGTTGACTTCCACCTGGTGAAACCATGAAAATTACTAAGCTTGCAAAGGATGTTTCTTATGGCATTAGTTTTGCTAAAGCAATTAAGTTGACTTCAGATCGTGAGGAGATGAAAATTGTCCGGTGCATCTTATGTCAAGACTGCCATAATGTTAGCCGGGTCTTACAATATCTTGGCCTGATGCCTGAACGATACAACAAGGCCATTCAGACGGGCATTTGTATTGAACTGACTAGATAAAGGTGATATAATGACAACTTATGAAAAGATGATTGAAGTAGCTGTACAGGTTATCCAGGAATCTAAAGACTGGCATCCAGACAAAAAACGTATTGAGGCTAATAATTGGGCAGATGAAATGTTCTACACTGATAGTGAATTGGAAAAGGTTATTTGTGATATAGTAATAAGAATTTTAACTAAAGAATGAAACAATAAAAAAGCCTAACAACCTGTTATCAGTCTAGCCCGATTAGGTTCCTGTAACCTTTTCGGGCTTTTCTTATTGCTAATGCCTAACAACCTGTAAAATGCCTAACAACCTTGCTTGCATGACTAGCGATTATATGATGGTTGTATGGCTGTTCGATGGTGAACAGGAATAACACGACCAAGGGTGTCCAGGTGGTGACAACCGTAATCAAACGTGACCAAAGGTGTCCAAAGGTGGACACTTGGACACACATAAATGGCACCAAACGGACACTAAACGTATACACCTGTCACCAGTAGGCACCGGCTGGACACGCATAATTGGCACCGGCTGTCACCGTATTGGCACCACATGGCCACAGGTAAGCTAGAAAAAGGTAATTATTTCAAAGAGTTACGAACCTGTGTGTCCAAAAGTGGCCAATAGTGTCCAACCGTACACCACCCCCCTGTGTCATGAAGGGAGAGGGGTGTCTGTTTTAGTATTTAATTTTTTTATTAAATACTTAAATACGAGGTCCAGAGACGGGGGGGAGGTGTACGCGTGGACTCTTTTGACGCCAACCGTACACAGCCCTCAAATTCCCCAACAATATCAACCACTTACACAAGCAACCTGTCACCAAACGTCACCAAACGGCACCAAAACATAACCATCCGTCACCAAAAAATGTCACCACCCGTAACCAAACCCTTGACAAACGTCACCAACCCGTGCTATACTGTCACCAAGCGTCACCACAGGTCACCAACCGACCAACGCACCACAACCTCAACTAACGGAGCAACCATTATGTCAAGCCCTCACATGTCCTTTCGCCTAAACCATTACCAACTCGCCAAAGCATTAAGAATACTCGTCACTCTTGAACCCGACCAACCAATAGCATCATTATCCCAGGCAGCCAAGCTAATAATCATCGACTGGATATCAAAGCATTCAATCCACACATCGTTAGAATGTGCTCAAGCAGACATAAAAGCCATTGAGACAATCATCTCTCTGCCTGTAGATCGAATCGACCCATATACAACCATTCGGCAGATTATGGCACAAGCAAAGGCACAATCTCAACCATTCCAGGCACAGCAAGAATTTCAGATAAAAGAACAGGCACAGAAATCAGCCCAACAAATACAAAGAGATATCGAAGACGCCAGACTCTTCGAGCAGCTCAGACGTGAACATGCATTAAAAGAAGCACAAGAATTAAAAGAAAAAGAGATTGATACCCAAATAGAGTTATCTTTTCAAACAAGACAAACTCGCCTCAAACCATCAGAATTTCATGATCCGAATAACACAGAGTCAGAAATATCAACTATAACTGATTTCAGCCCGCCGAAAGATTGGATTGATAGCGAGGAATAAGCACAACGAATGGACGGGCATAACGTAGTGAAATTACACAGTTTTTCCGTTATGCCCGCCAACACGCCAGAACGACCAACACGCCATCCGCTACACGGACATACCACCATACCCGTTTTCCCGGTCCGGCCTGCTACGGGCATCCTACGCCTTTCCTGGCCCTATTCAGCCCAGCCACCATACTATATACACGCCACCGACCAACTACCACAACGTAGCACCCGCCACAACCGTAAACCGTACACGTGTTTTTCCGTTGACAAACCCTATTGTATACGGTACACTATACTATACACTATCCAGAACCTCACAAATGGTATGGCCAGGGCGTGATGAAGGATGTCATTCTGGTAAGTATTAAATAAAAGTATTTTAATTAGCCTTTAGATCAACATTCCTAGACAAGGAGAAACATCATGAGTGACTTTTCACCATTTGCAGAAGCAATAAATAGCAACTTTCAACTTCTCTCTAACAAATCAAACCTTTTCCGCACAACAATATCTGGAGAAACTCTTTATTCTGAATACTTAAAAGCTTTTCCTGAAGGTACAAATAAAATATTTCGACAAAGATCAGAACATGATTGCCAGGCTTGCCGCAGCTTCATTAAAGCAATCGGCAATGTTGTGGCAATTCAAGATGAAAAGCAGATATCAATCTGGAATCTTCCAAACCTTGAATTTCCTTACAATCAAGTGGCATCAAAACTAGCAATACTCGTAGAAGCCAGTACAATTGAAAGTATTTTTCTTACTACAGAATCTAGTGCTGGAAGAAAGCCAAATAAAGACAATTATAATGAGGCTATAACTTGGCATCACTTCTATTCAGCTATGCCTAAACAACTTGTTTGCAAAGATTCAATTATTGGAACCAAATTTAGTGAATCAAATACAAATGCAGAAATGTTCAAACGAGCATTAACAGAAATCAATCCCGATGCTGTAGAAACTGTAATTGACCTAATTAATCAAAATTCAATATACAGAGGCTCAGAATTCCTTAACTTAGTAAAAGATTTTGATATTTATCAAAAACAATATCTTGCTACAGAAAACAAAGCAATCTTTCCTTGGCAAAATATCAAAGCATCTTCAGTAAGAATAAGAAACACAGTAATTGGAACATTGTTAGTTGATCTTTCTGAAGGAAAAGATATTAACATTGCCGTAAGTGCTTACGAATCAAAAGTTGCTCCACAAAACTATCAGAGACCTTCAGCAGTTATAACACCAAAAATGATCAAACAAGCACAAGAGAAAATTATTGAACTTGGCTTAGAAAACTCATTACAAAGAAGATTTGCAGTTGCTGAAGATATAAGTATTAATGATGTTATCTTTGCCGACCGTTCAATCAAGTCTGTAATGAAAAGCAGTCCATTTGACTTACTATTAAGTGATCATTCAAATTTACCACAAAACCTAAATAAGATTGACAAAATATCAATAGAAGATTTCGTATCTGGAGTAATTCCAAATGCAGAAAGTATAGAAATTTTGTTTGAAAACAAACATCAAAACAAACTTATGAGTTTAATTGCTCCAGAAGATGCTTCTGCACCATCTTTGTTTCAGTGGGAAAATAACTTTTGTCACGTATATAATGGTAATGTAACTGATTCAATAAAAGAAAGAGTTAAAATTGCCGGTGGGAGGACAGAGAACGTAATAATGAGATTTTCAGCTGCCTGGGATGGAAAAACAGATTTAGATATACATTGCCAAGAACCAAAAAATCATATTTATTATACTTCCGTTAGACTGTGCTTTCCATCATCTGGAATACTCGACGTAGATGCTAATGGTATAGATGGACATAGAGAAAAGCCAGTAGAAAACATCATCTATACAAATAAATGCAAAATGCTTCCAGGTACTTATAAGTTTTACATTCACAACTATCAGCAAAGAGACAATATGCTGAATCCAATCAGAGCAGAGCTTGAACTTGAGGGAAAGCTTTTTACCTTTTCATATTCTAAAGGATTAAGAAATGATGAAGAAGTCACTTTTGTAGAAGTTAGGCTTGACGAAAATGGAACTTTTTCAATAATAAGTAGTCTTCCTCACCAAGAATCAGAAGTAACAGTATGGGGAATTAAAACAACCAAGTTTCACAAAACCAAAATGATTATGTACTCACCAAATTATTGGGAAAATTCTTCTATGCACGGAAACAAGCATATATTCTTTATATTGGATAAATGTTTAAACTTAGAAACCCCAAGAGGATTTTTCAATGAATTCCTTAAGGGGGATTTAAAAACCCATAGAAAAGTCTTCGAAGTCCTTGGCAATAAAATGACAGTATCAAGCTCAAATAATCAGCTTTCTGGACTTGGTTTTTCATTCACTCAGCCTGATGAAATAATCATTAAGGTAAGCGGATCTTTCAACCGTACCATCAAGGTACAATTCTAATACAAGGAGAACATTATGGAACTGTACAAGAAAGCAGCAATTGAAAAGTGGCGTTTTGAGACTATTCAAGGTTCAGTTATGGTTGAAGATTTATTTGATCTTCCTCTCACTTCACGCAGAGCAAATCTTAATGATGTTGCAAAAAGTATTAACAAACAAATCAAAGATGCAGGTGAAGAGGATTTCGTTTCCACCAGTAATAATGTTACCAATGTTTTGCGTGAAAAGCTTGAATTGGTAAAAGATATTATTACTACTAAGCAAGCAGAAATTGAATCCAGGGAAAATGAGCTTGCCCTTATTCAGAGAAAGCAATATTTGAAGTCTTTAATCACTGAAAAGAAAGGAGATATTGATAAAGGCAAATCTTTGGAAGATCTTGAAAAAGAGCTTTCTTCTTTAAATTAACTACCTAATCACCAGGTCAAAGCCCTTGCAATTTTAATGTTTTGACCTGGTTATGAGTTAGTCAATTTAATAACCTCAACAATGGAGACAGACATGAAATCTAATCCAAGTAGCAATAAGAACCATTTCACACCTCTTGAAGCCATGCATACTGAGTCTATTTGTCTGGGAATTCTTTGGGCAATTGGTGCAATAGCTACAGTTGCTTTGCTAGTCTTCTTTGGAATTAACGAAGCAAAGGAAGTATTCCAGCCAATTGTTGAGGCTCTGCAAGTTCATCCATCCAAAATGTAATATTCAACCAAGAAGCAAACATGAACATCATCGACTGGCTTATAACTGATCCATTCAAGCATGATTTCTTATTGATTGCAATTATTCTGTTCGGCGAAGATGAAGTTTATGCAGCAATTAATATGGGCATAGTGCTTGCTGATGACATAGAGATTAAGATCAACATTCAGTAAGGAGATTATAAAATGGAAAATCGAGCAACTTATAATTGGATTTATTGTTTAGCTCAACAATTGGTAATAGATAATCGTAATATGAAAAATAACCAAGGTATTTATTTTAAAATAGAAATATCATGCAATCAGCATGGATATGAAAAGAATGGAAATACTTACCATGAAAAATGGAAAAATAGTGATCGAAATAATGTTCATATTATTGTAGTTAAACCACATAAAGTATTTATTTCAATAGATAATACTTTTAGATGGAGTTCTGAAATAAATGCTCTAATTGTAGAAAACTTTACAAATGCAAGTAATCATGACAGTTGTTGGAAAGATAGTATTGATAGTAAGCTTCACGAACTTTCAATTGCTTCATGGAAAGAAGCATACAAATTCACACCTGAAAAGCATATCCCTGCACCAGTTGCATCAGATATAACTTGTAGTCCTTGTATACTTAATAACAAGTTATTAAAATTTGTTGAAATAGAAACTGAATATCTTCCAAATGATTGTTATCACTACAAAATGAAGAAAATAAAAAAAATTTCTGACCCTGTCATATTACCAAATGTTTAGTTTCGCTGTTCATCTGTGAACGCCCATTACATAAATTCACACTTAGGAGGCCATGTTACAATTATGAAAGGCAAAACGATTCGTTTCTACAACAGATTTGGAACCCATATGGGATGGAAGTATCTTGCCAATGTGACATACTTTGAACTGATTAACTGGCTCAAAGCTGGCAACACCTTGAAATTTCAGAAACAAACCCTGACTAAGCAATCCCACAGTAATGAAATATTTGCAGTCTTACGGAGGTCATAATGACAATGACAGCAGAAGATATTATGTCTTTCCAAGGTCACGAGTTTATCTATGTATTTAGAAATGGTGATACAATGCCAGCATATATTAAGAAAATAGACTTAGATAAAAATATAATATCTTACTGGAGCTTTTCATTAGTTACAAATAATGGATATAAATTTGCTCCCTTAAATGAAGAAGAAAAAACTGAAGGTGCTTGTTGCTTAGGTTTTGCAGAGAGCTTAGATGAAATCTTTGAGATTATTAAAGAAATAAAAACTACTGGAATAATATTATATAAACAAAGAGGTCTTGGAGATTTCGAAGGCTGTCCATTTTAAGGAGCTTAAATATGAAAAAACTCTGTCCAGTTTGCAACACTCTCAATGAAGCAATCGGCTTCAACTTAACAGAAAAAGAAATTCATAACATTAGCAAGATTGGACTGTCCGAACATCTTTGCAAGACTTGCTACCAGAAAGAACTATCCGCATTGTTAGAATCTACCAAAGCTAAACTCATCCCCCTGAATAAGGAAAAAGAAACTACTCAGGCCACATACCATAAAGCTTATGAAGCCTGGAAAGAAGTAGCCAGCATTTACCAGGCCATAGATTACAATCTCAACATGAATAAACATGCAATCAAAATGAAGGAATCAACCAAAATTAGGGTGCCAAAAACCAGTGAACCAGTCAATATTGAACTGCTTTGCCAGCAGATTCTTTCAACCCTAAGTAAAGAACAACAACAAGCTATCATCCAAACCTTTAAAGCAACTCAAACTATTGGTAATTAATCATGAGCAGTCCAATCATAACATTTCGTCTCACTAACCATCAGCTTGCTCGTGGCCTTCAGATTGTTCGCAGCCTGGAGCCGAACTTCCAACTTACAAGCCTTAGCCAACTGGTTAAGATCCTCTACACAGATTACCTGGCAAAAATGACCATTGGTCAAACAGATGAAGTTGACCAAGACATTATGCAAGAAATCCAGATCTTTATCATCAATCCAAAAAAGAAAGAAATCAACCTGGCATCCTTAGCAGATGAGGAAAAAGTCACTCATCAAGAGGTATAATATGAAAAGAATACACGTAAACAACATTGTTATTTGTAAAACATATTATGCAGTATGTGTTGGTTCAATATCAGCAATACAATTTGAAGCTATAATGATACCTAAAGCTACAGTACATAATTTCAGAACAGATTTCACTTATGACTGGTACTTGTCTGATATTGGTATTGAATATGAAAATGAATCCTATGTAAACAATCTTAATCGAGTATTTGAAACAGAAGAAGAGGCTAGGAGTTGGATAAGCACTGAAGAATATAAACAAGATTTAGAACAGCACTGGAATCTATGTTCTTTTGGTAAATACTAACAATCAATCAATTAAAGGAACCCACCCATGAGTAAAGCCCGCGTAGTTTCAACTCGCATGACTATTGAAGACCTTGCCAAAGCACGTGACGGCCTACTGGCTAAAGGCATTGATCCAGCTGAATTAACAACAACTAGTCAGCTTATCAAACTTACTTTTTACTACGGAATTATTTATCTTTGCCAAGATCCAAAATCTCCACCAAGTCAAGAATCTATAGACTTTGTAAGGCAGAAATTCAGCCAAACCAAAGTAACCAGGAGAATGCATTTAACTGATCTGGAGTAAATCAATGAAATTAATATTCAAACTCCTTGCATACATTATAATCTTAGTCTTATTTGGTATTGCAGGAGAAATGGATTATCAACACACCATCTCATAACAAGAACCAGTAGTTCAATACTAACGGAGGTTGTTATGTGCGAATCTATTAAAGAAGTTCTAATGCGACGTGATGGCATCTCTTCACTTGAAGCACAAGGCATAATCAAGCAAGCCAGGGAAGCCTTGCAAGAATACATAGCTTTTAATGCTCTTGAATCCGCTGAAAATATATGTGAAGAATACTTTGGCCTAGAGCCAGATTATTTAACCGATCTAATGTAAAAAGGGGCACTATTATGTGGGACTTCACTAAGAATGAACAATATTCTTTTCGTACTTTTTACATCCCTGAACGTATGATGCATGGATTGGAGCGTTACATTGAAGGACACATTAAACCAGGAGGTTTTCTCTCAGCAGTTCTTAAAAATGATCTTCGTGGTGCTATTGAACATGCAGATGACGAAAACATTCAAAATCTGCCAGCTTACATAGGCTTCTTATATAATGAAGCACCAAGTCCCTGTTGGGGAAGTGAAAAGAAGTTTAACAACTGGTTAAGTAATAAATAATCACCATGAAAAACCTTCCACATTATAAGACACCAACTAACTTTCTTTGCCCAGCTTGCCATCAGCCCTGTCGCATAATTGCCTTAGACGACTCATTTAGCTATTCTGGCACTCATTGCACAGCTGGCCAAGCAGGCATTCACTATCCATCTGATTATGGCTCACCTGTAACGGATTGCTGCGAGGTAGATGTGCCGGATGCTGAGATGGATGAACCAGATTATTATGACTACGGAGATATTTAATGGGGCAAGCTAAACGACGTGGAACTTTTGATCATCGAAAAGCAGTTGCAATTGAAAAGACTATCATTGAACGTGAAAATCGTATTCAAAAAGAGCGAGAAAGAATAGCTAACATGACTGAGGAAGAATGCCAGCATAAGAGAGCTAAAGAATTAGCTGTTATACAGTTAATGTCTTATTGTGCTTCTTTAGGAATACAGCTCCATAAAATATAAAGGTAACGCTATGGTAATGAAATACAAAGGTAAAACTCTTACCACCGAACAAGAAGCACATGTCAACACAATTCTTGACGGAAACAATTATGCTATCCAGGCTCCTCCTGGAAGTGGCAAAACCTTCTTGTTGCTTGCAATGGCTCGCAAAATGTCAGGATATGGCTTGTCCATTTCATTCAACAAGCTTCTCGCTCAAGAAGCTGCAACCAAGTTTTCCAGCAACATAATGTGCAAAACTGGCCATGCGCTTGCCTATGGAGCAGTCGGCTACAAATACAAGAAGAAGCTTAGCAAATTGACAGGTAAACAACTAGCGGATACTTTCGATATCGGTGAATGGCAACTTTATAATAGTCCAGCCAACAAGGGTTATCTCATTCTCAATACGATTCGCAAATATTGCTATTCCAGCGACGAAGTTATTCAGTACAAACATTTGCCCAGATTAACAATTCTTCAGGATGCCGACCTAGATATTATGCGTGAGGATCTTGTGCAACACGCAAATCTTGTATTTAACGAAATGGCAAATGTTAATAAGCCTATGCCAATCACCCATGATGTGTATTTGAAAATCTGGGCACTCACAAATCCAATAATTAACAAAGATTTTATCTTCTTTGACGAATATCAAGACAGCAACCCAGTTATTGCACAAGTTATCAAGAATCAAAGTTGCCAGAAAATATTTGTTGGCGACTGTTTCCAGCAAATCTACAGTTGGCGTGGAGCCGTTAATGCACTCCAGGATGACAATCTGGCAAAGCTCTACATTACTAGAAGTTTCCGTTTTGGGGAAAACATCGCAAGTATGGCAAACACCATAATTACTGGCTACTATCCATATCAATTTGACTATGTTCCATTTCACGGCAACGATGATGTTACTTCTTCAATTCATTACGAGCCACTTCCAGCTGTGGATGCCATCCTATGCAGGACAAACAAAGGAATTATTGCAGAAACAATCGAAGCTCTTGGAAAAAATCTATCAGTCCACATCCTTGGAGGAACGCAACAACTTACATACCTTATCAACTCTATAATTCAGCTCAAGCTCCAGGGATATTCAAATCATCCAGACCTATTCCTTTTTAAGAACTTTGTTGATCTTGTTGAATATGCCAATTCTCCGATGGGCGGGGATATTAAGCCTATCCTCAAATTAATCGAACTCTATGGCAGGGAGCGCTTACTATCTATTCTTGAATCAACTGTAGAAGATCCAAACGAAGCCGATGTAACTATAACTACTGCACATAAAGCAAAAGGTTTAGAATGGTCTAGAGTGAGGCTGGCAAATGATTTCAAAATTCCGTCTGATCAGGGGAATCCAACAACTGAAGAAACCAACATATTATATGTAGCTGCCAGTCGAGCATTGCATCAACTCGATGTGAGCAAATGTGAAGCTTGTTGGCCTCACACTTTTGATAAGGCTCGAAAGGTTGCTTATGAACAATGGCAAGTAGATCAAATGACTGAACGTAATATTAATTCTAATTTTGATGAAGATATTCCAAATATACTTGAATTAGGGTTTAAGGAGGGTCATTAATATGAAAAATTTAATTCGAATAGAGTTGATTCACACACATCCAGGCATGAAAATGGAAGATTTCATGCAAGCAATTGATAATACAGGAGGCTGGCCTGTTGGTTATACCTATGTTTCGTTTTATCATGCCTTAGAATATAGTGGCAGGTATTGCCAATTTACTAACAATTACCTTCAAACTGGTTGGTGGACAACCATCTGTCATGCTGATGATTATTATTACTGGAAACTCTCGGAAGAAAAGAAGGGCGAAATACTGAAAGTTGCACGACAGCAGCTTATTCGCCAGCTTAGCTAAAACAATTAAGGAGCCTAACCTATGAACAAACGACAACTCAAGAAAATAATTACACTATATCGAGAAGGCTTATCTTGTGAAATCTGCATATCTGTTATGCTTGACCTAATGAAAGGTAAAAGCACTATTGAGATAGCAATGGCAATTCATGCTTTCTATGAATCAATATTTATTCTAACTGAGAAGGAGGCTTAAAAGGTGATAAAGCGCAAATTCTTGCCAGAACTCCTCGGAATGAACCTTTACCAGACTTCTCGCGGCGAAACTTTTTATGCCTGGAATCATAAACATGCCATCAACAAGCGGCCAAACGAACTGATTTATTTTGTTACAGATACTAATAGAAGAATATTAATTATTAACAAATAACTTAGAGAAATAAGCTATGGAAAAGTTGTTGACAGCTACAATGATTTTCTTAATTGTATTAGTAATTTTTAGTATCTTTTATACAGATAAAAGAATATCTAAATGTAATGCTTTAGGCGGAGTTTATATAAATGCTCAATGTTATAAAGCTGAGTTAATTAACTTAGATAACAAATAACCTAAATTAAAAGGAGAACTTATAAAATGAGAATTATAGGTAAAACAGAAAATGGTTTTATACTAGAGGCATCAAGAAAAGAACTTTCTAATTTAACTGGTTATTATTCAGAATTTGCTGATTCAACAGCAAAGTTAAAAGTAGGCCAACTCATTAAAGTGTCTGAGATGTATGATCAACTTTATACTTTAGCCTCTAAAGCCGATACTATTTCTAGCATATCTAAAAAACTTGCTGAGCTTGTTGGTAGTCTTCAAATCATTGATCCGATCATTAAGGAAGTACTACCCACAGATAAGGGATTAGATTAATATGCATAAAGATAAAATAATAGATTTGACTATTAAGATCCTTTTTTGGGCTGTTATAATATTCTTTGTAGCTAAGGCTGATTTAGAAAAGAATAAGATGATAGCCGAACTGAAAGAAAGAGCAAACCTCGTGCCTGTCGTAACTGTTGATGCTTTAGGCATTTGTAAAGTAGTTCAAGGAGGAAAATCCTACATGTTGATTGATGTTACTAATGAGACGAAAGCACTTGATGAAGTTGTACAAAAAGTTAATAAGGATAAATAAACTATGAATGATCTAAAGCCATGTCCATTCTGTGGAGCAGATGTTCAATGGTGCGGTGATGGCTGGGAAGGATGGGAACCACATACCTGTGATCATATTCATTGTCGTAATTGCAATATGCATTTTGAGTGTGAAGAAGATGATGATACAATTGAGCAGTTTCGTACTGTAATGCTTAAGAAATGGAATACTCGTACTTGATAATTCAATAAGCAGCTAAACTAACGGAGGTATCAATGTGCGAAAGATTACTCGAATACTTCATGCTATTCTTACTCGCTTGTGTAACATTAATTCTTTTTTTACACGAAAAAGTAAAAGCTCTTACGAAAATGATATAAAAATAATGCGAATAGCTAGATTACATATTTGGAGGGTAAAATGAAGACAATAAAAAATACTTTGCTTTTTCTCACATCTTTTATAATCATAGGATTATTTGTACTTCTCATCGATCAATTGTATCCAACACCTCCGATTGACCAAGCAGCTTTGCAACCATTCTCTAATAGAAATGTTATTACAAGTTTGGATAAATAACTTAGCTTTACCTATAGATTGAATAAGTGTTTAAGGATTTTATGAAATAGTAAAAAGGCTAAAAAAATAAAGAAATCTGTTGACAAGGGCGATTCTTTATGTTACTGTTACCGAACAATACCGGATTTTACCGGAAAGCACCAAGGGCCGTAAAAAGCCGTTTTCAAGTCGGGCATATCGCCCATTCTACAAACCCCTAATTAGGAGATTCAAAAATGAGCATGATCAAAGTAGTTAGCAACCAGGCCAGCAGGGAAATTACTGTAACTGAGCCGGCAGTTCTTAACCTCGGAACTATCGAGGAGATGGTACAGGCTCTCGGTGAGGATCTTACCGTGAACATGGTAAAGAACCAGCTGAAGGTCAGTTTCCGCGCAGTTATTCGTCGTAAGCTGGAAGAGAAAGACGACAATAACGAGTTCAGCAATACTGACGAGGCTATCGCAGCCGAGGATTTCAGCGACTGGAAGCCGACCCTGCGGATTACTAAGACTCCCGAGGAGAAAGCTTTGGAAGCACTTGGCAATCTGCCTCCGGAAGTTCGTGATGCAGTTCTGGCCCAGTTCAACAATCGGTAATCAGTTTTAATTTAGTGAGTGGCGAAACTGGTAGACGCCCGAGACGTTAGGCCACAATCGAGAGGTACAGCAAGCTACTGCCAAGGCCAAGAGATGAGGTTAGTAGTTATGTGGAAGTAGACTTTGCCACAGATACAAGTCGTATTAACCGAGTGGATGCAGGTTCGAGTCCTGCATCACTAAAGTTTTTAACTTCTACTGCCGGAAACGCATTGGATAGCAAGTCCATGCGCACCATTCGACCTGAATTGACAGGTATCGCCAGCATGACGATGTTGGAATCGGCTTCTTAATACCAGCTTAGTTTTAGTATAGGAGATTAGAATGAAAAAGTCATTATTGCATGAGTTACTTGCTGTTGAAGGTGATCTTGAAGGGGCACATAAAAAGATTATTGAAGAAACTAAGAATACCTTTACCAAGAAGTCAGATCACTTCCTGGGACAGCATCGACGATATGAAGCATTTATCGAAGACGGTATTGATTATCCAGAAGAAGAAAAAGCAATCGATACTACTGTAAAAGATAAATTATCTCATATGCAGAAAACTGAAGTACGTTATTTTGATGCTATTCTCCAGAAAGAAGCTACAAATCAAGTTGCTAAAGCAGATTTGATCGTAGATGGAATTACACTTGGTACTAACTTACCAGCAACATTCTTACTTGGAATGGAAACAAGATTAAAATATCTTCGAACTGTTTATGAAGCCATTCCAACATTAGCTCCTGGAATTTCTTGGGAACTTGATACATCAATAGGAAAAAACATCTATAAGGCAGCAAAGCCAATTGAGAAACTAAGAACTGAGACTGTCGTAGAACCAGTTGTTTTATATGAAGCAACAAAAGAGCATCCAGCACAAGTAAAAGAAGTATCTAAAGTAAACAATATTGGTAAGTATATAACCAATTCTTGGTCTGGAATGATTTCACCAGCAGAAAAATCAATTTTGCTTGAAAAGATCGACAAACTTATTCGAGCATTTAAAAAAGCCCGTCAGCGGGCTAATACAACTGAAACACTAAACATTAATATTGGAGAAGAGATTTTTAAATTTATTAATAACTAATTTATAAGGGCCAGTGTTAGTAGAGTCATCAGTAGAGTATATATGGCAAAAGTTTATTGACCCTTCAGTATGTTCCATAGAGGAAATAATTATTAGTTTATATCAGATCTAAAATATAACTTGCAGTCATAGGTTCAATTCCTATTCTTGCCTCCATTGATAAGGTAAATAACAACTAAATGTATTTATCTTATTAATTAAGGCAAGGTAACTCAGTGGTAGAGTGGCAAGTATTTAGTTTAACATCTGATATTAAATGAAAATATTATCCTAGGAAAATTTCGTTTGTATACGAAAACAATCCCGGGGCTATAGGAAGGATATCTTATAGCCCCACTTTTTCATTAAGTTCAACGAGAGGATTTCTCAAATGAATTTTTACGAAAAAATAGACTACAGTGCATTATCAACCTATCTCACGTGTCCACGCAGGTTCCTTTTTCAATATGTAATGAACCTCAAACCAGCCGGACAATCCATTCATCTTGTGTTTGGAAGCTGCTGGCATTACGGCCTAGAAGCTACTTATAACATCTTAATTAAGGATTCTTCACCATCTGTTCTTGATGCAACTGAAATCTCTATCAAAGCATTCCATAAGCTCTGGAAGCTTGACGGCGAACCATTTTGGAAGAATGAAGATGCAATTTTCCCAAAGTCTCCCGGACATGCAGCTAACATGTACAAGGGTTATTGGGATCGCTTTCTCGTAAGTGATGTAAAAAATCGTTCCATCCTGGCTGTTGAAGCACCATTTTCTATTGACCTATCTGTAAAAGGCTTGAAGCTGCCAAATTATATTGGCCGCATTGACTTAATCTTTTCCAGCGGTGACAACGGAATCGATATTCTCGACCATAAAACCGCTAAAGCTATCTACTCTACGACACCACAAACTTTTGAAATGTCATTCCAGTCAGACGGTTACTTAACCGCTGGCAGAATTTTTTATGATAAAATCCCAACCATTACTTATCGTGTAGCTCTTTGCCAGAAAAGCAAGATTGACTTCGTCCCAATTACGATCAACAAACGATCCGCTGCGATTGAACACTTCCTGTCTGATCTTTGTCATTATGCAAATGAGATTCAGCATAACTTAAACCTACTTGAAGAAGATAAAATCAACTGCCGAGAACGCTCGGATGTATTGCAATCCTTCCACAGGAATCCAGGCTATGCTTGTACGACTTTTAGCTCAGTTTGTCCTTATTACGATCTTTGTCGGCTCCGAAATAATCCGCTTCATTGGATGGAAAAGGCGCCTCAAGGTTTTATTTATTCTGAATGGGACCCGGAACTCCACGAGGCAAAGACTAAACAGAGATTGATGGAGGTGTAATTATGTTATTTCCAGGAACTGCAAAAGGATTTTACATTACTATGGCAATTGCAGCAATTATTATTATTTTAGTAGTAGTGTTTACTGATAATTATAATTGGTAGATAAGGTTGGAGATTTAAAATGTTTTAAAGAAATGCTAAACAAAGGTTGAGTGAAGTCTAAGATTACTATCATTTAAAGGAGTTTTAAATGCAAACATTCACCATATCTTACAGAATTGAACCTGGAGATTCTTGGAGAGACAAGAACAGTATCAATATCAAAAGCAATCTTGCAGATGATAAAATGCTTGAATGTAAGCTCTCTGAAAGTCTTGTAGAATATCTCAAAAAAGAAGCTGCTGTTCTTGAACCAGATAAATTAATCCTAACCATTGCTGAAGCACAGAAACGAGAGATTCAGACAGTTCTTGAAAGTATGGACGATATGGCTGTTCAAGCAAAAGTTCATGCTGACAAAGCATACGAAATTCTCTCAACTATTTCTAACGAAGCAGAGACTAAGTATGAAGAGATTGAAAAGAAGTTCTCAGATACAGAAAAACGTTTTAAAGATAAGATGCTTTCAACCTCTGAGAGTATCAAAACTCATATAGAAAAACTCTCTGCTGTTGAGGAAAAACTTACAAAAATTAACAATTGGAGTCTGGAAAAGCTAACTGAAAATTTAAAACAGTTAATTAAAATCATAGAGGCTGATCCTGAACTTGTTAAGCTAGTTTTGGATTACAAGAAAGCCTAATTAATTCATTTAAAGGAGTTTTAAATGATTAATTACATTATTATTTTAATGTCTGGAATAACATTAAGTTTATTTATAATACTTATTATTATACGTATTAATTTATATATAGATATGCATATATTAAGTTAATAATAACATATAAAGGATTTTTAATTATGAAATTAATTATTCCAATACTTGATGATCCACAAAAAATTGATAATTTTCATATTGGTACAATGATACAAGATTTGGAACAAAAAATTGCCAATCAATATTTTGTATATCCAGTAATGTCAAATAAGGCGTATGAAAGTTTTGAAATGGATGATGGATCAATTAAAAATATTTATCATGTTGTTTTTGGGTATGTAACTAAAGGGAGACTGTCAGATCTTGCTATTGTTTATACCCTATTTAAACATGTGTGGAATGATGTTCAAAAAGCATGGAATCCAGGAGATTTGGTAATATGGAGGCGTAGACCAGAAGCTAAAGAAGAAAATAATAAAGATCCTGGATGGTTTGAAGCAGGAAAAAATGCACCTGACAATAATGCTCCAGATAATTGGCTTGTACAAGTAACAGTAAGACTTGGAAGCTTTGAGTCACCTCAAAGGAATCCAAAAATTCACTTATTACCTTAAGTGAAGAATTAAAAAAGTAATTTCTTTATTAACAGTCATTTAAAGGAGTTTTAAATGAACCCACAAGTAGCGACACCACCAAATTTCAACAAGACAAAGTTAGTTGAGAAGAAACGATATTTTAACCTCAAATTCTTGCTGACTGGAAACTCAGGTTCAGGGAAGACTCACTTCACGGCAACATATACTAAAGGCCCGCTTCATTATTATCTTTTTGATAAGGGAGGTGAAAAAACAGTTGAAAAAATCATGGGCAGCAGGAATGACATTACAATTGATAACTTTTCCGCTGACTCTTTGCTCTTTTCCGATTTTTGGCGGACATTCCAGGAGGATGAAAAGAATGGTTTATTCCAGTGGCTGAAGGAACAGTCAGGCATGTTAGTTCTGGACTCACTTACTAATGCAAACAAGAAGGCAATCCATGAAATTGAAAAGAAGTCTGGTATTACTCCAAGCGGCATCGGTAAAAAGATCGACATGAAGATGGGCATGTCACCTGCTCATTGGGGCCAATTATTGAACTGGATGAGTACTTTGGTAAGTTCACTCCAGGAACTTCCTTGTGCAGTTGCAGTCACAGTCCATCTGCACACGCTCATGAATTCTGATCAAAAAGTAGTAGCAAGATATCCAGCAGTAAATGGGCAATTCAGGCAGTTATTGGCTGCTGATTTTGACGAAGCCTACTTGCTGACGACACAAGGAACTAAGAGGCAGATATTCTTTACAGAAAAACTTGCATTTGAAGCAAAGTCTCGAGTGTTTGATATGCCAAAGGTTGAAGGCATTTCAATGGATCAGCTGGCAGCAGCATATTTGGCAGGCAAAACAGTTATTCCACAAGCAATTTCAGCTTAACTAGAGGTATGTTATTATGCCAAGAATCTCACGTCTTATAATTTATGAAGCTGATTCTGATGTAAACTTAGCGCATCAAATGGCTAATTCATTATGTGAAGGAATGCATCATCGTGGAAAAATAAAAATAACTGTTATTAATCTTCAATCAGATCCAGTAGTAAATGGCTTTGTTGACGAAACTGTCAAAGATATGAAAGTAATTGACTTCAATGAAGATAGATAAATCAGCTTAATTAAAGGAGTTTTAATTATGGAAAAGCAAATCGTGGAAATTAATGGTGTAAAGTTTGAAGTTGATATGAGCAGTGCGAAAATTATTTCCGAGTACAGAATCGGGGCTAAGGTAAATGTTCTAATCAAAGAATATGCTGAAAAAGTTGTATGTCCTGGCATCATTGTAGGATTTGATAACTTCAAAGATTTGCCAACCATTACTGTAGCTTATCTCAAAATTAGCTACAATGAAGCATCTATTAAGTTTGTATATTTTAATAGTGATTCAAAAGAAGTTGACATTGCCCCATGTCGTGAATCAGACCTGATCTTTAATAAGAGTGATGTTATTGTCAAGATGGATCGTGAAATTGCAGCAAAGGAGAAGGAAGTAGAAGATTTGATTCGGAAGAAAAATTATTTTTTAGATAACTTTACAAAGCATTTCGAAGCTGCAATGATTGCTAATGTGAATGAGTAATTAAATTAGATTAATTAAAGGAGTTTTAATTATGAAAATTGGATTCAAACCAAAAAGTTATAACGACATTATATGTTTTGACATTAATGATGAGTATGTAGATAAAGATCAATTTATGAGTGCAATTTTTAATTCTATTTCAGTAAACTCAGAAGGAGAGCTTGACTTTGTAGTAACGGTCACAGGCAAAAAGCCTAATACAGATGAATACGTTAACCAAAAAAATCAAAAATAAATAAAAGGAGAAAACAAGACAGCGAAAACAAAAACTAACAATTAAATCAAATCAACTAACTTTTGATCGAAGAATAGTTCTTTGATCAAGCAGCAAAAAAAAAATCAATTTAAAGGAGTACTAACTATGTCTATGATTCCTAATCTGTCCGAAATTCCTGACAAAGCACCCATTGAAGCTGGCGAGTATGACTTGACTATCTCTAAGGTCAAAGAGACCAAGTCTCAGCGAACTGGCAGATATGGTTGTCAGCTGATTATTAACATTGACGGAGAGGATAATGCATCAACTATTTTTCACACTCTCTGGTATGGTAACTACAAAGATTATCAGGGCGATGATGAGGAAAAAAACAACCTAATGTGGAGAATGGTAAAAGATTTTCTCCGTGCACTTGGGCTTGATCCAGACCAGGAAACTGACGAATCTGATTTGGTCGGCCTCAATTTTACGGCTGAACTCAGTTATAACGATGGCATGAGCACAGACGATGATGGTAATCCGGTTCGAGTTGGTCAGCCGAGAAATGAAATTGCAAGAGTAGTTTAATTAATAAAGTTATGAGTGGAATAGGTAAACAGTCTGCTACCAGTAGAACCTGGCCGTGATGTCTAACCGAGGCTGAGATTAAGTGATACGAAACTACAGACTATCCACTCATTTTAACTAAGGAGATTTATGATCAAGTTTAATTCGATATTAGAGTCTAGTTACCACTTTCAGTTAGCTAGGTCTGGCATTGCCGGAACAATGTCATTCTGAACGAGGCGCTGATGTGACGCCTACAAGATATTGGATTAAGCAAGAAAGTTCTTGACCATAATATGGTAAACTGAATGAAGGTGCACACTTCAACTGTATTATTGGTGACAACCTCGCGGTCGGGGGAATATTTTAGTCAGGGAATAGTAGATTCAGCTATTATTCTCTGGCGAGGCCCCCATTTATTTTAACAAATAAAACTTGTCGTTCACTTATGAACAACCTGTTGAATGGTTCGCAAGTATTTGAACGACAACTTTTATTTTTATTTATCTTTACTAAGAATTAATCTGCTAAAATATTAATGTTTAGCAAAGATAAATATCTCTTAAGGGAGAATCAATGGAAATAAAGTCGATAGTAAATGGTGTAACAATACTTCCAGAAACTGATTTTGAACAATCTTATCTAAAGTGGCTGTTTACCAATAATCATAATCGTAAAGTTGTTTTTAATCACGATACTGGTAATCTCAGAGTTACAGTAGAAATTTCTAATAAAATAGATACTGAAATTGAAAATTCTACTAAAGCAGCTATAGATTATGCTAATAGCCTTGATTGGCCAGATAAGGAGAAATAAGTTATGACTCATGAACAACTCATAAAAGAAATCTCCCAAGCAAACATGGCCTATGCATCTGGCATACCATTCATGACAGACTCTGAATATGATTTGCTTTGGCAACAACTTTATGCAATAGACCCACATAATAATATCCTTTACCATACCGCGCAAGGCCGGACTGCTCTTACAGGCAAAGCCTGGCATAAGCACCCAATCTATGGAACGAACAAAGCATTTAACATGCTCGATCTTAAACCGTTTCTTACAAGGTTTGGCAGTTACAAACTTCAGATTGAGCCCAAATACGATGGCTGTGCAGCAGTTGTAACACTTACAGATACTGGAATAAACATAACTCTTGAAGGCGATGGTAGATGTGGACGAGATATAACTCACTTAATGCCATACATTACGTTTCCATTCCAGCTTAGGCATTTCCAACCAGTCGAGATTCTTATCCCTCTGAGCGAGTGGAATCCATCCTATGGAGCCAACCCGCGTAATGTAGTTGCTGGCTGGCTAGACCGCAAATATGACAAGCCTTCTGCAATGATGACAGCGATCCCACATAATCATGGCAACCTATTCGAAGAGTATACCTACTCCGGTAGCTTAGAAGCTATGGGAGAATTTCTACTTGAGACATATAGTAACTGGTCAAAGATCTATCCTATGGATGGCTTGATGATCAAGGTTGCAGATGAAAAAGTTAGGCTGGTTGCCGGTAATAATGGTCAGACCAATAACTGGAGTATAGCTTGGAAGCCTCCTATCCAAGTCAAGGAAACAAAAGTTGTTAATATTGAATGGAATATATCACGGCTCGGCAGGGCAATACCAACAGTTGTTTATGAATCAATCGAGCTTTGTGGCACAACTAATAATCGAGTAACAGGTAATAATGCAGAGTGGCTTATTAAAAAGAAAATACATTCTGGAGCAATTATATCTGTGGGTAAAGCAGGTGAGATTATTCCAAAAATTATAGAAGTAAAAAATTCTTATGAACATCTTACATTAGAACAACTTCCAAAAAAATGTCCAAAATGTAATGAAATTCTTCAGTTTGCGGGAGTACATCTTGTATGTAATGGAAACAACTGCATAGCTAAGTTGATCGTATCTATTGCATATTTCTATTCTCAAAAGGGAATAAAAATCGACGGAGTTGGCGAAGGCATTATAGAAAAACTACTTCAGAATGAAAAATGTTATTCAGTTCTTAGCACCAAGCCTTGGGCCTTACTTGATCCGCTTAGCTATGATCTTGTACCAGACATAATAAATACAATCGGAGTAACAATTTATAGCAACATCGCTGAGCAAGTATTTTCAATGAATAATCAATGCACAATGGCACACTTTGTAGCTGGACTTGGCTTACCAGGATTAGCTTATAAGTCATCTCTGCGGCTTTGTCAATATTTAAAGACCGGCCAGATTAACATTCACATAACTGATAATGCCAAACGCAGCTTTATTGAAGCAGCTACTATTTATACTAAAGCAATTAAAGAGATGAAAAACTTCTCTTTTGCAGCACTCCCTAGTGAAGCGAAAGCAATTTATTGCATTACAGGATCATTAAGCCAGTCACGAGAGACTATGGTAGAAATTTTGAATGGTTATGGATATGAATTTTCATCTGGAGTAACAAGGGAAACAAATTACTTAGTCATTGGTACTGAGCCAGGCAGAACCAAGATAGAAAAGGCAACTCGTTACAACATCCCTCAAATAACTGAGGAACAACTTTTTACATTACTGCAAAAGGAGCAAAATTAAAATGGAAAATCGTAGCCAATTTAAAAATTACAGAAAAAAGAATGTTCAGCCTATGCGCCCATATATACTTGGAGAAGATTTAGCAGGTATTTCAGTTAGTCCTGAAGATACTCCAGAAGAAGGAGGAATGATTGCAATTAATCCAAATAATCCAAATGATAAATGGTATGTTGCAAAAAAGTTTTTTGAAGATAACTATATAGAAGTTTAATTCTTTTTAACTTATTACGGTGAACAAAATGCTTAAAGAAGAATGTAAAGTAACTGCACGAATAGATAAAGACTTGTATGAACAAGTCCAGGAACACTTCCATCATGGACAGCAGACAAAACTGTTCAGGCAAATATTCCTTTCGCTGAAAAGCATCATTAATGGGGGCAAGCTGAATGAGATTCTTGATTATATGTACAAGGGAAAGGCATTAACTTTGCCTGGAATTGAGGAATAGAGGAGAATAGTTATGGGATCTGAATATATAATATTAACAGATTCAAAAGGAACAGAAGTGTCTATCGGTGAAATGTCTAATAGATTAGAACTTACTATTTATGCCCCAGGATATGGAGTTATTACATCTACTGACGATATGACTCCAGAAGAAATGCTTAAAGGTTTTATGGAAGGAATTAAATCAATTTCTTACTGGATGTCAAAGGAAGATTTCAATAGAATCTTTTCTAAGTTAGAAGTTTATCCATTTTAATGGAGCAAATTATGCCACTAATGGATCGTATTTACTGCCGATCATTCTTAGAAATGTCTTATCCAGAGCAAGCCAGACTGATTGAACGCGTTCGGACTATGCGAACATCTGCGCTGAATGCAGCACTTGTTAAGTCTCAAAAGATTACCAAGTCTGCCATGAAGAACATCTCTAAGAACTCTGGAACAAAGAAAGGCAAGAAGATGCTGGCTGATCCAACCAAGAATGCAACAGACTTGCTTGGCAAACTTTCAGCAGCTCAAATAGAGTTAATCAAGAGGCAGTTTCAAAATTTAAACTAGGTTAAAGCTATGAGAGATCCTCAATTTAATAGGCATATGATATCCAAACGAGTAGCTGTAAAAGCCTTAGAGGAAATTAATAAAGCTCTAGAAGATAGAAATCATTCATATTTTTGGGGTTATAATTGTGGTGATGCTGGAGAATATGATAATGCTGTTTATTCAATGGCAAGAGAGATTCAATCATTGGTAAAAGAAGTAAAAGAATATAGAGCTTTAAAAGAAGTTTTAAGAATTGCATTAAGTACTCCATGGAATAAATTTTAATTTTACAATAAGGTAAAGCTATGCAACTCTTCCAGATAGAAGAACGTAACATTTCAGACATTATCATCAAAGATCGCGCACGTTCAGCAGTCGGTGACATCTCCAGCTTAGCTGATTCAATCTCAATGGTCGGCCAACTTCATGCGATTCTCATAGATTCAAATAACGTCCTAATCGATGGCCTTCACCGCATTGAAGCATTTAAAAAGCTTGGGCGAGAAACCATTGAAGTCCGAGTATTTGACGGCATTACTGAAGATGATCATTTCTTGATCGAACTCCTTAGTAATATGGACCGAAAGGAATTTCTATGGCATGAGGAAATAGACCTCAAGTATAAACTGCACAACTATTGGGTAGAAGCCGCAGGCAAGGAAAACAAATCTTGGGGCTATAGAGAAACAGCCAAGAGGCTCAAGTGCAGTCTCGGTGGATTATCTACTGATCTTGCCTTCGCAGAAGCCCTAAAAGTCTTTCCAATCCTGAAAGAACAGTCTACTAAAGGCCGAGCTAAAGAAGCCTACAAAGCTCTTGGTGAACAAGCTAAAGCACTTCAGCGAATGGGAAGTTTTACCGATGCTGAAAAAGGGCGTTTAGTTGCTCTGCAAAACGGAACCATGACAGCACCGATAAAAAATACTGTAACTCAGAATGTGTTTGAGAAAACCAAGCAAGCCAAGGAAAGACTCACCGAGTTTGATGAAGATGATGAAGACCTTAACGATGAGCAAGAACCAATCAGATCTAACATCCAAGTAATTTATGTAGCTGAAAATTACAAAACTTTCCTCGACAAGATTCCTAACAACTCTGTGGGAATGGTAGAACTCGATCCACCATATGCGATTGACTTTAACGATAACTATGGTAAGACAAACAAGATCGAATGCAAAGCCCAAGACTGGGATGAAAAAGAACTTTATGATTTCTACTTCAATTATCTTCCCTTAGTATATGAAAAGATGCTTGACTGTAGTTGGGCTTTAGTCTGGACAGGCAAAGAACATTTTATACAGATTAACAATATTGCACGAGAGATCGGGTTTGGCGTTCAGTCTCCCGGTTCATGGAACAAAGTTGGTGGCAGCACCAATAAGCCGAAAACAAACATGGTGAGCAACTGGGAAATGTTCCTCTTGCTGCGTAAGGGAAATGCACAGTTCAATACTCCTAGCTTATCATCTTCAATTAACATAAGTACAGTCAGCTCTAGTCAACGCATTCACCAGTGGGAAAAGCCTATAGAGCTTTATGATCATTTCTTAAAAGCATTAGGTAAGCCTGGCACATTATTTATGAGTCTCTTTGCTGGATCTGGTAACTGCTTAATTAGTGCAGCTAAAGAAAAAATGATGCCAGTTGGTTGTGATAAGAGCCAGAAGTATATTCCAGAATTTTATCAGCGGCTTGAAAATTATCTTGGGATAACTGCTGAAGTAGAAGGACTTTAATATGATTATAAAATATATAATTATGTTTTTATTAAGAATAATATTTTTTCCATTTATTATAATACCAATTATAGGAACTGCTTTAATTGAGTTTATGAGTGTTGATAGTGATTGGAGATATTGGAAAATGCATAATAAACATTTTATTGAATTACTTCCATGGGCTAAATACAAGAGTTAAATGGGATTAAGTTATGACAAAATATAAAGTAGGCCAACTATCCGAACAGAAAGCTCCCATCACGCCTGGTTCTAACTGTTGCCTACACAAAAACATCGTGCCACTCGAAATAGGATTTGCCTCCAAGAGCTGGCCAAACGGCTATAAAAATGAGCCAAACTATAACTTTGCTATCAACATCATCAGTGCAAATGTTATCCGGGTTCGTTCTTATCTTTGCTTAGACTGTAAACAGGAAATAAAAGCTCCGAACCCAGGAGCATTGACAAAGGATAGGATATGAAAACAGTTCATAAAGTTATTACAGATTATGAAATACAAAATATTACTGTACCTCATACATCACTGGCTGTACATATAAGATTTATTTTAAAAGCTGCCGGATTTAAATTTAAAGATAATGGAAAACCTATTGGTGATTTTAATACATGGTATGATGTTGAAAAATGTGCTACTCATTATGAGCAAACATATGAGGATTGAATATGAAAATTCCTAGTATATTAACTATATCAACTAAGGATAAAGAATTAAATATCTATAAAAAGTTAAATAAAAGATTAAATAAAGAAGCTTCTTTTATTTATATTGATCTTAAGGGTGATGATGAATCCTTTAGTGATATGGATATTCAAACAATGTACTTGATGGATGAAGATGGATATTAAAATACAATAATTTAATACAAGTTAATAGGAATTTTATGATAATCCCAAGCATATCAACTACAGCATCTCCGCAGAAAGAAGGTTCTTTCAATGCATTAGCTGTAGAGTGCGCTCCAACTGATAACATACTTACTGCCGAAATCGCCATGGTTGGCGAAGCTCCAGGCGAAATCGAAGTCCTGAAGAACGAACCATTCGTCGGGCCGACAGGATCTCAGCTTAATCGCATCTGTGCAGCCGTCAGACTAGCAAGATATAAAATCTATCTAACTAATGCTTGCAAAGCCAAGTTTCCAAAAAACAATACCGCTGTCTTATGGACAGATAAAGGCTACCGCCATCCAAACTGGAGCAAGTTGCAAGCAGCATTAATTGATGAGCTTGCTCAATTTCCAGGCAAAGTCATAATGTTGCTCGGTGCAACTCCAATGAGACTATTGCTGGATGAACCTAAGTTTGATTCAATCACAAAGTATCGCGGTTCATTCTACCATGCTGAAGACTTCCCACACTTAAAAGAAAAACTGGCAGGCAAGATAATCGGTTTGTCTTATCATCCATCTTTCACCCTCCCATACGGGCAGCCTATTCACTTCTATACAATGATTGCAGACTTTACAAAAGCTCTGCGGATCATTGAAGATCCAGAATTGCTAGTTGATAATGTAGAAATAAAAATCAAGCCTAGCTTTGAAGAAATCATGCAGTTCTACGCATTGATTAAGACAAAGCAATATGTAGCATTTGACATCGAGGCTACGCCAGAATTTATTACCTGCTACTCATTGGCTGTATATCACGATAACAAGATCCTCTCCATGTCTGTGCCTCTAATGAACAACCAGGGCAACTATTGGGCAACAGCAGAAGAGATAAAGATATGGATTGGCCTAGCCGAAATACTTAATGATGAAGCTATCGGTAAGATTTGTCAAAATGGAATGTTCGACATCATGTTTACTTTCCGTACCATGATGATTAAAACAGATAACTTTTATTTTGATACAATGCTTGCACAACATATATGCTATACTGAACTTCCAAAGGGGCTTGATTATCTAACTTCGACCTACACATACTTTCCATACTATAAGGACGAAGGTAAGCAATCGCACCTTAAGGCTATCAAAAACTGGCCACAATACTGGACTTATAATGCCAAAGACTCAGCCTACTTATTGCCAATAACTGAGAAACTCCTTGAAGAGTTAAGTGAATTCGATTCTATGGATGCTATGGATTATACAATGAACCTCCATAAGCCACTCATAGAAATGGAATTCAACGGAATCCTGACTGATCAGAAAGAAATTAGTAAAAGAAAAAAAGCCCTTGAAAGAATACTTAGACTTCTTCAATATAAGTTAAATAAATTAACTGGTAAAGAACTTAACCAAGGTTCATCAAAGCAAATGATTGCGTATTTTTATGGCATTTGCATGATCAAGCCATATGTTAATCGCAAAACTGGAGCGATCTCTTGTGATGCTGTAGCCATGCATAGAATAGCAAAGAAAGGCATTAAGGGTTCTGAAGAAGCTAGACTTATTATTAAAATGCGAAAATATCAAAAGCTTTTATCTACTTACTTTAATGTTACTGTAGATGAAGATGATAAAATTAGATGTAATCATAAAATAACTGGCACAGTTTCAGGACGTATTGCTACAGAACAGACTTACCAAGGTACAGGAACAAATCTGCAAAACCAGCCTTATATGTTTAAATATTATCTCATTGCTGATCCTGATTGGATTATGTGTGAGTGTGATCTTGCTAAGGCTGAAGCTCATGTAGTTGCATACCTTACTCAAGATGCCAACATGATTCAATCATTCGAATCAGGGATTGATGTGCATAGTTTTAATGCAAGCAAAATTTTTGGCGTTCCAATTGAAGAAGTTATTTATGAGGCAAAGAATAAAAAGGCTGATCAGAAATCTACCATGCGTTACATGGGCAAGAAGGTTGTACACGCATCTAACTATAGCATGGGACCTCAAACATTCTCTGACAATCTTGCAAAAGAAGAAGTTTTTATGTCTCAATCAGAATGTAAACGACTTCTCGATAATTATTCTGATCGCTTTCCTGGACTCAAACGCTGGCATAGATCAATCGAAGAAGAAGTACAGAAAAACAGGGTTCTTTACAACTTATTTGGCCGGCCTCGCCGATTCTTAGGTGAAATGAATGCAGCACTATTCAGAAATGCCTATAGTTACAAGCCTCAATCAACCGTAGCAGAGTTGCTCAATCGTGGAATGATTAAAGTAGTGAATGATCCCAGGCTCGGCAAAGATGGTTTTGACATTCGTTGCATGACAACTGTTCATGATTCGTTTGTATTTAGATTTCATAAAAGCCAGATTTCAAACTTACCTCAAATTTTGTTAATTATTAAAGATCACTTGACACATACATTCACGTATAAGGGAAAGAGTTTCACAATTGGCTTGGATGCTAAGGTGGGTACTCAATGGGCCGGTAACACGGCTGAAATCAGCAAGTTTACTCAGGAAGAATGTGACAAGGCTATTGAGAAGATAGGATTTTAATTATGCTTATACCAATAATTACAAAGGAAAATATTAAAAATTTAAACACAAATATTAAAGATGACTTTGGAAATGAAACTACTAAAGGAATATTTCATATCTTCTGTAAAAAGCATAATATTTATTTTGATTGTAGAATAGGTTGTTTATTATGTTATAAAGAATGTGATAAAGCAATTGAGAAGATAGGTTTTTAATTAAGAGATAATAAAATGGGAAAGCCCATTCAACAATCGTATGTCGCTATTCAAGGAACCTTTTCATGTCGAGGCAATTAGATAATTGGTTATCACACTACATGAAGTACACACAGCGAACAGAGCCACCAGAACTATATCATTTGTGGAGCGGACTAACAGCCATTAGTTCTGCCTTGCGAAGAAAGTGCTATTGTAACTGGGGCGCACTTCGGGGTTATGTTTATCCTAACTTATTCGTATCTCTTGTCGGTCCACCTGGAGGACGGAAAGGCACAGCCATGAAAATTGCAAAGAGCTTTGTACAGAAACTAGATGTTAATATTGGTGCAGATTCGCTAGGCTCAACCCAGGCATTGTACAAAGAACTCATGGACAGCGAAGATACTTATGTTGATCATGCTGGATTAACTCGCAAGCATAAGAGCGTATCAATCTGGTCAGAAGAATTCCAAGTCTTTTTGAACGATAGAGATCAGATGCTACTCGCATCCCTGACTGACCTGTTTGATTGTGCGGATACTTGGAAGTATAAAACTCTCGCCAGAAAGACTGAAGACATATCCAATTGTTGGCTAACGCTTTTTGGTTGTATAACTCCTAGTTTGTTGCAATCTAAGCTGAGTCAAGACGCAGTTGGTGGTGGCCTGATATCTCGGATTATTTTCGTAGTTGGTCAGGGCCCAAAGCAGAGAAGAGCCTTGCAGTTCTTGACTGAAGAGGAGGAAGATACACAAAAAAAGTTAGAAAACGACCTGCAAGAAATTGCAAACTTATCTGGCCAGTTCACCCTAAGTAAGGATTTTCTCAAAACTTATGTTCGCTGGTATGAGCAAGATTATGACGAGTCAGGAGTTCCTAGTGAGCGATTCTTAGGCTATAATCATAGGCGACCACTTCATTTGAATAAGGTTTGCATGCTTGTCTGTGCCGCAGAATCTGACAACATGATCATCACGGCTGAACACTTCGAGAAAGCCCTAGCAATAATGCAAGCAACTGAACTTGAGATGCCAAACGCTTTCTATGGACTTGGTTTATCCAGTCAGGCTAACATCTATGCAAAGATACTTTCATTTATTGATAGTCACGAATCTTTTGAGTGGACAGAACTGGTTAGAAACTTTCACCTGGATGTAGACAACATACCTCAGCTACGTGGCTATGTTGAAATGGCTGAACAATCTGGGATACTTAAAGCAGAGAATTCTGCCACAACTTGTAGATATACCACCATTAAGAAGAAACAAAAGATTCGTGATCCAACATATCTTGATAGAACAATATTCAAATTGATGGATAGGAATGTTATTAAAAATCAAATGGAGAAAAACTAAATGATCGTACAAAAATTAACTAATGCAAAAGCATATATAGATTATGCAATAGATTTATTAAATGAAACTCCAGAGAAAAATGCTCTCGCAGAGTTAATCCAAGCATGTAAAGCACTAGATAATTATTATAAAGAATATTGTGATGGAATTGATGAAGATCGAGGAGAGTCTATAGGAACTACATACAATGAAGGTATTAGTATGGAATTTTATATTGAAGCCGAAGCATTTCATGATATATCATTAGCACTTAGAAAATTAATATAATTAAAAAAGGAGCATTTGAATGAATGAACAAACTAAAGTACTCTTTTTCGACACAGAAACTTCCGACTTTATTAAAAAAGCTCTGCCTGCCAATGACCCTGAGCAAGCCTGGACAGTACAGATCGGAGCAATTCTTGCCAGCCAAGAAGAAGAATTTGATCAAATGAATGTCATCATAAAAAGTAATGGCCGTTCAATGAATTATTATGCTCAAGAAGTGCATGGCATCACCATTGAAAGAGCCGACACTGAAGGTATTGAAGAACTTGAAGCTGCCGAACAATTTGGATTACTGCTCAGGCAGGCAGACTTAGTTGTCTGTCATAACTTTGCATTTGATTGGAGCTACGTTTACCAGATGATGGAACGCAACCTTGATAACCTAACTGATGAAGCTAGGTCTGCTTTCTACTTGGATCTCCCAAACCATTGTACTATGAAAGATAAGAATGTGGTAAAAATGTGTGGATTGAAAAACAAGGCTGGCAAACCAAAATGGCCCAAGCTGACCGAGTTGCATGAACACTTATTTGGTGAATGCTTCGATGGCGCTCATGATGCATATGCAGATATCAGTGCAACTAAGAGGTGCTTTTTTGAGTTGGTGAATAGAGGAATTGTTACTCTGAACTTAGAGGGTTAATATGAAAATATTTATTACAGATGGTAGTGATATTGATAATGAATCTCTTTGCCTTTTACCAGAAGCAGCAGAAGAATTTAGTCAAGGAGGCTTTACACATATAAGATGGAATGGACAACTATGGACAGTAGTTTTAAATTCTTGCTTAGGCCATAAGTTTTTTGGTTTAGATGATATCATAGAGGATAATTAAGATGGATATGGATAGAAATATAATGTTATCTTACTTGCGAAACCCATACGGTATTGATGAACATGAATTACGTACAGCAAGATTACAAGCAGCCAACGAGCTTGAAAGACTTTATAAGATTGAAAAAGGTTTGAAAGATATTGTAGCAAAAATAGAAAAACATAATAATGGAGCTTAACTATGCAAATTGATCCTTGTCCATCAGAAGAAGATTATGATTCAGGTCCTTCATTACGAGCAGCTGAATGGCATAAATTTGCTAATAACGTCTTTAACCATATTGAATCCTACACAGTTCCACAATACGGAGATAAGGGATCAGATCAATGTTCGGAATTTAGCGAATCTGATTTCATCACCCAAATGAAAAAATATCTAAATCGTTATGGAAAGAACTCTCGTGAAGGCCAACAGAGGCTTGACTTGCTAAAGATTGCACACTATGCAGGGATGCTTTATACAAAATTAGCTGAAGAAACCCAAGAGTTTGATAAAATAATCATGCATGAATAAGGATATTTATGGAAATTCAAAAGTTTATAATCACTATCCAGTGGGGAAAAGGTATGCATTATGTTGCATCTACTTGTGCAACTGAAAAACGAGCAGCAGAATTAGTTGCTTATCATACTGGAAGATGTGATAAATTAAAACTTAAAACCAGACGTGGAGCTAAAGCAACTATTAGATCATGGCAATTAGTAACAGAGTCTAAGTGAATAAATTTATGAAAAAACTAACTGAACTAGATTTACAAAATGCTCTAGACGAATGCGAATTATTACAGTTCAAATCTCATGGAGACTGGCTAGCTGGCATGGTTAAGAGATTAAATGCTACGCTTGGCTATATAACAGAGAAGAAACTTGGCAAAGCTTTTACTAAGCCTGTAAAACAAACTGTGATTAAAACTGGCAATTCTACTGAATCAGAAGTTCCATGCAAAAGCTGAAGTGATTAACTACACCTGGAGGGTGTCATAATGGCATACACTGAAACGATTATTTGTAAAGAATGCAAAAAAGAGGCAACGGTGCTTTGCCAGGCAGGAAAGGCAGATCCAACAATTTGTGAATCCTGCACACAAAAAGCAATAAGAGCAAAACGGATACTCTATTTAGGGAATCTCGAGAAACTCACTATTGAAGCTCGTATCAGGAAAATCGAAGAGTGGATTTATGATTACAAACCACCTATCGATCCAATGTCTATAAGGTTTTAATCTTAGACTGTGGAGAATGTAATAATGTCAACGCTATTCAAAGATAAAGTGCTGCAAAAACTCCAAGCCTTCTTACTTGATCGTGAAAACGAACCAACTAGAGATGCAGCCAATGTAATAATTCCTAACGGAGTTACAGCAGCAGCAACCATACAGGCAATTAAAGATTGTATTAAAATAGTTGAAGGAATAAGTAATGAAATCACATCTGAAAACACTTGATAGAGCTGGTATTTATGCTCCATTGCTTCGAGAATTTCTTCATAAAGACTTAACAGAAGCAAGTATAATTTCAATTACTGAAAAGATTAAAGATCTCAATTATCAGATACAAGTTTTAGCTGAAATAAAAGGACAGTTAATGAATAGCCCAAAAGACTGCATAATTGATCCCAGAGAAGCTTTGTATAATGATTTGATAGCAGCCTTAAATCATGAAGATGGAGAATAAGAATATGAAAATAATCAAACCAAGCGTTGAGTTTTTCGGAGCAGTCCCGACAGAATATAATGCAGCACTCAAGTTTATAGAAATGGCAGGCAGAACATGCTACAAGTCAGAAGACAAGATTACTGAAGATAGTGCTGAAGGATTCGTCAAGAAACTGATTAAGGCTGGGCATCTGGCTATGGTTGAGCACTCGAATTTTGTAGTACGAATGAAGCAGCCAGAAACGATTGTTATGGGATTGATATCAACGATAGTCAGTGTTGTTGGAAAATATTTAAATGTTATTCAGAACTCTGACTATATTTATGTTGGAGGAAGTCTTACTGCCTGGCATCAAAGAGGGAACATAGTTGGTTGGGATGATCCAATTTTTCGAGCGTTCGCAAAAAGATATGATGATCTGTTTGATATAGTGCTGCTTGATCCAATTTATACTCCGTGGGATTCCTGTCCATATGATGAGATTCCTACTCTTCTCCATCGCTACGCAGCAAAATTCATCTGTGATCGCGGGGTCAGTCATGAGTTGGTACGCCACAGACCATGCAGTTTTGCCCAAGAAAGTACAAGGTATGTAAACTATGGTGGTAAGGATATGGAGTTTATTGAGCCTACTGGGTTTGATGATTGGGATTTCTGCAGAAGCATTTTTATATCTAGCTGTAGAAAATCTGAGGAACACTATAGTAAGATGTTATCTTTCGGCTTGTTTCCACAACAAGCCAGAGCCGTCCTGCCCAATGCCTTGAAGACTGAGATCGTAGTCACAGCAGATGCAGCTGAGTGGACGCATATCAGAAAACTACGAACAGCTAAGTCTGCTCATCCTGATATGCAGCGTGTCATGAGTATGGTGCCTTGGAACAGTTTCTTATAATACAATTATATGAAAACAAAAGCCAGAACCCATACTGTTTCATGCGCTCTGGCTTTCTTATTTACTATTCCATATTTGTTACGTCAAAATATCTTTTCAAGATCACCTCTCGTTGCTGCTGCAACTGGCCCAAGCGTTCTCTCACATTTGTTGTCTGATCAATCTTTTTCAACTTATTAATCACCGCTTGATTCCGATTGAGAGCACTCTGAAAGTTTTCATGCAATTTCATTTGCTTGAATCCATCCAGGTTTGAGTTCAAGAAAGTTCGCTTGTCTTCCGAGTTTTCAAGCTGCTTCTTGAATATATCTACTTCCTTACTGATCTTACCAAACTCTTGTTCATTGCTAGACTTTTTATAATCTTCTCCTCGTCCGTAGTGCCAATAATAAATCTTACCCCCAATCGGAATGGATTCAACAATTCTTGCATGATCAAAATCAATTGTATCACCAGTAATGTAAGATCCATACAATTGGTTAAGATCCTTACTGACGGAGTTTACAAATCTGAAGGGTGGCAAGATCTGTCCGATCAATCCAGAGCCAAGACCTTCCCTAGTAGTTTGCATCCTTACAAACTTTGATGCTCCGCCCATGGTTAAGAAGTTTTCAATCACGTGATCTTCAAACTTAGTTTCTTTCCCCAACATCCAGTCTTTCAGTTCATCCGCGCCTGCATTCGCAAGTGTAAGTAAACTTACCAGCTTGATCATGTTACCAATTCCTTCAATAACCTGATCCCGTTCACCCGTTTTAATTTTGTGCCAAGCCTCATTTCGGAAGACATCAAACTGCTTAAGTGTGTATGTCTTGAGCATATAAAATACTCGACCATTTCCACTCTTGAGATATTGCTCTGACATTTCAGAAAGTGCTACAGGTTGAAAGTCAAGCAACCTATGGTACAGTAACATCTTAACGTTGTCTGTAGGATTATCTGCAAGCAAATCATTTATTACACTTTCAGACTGTGTGCCAAAGATCGGTTTGATTTGCTTCAACAATGCTTGCCTTCCAGCCTCTGTACTGGCCATAGCTTTGTAGTTGCTAAACGCATTGTTGATTAATGTCTCTTTGCCTATCGAGTCAATACGTTCAAGCTGCACTTTTTTGAATACCCAACTTACTGCATTCCCCAACGTAGTTCCGTCTGCAAACTCCTGAGCTATCCTTTCAATTCCGAGGTCTTCCTTAGTTATTTCAGACTTCTTAGTTATGGCTTTACCGACATTCTTAATTGTATCAGCTAAGCCACGTGGTGTCCATACCTTGCCTACATACATTGCCCAGGCCAAATCACCGATCTGAGTCAGTGCAGATATTGGCGAACCCATTACGTCGATGTATGACATATTTTTGTAGGCATTAACTATTCCTGTAGCTCCATGCTCATGGAACCTAGCATCAAGAATATCTCTAACTACTTTTTCATCATCTGCTTGGATTCGACCAGACATTCGAAGATCATTAATATATGTTCCAATATTCTCAGTATAGTCACGCTGAAGTTTGTACTTATCCAATTCTTGTTCGATTCGCAATAAGTCACCAGAAACATCTTCTATGCGCGTAGCATTGTTGGATTTTTCATACTCTGTGAGCATTACCTGCTTTCGTTTCTTCTCAGTCTTTAGTGTTGCTATTCTTTCTGGAACCTTACCAAAGAAACGTCTAGCTTCAATTTTCTTTGTCATACTATAGATGTATTGCATCAATGCTGCATCACTATCCATGTAGAACTTATTCAATTCTGGTGGAACAGTTTCATATTGCCTGGCTTGAATATTGCCTGGTCCACCAATACCGAGGTTCCTGCCAAGGATTGTGTTGCTTGCAATATCGGCTGCTTGTTCAGGATACTCAATTTCAAACTTTTCAACTGTCATTCCAAGTTTGTCTGCATAAACTTTGATTGCATCAGTAATAACTGGTCGCTGAGAAATTCCTTTAGTAGCCTGCAAGAATCCTTCCTGATCTTTAATTATGCGAGGCCAGTATTCTTCGATAAAACCAACATCATAACCAACATCAATTGCATCTTGTCTAATTTGATCTAAGACTGCTCGCAGCTTTTCCTGATCAGCGGTCATGTTGTATTTTTCTGCAATTTCTTTTATCTTAACCTCGTCTGAGTTTCTCCTAGCTGCATCCCAAACAAACTTGTCTTGCGGACTCATTTGTTTAGTCTTCTCCAGGAGTGGATGTGCAATCCGTAATGCAGTTACAATCTTTTGTGCAGTCCGAAAGTCTAGGTTTCTAATTTCTGAACGGAGCATAGGATCTACGTTCTTAAGCCTAGTTGATATAGACCCCAATCCCTTGTCAATGAGCTGCTTAATTTCATGCCCACGCATACGAAGAGTCTGGCCGATTGTACGAACTAAACTATTTCGTTCGCTGAACATTTGCTGATAAACATCATCACTGATCTTCTGAACTGTTTCTTCACGAACCTCGAACATCGGCATACCTTCACGGAGTGCCTCAGCTTGACGATCATAAAGCTTTCCACTTTCTACTTCACGAGCCAATCCAGAAACAGTCTGCTTACCAAAGCTTAGCATCTGCTGAAAAAAGTCCATTACTCGTTGAATCACTTTACCAAACGCAGTGTTGCGATATTCAGCTCTGTTGACCATAATCTGAGCAAACATGTTCGCACGATTTTCAACCATCCGCTGCTTCTTATTCTCATTCTCACTCTTCTTTGGATCATTATAAGTACTAAGAGCAAAATCAAGCTTACCTGCCTTTCGCAGCTTGTTAAACTCCCTATTCAAAGCGCTATCATCTGCTTCTGTAATCAATCCAAGATTGTCAAGGACATGCTTGTTTTCATGCCAAAGAGTCTTATTGTCTGCAAAGTTCTCATCAAGAAGAATTTCATTACCCGTTGTAATGCCAAGGATCTTTCCATCCTTTGACATTTGCCCAGTTTCAATTGCTAACTTAACAAATCCTTGACCAGCATTTTGAATGCTATTAATTGTTAATCCTTGGCCATTCTTGAACTTAACTGATATTATTCCATCAGGAGATTGTGTTATTTCTTGTCCAGGGAAATCTAGTTTAATATCATCAAGACTTACTTTACCTAATGCTTCTTGATTTTCAGTTGCTTGAAACTGAGAATTATTATTTTGTTGTTTTGTGGCTATAATAATATTCCCTTTTCTTATAACTAACCCTTTACCAAATACTTCTTCTATCTCTGCTACATACTCTTCTGTCTTCATACCAGTCTGATAAGAATCACGATTCTTAACTTCTCCAGACTTTGGCGCAGTATACATAGAAAAAAATGCATTACCACCATTCTTAATACTATCAAATGCTGTAGCAATAGTTGCAATCCTACCTTCTTTTGTAGGTATTACATTTAATACATTACTAATAGTTGCTGTATCTGCTTTGCCTCCACGTAAGGAAGATTCTGCTGCAAGATTATGTTTATCATCTCGATTAAATCTATCCCAAACAATATTTTTTATTCCCTTATTAAATAACCAATTAGTAATTTGATCAAATTTACCTCCACCTATATCAGCATTAATTGGACCTAATTTAATTTTTCCTTCTTTAAAAGCACTAAAAATAATAGGAGCTTTTTTCTCTGGAGTAGGATATGAAATCGAAGTGGCTGCACTAGATACTTCTTGTTGTGGTGTTGTCCAAGCTTTTGATTCACTTACTTGAAACTGTGGAGCACCTGCAACTTGTTGTTCATTAGTGAACCCACTCTGCAAACCCCTAGGCAAGTTTCTAGGAACCTCAGTTTGAACTGCCTGCCTATTTGTGGCCTGAACATCTCCGAGATCTTTAGCAATTTGTTGAAACCAAGCCTGGCGTTTGTTTTGTTCAGCTAAAGATGGAGCAACATTTTGCTTTGCCCCAACTTGTGATGCTGTATCACTTTTGACATTACCTTCAATATTAGCAAGCTGCGTCTCAAAGAACTTCTTCCTCATAAAGGCTTCCGTCCCAGGAGTCATTTCTTCCTGGCGAAGATTCAATTCCTTCTTAACACCCTGCCAATAATTTTCAATAATCTTTCTTTCTTCAGGAGTAAAACTATTATTTATATATGTCTTTACATAATTTACATAATCTTGAATTTGCCTTAGATTATGTTCTTCTTCAGGAGTTCTTGAAGGTGCCTGATCATTTAAAGCTGCCCTATCTTGAGATTTATTTGCAATTATTTGATTTGCATAATCAGCTATAGATTTTGGAACTATTTCACTTTCTATAACTTCTGCTGATTTAGCAGCATCTTTTTCTATACCAACCTTCTCTCCTACATTTACTGTACCAAAAAGTTCCTCAAGATATTTCTGCCTACCATCTCTAGTAGTGTATGGAGCAAAGGCCTTCTTAACCTCAGGAGTTTCTTTATCAAGTAACTCATTACGCCTTTTGTTCAATGTAATAAGTTTATCTTCAATTACTTTTCTTTCTTCTGCACTTGGTGAAGTCTTAGCATCTAATGCATAAGGATCAAACTTACTATTATATTGTTCAGAGAGAGTTGTAATCTCCTTATCAATATTTGTAATTCTTTCATTAAGTTGGCTTGCAGATTCATACCTATGAGTAGATAATTTATTTTCAATATCTCTAACCTGCTTCTCTTCAGGAGAAAGCGTTTCATATTCTTTCTTAGCAAGTTCTTCTTTCTTCTGGATTCCAGAATTAATCCGATCTAAGAGACTTTGATTATTTTTATTCTCCTCAACAGTCTTTCTAATTAGTTCAGCCGGATCAACATTTAACTCTCTTGCTTTCTGATCAAGTTTATAAGGATCATCAATAATTTCTTTATTCAAGTTAAGAGTATCATTTAAAGTTTGAACACTCTTACTAAGTTCATCTTCTTTCAAATTGAGAATATTAGTTGCTCTTCGGTCAAGCTCAAGCTCTGCATCAGTCTTTTCAGGTCCAGGATCTTTAGCTTGTGCAGAGAATCCTGCATTAACTGCTGCACCGGCGCCACCGCCTATTGCACCTGCAGCCATACTCTCAATAATTCGTTCAACATTATCAGCAGTCAGTAACTTCTCATCTGTATTCGCTACAGTATTAAGTACACTAAGCAGCTCCTGGCCACCTTCCTGCAATGCTTCTTGAGGAATATTTGTAAGCAACTCCTTTGCAGATCTCTTAACTGTTCCAGTAGATCCCTTGCTCAAGGCATCAACAAAAGTATCTACCAACTTACTATTACCACCAGCAAATTCTAATGATGTTGCCAGAGCTCCGAACAGCAAGGCAGTCTCAGGAGCATCAATGCCCTTTTCTTGCAGCATCTCTGAGTACATTCCACCAGACTCAAGAGGCATAACTGAACCGGCAATACCAACCTTACCACCAAACTTCTTCAGTGCTTGGCCCGTAAGTTGTTTCCTTACTTGAGCTTCTGTCAAATCTCCAATTCCACGCTTAATCGACTGCTTGACAGTTTCATCAATTCCTTTCTTAAGCAAAGTTCTACCTGCCAAACCTCCGGCAACAGTACCTGGACCAGGAGCAACAACAGATCCTATACCAGCACCAATCGCAGCTTCAGCCATACTTGGAACAAGTTCACCTAAGGTTCCTTGTGCCCAGTCAACAGCACCACCAATACCAGTCTTACCGGTATAGATATCTTTAAAGGAATGCTTTGCAGGATATTGTTTTGCCTCTTCAATATTTCGTTGATATCCTTCCATACCAAAATCTTGAATAGACTGTCCAACAGATTCTGCACCAAGTTCTTTAAGTCCTTTCCCTGCAAGAGCAGTAGCGCCATAAGCAGATGCCTGAAGATTCTGTAGACCTCTCTTCACTCCAGGAATAAAATCAGGCGCATCTTCTGGAACAGTAGCTGAAGCAGAACTATCTTCCATAAATTGCTTATAAGGACTTTCTTCTTTTTCATCAATAAGAAACTGCTTATATGGACTTTCAGTTATTTCAGGCATTTATCACGCTCATCTGAAAAGTTTTTACTTACGTGCATTTATTAAACTAATTAAGTATAGCGATAACTAATTACCACTACTCCATCGGTCATTAAGCATCTTTGCCAATTGCTTTCTCGCTTCTCCTGGAGGCATACTATTAAGAGTTGCAATTGCTTGTTCATGAGGCATTGAAGAAAAATATTTCTCATAAATCATTTGTGGTTTTTGTCCACTATTCAGATCAGTAAGTATAGCATTTTGCGGACCTGTTTGTTGTCTTCTTGGATTAATAAACTTCCCAGCACTTATATCATATAATTGTTCTTCAGATATAAACTTCTGCATTCCAGTAGCTGGATCAACTTCTCCAGAAGGAACCTGATTAACAACTTTAAGAAAATTATCTTTATCTACACCAGTTCCCATATTTTTAATCTGTGCAGATTGATAATCACGTAATGATTTACCTGTTAATGGTATTTCATTAGCATGTGCAATTGCTTCACTTGTCTGAGCATTCTGAAGAGGAACTGTTCCATTTTCAGCTGCCCAAGCATTGTTTCGATTATTATATCCATTCATCTGTTCTGCGTTGTAACTAACTATTCCAGCATTAGCAGCAGCCATTTCTGCAGCTCCAGTACTATATATTGGATTTTCATTAGCATCATAACCTATAATCTGTCTGAACTTCTTTGCACTGACAAATGGACGCTCAAGCGCAGGAGCACTATTATTGCCTGAACCATTAATAGTTTCCCTGACTACAGACTTACCAGTCTTTTCATCTTTCATCATAGAATAATTAATATCAGGATTCGGAGATCTGAGCATTTCCTTAATTCCACCTAACCGATTCATTCTCTCTGTATCTTCAGCATACAAAAAGTTAGACTGGGCAGGTTTCTGAATGCTGCTCGGTGAAGTATTATCAGTAGCTGGATTACTATTATTAATTTGTGATATTGGTTTTTGTGGCTGCGTGATAGGTCGATCTGAAAGTTGAGAAAGTTTTGATTGACTTCTCTGTTTCTCCCTTGATATTTCATTAGGATCTGCTGCAAATGCCTGCCCAGGAATGTCTTTAAGTGGAGTTGTCTTGTCATCATTGAGAAAACTTTGCGTAGTAGCATTCATCACAAAAGGACTTGTATCTGCCGGCTGGCCAGTAAAGCCTCGATACATATTATTACCAACTCGTTCAAGTGCCCGAGGAATAAGTGCAGCTGTATCAATGGCAGTTCCTGCTAATCCAGATACAAGTGGCCCACCTATCTTACGAACACCACGACCAAGCAGAGAAGAAGCAGTTTGATTTTCCGGTGCAGCTAGATATTGTAATCCTACTGGTTGACGATCTGTCCCTAGGTCTTCTGTGTTTGAAAATCCCTGATCTAACAGTAATTTTCTTTTCTCTTCAGGTGTCATATTATTCTCCATTACAACAGTTGCGTTCAGTTATGCTCTGACTGAAACTATATTGATCAGATACGGAAGTACCATAAGATTTACTCTTGCCACTGCTATCACTTCTGCTCTGGCTATAGCCTAAGTTGGCTCCTGCACTAACGCTGGACAGTGCCGCAGCTGCAAGTTGACTGGCAATCTGCGCCTTGGCCTTAATCAGTTCTGCATTAATTTCAGCCTGTGCTGTCTCAATTCTCGCTAGCATATCACCATAGCGTAACTGAATCTCTGAGTTAGCTATTGCTACTGAAGTTTCAGCTTTATAACTATCTACTAAAGCAGCAACAATCGAGGAAAATTTCTTAATCTCTCCATCAAAAACCTGAAGTTTCAATCCTTCAGCCTTAGCTTGAATTTCTGCTTGACTGACGTTTGCTGAAATATCTGTTTTATATTTTTCAAGTTCAGCCATGAAGATATTAACTTCACCTTGACTCTTCTTGACTTTTGCATCAAGTACTGAAACATCAATCTCACTGCGAGTCTTATATGCCTCAACTACTTTTCCGTATCCCTCAACTTGATAGGAATACATCTTAGCTTTTTCAGACTCTCCAGCAATCTTAGCCTGATAGAGATTGTACTCAGCAGTAACTCCCTCAATCTGTGCTTTGTATGCCTCAACATATGCCCGGAACTGCTCGACTCTGATTCCATTAATTTCAGAAATGACTTTCTGACCTTCTACTTTGGCAAGATAGATTTTCGACATCGTATCGATTGCAGCCAGTTGTTTACCATACAGATCAACAGTCAAGGCTTGCATCTCAATAGAAAGTTTCCTTCCTTCGATGGTTGCCTTGTAAAGTTCTGCCTTGGCAAGTTCAGCCTGTAATCTTGCTTTGAAAATCTCTGCTTCGGTCTTGTACCCTTCCAGCCGCGCCGAGAAGGCTTTGACCCGGATATCATATTCCTGAATGAGGAATTCAAGAGTTACCTTGGATGCCTCGAAGGCCCGCTGCTGGACGTTGTTGAATAACGTCATGTATGACTGCTCAAGCGCCAGGCCCTTGTCGATGATGAACGTCGAATACTGGTAGGCGAGGTCGGCGGACTTGACCATAATGTCCCTGGTCAGATCCTCCCTGACAAACGCGCTCTGAAGTTGTGCCTCGCTCAATCTCGCAACCAATGCTCCTTGTGGGAGCCGTGAACCCCTGGAGGCGAAGTCGTTCAGGGCGAGCAATTCATTTTTCTGCAATTCCGCGTCAAGCCGGGTAATCGCTCGATCATAGATGGCCTGCTCGACTTCCGGCAACATTCCCTGGCCGCCGTTGAGAATCCCGTCCTCAATCTTCAGTCTCAGCATCCGATTGAAATCAGTATCGTAGGCCGCCTCATTCCAGACATAGACCAGATCAGGAGATGTTAAATCAGTAGTTGGAAAGATTGCTGCAAACTCAGGCAGTGCAAATACTGGTTCATCAGGAGGTAAGATTTCCCTGAGAACTGGAAGAGGTGGCGCTGCAGGTATTTCTGCATCAGATGGAAGATTAATTGCCAGTTCTGCCGGTGGAGTCTGTGTAAAGGTTGGTGGCAGTGTGGTCGGCGCTGCTGGTATAAAAAAGTTCGGCAGCGGAACATTAAACTCAGGAACACTCAGAGGAATAATATCATAATCCTCAAGTACCGGAGCAGTTGAAGTAAAGATTACTGGAGAAATGTTAATTGGTGTAATCGTCGGACTGACTGGAGTAATCGGCACTAGTCCTGATATGCCCGCTGGCGAGCCAATAGTAATCGGAGATGGTGGACCCCAATTAAAGTCAACGCTAGTCCCTGCTCCTGCACTTCCTAAATATCCTAGTGCCGTGCTGAATGTCTGGTCAGCATAATCTTGTGAAAGCGCGAATCTGCCAGCCACCAGGCTGTGCGTGACCTCTGTAGTCAACGGGTCTTCTGTTACGTAGTCGTCTGCTGGGTATCCTAATCCTGCCATATTATGCCTCTATCTCGTATTTGATTAAACCGAGGAAAATCTCACCTTGAAATAAAACGCCTAAAAGATCAGCGTCAGAAATACCCATAACCCCTGACATTTCGTGCCGACTCAAACCATCAATAGAAGGAAATAGTGTGGTCGATAACGCATTGTCAGAATTAGGGCCGACATAGCAGTACATATAGTCGCTGAAGTTGTCGAACTGCCTGACCCCCGCCGCCATTAAACCTGTGATAGCCGCCATGTTTTCAGGCCCATAATACTTCAACCCGTTGCCTTCATACTGCGGATATGCGTCTGCTGACTCTTCGCGCAAAGGAAATACTGAAGTGTCAACCCTGAAATAATCACAATATTGGTGTGTTATCGATTCCGTCAAGACATCGTAGTCGGGGAATGGGACAGAACAAGGTTCAAACGGTCTTGCCCCGTGATAATAGTAAGAAGAGGCATGATACCTATAACAGACTGCAAGGTTGTCGTATGCATCCAACTCAATCCTTACTGAATATTGAGAGTTCCAAGGAACTGTACTCTCATTAATTATCGTTCTAATCCAATCATCGCCTTCGCTAAAAGATGAAAGTGGATCGTCAAAATAAAATGAATCGACAAGGGAAGTATCGGTCCACGGAGGGGGAGGCACGGAGCCTCCAGATTTTGTTATGTACTTTCTCGACCTCACATCTTCGGTGGAGCTTGAATAACTTGGGATGCCTATATCTGTTCCAAGAACCAGAAGGTCTTGAGTGTTGTAATTTGAGTGGATACCTGTAAGAGATTCATACCAGGTCATTGCTCCCCCGCACGTTGTCGAGGATTGCCCTAACAGGGATATTACCTCGCTTGCACCTGAATCTCCGTCTACCCATTCATATTCATCAGGGATAATTCCGGTCTGAGCGATGAAAAACAATCCAGGGGGTTCAATGCTATCTTCAATAAGATCGACCCCAACAGAAATGAGTTGTTTGTCCAGATCGGCCTCGACATTATCGTCAAACGCCGTTGCCGGTATCTCATGAATATTTGGGAAGTAATAGTACGGCCCTTCAAACGTGCCAGATAGGCAAGCAATCCAGTGCAGATTATCATCGCTCCTAATAACCGGAACAATCTTCTCAACCTCATCAACGCTCTTCTTTGGTACAGGTGGAACTTCACCGCCCAGTTGTGTCATTGGCGAAATGATGTGAATATCTTCCTTGCCGTGCACGACCTTGAACGTAGCTACCGATCCATCATCAAAATATTTGATACCTGAGATGATGGGAAGATTGTTGACGTTGATCATCTTCATCTTGCCAAGGTGCGCCCGTGCTTCGTGAAAATGAGAGTGCGCCCGTTCGTGATCGCCGGTCAAGGCGTACTGAGTGCCGTCATGAGTAAAATTCTTCGTTGGAACATTTTGTTCCCGCTCAGCCTTACCTCGAATCTCATCCCAATTCTTGTTCATAAACCATGCCTACGATTGACCAGAACAAAAATTCCATCAATAAAGTCTATCGAAAAGTCAGACCCAGCAACATTAGCGACTGTAATCTTCCAGTATTCATCTTTCTGCTTGCTACTTATAGGAACTTCAAGTGTATGCTGTACGAGAGTTGTATCTCTTGGAGTCACAGTATAAGTCATAGTCGGAACGTACGCCTTGGGGGTATCCACCTTGATTGTCATACTTCCAGTAAATTCTCCTCCAAGATATAACTTTCTGCCCTGCTTCACATGATCATCACCAAGTTGAGATGGTCCAAGTTCAAACCAAGCCGAAATGCTTCGTTCATCCGAAGTGGTAGTATAAACATCTTTCAACCCACCATCCAAAGTAAATATTCCATCAGGACTTGCACCTAATGGTCTGCCTTCAAACATGGTAAACGAGTTGAAAGCAGCAGGATATGAATGCTGAGTAACTGCCCCATTTCTAAGATTAACTTTAACCGTTGTCATATCCGCGCCTATATCTGATTATTTCGTCTGAGGTTGTAGTAAAATCTGTTGGCAAATCAACTCCAATAAAAAATTCACCTACAGATGGTGGAGTATTACCAGAGAAAACCATTGTTGTTTCTTCTCCAATAACAAACGCACCATCCATTTCAGGAGTTAGTCCAGAGAATGAAAATTCACTGACAAGAAAATCAAACGATCCATCCATAGCAGGAGTCGTTCCAGAGAAAGATCCATACTGTTCATAATCACCAGTGAACGCACCTTCCATTGCAGGAGAAAAACCTGCAAAGTTTATCGCTTGTTCAATATCAAAACTGCCCAACATTGCTGGAGACTTGCCAGAGAATGATCCCCAGTTTTCTTCTTCTAACTCAAACGCTCCTTGCATGACTGGAGTCTTACCAGAAAACTCAGCACCAAATTCAAAAGCTCCTTGCATAACCGGAGTATTGCCCATGAAGTCGGCATACTGGATTTCCTCAAGGACGAACGCGCCGGTCGAGGCAGGCGTTTCCCCTGAGATTTCCATGCCGAACTCAAATACACCAGCCGAAGCAGGAGTCTCCCCGGCGAAGTCGTGCGGATAGACAAACGCCCAATCCCCCTGCATCTGCGCCGTGTTGCCGGAAAACTCTACGGTATCGGCAAATAAGAAAGCCCCCCGCATATTCGGAGTCGTCCCGGCAATCTCCATGAACTGTTCGATAAGCGGAGTCTGCGCGGTAATCCGCATCAGCCCCGTTGATGGGCGGGGCGAAACGTCAACCGAAACAGTCGGAGTCTGCCCGGTAAATACAAGTTCCTCTGAAGAGGGATAAACAGCGACCCCTGTTGTCGCTACAGGGGTCCCGGTTGTAATGGTTACGTCTTCGGTTGACGGAGCGACAGCAGTTGCAGGGATGTTCCCGGATAACGTTAAGTCAGCAGTTGCAGGGGTAATGGCAGGTATCCAAGAAAAGACCTGCGCGGAGGCATTGACCCATGTATGAGTGAATGAGGCAGCGGTTTCCCAGTTTACATTGTCATCACTCCAGTCAATGCTGAACCCTGCGGGAGCGCGGTTGTAGTCCGTTGATCTTGGAGTTATTGACACCTCAAGCAAGGCTTTTTCTACACCGCTGCCGAAATCATACTTCCACCAGTGGGGCAAAAGCACGATTGTCTTCGCTGCGGTCTGCCAGTAGGTCGTCGTGTTATCATCAACAGCATTGGCAGCGGCACCGCCCGAGGAGCTGATTGCAGAGGCAGTCCCTGCGCCAGTCTGGTCCGCCCCTCCTACGCTCTCACGCAGTTCCACCTCCGCAATGGCAGAATAACTTCCTACGACAGCAGTTATATATATCCTCCAATATCTGTGCCCCATCAGACCCTCTTATGCCATTTGGAAAATTCCAGTAGCGGGCAACGTAATCAAAAATACCTGCCCGCTGGTAACACTGTGGTCTGCCGGTGTGGTGTCGAGAAGGCTGTAAGAAATTAAGGTTTTATTCGCATCGGTGTTGTCGTAGAACACAGCATACCGAGCAGCAATCCCCGAAGCCCCTGCAGTCCAGGTTGGGTCGTCACAGTCCCACGTCTGCGTTCCTGCTGAATTTGTCCAAGACTCATTCGTTACCGCAAGGCCACCAGCCGTGTACCCATCCTTGGAAATCTCATTTGCAGAGATATCCGCCCAGTTTGCGTGTGCCGCCAAATCGGGGGTCCAGGACGAAGCAATGAGAGCGCACCGAATATCGTCACTGTCGAGGTCAATGAGCTTCTGTCCTAACCTGTTCTTGAATGTGTGGAATACTGCAAATTGAGAAGCGCTCATGGATTACACCCCATACTGATACGGGAAGGTGAACGAACCGGAGTTGAGGTAATAGGTCTTGCCCAACTGGATTGCAGTCGTGGCAACCAAAGCGTCAACTCCTGAAGTCGTGCCGACCGACATATCAATTCTCGGAAGAGTCGTTGAGAGAAGGCCATTATCGGCGGGATTAGCACAAAGTCGAATCCAACCAGCAGTACCATTTGCAAGCCCAGTACCTTTAGGAGTCTCTGCAGCAGCAGTCGTGATAACACCAGCAGACGAGACATCAAAGTTCAATCCATTTGCAGCAGCACCATGAGCAAACGTCCCGCCGTTGTTAGTATATTCTACCAGTAGTGTCGCAGTTCCGACAGCGGCATCTGCGGTAACAGGTTGTGAACCGGAATACTCACGCATTACGAAATTCCGCATAATATCACGAAGTGCTCCACCAGAGGCTGCAACGATAGCAAAGATCGTACCCGCTGCTTCCGTAGTCGGTGCCGGAGTAACGGTCAATGCGCCAGCTAAAGCAGCAGTGATGGTGAACGTGGTATTGTTATTAGCCGTACCAAATGCCTTGACCAGATCGCCAACAAGAAAGCCTGCGGTCAGCAGACCATTGCCAGAATCCCGAATCTCGCCGGTTGCATTGTCAAAACTGATCGTGTTTGCTGCTTTTGCTGCATGAATGGTTGCCCGACCTGTACCATACATTTTGTCGCGTAAACCTGTGCTAAACCGAATTGCCATTGTACATCTCCTTTATTTGATGAACTGCGCGAGTAAGGTTGATCCATCAATGAGGATCGCACCTGATGTATAAGGAGGAATCAAGTTAATTTTTCCCTCCGTAATGTTTGTTACATTGCCTGATGCATCACCGAACATAATGCCTTGATTAGTCAACCAGAAAGCAACCTCAGTCTTACCTCCAGGCTGCCAAACATAATTTCCATCCTGGCCCATGGACATTGCCCCAACTGCTGGCTTGCTTGACCACGACAAAGCAGGATGATTATCAACCACTTTCCAATCTGGTTTTAACTGATCTCCTGAAACAAAATGTGTCTTATCTGATTCAGAAATATAAATCCCACCATCGACAGGACGAACCATCGTTACTGCAGATTCAAGCGACAAGTATCCATCTGCCGGAGCAAACAGATCAGGACCATATGCTTCTGAATACCTGACAATCTTTCGATCTTCAGCTATACCAGCCACATACATTCGACCATTCCAATATCCTAGAATATTCCCAGTCGGCGGGTCTTCATATATTCTTGTTTGATTGTTAGAATAAACTGTTGCTGCTTTTACCCAAAGCTGATTAACTCCATTTACAATCTTGCCTTTCTGTATTCCATTGCTCCAATAACCAATACCGTCCACCACTTCACAACAGACCGGAGCAGGCGTAATGGTAGCAATCTGCACATACCCAGAAAACCCTGGCTTAAGTAACCACAAACCATTATCTATCACGAACAAACAATACTGGCCAATCTGATAAATTGAATGAGCATTCTCAGGAACACGCTTAACAGTTCCTCGTCTCCGCATGATCATGTTGCCATCAGTAATGTCGATGTTCATGCAAGCAGCAAGATCAACCAGCCCTAGTTGTCCAGGAAATCCACCTTGTCCCTGAGAATATGGAGAACGCGATGGATCTGGCTGTGTTCGTAATCCAGAAGAACCCTTGATTATTGAAAGTTTCATAACATTACCTAAGAGCTAATCCACGAGTATAAGATGGAATTGTTAATTCAAGTGTTCTCATAGCACTAAGAAAACTGTTTTTAAATCTAGTAGTATTTGGTGTTTCGCCCTCAATACCATCTTCAATATGTTCCCAAGCTTTCCATGCAGCAAAATTCACTAACAAAGATATATGTAAATGAGAAGGAATTCCATCAGGAACATCAGCATCAAGAACCATATCAACAGGTTTTCTATAATAATGCAATGTTAATGTTTCAGCACTTGTAGGAATACCTTGATAATATAATTTCCGTCCGTGTTCAATAGCCTCAGAAATTCTTCCTGCCTTATTCAGCAGCGGATAAGTTTCTGCAAACTCAATAAACGAATGTGCTATATCAATCTCACTTCCTGTAGGCGAAACTACTAACTGCAAATCTCGATGAAAATTAGTAGGCATAGCTACATAAGCAGCTGTAGTTGAAGTTGCTACAGTACCTATAGTAAATAATTCTGGTAATGGTGGAGTAAGTGCATTCGGTATTGGATTCTCAATTCCATCTAACAATGATGGCATTCCACCTGCAATCTCAGAAACTCCTTGATTAATAAAACCACCTAAAGAAGCAGTCAAAGAAGGATCAGCAACAAGAACATCAGCTTTACTTTTTAATTCACTAAAAGTAGTCATAAGTAGCCTTAAAGATCATCTGGAGTTATTGGTGTAGTTATAAAATTTTCTTCAGGTTCAGGCCTATGCACAGGAACACTTTGCTTCTCGCCTAACGGCTTCGGATCAGTATAATGTGGATGCTTTTCTTCCCAGCATGTATCAGCACAAACAAACAACTTATCCCAAGTCATTCGGCATTCAGATGCATATCTTTGGAAGCCGCATTGATCACAGATTACTAAATAATCACCAGGTTTATATGACATTATTTACTCTCATTAAACATTAAAACCAGTTAAGCAACTCATCCTTCACGATAAAAACGATGCCCTTTGATCTCAACAATGAATTTCATACCTTTGACCCAATATGGAGGTTGATGATTAGGCATACCCAATAAAGCGTAATAATGTGTTGCTCCATAAAGTGTATCACCAGCCAGCCATTCATTGAGTCCTGCCTGAGCATTTTCCAATACCTTTGCTGCTGTGACAACATTTCTAATCCAAACAGATGGATGATCTAGCCCCAAGTTAAAACAACTGAATTGTTTCCGCGACAGCACAACATTTGACACTGGCCAGTTATTTTTCTTCGCCCGATTGAGAATAACCTTGGCAACTGCTTTCTGGCCAACAACTGATTCACCTCTAGCCTCATGATAGATTGTCAAAGTTAGCCAAAACAGGGATTGTGTTATATCCATTAACTCACCACCTTCCTTGCAAAAGCACATTCTCCACCGCGCTTCATAAACACTTCAGCAAAGTCATCAAGATCCATCACCCAATATCCACCACGAATACGATTCCACAATGGCCATGAGTTTGGGCCTCCGATGATTCGATGATATAGATTAACAAAGGTAGCTGCTGAACAATGTCCACCAACTACTTCTCCACCAGGAGTACTCAATCCATCCACTTCTCGCGGATACATCATACCCTCAGTCCATTCAAGCCCAAGTATCGCTGAACCATAATAAGCAATTCCGCGAATCACTTCATCAACAGTCCGTGCTCGACAATACGACTCAATTAATCCTTCCTGCTTTGCAGTTTGCATTACGGCTGCAAGAGAAGTTCCATAACTAATTGGCTTCGATCCAGGCCGTTCAGAACCAGGCCACTGATCATTATCTTGACATCTAAAGTAAAATTCAAGAGCCCATTCATCTCCAAGAGTTCTTATCCCAGGTTCATGCTCAAGAAATGCTGCAAATCCAAATCCACCACAAGCACTCCAATCACCCTGATTAAGCAAAGGCTCCTTGAATTTCTTTACTCGATACTTACTGATTAACTCTCGATATCGCAGATCAATACCATCATCAATCGGTGGGACAGCAAGAAGATTCGGTGCAGTAGGATCAGCTTGAAAGATCAAGCCACAACGAGGATCTTGAGTTTCACTACCATCTTTAAGTATCATATATCATCCGCCAGTAGTTACTTTTTTAACTGCATCAACAAACTTTGCCCAATATCCATATACCGTCGTTCCTGCTACTCCAGTCAAAATAAGAACAAGAAAAAACCTTCTGACTACTGTTCTATTATCATCCATCATGAGAGTGAATTTCTTATGCGCATCAACCATTGCCTTGAGATCACCCGGCTGGATAGCCGCAAATCTGCATTGCTCATCAGTATGTTGCTGTTTATAAACTACAGCCTCGATAATAGCAGTGATTGCTTCAAGATCTTCATTTGTAAGATTATATCTCCGTCTAGATCCTGCTCGGTCCCCATAACTGTGTCCGGCATATATGTCAACTTCTTCAGTCATTATATTGTCCTTTCATCGTCTTTATAAAGAGCATCTTCATTATCAGGTAACCGAGTGTCAAGGATCTTCGCCCAGTGATTATTCCTCGCTATCGCTAATCTTCTTAATCGATCTTTTACAATAGGATTCTGCAAAGGATCAACATCTTCCTCACGATTCTTAATAAACCAAGAAAAGAACAAGATTCCCATTGTACTTACTGCCGTAAGATACAGTCCACTGACAAAAATCATAGTCTTTATCTTTGGCCATACATCCATATCTGAAGCAAGAATAAGTGATACACAATTCAAGAAGAACCGACCATTAGCACCCAAAAAAGCACTCAAATTCTTTACTGAACAGGCCCATTCTACATCATGACAAAGTCCTGCAGGATTAAGCCTAGCCTTGCCAAAATGATCAGGAACTATCTTATCTCCCCATCCTTGTCCAGCACCAAGAAATGAAGGCCACTTCTCAGGAGGTAAATCATGTGGCCAGAGTGGAACTAAAAACTCTGGAACAGTAAGGTCAGCTCCATAATGAGACAGTTTGACAAAATTCATTTCTTCCTCCATATCCAAGGCTGCACCGGAGCAGGACCAGACCACAGCCCAACACGATTGCCAGCAGAAATACCTTGAAGCTTTTCCCATGCTTGACAAAATGACTTCTTACAATATTGTGGATAAACCCAAGCATAACCAGCAAGCAAAAGCTGCTCCTGTACACATTGCGTTCCGAGCATAACAACTGCAACTGTTCGTCCATAACGATCATAATGCTTAACATCAACAGGAGTAACAGCAACAACCTTACCCTTGATCATGACCTCAACAAAATCCTTGGCTGCAAGACCAAAGGCTTGTTTCTTTTCAGGAGAATCAATACCATAAAGCCGAACAGTTGTTAGGCCAGTCTCATCAACAACTTTAATTGTATCACCATCAATGACACTAACGACCGTCGCAGGCTTGGCATGAGCAGTTGAAACAGCAAGTAGAATAAAAAGTATTATAATTTGATACATATCTTTACACCTGTTGGTTGATAACGAAAGCATTCACAACTTATACCGGCTCTACCATGATCATCGAATGAGAAACATGGTCCAGGTTCCTTGCAGTACCGATCCTTGACAAAATGCAAACCTTCGTCATTTTTCTTGAACAACTGCAAACTGTCTTCCGCAATCACCCTCATCTCTCCCTCCAGAAAGTAAAGGTAAATCTTAGGCACAAACTACCAATACATCGTTACAGTCTTGCTGCTGTCTCCAAATGGAGCATGTAGATAAATACCTCCATGTGAGGTTCCTGTATTATCATCACCATCTCCATTTGCCCCAATGCCAGGCTTATAAACAAAACCATACATAGATGCTTTCGAGTTTCGACTACAATTCTCTTGGTCGCGGCAATTTTTCAAGGGGTTCTTGACGCTGAAGGTTTTCCCAGAAGTAAAAACAAACTTGATCGGACCTGGTCCTAAATCTTTGCCGCTCTTTGGAATTCGCCATGCCTGCCGACCCTGATTGCGAACCCCGTAACTGGTATAGGTCGCCTTGTGCTCGTATTCGCCAGTTGGTATAGGTCCTGATGGTGTTTCTCCTGAGGCTCCAGCTACGAAAGAATATTTCTGACCATTTGCCATTACGATCACCATGACTAATGGACGTTCATACTGATCTCCAGGCTTACTCATCAGAAATACCGGACAACCCTTATATGGCTTACCTTTCCGAGCCGATTCATTATTGACCGTAACAGATGTAACATCTGAATCTTTCAGGGTGCGAAACAAAATGCAAGCTGCACCGTTGCCCTGATCGCTGTCGTTCTCCCATGTCACCTTGTAGGGAAATGGCTTGATATCAGGACTTGGAACGTCAGACCATGTGTGATTGCACTTCGGACAGGTAGGCATTATGGAATCTCCTCAAACTCACCTTGCCCTGGAATAGGTTTTTTATTTTCAAGCCCTTCAGGTTCGGTAACTTCTTCTACAGGTTTGACTTCTACAGGTTTGACTTCTTCCTTGATTTGAGTCGTCGTAGTAGTAGTGGTTGTCTGGGGATTTTCAGAATCCTTTTTGCTCATATCAGTCGTAAATTTGCTGATCGCGTCCTTGATCGCACCAGTTGCAGCTGTCCCGCCGTAGGCCCCAAGTGCACTGTCAGCATTGGAGTCCTGCTTAGAGTCCTCGATGATGATGACCGTGTTTCCTGCACCACCAGAATTTGTTGAACCGGCTCCACTCTGTCCGGGACTTACTCCATACTGACCGGCTACCTGTGGGACACAAGTAGAAGGAACGCCCTGATTGATAGTATAATCGGCTGTCTTTATGGTGCAACTTGTCAGCAAGCCAACGGTCAAGGCTACTCCTAGAAATCTCTTCATCTCTTCCCCCATATTAAGTTGGTTTTTAATACCATTTATCCGCCCATCCCTTGCAATGCTCAAGCTCGTGCTTCAACAAAAACTCTGGTGACCAAACTTCGCAGGATTGAACGCCACCCTTGCCGTCCGGTCTAACATCAGCACAGGCCCATATTCCACCAAGAAAGATAAGTGAAAAGATAGGCCGCTCCTTGAACATCACCCACTGACAAACTGCTGCAGACATTGGCAATGGTAGCTTATGGATTTTCAAATCTGGAATATTCTGTAACTGTGTCTCATGTGTGAGTCCTGGGAATAACTTTCCTCCAGGCAGTGGTGCGCACCCAAGGAGTTGCGAGATAACGAGCAGGATAGCAATACTCCAAAGGATGCCTGATATGACTTTCTCAGCGAAGGTCACTTCGGCGTAACCTTAATAATCGTCGGTTTCGGACCCCAGTCATTCAGCACATAAGGCGCTGAGTGTGGAGACTCTCCACCATCTGCGAAGGTAGCCGTCAGAGTGAATGATGTAGACTTATTCACCAACACCACATCACATGAACCAATCCTGACAATAGCTGTAGCCCATGTACATACCGCTGATCCATCTTGGTAGAGCTTAAATCCAGTGTGCGACATATCGGCAGGAGGAACATACTCCCACTCAACAGTCAGATTGCGCTGCCATCCAGGAGCAGCAGAGATTGAAAAAGGGATCAGAACAAACAACAAAATAAGTAGGAATTTCTTCATATCGTTTTCTCCTCACTACATTTCCAGATATTAGGAACTTCAACCCCATCCACAACAGTCGGTTGCCAGATATTCGGCCGGTCCCGGATGCACAGATCAAACCGCCTGCCCAGCCATTCAGGCAGCAGCCAGATCATGCCCCCACCACCCGATCATCTCTGGCCTGTCCCTCAGCGCTTCCGTCCACTGATCGAACAATCATCCCGCGTGGCCCGACCCGTATCTTCGCTGTCGGCACCAGCGTAGCCAGATTGACCGAGGCGTTGTTGGTGAACTCGGGGATGAGCTGGAAGTCTGCGCCGAGTGGGGCCTGGAAGTTGCCGGTCGGGAAGACTGTGCCGTCGAAGGGGCCGTCTATGCCGAGTGGGCCGATATGTTGCAGGGGTGCTCTAATCATAACAATGCCTCAATTGCCGCTTTGTATGTCGGCATCAATGTCTGTTGTCCGAGTAAGGTTGGATGCAATCCATCTGCGTACAGGGATACATCGTAGGCTGCTGCATCTGGTCCCATTACAGGATCTGCTGCAAAATCACACACTGAGTGAATCAGTCCACCTCCAACACTATTTCGGATGAGGGTGTTAGCTGCTGCGCGGTTGACATTATATGCAGCGTTCTGCTGAGGGGTTAAGGTGCAGACGACTATTTTTAAGTTGCTCATAGCCGTCTTTCGATCTTGCATGTATGAAGTCAATTGGCTCCACCACTCTGTCAGTCCCAATAAATTAAGGTCATTCGCCCCGATTAATATAGTGAGGATGTTGTTGTAATTTTCCCTCGCGGAAAAGAAGGCATCAGTCACGCCAGCGCGTGTTTCAAGGGTCGTTATATGACTGCCGCCTGTCGATATGTTTGTCTGGTTGACTGCTGTGGAATATCCGTCAAGATAAGCCAGTGTTACATAGCCTCCTCCAGGAGCGGAAATTTTAGCTGTTATCGAGTCACCCTCAGAGCATAGGGCAGGTTTTATCCCTGTGGTTATCGACCTTGCAGACATGGCCGTTCCGATCTGCTCGGTCATCGTTATAATATCCTGCTGACTATGCGCTATCCGATAAAATGCAGCATAAGAAAAATCCCCTGGCCAGTACGTAGCAGCGATATGCACCGAAAGGTACAGCGCTTTAAGTGTTACCGTTAGGTCCGCCGCTGCCGTGCTCCTGTAAACCACTCCGTCTGTGAATACATACAAATATGTCCCATCGTATTTAAACCCGACAACGTGGAAATTTCCGTCATACACAGATATCTCGTTGTCGCACCGGAAGGTCTTCGTTGAGAATTTTCCTTCAAGCGCCTTTTCCCTTGTAAGTAAATAGAACAATGGGATCTGACCTGAGAACGCGGTATCCTCGCAAATCGCCCCCCAGTTTGCCAGATACTCAACTCCGGTTTTACGCACCACAAAATAGGCTGTGAACGCGGCCAAAGTCTTAGGCGTGTCAGAGTACGAAGATAAATAAAATTTATTCCCTTGGCAATTTACCCCGTAGTTATTCCATGCCGGGACAACAGATGCACCGTAAGCATTGCCGAGGACCATCTTATAGTCGTTTGCTTCATAAGTCGCTGCAACTACTCCGGCGACAAGCATTGGCCTACGGAAAAATAATAGGTCTGCGCTCTCTCCTGCCGCATTTGTAATCAGCCTCAGCGCGGATAGATCACCAACAGCCAGCAAAGAAAAAGTGAATGTTGCCAGTTCCCAGTCAGTAACTGTTATATCAGGGGATGTTGGGAAGCCCAATCCAGGGCCTCCGACAACAAAACGAAAACTTTGAGGTGCCCCGGTGTTTGATTTTACATACAATGATATTGTATATGTTCCTGCCGATGGACACCTTGCCTTGCTACTACCGATGTCTATGCGCGATGTTCCGTCAACAAAGATTACCCTTGAGGATAGGTCGGTAGTATTTATTCCCGTTGGCTTGTCTTCTGAGAAATTTGCCGTCAGGGTAGCATTGATGTTGGATGTGAACAGAGTAGTAATTGGCTCCATATACGGAACCATGTCGGCTATTCCGTCAATCGTTGGAGAAACTTGGTTGACTACTGTCTGTCCTGATCCTTCATTCAGCAAATATTCAGCAAATTTGAAATCACCCAGGACTGGAATATAGGCAGCACACCCAGAGCCATCAACCAGCGCAGGTATTCTCCACCCCGCCCCGATAACATCCCCCCCAGCATCATCCAGATACTGTGACCCATCTGCAACCGAGAACCCAACCTCATTGGCGTAGTTCGTCCCGCTGCCATCCAACCGCTCAGTAATCGTCGTACCCATGATTCCGATCAGGTGATGGCCATTACCGCTGGCATCAAGCTCCGTCCATGTGGTTATCGGAGGATCTTTAACAGGAGGGCCAACATTAATCCCCGGCCAGTACGCCCAGTCCTCGCTCTCACGATGCACCCAGATGTCCCAGCAATTTGGATCGGCTGGAAAGCTCAAGATGCCGTTGACCGTGCAACTGGGACCAGTCGGGCCGCTGAAGGTGATGGTGTCGGTGGTGAGCAGGCCGGGCACTGGGTAATCTCCTGCTGCGCCGGAGAAGCCTGAACTCTTTACTTGCTGGGTGGTGTGATTAGCATACGGATAGTAAGCAACTAACTTACCATCCGCAATATTTCCTTTATACCAAGCAAGCAAATTTGCAACGTCCGGCATGAGACCACCATACCGATTCATTCCAATCACAGAATTATTAAATGGCCCTACAAGAGGTGAACTAAACATTATTCAAACCCTATTCCAAAGGCATTGCCAATACTTTCAGGTTTAGCTATTCTATATGTTCCACGAAAAGGAATACTTCTTCGATTATTATTAACATCTAAAACATACGTAATACCATCATAGACAAGCGGAGTCCAATCAGTATCAGTATCCACGGCAGGACTTTCTACCTTAGGAATTTCAATAGCAACAGATTCAGTAGTAACAAGTCCTATGATAGAAACTGATCCATTAAGATTCAAGTTATCAATAATTAAAATCTTATTTGCAGCAGCAGTTGTCGATGCTATTAATGTTTTTGCCCTCATAATATCTCCTATATGTTAATCGTTATGATATGAAAGTTTATATTAACACAAAACCTGTAATAATAAAGTTTCCCTTATTATTACAAGTTCTTTTTTAATATGCCCGAAGCAACATATAACTGAATGCATGAGCGTTACTTGGATCAGCCGAACAAGTGACAGTCATAGTATCAGCAGTCATCACTACCTTGAGAATGCTATCCGTATCATTCGTAGTATTATAAATGACGATAGGAATATCAGTTGCAAGAGCACCAGAAATAGTAACTGCTTCAGCCGCTGCACCACCAACAGTGGTATGAGTACCTGCATATGCAATATAATGACTTGGCTTAAACGTTC